>BNJT01000899.1_pt1 | contig 48707 bp, 67 predicted proteins | sample 8540491 | NCBI WGS metagenome assembly BNJT01 (sample SAMD00202455, study PRJDB9452) | human saliva metagenome | host: Homo sapiens | reverse complement strand
GATATTGGGGTAGGGGCTGGTTGTTGCTGCGTGCCTCTTTAGGTGGGTGGGGCGCGCGGTTTTAGTGTGTGGAAAGTGCTTGACGACGGCACGGGGTTTGGGGTGCGCGGTTAGGCGCTGCGGTTTTTGGGGGTGCTGGGTGGGGAGCTATTGGATGGAGTTGCACGGCTGCATGCGGACAGAATGATACAGGCTAATGCAAAAAAGCGGGGGCAATTTTTGCTGTCGGAAAGTGCTTAACTGCCCCCGACACTGGGGGCAGTTAACTTATAACAGGGGGTAAAAAAAGTGTGATCTAGGTAATTAAAAAGTCATATTTATCTGGTATTCAATGTTGCAATCATTAACCCTAATAGATGGTAAGTCTGAAGAAAATGTGCGAATTGTTGACGGCCGTACAAAAAGTACTTTTCGCCTGGCTGTGTTCTTGAAATAATGAGACGTCAACAATATTTTTCGCACCATGCACTTGGTTAGTGAGGTAGCATAACATGGTAAATAAAGCGGTAGTCGAAGCGGCAAAACCAAATCCCGAAGGAACAGTGTTCATTTCCTATCGTCGGGATGATGGAAAAGAATATGCTAACGAAATTGGGGCACTTCTGCGCGCGGTGGGTCTGCGAGTTTGGCGGGACATTTATAACATGCCAGCTGGTAGTACCCCAGAGGCATTGGAAAAGGTGCTGGGCGGTGAAACTTCTGGGGGAGTGCTCATTGTCACAGAAGACATATGCGAAAGCGATATGATAATTAATCTTGAAGCACCGATGCTGTGCAGTTTGGCAAAAGATTCAAGTTTTCCGCTAGCAGTTGCGAATGCTGTGCCAAAGCCTGGAGGTAGTGAAAAGGAAGTTGACTATGATGCACCAGACAAGCTTTTTGAGAACTCAGCAAGAAAAAAGCATTTAAAAATCCAATCAATTTAACATTCTTGATCAACCCGGGATGAAAAAGCTGCTAGCAAAGATGCTTGAAGCACGGGTCGAATATGTTGCTAAAAAGATGCAAAAAAAGGAAAGAGAGGAAGAGCGTAACACCGTCGTCATTAACCTCCAAAGTAGGACGCCTGCAACGGCGATCGAAAGCGTCATGGGTGACTTGCAGATACGTATCAATCCGGCTGCGGACGAAACTGGAAACCCATCAAAACAAGGCCTTGAAGATCTTAAAATTGCATTGCCACTAGTGAAATATGCTCTAGGAAAACTACCTGAAAATATGACGGTGCAGATCACTGGAGGCATGCATCTTGCATCGGCGCTTGCAGTCGGAGCGGCATTTCCAGATAGGACACCTGGAACCGTCGAAGTAAAAGACATTAAAAAAACTACATTTGGCGAGCTGAACGCGACAAGGATGCTCCAGATGATGCTATCAAAGTTGAGGTTAAACTGCCCTATGGAGAAGTGGAAGCCTCCAAAAAACGTATCGCAGTGTTGGTGTCAGTGACGAATACACCAGACTATGAAATTTTTAACGAAATGGTTAAAAAAAGATAATGAAGGCTTTGACAAAGAAGTCATCATCTCGTCAACGTATAAGAACATTGACCCTCGTTGGGCAGGGGGACCCTATGTGAACGTATAGTTGACGAAATTAGAAGTGCTGCTCCACACCGTCCCGAACTGCATCTTGCATTTCACGGACCATTTGCATTAGCTATTCTGCTGGGCAGGCTGCTTAATACCTACGATGTAACGGCGTATGAACGCCTAAAAACAGCTGATGGACATGCCTACCAGCCGACCTTGAGAATTGATGTAAGTGCAGTTGCACCTATTCGAGAAGTAATCAACTCGCCAGATCTCGGTGACGATGAGGTTGCGCGAATTAGAAGCCAGCTTCAAAAATCTCAACCCTCTCCGTAAAAAGTATAATAAAAAAACTTATGCTTTCTTTCCCAAGTGGGTGCGCGAGTATCGAAACTATGAAGAAAACGGCCATAATGGCTAGCTAGTACAAATATATTGAAAAGGTCTACCAATGACCAAGTTTGTTAACCCATACACGTTTGTTCCTCTTCCTGAATCAATCAAAAAAGAGCAACTACAGCTGCATAACGGATCAGGAGCCAAAAAAGAGGAGTTGTATACCGGAAGCTTCATGGTTGAGTGGGAACTAAAGTCCCCGCTGCTACTTCCAGAGAAGGCAGAAGAAGAAGGATGGCTTGAGTTAACTGGCGAAAAAAATTGGAAAAAAATAAGAGTTCCTGGATCAAGCGTAAAAAGGCGCCATGCGATCACTGCATGAGGCGATATTTTTTGGATGCATGTCAGTCGTCGATCAAGACTACATTCCGGTCTATCGCGAGGCTTCTGTTAAAGGTCAAAGGACTGATAAATCAGATTGGACGATAGGAGTAGTCGAGGAGGTAGACGATAAAGGCAAGCCTCTAAGTATCCGTCGTACAGAGGGAAAAACCATTTGGATTAATGCAGAAGGTTTATTACGTGCATGCCAAAAAAACAAGAAAAAGAAGGAGCTTCCTCAAACAGGTGATATCGTTCGTTTCCGTGATTCTGATGTGGTGACGAAAAATAATCGAGCCAAGGTGTATGAGCCTCGTGAATTTGGGCAGAGAAGAGATGGAAATATTGATACTTATTCGTCCGATGATCATGTCATAATTATTACCGATGGTGGAACTCGTCAAAAAATGCGTGCTTGGCATTGGGCGTCAAAAAAAATCGATGTATATGCGGATGCACTTTCTATAAGCGATGAGGTGTGGAAACACTTTGAAGCCAAGGTTGACGGAACTGATGACCGGCGAAGGGAAAAAACTTAAAATAAAAAAATAAAAAAATAGACAGGCACACTGCAAATAAGATTGAGGTAGAAGGTCTAGGAAAAATTCTCGGGAAACGTCTTTCGCAAAATGGTATATTTTCGCCTGGAGATGCGCTTTGGGTACGGATCGAAAAAGTAGACGATAAAGAACAGATAGCTGAATTGAGTTACAGTGCAATATGGCGCCGCGTTGCAGTTTTTCCTGAGAATGAAGAAAACAGCGGAAAAGTTATGCATTTAGGTGACTTGCTAGGTGATCTTCGTTCATGTGACCCAAATGATGCAGAGCATGGGGTATGTTTGTCGTGCTCCCTGTTTGGAGCTGTCGGGCCTGAAAAAGAAAGTGGCGAAAAGGGTCTAGGATATGCAGGTCATGTTCGTTTTGGAAGCCTGGAGCTAAAAGGCAATGGGGCAAGCATCTCTGCCGAGAAAGAGATTATGCCTCTATCTTCACCTAAACCTTCCAACGGGCAGTTTTATATGACGAATCCAAGAAAGCTGCAAGGTAAGCCAAGTGTTGATATGGCCAATGAAGGAGAGACTACATCTCATTGGGATCGCCGCAAGATAAAAAATGTCGAACGGAAGCTCGCGGGACGGAAATTTTACTGGAACCACGACCCATTGCGAAGGAATCACGGTCGTGTTCATTACGAAAAATTCGATGGTGCTAAAGATGAGTTGATCACTAAGCGTAGGTTGGTTTTTGTTGGTGACAATAAAAAAACAAAAACGGTCATAAAGGTGAAGTGACTTTTGACCAGATTACAAGCGCTCAGCTGGCATCATTATGGTGTCTTTTTAAATCCGGTGTCTTTGTTCGAATCATTCAAAGTTAAAGGTCCGGAGGTGCCGGTCGTGCGACTGGGAGGGGGCAAGCCACTTGGCTTTGGTTCTGTGGCCCCAAGCATAATTTCATATAAGGTTTTTCGCTCGAAGGAACGCTACCTTGACAATAGTGCCGAGTTTGATAGTGATGGAGATAGCTCGGCGAGTACGGCGTTAGGGGTAGCTTCTGATAGATGGAATAACTTTGTGAAAGACATTGAGGAGCGAGTGATTTCTGATGGGAGTCGAAAGAAAATCGTTGACAACGTCAGAACGCTAACAAGGTTGATGGATCTTGATGGGTTGGGCGATGTAAAAGATCTTGTTACCTACCCTCCCAACGCTTCCTGGGAGCAGTATGGGTCCAAAAAGTTTCATGAATCATACAGATTTTTTGTTGAAAATAGAGGCGCAGCGGGTGGTGGAAACAAGGGCACATATTGGGGCGAATGGAAACCCCTGCCAATACTAAAGCCTGCAGATTACTCACAGCCTAGACGTGACGACCAGACATTGGAATGGTAGCGATAATGGAAAACATTTACATCGATATTGGCGCAAAGCGTATTCAAACATGGATATCTAAGCCGGTAAAGTTAAAGTATGTCCGCGGCGGATCGTTGTTGCTAAGCAAAGAAACCTCAAAGCATGAAATAGAGAAATGGCTGAAAGATGAAGGTTTTAGTGACCTTGAGGTCGCAGCTGAGGCTGGTGATATTGATGGAGTCGTTGTCTTAAAAAATCTAGATTCACTTGCGGTAACTGATGAGCGCGCAGACGAGGTTGCAAAAAAGTTACTGCTGCACCTCAATGATAGAATACCCGGAGTTGATTGGTCTGGTTGGTGTTGTCGGGCTAATACTTTTCTTGAAGCTTATCAGCTTGCAGCGATGAAGGACTCCTCAGAACGATCTTATCAGCTTGTTCCTTCTGTTTCGGAGTTTTCGGGATTGTCTTCCTGTACTGGATGTAAGTCAGAACCGTCTATAGAGTCGTTTGAGAAAGTAGATGAATATCTTGGAAAAGATTGTCTAAGTCGCTTTGAAAATGCCTCATCTGATGATTTTTGTATTGGGGAGGATGGTCGCTTCCAGAAGATTTTTGATGACCTTGCCCGTCGGCGGGGAAAAAGGATTCTCTGGCCAGAGGTTGCGAAATCATATTGCTACAATATGTGCGGATGGTAACAGGATTGGTGCGTTATTTGATAAGTTTAATCAGCATGCGGAACTTGCAAAGATAAAGACAGAAGCTATAGCGTGGCTCACGTTTTGTACAGAGGAAGCTGTGAATAAGGCGGCTAATGAGGTTCGAGGGGAAGGTGAAAATGGCTGCGTCGTAATTCCACACTACGTCGGTGGCGATGATGTTCTAGTAAGTGTAGTAGCGGATCAGGCTTGGAGGTTCGCGGTTGAGCTAATTAAGTCTTTTGAGGAAATAAAAGAGTATTATCTTGCTGATATCGACGAGGTCCCGCTGAGTAAAGATGTCAAGAATGAACTAGAGGATCTAGTCAGTAATGTTTCTTTTGGGTGTCGGTATGGTGTTTTTCCCGCTATAGCTACCCGTTCTATGAGTGTAGGCATAAGGCTGAGGAAGCTTTGAGCTATGCAAAGCAAACAACTCAAGGAAAACAATCGGCAATTTGCTGGATGGACCTTACCGAAGGTGGGGGCAACTCGCAGTACACTGAAGATAAGTACGTAATTTCATATAAAGATGCTTCTAGTCAGCTAAATGATGAGAGCAAGGTTCCTGATGTGATCGGAATGCTTACTTCCTCAGCGCAACATAATCTTCGCAATCAGATGATTGCGTGGAAACAAGAGCATCCCAAAAATTCCGGGGAAACGTCGAGCAAATGGCTTGAAGAGTGTTCGGAATACCTCGAAAAATGGATAATCCGTACACGCGATGAAGAAGATGAGAAAATTTATATTGACATCAATACTCTCGAAGCAGATCTTCATCGTGCGCGTTGGTGGCCAAATAACGCTGGTGACAAGGAGAAGAGCTCATCATGAGTGCCGTTGAATTATCTTTTGAAATTAAGTTTCGTGGTCCCTTCCTTGTCGGCGGCGAGGCGGCTGGAGATGGAGCAGACGTTCGGGTTAACCAGGATATTTTTAATTCCAGGAAGCAGTATTAAGGGAAGGATTCGCGCGGAGGCCGCCAATGTTCTTAAGCTGCGTAAAGAAGTCATAGATGATGTGTTTGGTACAGCCGATCAGCCAGGTAAATGGTGGTTTTCACACGTAGACCTCAAAAAAGAGGACTATAGTATTCGCACCTCTAACCGTGTAGCAATGGATCCAGATAACCCTGATTCAGGGCTCACTGACGAGCATCAACTAGTTTTCTACGATCAGTGTTGGGCTGAACCAGCTAGCTTTACCGTCGAGCAACTAGTGAGCATGGAAGACTCCGAGCTGAAACAGCACAAAGCCATACTGTGTGCTGCGGCACGTAGTGTCACCAACTTTGGAGCGATGCGTCGCAGGGGGCATGGCTGGGTAAGTATTATGCCCATATCCGGCGAGGATAGTAGCGAAGAAGAGATCATCAAGATCTTGAGGGAGAGCCGTACGAATGACTGATTACACATACTTTTCCTACCTGTTGACACCACTATCTCGGGTGTCAGTTGGACGCGGTGATGAGGTTCGCTTTTTGAAGCGCATGCAGGATATTGTTCGTGGAAGTGGTATTCGAGGTGCGCTCGGTGCAGCGTGGTGGAGTGATATCGATCCTGGTCACGAGGATATTGCTAAGAACGACATGCAGCAGTCGTTTGACGATCTTTTTGCAAATAATATGCATGTTCGTCAAGCAGTTCCATGGCGTAACGGTAGAGAGGCTGATTTCGTTCCCGTTTCAACCTTGCTATGTAAGTACCAGAACCAGCCTGACTGCCGTGATTTTCGCTTTCCTTCGGCGGAAAAGACTGATCAGCCAGAGAACTGCCCTGCCTGTGGAGGAAACTTGAGGTATGGGAAGGGGTGGAGCGTCCCAAGGGACTGGTCTACAAATGTTACTACCACTGCGTTAACGGAACGTGGTGTCGCCCTGGAACAGAACCTATTTTCGCGTGAGGTCTTTAAAGGAGACGTTACGTTCCAGGGAACCCTGCGCATCAATAGGGAGTCACTTTACCACGACATGGCTGTCAAATGGATAACCACTGATCGTCGCATTTCTATCGGTGGTAAGCGATCGGTACTTGGCCGTGTCAGTTGGAAGGCAACAAAGATGGATACACCTCCGCCGAATGTCACACCACCACAGGACAGCAATCTTGTAGCACTGTATCTCAGGTCGCCAGCGATACTCGTCGATGATCTGGGTTTTCCAGAGCTTGACCTCAAAGAATGGTTATCGGATCGTGCATCACATGGTGGTGAGGTTGTAGATACCTGGACTCGCCCAACAACAGAGTCTGGATGGAACAGCATCGCAGGTATGCCGAAGCCTACGGAGTGGGCACTTGCACCTGGTAGTGCCGCGCTTTTTACGCGGTTGGGATACCAAAGCTCTGCGCGATCTAGGACAAGGGATTGGTTTTACGACAAAACGAAGGTTTCGGCGAAGTTCAGCTCGTTCAATCTTACGCTGAAGGAAGGGGAGTGTGATGTCCGAAGGTAACTGGATAACACTGTATGCGATTGATTTGAAGTTTGAAGAACCATGGTTGATTGGCGGGTTATCGACGCTCAGCGACGAAATCGATATTCCATTTGTTCAAAACCCCAGGACTAATGATCCAGTTCTGCCTGGCCCATCAATCGCCGGTAGCCTCCGCTCAACGGCGATGAAGGTGCTATCTGGCGATGCTGCTGAAGCGACCGAAGAGCTGTTCGGTCACGTTACGTTAAGCGTTGAATCTGACGGCAAAAACAAAGAAGACCATTACTGCGGCAAGCGTCGTTGAAATCCTTGGCGCAACTTTGGTGAATAAGAAGCCGGAGACATTGAAACGTCACCGCACTGCTATTAACCGTGAGACTGGTGCTGCGCTGAATCGCATGCTTCGTAACGAGGAGATTGTTGAGCCCACGTCATATCGAATCATCGTACAGGTTCAGGGGCACGCAAGTGATAAATACTCTCACGTAAGCCAGTTTGATAAGGTTCTCGAAAAATGGCAGCCCCAGCTTGGGCGTGGTCGTAGTGTCGGGTTAGGACGCGGCAAAGTTGAAAAAGCCGTGCGCATTTCTCTGAATCTTGCCAGCGACGAAGGATTACATTGGTGGCTATTTGAAAAGCGAGGCTTTTTTGACGGTGTTTTAGAGAACGTTCCTGAAAAATTAAATGGCAAGATAGAGCGTGATTCACTAAGCATAAAAATCAAATACCGAGACTGCTCATATTACCGTAAAATTTGAGCTGAAGGAACCAGTGCATGTTGGTTTCGAAAAGCCTGAATCCGGCGAAATTCGTATTTACCAGCAGTTCGGCTATCCGGCTATTCCCGCAACCTCATGGAAAGGTGTATTCCGGAATAGGGTTGAAACGATTATCACTCTTGTTGATAGTCGTGATTTGGCTAACGACGTCGCGAACGTCATGTTTGGCTCGTCGGATACAGGTCGCGGCTTGCTAAGGTTCCGAGACAGCTACTTTGTTGACACCAACGACAAAAAGTTAGATGAAGGCCGCCTTCAGCGCCGTGAACACGTAGCTATTGATCGGTTCTCGGGTGGTGCTAAAGATTCCGCAAAATTTACATGGCAATGTGTACCGCAGGGGTTCCTGACGGAGCTTGCTATTGATTTTCCGGATAAAGAAAAATATTCAGAGTGTAATAATCTGATCAAGCATGTTGTTCGCGATATTCATGATGGAATGATTGGTATTGGCGGGGGAATAAGCCGCGGCTATGGCCGACTAATTGTTTCGAATAGTAAGAGCGAATATATCTTACCTGCCGGTATTGACGTAGAAAAAAACTTAAATCAGAGGTTAAAAAAACTTTGAAGAAGAATAAAGTGGAGTAGGTGATGGTAATGAGAGATGCCTATATTGATAAGATTTATGTTTCTAACTTTCGTGAAATCCCAACCGAGGGGATCAAAGCGTGGTTTTGGACGGACTCAGACACCACAGTTCCGTTCAAAGGTATTCACCTCGTGAAAGATTTTCCAGACTCTATACCGCCGTTTGCGACTCATATTTGGGGATGGGGAGACGGTCAATATATTCGTATTCGTGTCGATCATAGCCTCAAATCAGGTTTTGTTGCTATCAAACTGGCGTTTTTCTGAAGGGGGTCTGATAGTAAAAAAATGTGGTACAAGAAAATGAGAGCAACTCATTTTCTTGGGGATTGGGAAATCTGCTAGCAGGTGCGACAATATTTGTCGCTCGCAGGAATGACAATCCTGCAACATCTGTTGAGTTCATTAGCCTCAGGTAGTGAAAAGATTTAATGCTTAAAAAGCTCGGGAGAAGGATCAGGACTCAGGTATGGGATTATGTACTAGCGGGAAGTGCTGTCATTATAGCCTCAATTGGTGGCGTGTTAGCGACGAGAATATTTGAGCTAACAAAAGCTGATAGTGCACTTGTAATAGGTTACGCATCAGTGATTATTGTAGTATTTATGCTTATATCCGCTGTTATCGTATTTTTGGATTCGTCCGCATAGCCTATCAAAGTGGGGAACTGGTTATTATGTAGGTGTTCTTGGCGTGAGGATGAGGGACGATCACGGTGCCTCGTTTAAGGCACTAGTGGAAGGTGCCGGATATCAAGATTATCGAGCTATTACGCATAAATTATCGGAGCCAAGTTCCTATGGATTTGATTGGGTTGACGATATTAATTTAGTATATCAGCGTATGCAGGACTCGATGAACGAGGATGATGTTTCTACTGGTTATTTGATTGTCCCTAATATTCTATTTCCTGCCGCCTTGGCCTTTGGTTCTCAGATATATTTTCCAAACGTAATAGAGCTAGTTGAGATGCCAACTTTTGAAAAGGAGAAAAAAGATATTCCGGCGAATAAGTGGCCTCGTTGGCTTCCTGTAGATATAGAAAATTATATCGACAGCCTTGATGATAGTCATGCTGCAAATGTGAACGATATTTTAGCCTCCACTGATCATAAGCCGTACATTTTTCTTCTCCGGAGTCTTCTTTTTTTATCCACAGTAGAGCGTCTCTCTGGGAATGGGGTTATGCTAGTTAGTTTAACCAATGGGCGTGAACCAGAATTGGGAAACTTGTTTGATGTCGGCTATCGTTTTTCGCTTAAGCCTAAGGATTCTTTTAATGAAGCCAAGATTATTAACGATGATGCATCAAAGGGGGAAATTCATAAGATTTACAAGGTGAGTCTCGAAAATGGTGGTGCTATACTATATAAAAATATTTACGCAAAAGAACTACTGTTTGACGTGCTATATTTGATATCGGAGGCGATGCGATTTCGAGGTGAATTGGATGACAGCGATGTGCCAATAGTTTTGTGTGCACGTCTGCCGAAGACGATTTCATTTGTGTTGGGGCAAGCTTTTGATTTGCTGAATCCAGGACGCCAGTGTACGTCTTTGTGGGAAAACTTGATTATTTTGAATTGGGAGCCTAGCAGAGGAGGGCCTGAAGAAAGCTGGCGGATAGCGCGCGTTCATCCATCTCAGATGTCGCTTGAGGAACAGTATCGGAAGTTGGAGAAGTATGGTTATGTGTCTCCAGCTCGTAAGTGAACAATAGTAAGTAAAATATCTACTTAAATCCGTCAGGCTCGATATCGAGTCTGACGGATTTTTGTTTAGTGGCTCTATCCGCTATATCGTCGTACTTGGCTTCCAGCGAAAAGGCTGACTGCGTCGAGTCTAAAAACGGTATTGTGTTTCCATTCGCTATATCGCGGTACTTGGCTTCCAAATGCGGGGTATGAGTTAATCATGCAGTGGGGAAAGTCAGTTTCCATCCGCTATATCGCGGTACTTGGTATCTGACTTCAAAATCAGACCAGTCGGTAAAAGTTTTAGTGGAAGTTTTCATCCGCTATATCGCGGTACTTGGTATCTGACAAATGCGCGAGGATGTCTTGAACCAAAAGGACATGTTTTCATCCGCTATATCGCGGTACTTGGTATCTGACCCTACCAGAAAAACACCCCCTCTGACCAGCGGCGGAGGAAACGGTTTACACACCCCCGTCGAATAGATCACATTCCCACATTTGCTTCCTTAAATCACGATAAAAACACCAGTTCAACCCACTACACACCAAACGCCGGTATCGAGTTTTCTCAAGCCGGTTTTGCACCCCCAGGTATTAGCCCTGGTCATGTCACATAACTGTCCAACAGAGTTCGTCGTGGTCATCATCTACTTGTCCTCTCAATTTCGCGTGGGACCAGCAGGTTTGGCATTGCCGTAGAACGATCAGGCTGTCGTGGTTGTGGTCCATGAACTGTTCGATTTGTTCGATGAGTGCGTCTAGTTCGTTGCGCTCAATGGTGATCAGGAAGACTGATCGCTGGATGCGGTTGCCGTGTGCTTGGAGTCGCGCGGCTATTTTGGCACGATTATTATTGTTCTGCACATCGTAGGCCACAATGTTCATCATCGCCATGACATTCCACTCCATTCGTAGTCGTCGCGTGTAATCGCACCAGCTAGGCGTTGTGCTTGTCGGTAGAGATGTCCACGTATGCTTCCTGTGAAGTCTGGAAGTGAGCCTTTGACCACTTGTAGCATTCGTTCTTCGTATGCTTTGAGTATTTCTTCCCGCCCCTTTTTGGTGAGTAGTATGCCCTGTCCTTCAGGGTTTTTGCGTGCGTGCTTGCTGGTCAGGCGATTTCGTCGTGCAGCGTTGAGTACTACTTGGTCCGCGACAAGTGGCCGGAATTCTTCGAGCAGGTCAAGTGCGAGGCTCGGCCGTTTTCCTTGTGGACTGTGGAGTACCCCAAGGCCAGGTTCTAATCCGGCTGCTCGTAATGCGGTGACACATTCTCCGAGTAGTACCGTGTAGAGGAACGAAAGGGATGCATTTGCTAGGTCTAGGGGCGGCCGTCGTGAACGTGTACTAAAGGCCAGTTCATCAGGTAAAAGTGACCCATAGGCGGCGAAGTATTCTTTTGCTGCAGCGCCTTCAAGACCCATGGCTTCGTCGATGCTCACGGCATCGTCGAGCATCGACATGAATTTGCGCATGTTGGTGATCGCGTTGCTGACTTTTTTTCCTCGGATTCGCGTTTGCTAAACCGCTGTAGCACGACGATTTGTTTGTGGATTTTCGCTCGAATGATAGCGCAGCTGATTTCTAGTTGGCGCGGTGTGTCATTGATTTCTACTTGGGCGATGAGCCGAGTTGCGTGGGCTTTTGTTGTGGCTCCCTGCATGACACCCAAGTACGTTCCGCGTCTACTGCCTAGTACTATATCTACGCCATTGCGCATCGCCCATGATCGAACTCCGGCTGATATGGCCACGGATCCAAACGCGACGATGCGGCTGACATGTCCGCTGGGGATATCGAAAAGTATGGTGGGCTTCCCATCATCTTTACCGCCACTTTTTGTCGTCATTCCAGCTGGCTTTCTCACGATTTTCAACAATCAGTCTGCCGTTGTAGATGCGGAGGTACGCTGTCTGCAAACCCAAATACAACACCCTATTTTCAGGTTCTTGGACGCGTTGGAGCGGCATGGCGGGTGGGTATTTCGGGCCGAAGTCTTCGCCAAGGAAGGCAAAGCCGTCGTCGAAGGTCATGATGTCGGTTTTGTCTTCGCCGAGTTGCATGTTGAAGCTCCTGAGTATTCGTTGGCAGAATCGGGCGGCGTCTTCGAGTTCTTCCTTGGATTCGCCGACCACCACAATGTCGTCGGCATAGCGGACAACGGTGAATCCTGCGGCGTTGAGGGCGTCGTCAACGTCTACAAGAACAAGGTTCATCAGCACAGGGGAGAGTGGGCAGCCGAGGGGAAGTCCGGGGAGTGTTTTGCCGCGCATTTTCCCGTTACCTACTTTTCGGCCAAGTAATTGTTCCACCACATCAGTGATGTCGGTATCGTGCACTACCTGGGTGAAGCGCTCAAATGCAATGTCGGGGGAGAGGGAGGGAAAACAATCGTCAACATCGGTTCGCAGCACCCACTTGAGCCCTGCCTCGCGGGCGTCAACAACTGCTTGCACAGCATCGGCCACGCCTAATCCCGGGCGGTATCCAAACGCGGACGCGCCGAGCAATGGATCAATGCGGGAGGTGGTTGTAGCGAGTATCGCGCGGGCGACAATGCGATCTTGTACTGCGGGGATGTGCAGAGTGCGTTCTTTTCCGTTTGTTTCAATGTCAACTTCGGTGAACTGGTATGGCTTGTAGCTTCCATCGAGAAGCGCTTCTGATAATCGCAGTATTTTTTTCTTCTGCGTCTTCCTGGAATTTCAGAATGCTGGGTGCGAGGGTTCCCATCGTCGGATTCTCGTTTCTGCACTTTCTTCCATGCGATCCCGAGGCTGCGCTCCGAGAAAGCATGTTCAGCAAAGCCATGACATGCAGTTACCTCCGTGCGGGTGCTGATCGCGTTGGCCTTGATCGCCCCTGATTTCGCATTCACTGGGCTAACCGGATTCACTTCACACCCCCGCAACCTTTCAATGTGAAACTCCCGATACCTGAGTAGGGTGCGAGTCGCAGTAATTTATCGGCAATGGGTGCGAGTTTGCGGTCGTCGCAACGCAGGTGGAGTTCCCCAATGCAACCGGAAATGATCTGGCGGTGGAAATCCACTGTGGTGCTGGAAAGGTTGAGATCACTTGCCCACACCGCGCGACCCAGATCATGCAGGAGGTCACTGAAATCGACGCCCTGCACATCGCTCCAACGCTCCCAATGCTGCGAAAGTCCGCGCATAATGGCAGGAATATTCGGCAGGGGAGAATTGCGCGAGCCAGACCGATGTGTTGTGGGGGTGAGTAAGGCAATATCCCACTGCGTAGCGCCATGCCAGTGCGCAAGATCATCCCAGCTCTCATAGTGAGTCATGTCGGCTGTGCTCACGCTGGTGTGGTGTTCTCCCAGCCGCAACGTTGGGTCATCATTCAGCCGATCAAGCAGAATGTCTGATAGTTCATCAACAAGCACCCCAAGCTGGAATCCGTATTCCCCATGCCGTTCTGCCAGTGGGGAAATGGAATAGGGCTTATGCGTGGTCCAGTGGGCATCCCCAACATCGAACCAGCGGGTAGTTGCTGCATGAATGTGTTCCATACGCACAGGCAACTGTACGGAGTTAAGGGAAATCCACCACTGTGACGGCATAGTATTGTCCTTGGGAAAATCTGGCCAACAAAACTTAACGAAAGAGTATATGTTGTTATTCCCGCGAACGGGGCGGTTTGTCACCTGTTTTGGGGTAATAAAACGCACGTCAAATGAACATCTACATGTATTCTTGCACCCTAATTCGCGTTAATCTCGTACATATTCACTGCGGTTATATTCCTTCCCGCCTCCCGCACCCTGGTTCGATTCCCACCAGCATCGGGACTAGAATCCTCCCCATGACCGTTCGCACCGATAGCGCCGACGCCGGAGCCACCGCCAAGCCAACAACCGCCGCCGGGACCCCTACCCCCAGCAAAACCAGCAAGCCCACCACACCCCCATGCTTCCCATTCACGCTGCTGATATTCAGCTGGCCCAGGCCCGCATTTCCAGCGTGATCGCCCCGACTCCTCTGCAGTATTGCCCGCGTTTGTCGGAGCAGACGGGCGCGGAGGTGTATTTGAAAGCGTGAGGATCTGCAGGATGTGCGTTCCTATAAGATTCGCGGTGCCTACAACAATATTGCGCAGTTGACGCCGGAGGAGCGTGAGGCGAGGGATTGTCGCGGCGTCGGCAGGCAATCATGCGCAAGGCGTGGCCTATGCGTGTAAGAAACTGCAGATCAAGGGCCGTATTTATGTGCCGAAGCAGACGCCGAAGCAGAAGCTTGATCGCATTCGCGTGCACGGCAACGGCAATGTTGAGCTGATGCTCACTGGTACCACCTTTGATGAGGCGTCGCAGGCGGCGAAGGAATATGCAGTGGAGACGGGCGCGACGCTGGTGGAGCCTTTCGACGCCCGCGAGACTATCGTTGGTCAGGGCACGGTTGCGGCGGAGATTCTTGCGCAGTTGACGGCGCTGGGCAAGCAGGCGGACACGATCATTGTGCCTGTTGGCGGCGGCGGTTTGATTTCGGGCGTGGCGAGCTACCTGGCGGATATGGCCCCACGCACGGCGATCGTCGGTGTGGAGCCCTCCTCAGCAGCATCGATGAAGGCAGCCCTAGAAAACGACGGCCCGGTGACTCTCCAGGACATCGATCCGTTTGTCGACGGCGCGGCGGTGAAGCGTATCGGTGACAATAATTACCAGGTGATGGATGAGCACCGCTCGCGGGTGCATCTGATGGATGTGAGCGAGGGTGCGGTCTGTACGGAGATGCTGGATTTGTACCAGAATGAGGGCATTGTTGCGGAGCCCGCGGGCGCGTTGTCGGTGACGGGTTTGGGGGAGTATCGCGCGCGCAAGGGCGAGGTAATTGTCTGCATTATTTCGGGCGGTAATAATGACGTGCTGCGCTATAACGAGATTGTGGAACGTTCGCTTGTTCACCGCGGTTTGAAGCATTATTTCTTGGTGGATTTCCCGCAGGAACCGGGCCAGCTTCGCCTGTTTCTCACGGACATTTTGGGGCCCGAATGATGACATTACGCGTTTTGAATATTTGAAGCGGAACAACCGCGAAACGGGCGTGGCGTTGGTCGGCCTGCAATTGGGTGACGCTGCGGATATGGAGCCGTTGTTGCAGCGCATGGAGGAATCGCATCTGCATTGTCAGCAGTTGAAACCGGACACGCCGGAGTACGGTTTCCTGGTATGACCGACCCCGCCCCCGACACTGCGCCAGACCCCGCCGCACCTTACCCTCTCCGCTGGTGGGGCCTTGCGGTATTGTGTTGCGCTATTGCCATTTTGGCTATTGACATAACGGTGTTGAATTTCGCCATTCCCGCGATTACCACGGATCTCTACCCGTCGGCCACCCAAATGTTGTGGGTGGTGGATGTGTATGCATTTGTGGTGGCGGCGTTGCTGGTCACCATGGGCACGGTGGGGGATCGTATTGGCCGTCGCCGTCTGTTGTTGTGGGGCGCGTTTTTCTTTGGCGTTGCCTCGGTCGCGGCGGCTTTTTCACGCACACCAGAAATGCTGATCGCGGCTCGCGCGTTGCAGGGCGCTGCGGGTGCCACGTTGATGCCGTCCACGTTGTCGCTGATCAGGGCCATGTTTAACAATGCAGCAGAGCGTGCCCGCGCGGTGTCGTTGTGGGTGGCGGTGTATTCGGTGGGTGCCGCGGTCGGCCCGTTGCTGGGCGGCTTTTTGTTGGAGAATTTTCACTGGGGTTCGGTGTTTCTGATTAATGTCCCGCTGGTCGCGGTGATTATTCTCGGCGGTTTGTGTGTTCTTCCGAAAAGCGCCCCCACAAACACCGGTCTTTTCGATGTCAAAGGCGCGGTGCTCAGCATTATTGCGCTGTTTTCGCTGGTGTATGTGGTCAAGGTTCTGCCGGTTGAGGGGCCATCGCTCCTGGTTGCGCTTGCTGCCGTCACCACAACAGTGACAGGCTTTCTCCTCACGCGCCATTTGCGTTCCACACCCCACCCGCTTATCGACGTCGCGTTACTCAAAGACCCCGTGTATACCACCGTTGTGGTGGTTAATGGCGTGTCCATGTTTTTGTATATTGGCATGCTGTTTTATTTGAGCCAGTATTTGCAATTGGTGCTGGGTTATAGCCCCGTGCAGGCAGCGTTGATGATGATTCCGGGCCTGCTGAGTTCGCTGGTGGCCACGCTGATTACGGGCCGCATTATGACGGGCCTGTCCTCACGTAAAATTCTCATTCGCGCGTTTCTGATTACCGCAGTGGCCAGCCTTATTCTTGGGGTGGACGCGCTCGCTGTGTTTGAGCATATCGGTGGCTCTGGTGTGTGGCTAGCATTGGTTTTGCAGTGCTCGGAGTCGGCGTGGGAATGATCGACCCCGTGAGTAATGACTTTATTTTGTCCGCAGCACCGCCGGACCGTGCGGGAGCTGCGGCGTCGTTAAGCGAAACAGGCTATGAGCTGGGCGGCGCGTTCGGAACGGCGGTGCTGGGTTCGGTGTTGCTAGCCGTCTACGGGCACCGGCTCAGCCTCACCACTCACATCCCAGAAGCGGCGCGGGAGTCCCTGACCAGGGCGCATGAGCTGGCGGCGGGGGATGCGCAGGTGATTGCGGCGGCGGATGATGCATTCCGGCTGGGGGTCGTGGCATCCTCAATCGTGGCAGCGGCGGCGGCGCTGGGAGTAGCCCTTCTGGTGGCGCGGTTTGTGCCCAAACATACTTAAAGCGAGGAAACAGCATGGATTCGTATGTGGCACCGACGGCGGGCATCACCACCACGGGCGAGCTGGAGGTGAAGCGCTCGCGGTTTATCACGCTGATTCGGCGGGTGAGCAGCGAGGATGAGGCCCGGACCTTTATTCAGGCCACCCGTGCGGAGTACCCGGATGCGCGGCATCATTGCAGCGCCTTCATCTACTCTGTGGAGGGTGCGAACCCGGTGGAGCGGTCCAGCGACGATGGCGAACCCTCAGGCACGGCGGGCCAGCCGATGCTGGATGTGCTGCGGGGGAGCGGCATGCTCGACATCGTGGCGGTGGTGGTGCGGTATTTCGGCGGGGTGAAGTTGGGGACGGGTGGGCTGGTGCGGGCGTATTCGGATGCGGTGTCGCTTGTGCTGCCAGAGGTGCCCCGCGTGCGTCGGCAACAGCTAACAGTGTGGGCGTTGGCGGTTCCGCATGCGCAGGCAGGGAGGCTGGAGGCAGAGCTGCGGGCCACGACCGCGAGAACCCGCATAGAGATTGTGGGTGTGGATTATGGTGCGGAGGCGACGCTGCGGGTTGCGGCGGCGGACGACGACGCCTTGTTGCATACTGTGGCATCTCTGACAAAAGGTTCTGTGCAGCCTGAGTGCATTGGCGCTAGCTGGATCGAGGTTAGCGACTACACTGGATGATCATGAGCATGCAACAGTACCCACGTAACCCCATCGAACAGCGTAAACGCGCGGTACGCACCTATTTCCGCAATGGTGTTGTCAGCGTGGCCGGGGGTGTCGCCGGTGGTATCCTGCTGTCTATTATCACCCAGGTGTCGTTCTGGCTGTTTCTTGGGATGATTATCGCTGTGGTCGGCGGCTTTGTGAATTACCGCCGGGTTCGCCGCATTATTAACCACCGGGATTAGCGGACCGAGGGAAGTTTCCATGACGCGTGTAGACGCCTGGATTTGGGCTGTTCGCCTGGTAAAAACCCGCCCGCAGGCCGCCGAGGCGTGCAAGGCCGGGCATGTGAAGGTCAATGGTGTGTCGGTGAAGCCCTCGCACGTCGTTGCCCCTGGTGACCGGGTGCGCGTGTGGGTGGATCACCGTCAGTTTGATGTGGAGGTAGTCGATGATATTCGACGCCGCGTCGGCGCCTCCGTAGCACGTGATTGCTACGTCGACCATTCGCCCCCGCCCCCTCCAAAGGAACTCATTGCGTCCATGCCCAGGCGTGATCGCGGTGCCGGGCGCCCCACTAAGCGGGAGCGCCGCGAGATTGACCGATTACGTGGGCGAGGCTAACGTCCGGTTGCTCTAGACGTTGACTCCCCACGAGGGCGGCGGGAAATCAACGCCGAACCCGCGGAAGAAGTCTGCGCTGGTGAGTGCCCAGACGTGTAGAAAATCGAGAAGCATTGCTGTGGAACCCATGGTTCTATCTCCTTGCTTATGTAGGTATGCAAAGTTTTATCATCTACATACCGTACTCCTTCACAGCTAATTTTGTTCACTTTGCAACATTTTTATCCTATTTTTTAATTTTGCCAGCCGTGACCTGGGATGTTTCCCGATTTTGGCGGTGCGTTCGATGTGTTGCGCGCCGAAGCGGTGCAGCAGGAGATCGTCAACAATGCGTGCCTGCCCGGGGGAGAAGCGGTATCGGATGGCGCGTTCCACATGGTCGATGGCGGTGGGTTTGAGGAGATCGCGCAGTTCCCCAGGGTGGTGATCCCGTTTGCTTCCAGAATCTCCTCCAGCCACGGGTAGGTGCTGGTCCGTGAGCTGGAGAAGCGGTTGCCCAGGATGGTGGCTAGCATGCCGGGTAACATGTCGGCGGTGATGGCCACGTCGCGGGTGTGCTCGTCCTGGTCCTGCTCACGTGTTTCGGCTGCTTCGACTTCTTTGATCGCGGCGATCTGGTCGAATTGCTGGTCCGCGAGTTCGATCAGCCCCGCCGCCAGCGTGAAGGCACGGTCAATGCGGGGGTCCAGGGCGTCGGCAGGGCGTTTGTAGCGGATGTCGTGTTCAAATTCCGCCCACGCGTGTTGCAGGACGGTGCGGACCTGCACTTCAAAGGTGAAATCCGCGTAGTCTTCGAGGTCCTGCATGCCTTGAGGAACCGTGAGGGTGAGGTGGTGAGACCCGTAGCCGAAGCCGCCGGAGATTTTTGTCTCCTCCGCCTTGTCCACGGATTTCTCCAGGATAAACGAGTCCTGCAGCACGGATAGTACCGTGGGAATCTCGGTGGAGTGATAGGTGGTCACACGCACGCCTACCACGTCGTGAATATCTGCCCACGGGTCAGGGTAGATGAGGTTGCCGTCACTGTCACGTTTTGCGGCTTTGGCGTTGAGGGAGCCTGGGTCTTTCACCCGCACGGTCACGCGATCAAAGGCCACACCCGCGTCCACCAGCAGATCTTCGATGGTGGAGTGAAAATCCTCCGCTGCGTGCGGGTGCGCGGTCGTCCACTCGGTGTAGATGCGTTCAAGTGTTGCTGTCATAACGCCTAACAGTGTAACTACTGCAACCTTACTGGCCGAGGATAACCGTACAGGCAGGTAAACGGCGTGGCGGTCAGTGTCACCTCGGTTGCCGCGAGCCACACCTGCAGCGTCGCGACGTCGGTACGCGGGTGCACAGCCAGCAGGACCTGCGGGGTCGGCGCGTAGTATGTCGGCTCGGCCCTCAGCAGCGCACGCATGTGCCGGTCCAGCGCATCAAAGGTATGGGGGTGCGTCACCAGCGTTGTGGGTTCCACTTGTTCGCCGTGCTTATCGACGCCCAGCGACACCTGGCATCCCACGACATCTAGCCCAACCAGCACACCGGCGTTTCTCATCTTCAGCTTGATCGTAGTGCCGTCCCCACACCGTTCCACCAGGTTTTCTGCGGCATGATCCCACAGGTGAAGAACCCCCAACGCCCACATCGTCGAGCTGTTCGTGGCTAACTTGTGTCCCGTTGCTGTAGAAGCGAGCCACCAACTGCGGCGACAGGGATATTGACGGCGGCTGCTGCAACATTCCCGCTGCGTTATGGTCATTTCTTTCCAGGCGGGGCAGCACCGTGCCCAGGTCAAGTGATGTGCGTATGGACGTTGTCATACCCACTTAGACTGCGACACGTGCCGATGTGGTTCCCTATGTGGTGAAAATGTGCGCGAGGACCCCTAAAACGGCGGGTCCTCGTCCAGCCCCAGCTCGCGGTAAAGCTGGTCGGCGGTCCAGAGCGTAATCTCCTGGCCTTTTTCGATGAGTTCTTCGGCGCGTTTCTGCTTGGACGTGACGGTGTGCCACGGCCCGCACACAAGCAGGGTGGTCTTTTTGGTGACGTTTGCCGATCACGCCGCCGCGCTCCGCAATGCCGGACCAGAGCATGGATTTATCGTATGGCTCGAAGTCGCCGGTGAGTGTGACATTGTGGCCGTAGAGTGCACCTTCCGAGTCGGCCTCGGTGTTGGTCTCGGGAATGACGCTGGGTGTGGCGGCTTTTTCCCAGGCAGGCCGTTGCCTGCGTCGTGGCTTTTCTTCCGGTACCTCAGCAGCAGCGTCAACCACAGTCCCGGGGAAAAGACGTTTACGTTGCGCCGCGATGTTGAGTCCGCGCGCATCGGCGCGCAGTACGGGAAGCACTTTGTCAGGGGTGAGTTCGCCAAGGGTGAAGCCGGAGGCCCAGAAGAACCCGGCAAAACCTTCGTCACTTGATGCGCCCGAACCACCAGAAACTCCAGTCGACGCCAACCCGACGATGATGTCGCCGCACGCGCGGGCGTCGGAAAGCGCATCGTGGTGTTTGGTCAGTTCAACGCCAAAATGTGCAGCGACGGTGGGGAGCCGGTGGTTGCTGATGCCGAGTTTGGCGGCCCGCGCGAGGGCGAGCGAGCAGCCGAATGTCCAGTGGGGCACGGGCTGCCCGGCGGCAGCGCAGGCGCGGGAGAAGGCAGTCATGTCGAATTGGGCGTTGTGTGCGACCACGGGAAGTTCCCCGACGGCCGCGACAACGTCCCCGAGAACGTCTCCGAAGGCGGGTGCGTCGGCCACGTCGTCGGGTGTGATGCCGTGAATGCCGATATTCAGGGCGTCGAAACGTTCGAGCCCGGGAGGGGGCGTGCAGAGCCAGGAGTCGCTGGCACCGGCCTGGCCATTGGTGTAGCGGACGACACCGATTTGGCAGATGGACCCCCAGTCGTCGTTGGCGGTTTCCACATCAATGGCCACGAAATCGAGCCCGGGAATGAAGGTGGCGGGTTCGTCGGGGAGTTCGCCGTTGCGGGCGCTGTCGATCATGGCGAGCAACGTGTCGAGTTCGTTTTCCTGGTTGGGGGGCGAAGCGGATGGTGTGGTTCACCCCACCGAGCCTCGCCCACCGAGGTCAACGGCGGTGGGGTGCCGCGTGTCAATGTCAGTAATGTCGCTGATGCTGAGGCGGGTGCTTGTCGACGCCCCACCTTCCGCAGCCCCGTGGGTTGATTGCAGCGCCGCGAGGAGTGGGCTGTAGGTGATTGTGACGGTCCGGGAGGTGACGTCAATGGTCGCGCCGTGGGCGGAGATCACAAGGGTGTCCTTTCGCGGGCTGAGCTTGGGCTTAGCTGTAATCGTCAACGGCGCCGCTGGCGTCATTGGAGTAGTCGTCAGAGTACTCGTCAACGTAGGGTTCCGCAGCTTGCTGCATGTCCGCCTTCGTGGGTGGCGGGGTGGCATCCACGTGCTTGGGTGGATTCATCACGGCGGGTGTGCGCGGCGTGGGAGCACTGGCCTCAGTCTCCTCAGCTGACGCATCAGTCGTGGTGCTTTCGGCAACCTCAGCGGAGCTTTCCCTGAATCGGCATCGTCGTAGACGGGCGGCTCGATTTGCTTGAGCAGCATGGTGGAGCGTGCGGGCACTTCGATGGTGCCGTCGGCGTCGATAATTTCTGCGGTGAGGGGTATCCGGTGTCTTCAGTGGTGTCCACGATGAGTTTCCACCGCTGGCCGAAGCGTTTGTCGGGCAGGGTGAATTCGATGCTTTCGTGGTGGGCGTTGAAGCAGAGGATGAAGGAGTCGTCGACGATGCGTTGGCCGCGGCTGTCGGGCTCGGCGATGGCGTCGCCGTTGAGGTACACCATGAGGGATTTGCCAAAGAAGAAGTCCCAGTCGGCTTGGGTCATGAGTTTGCCGGAGGGGACCAGCCACGCGATGTCGCGTTGCTTCATGTCTTCGCCGAGGGGACCGCCGGCAAGGAAGCGGCGGCGTCGGAAAACGGGGTGGTTGGCGCGGATGCGCAGTAAGCGCCGGGTGAATTTGACCAGGGGTCGAATTCTTCGAGTTGGTTCCAGTTGATCCAGCTGAGTGGCGAGTCTTGGCAGTAGACGTTGTTGTTGCCGCTTTGGGTGCGGGCCATTTCGTCGCCGTGGGCGATCATGGGTGTGCCCTGGGAGAGCAGCAGTGTGGTGAGGAAGTTTCGTCGCTGCTGGGCGCGGAGTTTCAGGATGCTCGGGTCGGTGGTGGGGCCTTCCACACCACAGTTCCAGGATCGGTTGTGGCTTTCGCCGTCGCGGTTGCCTTCACCATTGGCCATGTTGTGCTTTTCGTTGTAGCTGACCAGGTCGTTGAGGGTGAAGCCGTCGTGGGCGATGACAAAAGTTGATGGAGGCGGTGGGGCGTCGTCCGTTGTTGGCGTAAAGGTCGGAGGAGCCGGTGAGGCGGGAGGCAAATTCGCCGAGGGTGGCAGGTTCGCCGCGCCAGAAGTCGCGCACGGTGTCGCGGTATTTGCCGTTCCATTCGGTCCAGAGGGGTGGGAAGTTGCCCACCTGATAGCCACCCTCGCCGACGTCCCAAGGCTCAGCGATGAGTTTGACTTGGGAAACCACCGGGTCTTGCTGCACCAGGTCGAAGAAGGCGGCGAGACGATCCACGTCGTGGAGTTCGCGGGCGAGTGTGGAGGCCAGGTCGAAACGGAAGCCGTCGACGTGCATTTCCTGCACCCAGTATCGCAGGGAATCCATGATCAGCTGCAGGGTGTGCGGGTCGCGGACGTTGAGGGAGTTTCCGGTGCCCGTGTAGTCCATGTAGTGGTATTTGTCGCCGTCCACCAGCCGGTAGTAGGCGGCGTTGTCAATGCCACGGAAAGCGATGGTGGGGCCCATGTGGTTGCCTTCGGCGGTGTGGTTGTACACCACGTCCAGGATGACTTCGATGCCTGCTTCGTGGAAGGCACGGACCATGTTTTTGAATTCGGCGACGGCCCCGCCGGGTTTGCGGGCGGCGGCGTATTCCTGGTGGGGGGCAAAGAATCCGAAGGAGTTGTAGCCCCAGTAGTTGCGTAACCCCAATTCGCGGAGCCGGTCGTCCTGAAGGAATTGGTGCACCGGCATTAGCTCAATCGCCGTTATACCTAAATCCTTCAAATAGCTAATAATCGCAGGGTGTGCAAGCCCTGCGTAGGTTCCGCGGAGGTTGTCGGGCACGTCCGGATGGGTCATGGTCATGCCCTTGACGTGCGCCTCATAGATCACGGTTTCGTGGTAAGGGGTCCGGGGCGCTCGGTCATTGGCCCAGTCGAAGAAGGGGTTAATCACCACGGATTTCATGGTGTGCCCCAAGCTGTCTTCGGTGTTGCGGCCCTCGGGGTTGCCGGGGTCAGTGATGTCGTAGCTAAAAAGAGAAGGGTGCCCGTCGAACTCACCGTCGAAGGCTTTTGCGTAGGGGTCTACGAGCAGTTTGTTGGGGTCACAGCGGTGGCCATTTGCGGGGTCGTAGGGGCCGTAGACACGGTAGCCATAGCGTTGGCCTGGTTGAATCCCGGGAATATAGCAGTGCCAGATGTGGGCATCGACTTCTTCGATGTTGATGCGGGTTTCGTTGTCTTCACGATCTAGAAGGCACAGTTCCACGCGTTCTGCCACATCGGAGAAAAGCGCAAAGTTTGTTCCCGCGCCGTCATAAGTAGAGCCGAGGGGGTACGCCTCACCGGGCCAAACCTGAAAGCTATGTTCGTAGGTGCTACTCATACTGGAGTATTTTATAGGCTGGCTGTCCCCATTGTTGTAGCCAAACCGTTGAGAATTATCTCAATTCCGTTTTCGAAAGTTATTTGGAACGCATTGCTAGCGGTAGTGAGCTTTTCATCAACATCCGCCCCACCCGGATTGGTGTCCCGCATGAGCTGTAATGCGGACTGTTCGTTCATAGTTGCGCCCATGACAAAATGAAGCAATGTCGTCGCACCGGTTTCCAGTAAAGGTTGTGATGGGTGCGTTGTCGCCTCCGTATCCTTACTGAAGGAGTGCACCAACGCCCGGGTGATGTGACCCTCAAGGGTTTCGCGCAGTCCGTTGTCTGACAGTGCGGCGTTAACCAATTCAGCGCCGTCGCGGTGCGCGAGCATCAACGTACGGATAGTGGCGCACAGTTCCGCTGGTGGCACAGCATCCTCACGTGTCGACGCCGCCTCGTCCGCATCCGCCTTGGTAGGCTCCGCATCTTTGTCCAGTGGGGTTGGTGGTCCGACAACTTCCGAGAGGATGAATTGACTAATCGCCGAAATGAGTGCCTGCTTGTTGGGGAAATGCCAGTACAACGCGCCGGGTGCGACGTGAAGGCGTTTGGCCAGTCGGCGCATGGTCATGTCGGCAAGGCCATACTCGTCCAGGATGTGGACGCCTGCAACGGTGATACTGTGTTGAGTCAACTGCACACTTTGTTAGTGTACGCGCTATTTGACGGTGTTCCCCACGGTTTCTCGCTAGATCGTTACAAACTGGTTCATTATGGGGGTGGCGCCGGTGGGTTTTAATTCACACAATGCTGGCATGTCTGACGTGCTACCTCTGCGTGTGAGGTGGGGAATGGGCTAGGTTGCATACGTGCTAAAAAGAATGTACCTGAACTGCTGATTTGATGTGACCTTGGTAGACGCATGCAGCCTGCCGGTAGCACGAGTGCGGGTTGTTGTGTGCTGCGAAGAAAAATGCGGCAATTGTGAGGTGCGCCGAAAAAACCGCCTATTTTGCGTGAAGGGTTCTCACAAAGCGTGGTGTCCTTGGTAGGGTGGTGTAAGTTTGAGTGCCGTTGGCGTCAAAGAGTCGCAAATGTTTGAGGTAGGAGCATTTCGTAGTGCAGACCATGTCAGTGTTGAAAAAGGCCATGATCGTGGGTGTTTGTGTGACCCCTCTGGTCCTCGGTGCCTGTGGTTCTAATAAAGAAGAAAACAAGGCTGAGGGTTCCACGAGTAGCGCCAGCAGTGTGAGTGCTGTGGCCAAGCAGGCTACGTCGTCATCCGATGCGTCCACTTCCGCAGCTACGTCGTCGGCGGCTCCCACGTCGGAGGCCCCGGCGCCGGCAAGTGAGCCAGCAGTGCCGCCTGAGGTTAATCTGGACAACCCCATCCAGGCGCAGCAACTTGCTCCGATTGAGGGGCAGCCCGCAAGTGCAGGTGATAAGGATGCGATCACTAACGTGGTGCGCAGCATGGTGCCCACCGGAACCTTGCGTCAGTTCATGGCTACCACGGTCAATAACACGTGCGCCCGCTTGATTGAAGAGGGCGGCGGCGCACAGATTTGAACGAAGTTCCGGACCTGCCGCTGGAGTCCATCCCGGATTACCAGAAGGCCAAGCCGACGGTGGATTCCGTGGAAGATGTCCGCGTGAATGGTGAATCCGCTTCTGCGTCTGTGACTCACACATCAAACGGCAAGACTGAAACTGGCGTGATGCGTTTCCAGAGGGAAAAACGGCGCTTGGAAGATGTGTAAATAGAATAGCGCGTTTGCTGCGGGAACGCCCCGCAAGTTAGCCCCGCACTTGAACACTGTTCTAGGTGCGGGGTATTTTGGGTTTTTAATGCAAGGTTTCCAGTCCAACCTGCGATCTGACCCAACCCACAAAGGAGCACACTGCAACCATGACCACCACCCAACTACCTCCCATCCTTGAGCTTGCCCGCGAAAAAGTTCTGAAACAGGGCATCGGTTTATCCAAAGAAGAAATTCTTCAGGTCCTCCAGTTACCCGACGACAACCTCCAAGACCTCCTCGCCCTGGCACACGAAGTGCGCCTGGCCTGGTGCGGTGAAGAAGTGGAAGTAGAAGGAATCGTCTCCCTCAAAACCGGCGGCTGCCCTGAAGATTGTCACTTCTGCTCGCAATCCGGCCTGTTTGAATCTCCCGTGCGCGCCGCCTGGCTGGACATCCCTGGTCTGGTGGAAGCAGCCAAACAAACCGCAAAAACCGGGGCCACGGAATTCTGCATCGTCGCCGCCGTCAAAGGGCCAGACGAAAACCTCATGTCCCAGATGGAAAAAGCCATCGCCGCCATCCAAGCAGAAGTGGACATTCACGTCGCTGCCTCAGTGGGCATTCTCACCCAGGGAACAGGTTGACCGTCTCGCGGCCGCTGGCATCCACCGCTACAACCACAACCTGGAAACAGCCAAGTCATTCTTCCCCAGCGTGGTAACCACCCACACCTGGGAGTCCCGGCGCGAAACCCTCCGTATGATCAAGGAAGCCGGGATTGAGGTGTGCTCCGGTGGCATTCTCGGCATGGGGAGAGCCTGGAGCAGCGTGCCGAGTTTGCCGCTGACCTGCAGGAACTGCAACCCGAAGAGGTGCCCATGAACTTCCTAGATCCGCGCCCGGGCACCCCGTTTGCGGACTATGAGGTGATGGAGGCTTCCGACGCCCTGCGCGCCATCGGCGCGTTCCGTTTGGCGCTGCCGAAAACGATTCTGCGATTCGCTGGTGGACGCGAGTTGACCTTGGGCGATCTTGGTGCGGAGCAGGGGCTGCAGGGTGGCATCAACGCCATTATCGTCGGCAACTACTTGACCACGTTAGGCCGCCCGCAGGAGCAGGATTTGGACATGATGGGCAAGCTGCGTCTGCCGATCAAAGCCTTGAATGCCACGGTGTAGCATGCGCGAAGTCACAAGTGATGAGCTGCTGACGGCGCTGCTGTGCGGCGACTCCCCAGTGTTTCACCCGAATACTGGTCAGCGCATTGAGGAGGGCACGGTGATTAAGCTGTCGCCGTCGGCGCGCGCCGGGTTGGAGGCCCCACGGTTTTGCCAGTTGTGTGGGAGAAGAATGGTGGTGCAGGTCCGCCCGGATGGCTGGGATGCGTCGTGTTCGCGTCATGGTCGGGTAGATTCGGCGTACCTGGGGCAGCGCTAGTGTAGTGTTGCCATACTGTGAGTGCTTTTGTTGATGCCCCTGATGCCTCTGTTGATGCGAGTGACGGGGGCGAGCGTCGTCAGGCTAAACCGGTGACACTCATGCGCCTAGAGGCTGTGTGGCTGAGCGTGAGTGTGCTCGTGTTTGGCGTGGTGGGCGCTGTGTGGGGGTTGTTGCGTCCGCGATATACGCTGAACGTGCTGGAGGGGGCACTGTGGAGGTGGCTGGAGCAGTCGGCGTCGTCACGGGAGTTTGGGGCGTTTTTGTTCGTATTTGGGTACGGTGGCCGTCTTCGCTGCAGTGGTGGTGGTGCTGTGCCTATGGATCTTTGGGCGGTTTTACCCGACATGTCGTGGGCGCGTGCGGTGCGATGGTTCCGTGGGGTAGTGCCTGTGTTACTGCTGGCTAATGGCCTGCTGGGGGGTGGTGATGTTTAGTCAGTGTGTGGAGCTGGTGTCGCGATGGCGGTGGCCCATTCCTGATGCGGAGAGCTTGCACCCGGGGATTCGTTTGATGTGGTGGTGGAGGTCTCTGGCCTGCATGGTTTGATTGTGGCGGGTCTTGTTACCACCGTGTTGTGCTGGCTGCGTCTTGTTTTGGCTGGTGTATAGCCCGGTCGAGGAGGAAGCGTTGGCCGAGGAAGGCCAAGAAGGGAAGAAGGCCAGGAAGAAGAGGCGGGCGTCGTCAGCTAAGCATCAACCCCTACAAGCCTCAGGGGGGTGGCGGTGGCCAGTGCACGGCGCTAGTTCCGCAGGTGTCTACGCTGATGCTGTGGAGTCCTTCGAGGAGGAGTTGGACGGCACTGATGATGCTGTGGCTGAGTTGGTGGTGGGTGAGGCCGAGACTCATGGGGGCGACATAATCGACGTGGACTTGGAGTCCGTAGTCGTCGGTGGTGGGGAAGGCTTTGGTGCAGGTGGAGGTTTCGTTCCAGTCGTTGCAGATGAGGAATGTGCGTATGAAGTCGCTGTCTGGGTCTGGGTCAGGGGAACCAGAACGCGCGGATAAGGAGTGTGGGGCCGGATTCGATGAAAAAGGCGATCGGTACACCGTTGAATCCGGTGGTGATGTGGTGGGGATCATCGTCGTCATACTGCTGAATCCCCAAGTCTTTGAGTATGGCGGCGATGCGGTCAATGGTGATGTTGGTGGACAGCGTGTTGTCGTGGGCAGGGATGATACGCTGCGCTGATGGCGGCGGGATGATGGGGTGTTCAGCAATGTGAGGCGGCGGCAGAGCAAAGGCCAGCTGGTCCCGTGTGGTTGCCTCATCCAAGGGGAGGGAGGAACGCATTTTCGGGAAATGCCGCCAGGAAGTGATTGACGGCGAGGATATCCGTTTCGTGGGCGGCGTGGAGGAAAGCCACGATTTGAGCAGGGGAGGCACCATCTTCGACGAGGAGAGAAGAACGCATTTCCAAGCCTAAGTCGCCCTCGTTGGACATACACACTAATGAGGTGGGGCCGAGGCGGCGCCGATTCCACTCGGACAGCAAATGCGCGGCATCGTTGAATTGGGAGAAATCCAGCTGGCCGCGCACTGTGGACAGAGCGACAAGATGTTTGCCTTCTTCCTCGGTGAAATGCACCATGGTGCGGTGATGCTGCCAGGGGATGATGATGCGGTCTTGGGCGTCGTGGGGAGAGTTGATCGGCGGGCTGATGGGTAGGAAGCCAAGCCGACCAATGGCATATTTGACCTGGTTGATGGTGATGTGGGTGATGAGGTGCGGCTCCACGGCGGCCATTGCTGATCCTCCTTACCTCTGCCTCTGGCGGGGAATTGGGGCAGAGAGCGCTGCGCTGTCATGACCACCCGGCATCGTTGACATGGCTAGTGCTGGTAGCGTGCCGGTAGCGCAACGCTGATACCACTTTGAGTGTACGGAACTTTTTTGAGTTACGTATAATATTCACCCTGAATGAGGGCACCTGTGTCTGGGTAATGCATGTGTGATATGTAGGCAGTACGAAGCCGGGTTTATCAATTCAGATAAATGTGTATATGCATTTATATTTGTTTGTGGGATATGTAACAATCCGACGCTTTACCGTGGACTTTGCTGTAAAAGCGCCCTTTAGATGCTATGTTGTAGGCAGTTTGCGTACAGGTCAGCAAAATATTTCGATCAGAAAACCAGCCCCTTGTGCTTGACTGAAAAAATTTATTTTTTTAGCATGAGCATTTAAGTATCAACATAGGTAATAGCTGATGTGTTAGTTGGGGTTAGTTGATGAACCCTGATGAAACGCATTGTGTATGCATGCCGATACCTATTACGTACCTACTACGTTCACACACCCCGGAAGTTATTTGATGATGTTTCATGCTCGATCACAGCGCAGGGCACCACAGGCTGCCCTGACCAATCCCTCGCGCACGCTCCCAACGGGAGCCACCAGGAAAGCCGTGAAAATTGCGACCGCGACCGCAAGTGCCGTGTTCGCCGTGGCCCTCTGCGCAGGCATGTCTCCCCAAGCACCTCAGGCGGAAGCGCAGAGTAGTCCTGATGTTGCTAAGGCTCTGACCTCCAGCCAGGGTACGGATACCCGTGCCCCTGAAGGCGGTGCCAAGGTGGTGGTGTTTGGTGATTCCCACACAGCAGGTACCAACGCACCTCTGTGGGCCGATGACCGTGGCTGTTTCCGCAGCAATACTGCCTGGCCCATGCAGCTGCAACGTAAGCTTGGGCTGGCACCCGGTGATCTGATTGATTCCTCCTGCTGGGGCAGCACTATCAACTCTGGTCCGAATCTTCACTTCTCCGATCAGGTTCGAAGCGCGTCTGCCCGTGGGGCTTTGGGGCAGCGCACCGAGCACATTTTTATTCAGCTGGGCTTCAATGACGCATGGGGCACTCAAGTGACCATGAAGGACTCAGTGAAGCACTGCCTCTTTGACGTTGCACACGGTTGCGGTGATGAGGCTGTTCGCGCTGGTGCTATGCAGGATCCGGCTGCCATCACGGGCACGCACTATGCGGACCGAGTTCGCCAGGTTGTGGACTATCTGAAGTACTACGCACCAAAGGCCAAGATCACATTGGTGGGGTACCAGGAGATGGTACCCCCGTCAGGCGGCGAGGTATGCACCAACGTCGCGGGACAACAGGCACGCAAGGCCGACGCCCCGGCATTGGTGCAGGCAGTCAATAACATTGACCGTGCCCAGCGTGAGGCCGCTGAACAGCTGAAACTGGGCTTCATTGACCTGAAAACAGCCAGTGCAGGACACAGCTCCTGCTCTGCGGATCCATGGGTGAACGGCGTTGGCGACGCCCGCGCCACCATGATGGGCGGCGTGTGGCACCCATCAGTACATGCTGAAGAGATCACGGGTGACATCATCGCCCAGTATGTCCGCCAGTAGTGGTGGGGCGTGACATGGCTGTTGGTCAGCTGAAGTCATCTCCACCGTCGTCCACTCCGTCGCCGTCGCGCCGACCGAACCTCCCATCGTTGACGGGGGCTCGGTGGTGGGCGGCCATGCTGGTGTATGTGCTGCATGCGCTGGTGTTTTTGCCGGTGTATCCGTTTCAGAAGTCGGAGCTGTTTCGCCAGATCCACACTGTGGTTCCCATGCAGTTGGGTTCGGCCGGGGTGACGTTCTTTTTCATCCTGTCGGGTTTTCTCATCTACTGGTCCAACAGCGAGGTCAGCGGCGTCAGCGACGCCCTCTACTATGCCGACGCCGTCTGACCAAAATTTTTCCCCATGCACCTGATCACGCTGGTGATGTTCGTCCTGGCCTCGGCCACGGTCACAGCCAGCAGCATCACCTGGGCGTTGTCCTTTGATCGTTTGAAGGTGTGGCTCCCCAACGCCCCTGTTGATTCACACCTGGAACCCGGATTGGGCAGTGCTGGGCGGGATGAACGTGCCGTCGTGGTCGCTGTGCGCGGAAATGCTGTTCTACCTCACGTTTCCCCTGTTTGTGCCGCTGGTTCGCCGCGTCCGTGGGCGGGGAAACTGGTGGGCATTGGGTGCGATGTTTGCGGTGTCGCTGGGCATCATCACCGTTGTGCACTTGCTTGCCGACGGCCCGAAAACCACCGAGAACTTCTTCGTTCCGCGTCTCTGGCCCCAGGATGTATCGCCCGTAGCGGATGTGCATGCAGACCCAGTGTGGTTTTCCCAAGACCACATTCCGGTGTTGCAATCCTATTGGCTGTCCTATTACTTCCCGCTGACTCGCCTGGTGGAGTTCTATTTGGGTGTGTTTGCGGCGAAGCTTGTGTGGGAAAAACAGTTCCGCAACACTGACCTCATACTGCCGCTGATTCTGTTGGGCATGTCCTACGGCACAACGTGGTTTGTACCGATAGCGTTCAAAATGTCGGTATTGATGTCATTGCCCATGACGTATGTGATTGCTACGTTGGCGGTGCGGGACATCGAAGGAGTGTCGAGGTTTATTGCAAGTCCTCTATCGGTACTGCTAGGCAATATTTCGTTCGCGTTTTATATGGTGCAATTCCCGGTGATGGTGTTTGTACAGCGCTATTTCGTCGCCGGTGGAGAATACGGATTCTTTGGGTGGCTGCTAGCCGCCGTGGGAGTTTCGTACTTTCCGTCGCACTGGCGTGGGTGCTGTTCACCTTTGTTGATGATCCCCTGATGCGAGCAACAGCCCGCAAACCGGCACGCCGACCAGCCCATGCGGCCACACGCACGCGGTGACCGCACATTGACCGTATGTTGATACGGGAGAAAGAGACATAATCATGTTTGATCGTAAGTTTGTTGCTATGGCCCTGGCCGCTGTCGCTGTCGCTGGCACCCTGACCGCCTGCAACAACGACGGGAAATCCGGGGAAAGCTCCACCGCGAGCACCAAGGCCACCACCTCCTCCAGCGCTGCCCCCACGACCTCGGCACCCGCCATGGAAAGCTCCGCACCAATGGGGGCACCGTCTGATGCCTCCGCTCCGGCACAGGCCCCAGAGCAGGCACCCGCAGCCCCGGCTGCTCCTGGCGGACAGGTCCCAGCGCAGCCAGCTCCGGCCCAGCAGGCACCAGCTCAGCAGGCTCCGGCACAAGCGCCTGCCCCGGCTGCCCCGGCACCAGCTGAAGCACCCGCTCCGGCGGCTCCCGCCCCCTGAACTGCCCGGCGGTGGCGGCGGACACGCCGGATACTAAACCGGAGACCACTACAACCCCCAGAACCACATCTCAGCACTGGTACGTTCCTGCATTAGAATGGACGAATCGAAACACAAATGTTGGGATGTGGTTTTTCTCATGCTGAATGTTGTTGACCTGCGGGGGCGCACGGCGTCGATAAGCGAGCTACGGCGAACCCTGCCGCGCGGCGGCACGGACGTTGATTCGGTGCTTCCCGTGGTGGAGCCGCTGGTGCGGGAGGTGCGGGGGCGCGGCGCGGAGGCAGCACTGGAGTACGGGGAGAAGTTTGATGGGGTACAACCGGCGTCGATACGCGTGCCCGCTGACGTCATCGAACAGGCTGCGCGCGAGCTGAACCCAAAGGTCACCGAGGCGCTGCGGGAATCCATCACCCGCGTTCGTGCTGTGCATGCCGCGCAGAAACCCGCAGGCAACACGGTGGAACTCGCGGCCGGCGGGACGGTGACGGAGAAGTTCATCCCCGTGGAACGCGTGGGCCTGTACGTGCCGGGCGGCAACGCCGTGTACCCTCCAGCGTGATCATGAACGTGGTGCCCGCGCAGGAGGCGGGCGTGTCCTCGCTGGTGGTGGCCTCCCCGCCGCAAGCCCAGTTCGGGGCTGGCCACACCCCACCATCCTGGCGGCCTGCCAGCTGCTGGGGGTGCAGGAGGTGTGGGCCGTGGGCGGCGCGCAGGCCGTGGCGTTGCTGGCCTACGGTGACGACGCCCACCAGCTCGAACCCGTGGACATGATCACCGGACCCGGCAACATTTACGTCACCGCCGCCAAACGCCCTGTGCCGCAGCGTCGTGGGCATTGATTCCGAGGCAGGACCCACGGAAATCGCCATTGTTGCTGATGACACAGCCAATCCCGTCAGCGTTGCCTACGACCTGATCAGCCAGGCCGAGCACGACGTCAGCGGCCGCCAGCGTGCTGATCACCCCTCCGCGCAGCTCGCCGCTGACGTAAACCGCGAAGTCGAAGCGCGCTACGGTGTCACCCTCAACGCCGAGCGTGTGGCTCAAGCGCTGCGGGGCGAACAATCCGGGATTGTGCTGGTAGACGACCTTGACGCCGCCATCCGCGTCGCCGATGCCTACGCCGCCGAACATCTGGAAATCCACACCGAAAACGCCCGCGAGGTGGCCGAACGCATCACCAACGCCGGGGCCATTTTCGTGGGTGAGCATTCACCCGTGCCGCTGGGGGACTACTCCGCCGGGTCCAACCACGTGCTGCCCACCTCCGGGACGGCGCGCCACAGCTCGGGGCTATCCACCCACACCTTCCTGAAATTAGTGCACCTCATTGACTACGACGAGGCCGCACTGAAAGACATCGCCAACACCGTGGTGACACTTGCCGACGCCGAGCAGCTTCCCGCCCATGGCGAAGCCATCCGCGCCCGCTTTGAAAACCTCTGAATGGAAAACCGCCCATGACTGAATCCACTGCTTCTGAACCTATTGCGTCTGAACCGACTGCCCAGCCTTTAGCCGCCTCCACCACCCTGGCCGACCTGCCGTTGCGCGACGAACTCCGCAGCGAAGAAGCCTACGGCGCGCCCCAACTCGACGTGGACGTGCGCCTGAACACCAACGAAAACCCCTACGCGCCCTCCGAGGCGCTGGTGGCGGATCTGGTGGAGGAAATCGGCACGCAGGCCCGCACCCTCAACCGCTACCCAGAGCGCGACAACGTGGAACTACGCACAGCCCTGGCCGAGTACATCACCTCGCAGACCGGCGTGGCCGTCACCCATGAGAACTTGTGGGCAGCCAACGGTTCCAACGAAGTACTCCAACAGCTCCTGCAAGCATTCGGTGGGCCGGGGCGCACCGCCCTGGGATTCCAACCCAGCTATTCCATGCACCCCATCCTCTCACGGGAACCCACACGCACTTTCTCAATTGCCCCCGCGTTGGGGAGAACTTTGACATCGACCTGGACGCGGCGCTGCGCACCATCGCGGAGGAACAACCCCACGTTATTTTCATCACCACCCCCAACAACCCCACCGGCGGCGTGACCAGCCTCGATGACATTCGCACCATTCTTGACGCCGCGCCAGGCATCGTGATCGTCGATGAAGCCTACGCCGAGTTTTCCGATTCCCCCTCGGCGGTGACGCTGCTGGAGGAGTACCCCGCCACCCTGGTGGTGTCCCGCACCATGAGCAAAGCCTTCGACTTTGCGGGCGGGCGCCTCGGGTACTTTGTGGCTGCCCCCGCGTTTGTGCGAGGCAGTGATGCTGGTGCGCCTGCCGTATCATTTGTCTAAGCTTTCCCAGGCGGCGGCTATTGTGGCGCTGAGGCACAGTGAGGATACGCTGGCAACGGTGGCCAAGCTGGCGTCGGAACGTGACCGTGTGGTGGCTGGTCTTGAGAAGCTGGGCTACAGCATTGTGCCCACCGAGGCGAACTTTGTGTTCTTCGGTGATTTCTCCGACTCCGCCGCAGCGTGGCAGGCGTTTTTGGGGAAGGGGGTGCTCATCCGCGATGTGGGCGTGCCGGGGTACCTGCGTGCCACCGTCGGGCTGCCGGAGGAAAATGACGCGTTGTTAGCAGCAGCTGCTAAGGTAGCGCCCATCCACATGAAAAAGTAGAAAGGTAGGCCACCCGTGCCTGAGATAGAACGCAACGCCCGCGTCGGACGCGTGGAGCGCACCACCCGGGAATCCAGTATCACCGTAGGCATTAACCTGGACGGTACGGGGCGCACGGACATCAACACGGGGCTGCCGTTCTTCGACCACATGCTCACCGCCTTCGGCGCGCACGGCAGCTTCGACTTGTCTGTGCACGCCACCGGTGACATCAACATTGATGCGCACCACACCGTGGAGGACACGGGCATTGTGCTGGGGCAGGCGCTGGACCAGGCGCTGGGGGATAAGTCCGGCATTCGTCGTTTCGGGTCCTGCCAGCTGCCCATGGACGAAACATTGTGCGAGGCCATTGTAGATGTCTCTGGCCGCCCCTACTTTGTGATCACCGGCGAACCCGAGCAGATGCTCACCACCGTCATCGGCGGGCACTACGCCACCGTGATCAACGAACATTTCTTTGAAACCCTGGCGCTGAACGCGCGCATTGCCCTGCACCTGCGATGCCACTACGGGCGCGACCCGCACCACATCACCGAGGCGGAATATAAGGCCGTCGCCCGTGCACTGCGGGAAGCCACCGAATCCGACCCCCGAGTCCAGGGCGTGCCCTCCACGAAAGGCAGCCTGTAGATGACGTGGCTGGTGTACCTGCTGTTCGCCGTCGCGGGACTGCTGGTGGGTGGCGCGTGGTCGGCGTATCAGGCGGAAAACCGCGCCATGACCTACATTGCCGCCATCGGCGCGGCCATCGCCTTCACCGCTGCGGTGCTGTGGATGATAGGTGAAATGTCCTGAAAACACCAGGTTTTATAGCCACCCTAGTGGCGGTGGCTGCGGCGTTTCTGAGCTGGGCCTTGCTCCTGCCGGTGGTACCGCTGGACGTGCTCACCAACGGGGGTTCCGACGCCCTCGCCGGTTCCACCACCGCCATCTTCATGGGCTGCTCCGTGCTCACCCAATGGAACACGCCCCGCGCCCTGCGCCGCTTCGGCTACACACCCGTGATGGTCTTCGCCGCCATCATGCTGGGCGTTCCCGCACTGGGGCACATCATGCTTGACGACGCCCCGTTCGTGCTCGCCCTCTCCGCCTTCCGGGGCATTGGATTCGGTGCTTTGACCGTCGCTGAATCCGCGCTGGTAGCCGAACTGGTGCCCAAACGCTTTTTGGGCCGGGCATCCGGGCTGTTGGGATTGGCCATCGGGTTAGCGCAACTTGTTGGCCTGCCGCTGGGAGTGTGGTTGGCCACGGAATACTCTTTCACTTCTGTGTATGTCCTCGGTGCCGTGGTGGGGCTGCTCGCCGCGGTCGCGTGCATTTTTATTCCCTGGATCGTGGCCGAAGGCGGGGGTAGCGGCAGTGATGACTCTATTCCGTGGCGTGCCGTGGTGGTGCCCTGCGTAGGAATCACCACCGTGGCCATGGGATTCGGTGCAGTCTCGTCCTTCCCTACCCGCGGCGTCTTCTTCTGGCATGGTCGCCGGGCTGATTCTTGCCGTGGTGGGTGGTGCGCAGATGATTGCGCGCTACCTTGCGGGTGTGATTGCCGACCGCATGGGTGGGCCCGGGCTGCTTCTCATCCCGTCGCTGGGCTGCGGCGTTGCCGGGCTTGTGATTGTGTCGTTGGCACTGCTGCTCGGGTGGCCAGCCTGGGTGCTACTGGTGGGCGCGCTGGTATTTGGCAGCGGATTCGGGGCCATCCAGAACGAAACCCTGCTGCTCCTGTTCGGCTCACTCCCGCGTACCAGGCTCTCCGACGGCAGTGCCATTTGGAACATGGCATTTGACGGTGGCACCGGGGTGGGGTCTCTTATTCTGGGCGTGATTGCCGTGAAGCTGGCCTATCCAGAGACTTTTGTTGCTGCCACATTTTTGGTGGCGGTGGGGCTTGTTATCGTGTGGGCTAGGGTGTTCCCCAGAATTGATCTTCGCCAGGTTGATCCTCCGAGAAAAGCCTGACGGCGGTAATTTTTCCGTTCGTGACGGTCAGGAGGTCAATGCCCGTCATGTCCATTGTTAGTGTGCCTTGTGGGGTGCTTTGACGTTGGCCCTGGAAACGCACAGGAACTGCAACGTCGTAGCCGTTGCGCATCATCGGGCCGATCACGGTGAGAGTGAACGTACCCTCGCTCACCTCCATCATGCCGCCAACCAGTTGGGCGATGGCGGCGATGCCTTCGTGTGCGCCGGAGAAACGGTTATTGCCAGGCTGGTGCCAAACCACGTTCGGGTCGAGGAGAGCGGCTACCGTCTCCATATCGCCGTGTGAGACTGCAGCGAAATAGTGTTGCGCAACCGCAATGGGGTCATGAATAGTCATAGGCATCATTTTCACAACCCCACCTGCGGTTACGTCAACGTAACAACTGGGAAAAGGTAACTGAAATCACCGAATTGTGCTTGACCAAATTGTGCTTGGAGGAAGCAGTGGCACGCAACTGGGACGTACTCAAACAAACCTGCCCATCACGCACGGCACTCACCAAAATCACCAGTACGTGGACCGCGTTGACTCTGCTTGCGCTGGGGGAGAAGCGGCAGCGGTTCAGCGACCTTCAGGCTGCTGTTGGCGGGATCAGCAGGAAAACACTCAGCGATACACTCCGATACTTAGAACGCGACGGCATTGTTGCTCGCCACGAGATGAGCACCATGCCCCGACGTGTGGACTACGAACTCACCCCGCTCGGACACACCCTTCTGGAACCCCTCACCGTGCTCATTCGATGGACCGAAACACACTTTGATGACATACTCGCAGCCCGCGCCCACTACGATGAGCAGGCTGCGGGTACAGCCTAAATACCAAACAGCGCTAAACCAACCACCAGGATAATCAACCAGGAGAAAATGGTGAGGATAGAGGCAATCCCTAGGAAGATGCTGCGCTTCGTCCACGCGACATAAAGTCCGAATATCACCGCTGCGGGGGAGAACAAGCAATATGCCCATGCAACCCATGTGGGGATCCTATCGCCTATGAATGGCGTGCACACCCACACCACGACTATGAGAATCCAGGCGGTGATTGTTTTCCAGTTCCGCTGGTCAACCATGTCAGCCATCTGGCAACCCTCCTTTTTCCTGCCTTCCTGCTGCAAGTCCGGTTGCTGTATGGTGTTACTTTAATTTTAACACCCATAGGCTGGTGAAACTTACCAGTACCAGCGCCGGGAAGTGGGGAGGTGCGTGGGACTGGAAGCCTTCTTTGTGTATTTCGCCGACTTCAATGAGCTGTTGCTTGGTGGCCGCAGTGAGGGCTTTTCTGCATCAAACTGATGAGTGTTGTAACGCTTTTGTGTGATAGTGACCGTTTGAGGGGACGGGCATTTCTGGATATAGGCTGACTGCAATCTTGTATGTTATTTCTCTAGCGATTCGTTGTTTTAACTGTTCAGACGCCTCTGAATTTAATTAGTGACACGTCATCAATCTAGTGGTAGGTTGACTTCTATCAGAAGGTTAGAAGCCGACCAGAGGAGGAATTATGAAGCTTCAACGCCGTCTTGCAGTGGTTGTGATGACCAGCATGCTTGCGAGTGGTCTCGCTGTTCCCGCAGTTCACGCGGCTGACCAAAAGCCGCAAACAAACAATCAAGTGACAACATCCAGCGAAGGCATCGTGGATGGCTTCAAGGATTCCATCGCTACGTTATTCCTTTTTAGGCTGTTTGGCCCATCGGTGTCATCGTGCATTATGAATAATGACGCTTCGTGTGAATTTATCTAACGACATTTAACCAGAAAAGTGGGGTCCGTGATTACGCGGGTCCCACTTTTATTTTATCAGTCGTCGGGCGAGCAAATTGCCTAACAGGAAGGAATGTCCCTCTCGCGGCAATTGATTTGTAGCCGCTATATCGCGGTACTTGGTATCTGACCTACTGCTACTCGGCAATGACGAGGCAAAAGTCACTCGTTTCCATCCGCTATAACGCGGTACTTGGTATCTGACACCGCGAGCGAGATGGTGTGTGGGGCGGAATTGCCTACGTTTCCATCCGCTATAACGCGGTACTTGGTATCTGACACCGCGAGCGAGATGGTGTGTGGGGCGGAATTGCCTACGTTTCCATCCGCTATAACGCGGTACTTGGTATCTGACACCGCGAGCGAGATGGTGTGTGGGGCGGAATTGCCTACGTTTCCATCCGCTATAACGCGGTACTTGGTATCTGACCTACTGCTACTCGGCAATGACGAGGCAAAAGTCACTCGTTTCCATCCGCTATAACGCGGTACTTGGTATCTGACCTGATCGATATGATCAGCGACGACATAGGAGGAGGTTTCCATCCGCTATAACGCGGTACTTGGTATCTGACCTACTGCTACTCGGCAATGACGAGGCAAAAGTCACTCGTTTCCATCCGCTATAACGCGGTACTTGGTATCTGACCTACTGCTACTCGGCAATGACGAGGCAAAAGTCACTCGTTTCCATCCGCTATAACGCGGTACTTGGTATCTGACAGGTGCTCTCGCCCACATTGAGAAGAATTTCGGCAAAGGTTTCCATCCGCTATATCGCGGTACTTGGATTCCAACCTGTTTGGATGGGGAAGTGCTACCGGCTCCGCTGCTGGGTTTCCATCCGCTATATCGCGGTACTTGGATTCCAACGTCGATATGCTGAGATCAGATGCGCTAAGGACAAGAAGTTTCCATCCGCTATATCGCGGTACTTGGATTCCAACCGGTTAAACCGGTGTTTTTGGCCCTTGAGGGGCCAGGGCGTTTCCATCCGCTATATCGCGGTACTTGGATTCCAACTCGTATGCCCAAGAGGCCTATGACTTCCTGACCAGCACGTTTCCATCCGCTATATCGCGGTACTTGGATTCCAACATGGCGGTGATGACGAGGCCAACCGGCCCCTTGGTGTTTCCATCCGCTATATCGCGGTACTTGGATTCCAACTTCTGCGTGGACTTCTGGGCAGTAGCGCTCTCTGGTTTCCATCCGCTATATCGCGGTACTTGGATTCCAACGGTAATATGGCAATATGATAATATCGCTCTTACCATGTTTCCATCCGCTATATCGCGGTACTTGGATTCCAACCCTACCAGAAAAAAACACCCCTCTGACCAGCGGCGGAGGAAACGGTTTACACCCCCGTCGAATAGATCACATTCCCACATTTGCTTCCTTAAATCACGATAAAAAAACACCAGGTCAACCCACTACACACCAAACGCCGGTATCGAGTTTTCTCAAGCCGGTTTTGCGCCCTCACGCGTTAACCCCGTTCAAAAACTGGGTTTGAACAGGGAAGATAGGGGACGTGTCATCATGGATGACTATCACCGTAACATGATTAAACGGTGCAAATGGGGGAGCAACGCACCTTTCGTTGTGGGCAAAATGGTGCGTTGCTGTTGTTTTGCTATCATTTTTCGATTTCAGGATGTTGATGTGCGTCAACTTCTGGGGTTGTTTCAAGAATTTTTGGCTAGGGAACTGATGTTGTCATTGTTCGCGGCTGTTGGAAAAGGTCCAGAGAAGTTCGATTTTTCTCCGTTGTTTCATCGATTTTTTTGTGCGAGTTATCGTTGTCGGCCGGGGTAAACCGAATGTGACGAACTTCTGAAAGGGGGGACTTCACCTCTGGTTATGCCGCGATTGCGGAAGTCGTACGGATTGGCGGTGATGATGCGGGCGTCGGTAACCGCGATGAATGATGTACTTGCTGCTTTAGAAAAGGCATTTCCCAGTCTCAGTAAGTTCCATGACTTGTCCATTGTGAGATCGAAAGCAGTGGAAACGATGGTTAGAGGATTGTTTGAGTCCATCTAGTGTGGGGATGCGATAGCTAGTAGGCGCTCGTCGTCGTTGAGGAGCCGGTGCAGAATACGCACGTATACGTCAGTGTCATAGCCTTCGGGCGCGATGGTGGTGATTGTGCTAGCGCTATCTAGCTTGTTTCTGATCGGATTGAGGGCATCAGCCAGCGGTTCAATGGCTTCGAGTAGTTGTGCGCTGGTAAGTTGGCTTTGTTTACTGCGCCGTTGTGGTAAGAGGGGAAGTGTCCCTACGGCCGGGAAGCTCGGCGATGAGACGTAACTGGCGAGTAAGTGCCGTTAAGTGCCGTGATCAGGGGTGTTGCTGTGTTGCGATACACCTTTACCTCGTCGTGTGTGTCGTTGATGATGATGTCGAAAAGCTCGGCTTCGTCAGGGCTCTGCTGACTTCTGCCCTGTAAACGTGCAGAACCTGGAATTATGTGCATATATAACTGGTATGACCCATGATCCGGGTGTACGGTTCACAGGATCCATGAGAGACAGCGCTGAATCTGGCGACCCGTGTGGGTACGTCGGTAATTCGATCTGGTGGATTGATCCTAATGCACTTAAAGCATGCCCAGGTGTATTATTGAACGGGGGAAATCCTTGCGATGATGTGTCATAGTGACGATTTTGTTGTAAAAGAAAGAAAGAGTTATTACGACGTTTTTAATGTTGCTTCTAATGTTGTGAGTATGGTGGACGTGGATGGTAACATCTATTTTGCATCAGGCGCTATGCATAACCTAGAACCGTCACGTTATCCTGGGTTGAATATTGTCAGCTTAGGTAACCCAGCAGAGTGGAAGGGGCTTGCTCCACATGAGCGGTTGTATCTTCATGCTGAGCAAAAGCTGCTGGATTACGCGAAAGCAAACGGTATTGATGTCGCAGCTATCTATACGTATCTTCCCGCCTGTCCAAACGGGTGGGAGAAAGACATATTTTCCCAAGTGGGTGGTTTCTAGTGGTCGTGGAAACACTTCACTTACATATCATTGCCGTCCAAGCCTAACAGCTGCGCCATACGCTCAGCCGGAGTATCAAACCCCAACGTTTTACGCGGACGACTATTTAACTGCGCGGCCACAAACTCCAAATCCGCAGCTGTATGCACACCCAAATCAGTGCCTTTAGGGAAATACTGCCGCAGGCAGCCCATTCGTATTCTCATTACTGCCCCGCTGCCACGGGGAACCCGGATCACAGAAATACACCGGACAGCCAGTAGCAACACTAAACCATCGGTGACCAGCCATCTCACTGCCCTGATCCCAGGTCACCGACCCGCGCACTTGCTCCGGCAGCCCACCAATGGCAGCAACCAACCCGTCACGCACCTGGAGGGCATCATGCCCATTCGGTAGGTGCAGCAACATCACATACCGTGTGCTGCGTTCCACCAGAGTACCGATAGCGGTTTTTATTACCCGCCCCCATAATCAAATCCCCCTCCCAATGCCCCGGAACAGCCCGGTCTTCCACGGTGGCGGGGCGATCAGAAATCATCACCATCAGGGTCATGAAACCGCTGCCGACTTTGTTTGGGCCGGCGGGGTTTACGCACCGCACGCCCCTGTCGTAGACAGGCTTTAATGTGCTGTTTCAACTCGCCTTTCGCTTGAACAAACAGTGCCTGATAAATGGTTTCGGTACACACCCACATAGTCTGGTCATCAGGGTGCAGCTTACGCAACCGCCCGGCAATAAAGCTCTGGTGACATCCGCTGTCCCAGCATCTGCCAGATTGCCTCGCCCAGTGCTGGGTTGGCGTCGATTTTGCGTTGCTTCGGGCGGAAGCGTTTTGAGCACTGACATCCGCTGTGCGTGCTGGGGCATATACAATCCAAAGTCATCGGCGTGGCGTGTGAGTTCCTTGCTGATAGTGCCGGGTGAGCGGCCCAATCGCCGGGCAATCGCCCGGATGCTGTGTCCTTGGTTTTTCATATCCGCAATGATTTCGCGTTCCTTAAATGGACAGAAACTTGGTGTGGATGCGTTGGTCGATCCGGTGTTGTGGGATGACCTGGACAGGTATTGAGGTTCGGCCGTCGACGTAGGGCATAAGCTGCATAAGTCTTTTATAAAGGAAGGCATCCGGCCCGTCGGGGATGAAGGGACGTGGGCCGTGGGAGGTTCTGGTGACTCCTCGGTCGAAGTCTCTGCCGCTGCTTTCGTGTAGGCCTAGGGCTGCGATGGCGTCTTTGCGGGACAAGGCGTTGATGCGTAGGCGGAGGTATGCGCAGCGTCGGGTGGTATGTGCTGCGGTGCGTCCGTGTTGGGGGCGTTGCCAGAGTCCCAGTTCCACCCCGATGTCGTAGACGGTGGCGACCCGGACGTGAGTGTGGCGGGCAATGTCCATGGGTTTCCAGCCTGCCTGCCAGCATTCGGCGACGTAGTCGCGCACGTGTTGGGGTGTGCGATGTCGTTGGAAGGGGAGATCATGGTTGTGGGCGGTGCGGTAGGCCAGGTAGTGGGGGATGCCGACAGTGTCTGCAGCTAGTTGTATCGTGGTCCCGCCGCGTACCAGGTCGATGAACTGCTCGATCGGGTCACGATTCGGGTCATGGTGTTGGGGTTGGGAGGATCCCATCACAAGGAAAGCACCGCCTATCACTGATCAGGGGGTGTTTCCACAACCACTAGAACCCAAGGTGGTAGAAGGTATGTACAAGGGTTTTGCCACATGCGATCTTTCCATGCGCAACAATGGGCTAAAGCCTGTTTTCAATAAAAAAATCTATATTTGTCAGAAGAGGCATTCAAGCTCCTAAAGGAAGACGGGAATTTGAGGCAGAAGCTAATTGATTTTATAAATGCTAGTAAGTAGAAAGTTGAAACACTATAATGGCATACTCAAATTTTTTGATCGACTACTGGTATTATCAACTATGTTCGTCGTCAGAGTCTATTTCCACTCCTTTTGACTATCTAACTCAATACATAAATGAACACCCTGGCGTCAGGTGTTTTATTTTTGCTGATCATTGCACTAAAGATGATGTTGATGTGTGGTTAAATGATGAGCGAGTTAAGGTTTATTGGTGGGAAGATATGACCAAAACACACGCAAATAACCCTGAAGATTTTGATGGTTTATCTGATTTTATAGAAACTCTTAATGGGTTGATAAAGCCTGATTTTGGTGCAGTAATTGAGGTGCATCTTCCTGCTACAAGTGAGGAGTTATTTTCACTTTATTATCCTACAAATAGTTATCCAGCGGGAAAAATGGTCATAACTAATGGTGATGATCTGGATGATCAAATAATTCAACAATTCCGAGTGACATTTGGTAATGATGTAGAAGGGGAAGATATTCGGCCGTATTTGAAAAATTTATATGGCGGCTGGGTGATGCTTGGATACGAAGTGGACTCCAACGCAAGGTTGGGTGGTGATTGTAGATGGGAATATGTCGCAATACCATCATATAGTGACGTAGATGTTTCTTCCATTAGTTGGGCGCTATCACTGGAATCAACTCACATAATATTCTAGTGATTCTCCCTCTAAAATGCAGTTTGAACTGAATATCTTTAGTTTTGTTGATCTGTGCTAAACGTTGTGTTTTACGAATGCTCTAGGTTGTATATTTTGCACACCACCACCAGGTACGGGCTTTCATTCCATTTTAGTTGAATCTTTTAATCCAACAAAACTTAATTTTTGGAGGGGTGTTTTAGATATCGTCGTCTAGCTCTCCTGAAGAGCCGTATTCGTTGTATAATTTTGATAATCGGTCAACTCGTCACTGCATGAAACTCAAACCTTCCGGAAATTATTGAGCTTTTGTAAGGACACTTTTAATCCAGGAAGATTTCTTTCCTCCTTGGATGCAATATTCCATGGTTGGGTATTGTTGGAATGCAAAAAAGTTTTTATGAGGATGTGGAATCATTGATCCTTCTTGAATATTTACTTTTTATTCTGGCAGCAATTTAGATAATTCATTTATTGGTTGGGGCGAAATTATAGGTAGGCATATTGTCAAATATTAGCATCGCTGAGGGTTATTCGAGGTTTATTGAAGAATAACAACTTTCTTTTCTGGCATTCTGCAATTGGTATGCACGATACGCTATGTCTTTACATTCGCGATTGCTTGTTCCACCGCATGATGAATTTGCTCAATCCCACGGTTGCGCCATATCTGCTGGTCTTTCAACGGCTTCTGATCAGGCTGTTTTTACACGGCGTGTTACACCTGCCTCCACGAGTCTTTATCGGCAGCCAGATGCTTTGGATCCAGGACATCCAGCATCCCCGTTTCGTGTTTCGTGTAGTGTTGTCAGATCGTACACATTGCCGATATACGGCTTAAAGATGACTACAATGTTGCCGCTTTGATCGGTGATGGCCTGTAGGTTGTGTCCGGTGGTTTTGTGTTTTCCGATGTAAAGCTCTGGCTTGTCAGCCGAAAAACAGCACGGCACGAACGTCCTGTCAATGACGCCGTAGAGTTGAGGATCAAGGTCTTCTGGCACCGGTGGTGGGTGGTGTGAGTGCGTGGTTGAAGGCGTTGATAAGAGTGCAGATGGTCTCATGGGGGGCTATTACCGGCGACGAGAAGTGGACTGGGATTTTTCTCCAGCAGTTGAATAACCCTCATCGGTGATGCACCAATGCATCATGAGTCACTTAAAGTGCATAGTGACTATGTTGAGAAACTTGTTGATGTAAATCGCCCAGATGCTCAGTATACTTTTTATAGTCAGTGCTAGACTGTGAAGTTTGATAGAATGTCATCCAGCCGTGGGTTGAATCATGAAACTCGTGCACGGTTTAATGATCCAAGTTTAGTTGTTGTGCTTATGTGGATGGGGTAGCGGAAATGAATGTTACAGTAGGAAATCAGGCTGTCGTTTTTAGGGGAGTGAAGCATACTGCTGTCCAGATGTTGGAAAAAATGTATGGAGGGTTTGTTGTGGAACTGGTCAAAACTGACTCATTGGATGTTGTGTTCAATAATGGGCAACGCTCCTGGATAGTGCAAGAGCAGAATGGTTGGTGTGTGATTGAAGAGCTTTCGGCGGACAGCTTCATACTTTATGATTTGCTTAGTGTGTCTGGGGGATTTTCTTGATAGCGTTGCTTATATTTTTTTATGTAAAGGCAAGAAAAGGATATAAAGTTTCAGGGCGGCGCTGCTTATATAGGTTATTATTTCGGGGTCTATAATCCAGTTGATGGGAAGCTAGAATTTATACAAAAAGGACTTTCTATAGATAAGTGGGAATGGAGTAAAAGTTCAAACAGCTCCCAACTTCCAATTTCTGAGCCATCGCTCAATCGTGAGGGGTTGGAGAAATTTATAGAGATAGAGGGTATCCCCATCTCTTTTGGGGGTATGGAAAAAAATTGAACCCGGACCTATATGTGGCGAAAGTTCCTGAAAAGAGTGATGAAGAATGGGCCGCTTTCTTTGAGGATTTTTACAAGAAGAGCTAGGATAATTTTCCAGTGTTGTAATACCATGCTTCTACCTTGTGTTGGGGGTGGAAGAATCCGATAAATCTCACAACAAATGGACACCTCTATACTGTGATTGTTTTAGGGGACCTGCAGGAAAAGAATTTTTGTAACGCATTTAGTGTTTGCTGTAACGGCAGCCTTCGTGCATGCTCACACTCACCCCACCCAGAATCGAGCCCTAAACCTACCGCCAACGGCGAGTGCCGGGGCGTCGTTACGCAGGCGCTAGACTTCGCACTATGGCTAAAACAGTGGCGCTTCTTGATTACGGATCTGGCAACCTTCGTTCAGCGCAGCGCGCGGTGGAACGCGTGGGGGCCGAGGTCACGGTGACCAATGATCCTCAGACGGTTCTCGCCGCCGATGGCCTGCTTGTTCCCGGCGTGGGGGCGTTTGCGGCGTGTATGAATGGGCTGCGTGCTGTGAATGGTCCGCGCCTGATTGGGGAGCGTTTGGCTGGTGGTCGGCCCGTCATGGGGATTTGCGTGGGCATGCAGGTGCTGTTTGAGCATGGCGTGGAGCACGGCATTGATGCGCAGGGCTGTGGGGAATGGCCGGGCGTGGTGGAGCGTCTGCACGCATCGGTGCTGCCACACATGGGGTGGAACACGGTGGTGACCCCGGAAGATTCGCAGATGTTCGCGGGATTCAGCCCAACTGATCGCTTCTATTTTGTGCATTCCTACGGCGTGCGGGATTGGGTGTTTGAGGGGGATCATTTGACCACGCCACCGCTGGTCACCTGGGCGCAGCATGATGGGGACAGGTTCGTGGCGGCCGTGGAGAACGGCCCGTTATGGGCCACGCAGTTCCACCCGGAAAAGTCGGGGGAGATGGGGTTGAAGCTGCTGGAGAACTGGGTGGGGTCGCTGTAGATGCTGCGTGCCACATGTGAGTACGGGTTCACTACCGCACTAGGGCGGGTAGATATGGAGTTCACACCCGGTGCGGTGTATGGGATTGAGGGGCGTAACGGCAGTGGTAAAACCACGTTGTTGCGTACCTTGGCGGGGGAGTTGGACCCGCTGAGCGGCAGCGTGGATTTTGGCAAGGATTATCCAGCGTATGTGGGGTGGCCGTCGTTTTATGTGGATATGACGGTGGGTGAGCATGTTGATCTGGTGGCACGCCACGCTGATGTGGATGCGGGGAAGGCGGTAGAGCATTGGGTGATCGGCGAGCTTCTGGGGTCTTTGCCGCAGCATCTGTCTAGTGGGCAGAAGCAGCGCGTGTTTCTGGCGTTGCAGTTGATGGGTGTGGCGGCAGCACAGGATTCCCGCGCGGTGTTGTTGGATGAACCTGAGCGGCATTTGGACCAGGAGTGGACACAGTTTGTGGCTGCCCAGCTGCGCGTTCTTGCCGATGCTGGGCATTGCGTGGTTGTGGCCTCACATTCGCCAACAATCATGAATGCCACCGATTCGAGGATTGCGTTGGGATGAGTTTGGCCAACATCTTTGCCAAGACAACCTCGGCTTTATCGAGTGTGCTGGGTTCGGCCCTGTATGTGGTGATATTTGGTGGGCTGCTGGCTGGGTTAGTGGCGCAGTTGCAGATCGCCCCGGTTGTTGGCACGCAGCAGGTGGCGGTCGTCCTGCCCTTCGCCGTGGCGGGCATGCTGCTGGTCGCCTGGCTGAGTGAGAAGTTTCTTCCCCTGCTAACGCTCCCGTATAACGACTGGATCTACTGCGGCAGGGGTGCGTCGCTTCCGCATGATTGTTCGCTGGCCCATGCTCGCGCAACTTGTGGTGTTTGGTTTCATCGGCGCGATTGTGGGATTCCGCTGTGGTGGGGCCGCTGGCTCGGCGCTTGGCACCGTGCTAAGCATCACCGTAAGGGTTTTGCTTCGGGTTGCACGCCGGGTTCGGTTTGCCGCACCTGTTGAAGTCCGCTGATCACACCGCAAACACTCTGGCCAACGTTAATTTTTTCGATTCCGAACTCGCTTCTGACGCCTATTGCATGTCCTGGCTACTGCTCGCCGCCGCTCCCATTTGCCACTGCATCCGCGCTGGTGGCGGTTGCAGCTGCCTATCGACGCTCGCGCCGACGATCCTACGTTGTCATGTGGCTGGGGGTGTACGTGTGTGCCTACATGGTTTTTGCCAACATTCTTAACCCGTACTGGCGTGCTCTTTTCTTTGTGGCCTGGGTGCTGTTGTGTGGCTTTCTTGAAAGCAGTTGTGCTGCCTGCGGGCCGGGGTTATGGCATAACGGCACGGTGGCCTGACCGTATTCTGTATGGCGTGGTGCTTGGCATCGTAGCTGGGACGTTGCCGCTGTTGCTTGGCTATGCCTCGTTGATGCATGTCGTTGTGTACATCGTTGCTGTCATGGGTGCCGCGTGGCACATGAAAAAGCCCCGCAGGGTGGAGAATTTCGGCATGGATGATATGGGCGTGGGGTTCTTATTCCCACGGGGTTGTTGTTGTATGCGTGGGGCCGCTATTGGCCGCTTCTTGTGGGGATGCTGGCAGTGGCCTTCCTCTCAGAACACTCGCCTTACCCACTTGTGGTCTAAAAACCCAACCCCACCCAACCCCACTTGAACAGCGTTTTTATCG
>BNJT01002765.1_pt1 | contig 48735 bp, 64 predicted proteins | sample 8540491 | NCBI WGS metagenome assembly BNJT01 (sample SAMD00202455, study PRJDB9452) | human saliva metagenome | host: Homo sapiens | reverse complement strand
CTTCTTCAAGAATTGTTGCCTGAGAGCTTGCTTTCAGTTCCTGCATGAATAAGACCTTTCCAATTATCTTCAGCAATCTTCTTAAAGCATCATAGGCTACTTAATTTAGCCTGTGTCTTTGCTAAGTCGATGATATATACACCATTCTCCTTAGTTGTGTAGATGAACTGTTTCATCTTTTGGGTTCCAATTTGCGTCTGGTGACCAAAAGTGTACGCCGTTCTCCTAACATTTTCCCTCAGTGAGAGCAACAGTCATATTTTCTATTTACCTACCTTTCCGTTGTTTTCTCACCACCAGTTTCTGAACACCATCAACATGCGGCATGTTCATAGCGAACCCATATGCGCGGATAGCTGAATTCACTGTGTGAAGTACATACTTTCCTTTTGCATGACAAAGTACAAAGAGATGCCATTCATGATAGTTAGCATAAAACCCCATAGAAGTACTAGGGTTTTATACAATTTTCTCAAATGTAAACAGCATTCCAGCTTATTGCTTCAATTATTCCCTAGCATAAGTGTCTTTATCTTTCAACTTTGCATATTTTATTCGCATAACGTTGAAGATTTTTATTGTGTGAGATAATTAATACCATCTTGCTCTTTTGGGTGAATGACAGGATTTCATCAAAAAGCCTTTTGCCTCTCTGTATCAGCATCCATCGAACTTCGTTACTTCATCCAAGATGATAACATATCCACATCTTTGCAATTGGCAATGACTCTCCCAATACAAATTTTCTGCTTGTCACCACCAGATAGATTAGTCCACATCAGATGTGAAGTTTAAGATTTTTCTTTTTCATATCAAATTTATCATGACATTTTCGTACTCTTGATTTGCATCAGCATTTAATTCAATATTATCTTTTACTGTTCCATTAAAATTGAATTCATTTGTGATACGTATGCCACTCTCTTTCGCAGTGAAGATAAAGAGAATTTTCTTTTTGTTCAATACCATTGAAGAAAATATTGTCCGCATCCACAAAACCCATTAATGATTTTACAAAGCTTTGATTTTCCCTGTTTCCAGTTTCACACCAGAAATAAATACAATATCTCCTTGGTTAAATGCATTATGTTTATATTATTTTGTATTAAGATGTTTCTTTTTATATTGAATTGTAGTCCCTTTTTAAACCTCAATGTTTCCTAATACTGAGTCAATTTCATCTCCACCCATTCTCTCTAAATTATTCTCAATATCATTTGTCCAAGAATTCAAAAGAAGCATCTTCACATCTTTCATATTTACATTTAATGACACCAAATCATTAAATGCCTCCAAAACAGATAACAATAATCATAATATCAAACAGGAACATTGACATGGCTCTATACTATTATTTGCAAGTAAGATTGCTAATACCAGCACGCGACATACTGAAGATTTGCGATGATACTATTTCCAAAACATAACAGAAATTTCCTGCATATGTATTGATATCTGTTGTTTCCACGATGAATATCATGAAACATTTTGATTTAAGAATACTTTGTATTTTGCTCGAACCATTAGAATTGTTTTAATAAATTCAACATTATTAAAAATAGAAATATTATCCGCAAAGCGTGAAAGTTATCACACATCTTGAAGTCTCTTTACTTTTCTTAGAGCTGAATATTTCCAAAACCTTATATTGCCATGTACTGAGATTACTAGCAAGCAATCCCAGTATTCCAATTAACAACAAACTATCTCTTACCAATCAATACCAAGCACAGAATAATCGTTAAAATCGTTTTAATATAACTTGGAATTTGTCGTAAGGATAAAATCCGCAAATTGATATACTGCTGTACCGATTTCTCTCAATATAGTATGCGTCAGCACTTTTTCATTGTATGACATACTACCATTGTTAATTCATTGAAAATTTGCATGTTGATATTCTGCTTATATTTTATAAATCGCACTTTTTCTTAATTTCCAATGATTAGTGAGATTAATTAGCAGTGTAACATGATAATCACAGCATAATCAGATATGATTTCAGTCGCCATCAATTACCTGCTGAAACTGTAATTGGTAGTACGAGATGCTAATAAAGCTTGAATAATAACAAGAATTGTATAATTATTATACCAACATATCTTCCATCATCCTTAATTAGCCGAACACATTTTCACTCCTTAAAATGTTCCCCTAAACACCACGTTCAAAATTGGTTCTATCAAGCAACCCTTCTTATATAAAGATTTTAGTACCAAATCTTTATATATATATATTTCCCAATATTATTTTTGAAAATATCAGGTGATTTACTTAATATTTGAAAATATTTTCATTATTATCGATATATTTTGAAGGGATGGCCCAGAATTCCCCAAGAATAGTGCGACCCTATAACTTATTACATAGATGACCTATATCTGAATACTAATATCAGTACTCTATATAGTCATCTCTATCGAATCACACAATAGCCTACAACAAACTCTTCACGTGATTTACTGCAATATCGAAAATACAGGAATCTTTGCATTTACTTTCGTTATCCCCAGGACACGTGGAGCCCACTCTAACTTACTTCTAGATCATCTGCAGTATATAAGAGTGGTATAACTCATATCCTCTAAAAATCTGTTGTTACCGTGCAAGGCCGTGCACATTCCATTTCCTCACACAGAGTACAACCTTCTTCAACACGCTTATTTTTCTGATTGACTGTCTCACGACAGAAAAACAATCTGTTGTCCGGTGTTTCTACCGAAGATATAATCAACACCTAGTTTATCGGACAGTTTGGCAATTACACTCGGCATTCTTGCACATCAATATAATCGCTTGCTGGAGCGTAGCGATAACTCGACACCTTCATCGCGATAGGCATGCGTGTGGAATAATGCAACTCTCCTTCCGGAATTTGTACCAGTGCACCACATGAGCCAAAGATAATAAACTTCTTTTACACCGAAGATAACTGAAATTTCTTCACAAGTCCACTGGCACCGACTGCACCTCCACTTCATTTTGATAAATACCGAATCGTTGTATTCTTTATAACGGTATACCGCATATTTCCCACTGGCAGATCACGGCATCTTTTTCCATAGGTAGTTCTGTTACGTCTCAGAAGGGATTAGTCGTTCCATTACCTCAAAAGTGCGAGAAGATACCGATACAAACATCTAATGTTTCTGAACTTTCGTGGATACAATTTTTCTAAGCAGAATAAATGCACTCCACTTGTATCAAATGAGTCTGTAATCATATTTACCTCTTTTTCTTACTTTTGCACTCTTGAGCGTGGATGCGCTTCATCCACGTACCTTTGCGGAGTCGATCTTGTGTTACGTGAGTGTGGAATTTGTTGAAAATACCAAGATTTCTTATGACCCAGCAATTTCTTGTACGATACGCAAATCAAAACTGCACCATTATCCAACATATGTGTCGCAAAAGCCACGACGCTATCATATGGGGATGGATATGGGAATGGAAGATTTGCGTCTTCTCCTGCTTTTCGGCAGCATGAGCTGAATACTTCTAGCAGAGATAGGTCTACCATTTTGATTCACAAAGAGAATATCGTGTTCCGCAGTCTTCTCCATGAGTCATCCCTCTTGCATTATTCAAATAGTATTGGATTGAGCTGTTTACATCTTGGATAGAATGGAACCATTCTTTCTTTACTCTCTTTACCAAGTACCGTAAAGAAACCTTCCGCTAGATTGATGGATGATATAAACCTGCACATTCACTGACACGTAACCCACGTGCATACATAACTTCGATGATACAGCGATTGCGTATTTGGCACGGATCTTGCATAGTCAAATTGATTTAACATTGTTTCCATTTGGTCAAACGTTAAAAACTCAGGTAGTTTTCGACGGATAGAACCACCCTTAAAGATGCGGTACTGGGATTGGCTTTGATGATTTCTGTCAAAAGCGATTCAGAGTATGTCGATAAAAGGATTTCGAGAGAAGAGATTTGCGAGCATAGCTACTATTGGAAAGTGGCTTACCACCAATCCTTCACCGTCTCGTAATTTGTGTAGTAATCACTGACATCTGTTTTTGTGACACGTAACTCAAAAGAATCGATGCGATGTTCACGAAGATATTCTAGAAATCTCTCTACATCACGACGATATGCATTTTCTGTATCTTTTGATCCTGGTGCGGAACTTACGGGCAATCTGTCGTAAAAACGATCCAATGATTTCTCAAAGTCCATTCTTCTCTTTTTAACTCCTGAATGATTTTTAAAGCCTGGGTGCGTAGGCAGCTTTTACGATCTTTCTTTCTTCTTCACTTCACCTTCTAGAGTGCATAATACCAAAGTTTGCGTTCATTGGTTGGAAGTAGACTCAGGATCTGCGTGCATCAATATAATGTGCCATTGCGCACCATCACATTGTATTTACGCCAAGTACCACCGGTTCTTCACCCTTTAGCACATGAGCCTATATTATCATACCTGCTAGCATTCACAGATGCAGCGGATTCTACGTATCCTTCAACACCAGCCATTTGTCCTGCAAAGACATGTCATACTATCTTTAAACTGATACGTTTCGCGTAGATAGATTGGTGAAGGCAGATATATGTGTTTTCGATGCAGACGCCATAGCGTGCTAATTTCTGCATTCTCAAGTCCTTCCGGCATTCAGTCTGAATAATACGTTTCTGTTCTCCCCATTTTAGGTGTGTTTGGAAACCGACAATATTGTTACAAGGATGCTTGATCCATATCTTGACGTAACTGTACCACACTGCGTAAGGACGCTACTACCTTCTTGTTCAAGTCCCACCGGTTTCATTGGACCAAAGAGTAAAGGTATCTCTTCCACGTTTTGCCATAACTTTCAAATGGCATACAACCTTCAAAGAATACTTCTTTCTCCAAAAGCATGTACTTCCCGCTGTTTCTGCCTGGATTAATTCCATAGAAAGCATCGAACTCTTCCGTGTCATAGGACAGTTAATATAATACTTCACTGTCATTCATAACGTGACTTCTTATAGGCTTTCATTCAAAGTTAATAGATTCTAGCAGTTACGATTGGGGCACTGACCGCATCATAGATAACAACAGTAACAATCATCAATCAGTACCGATGGCTTTCTCATCATCCCTTCAGAACTCTAACGGTCCTGTTGCGACAATGGCTGGGTCCGATCAGGAATATTGCTACTTCCGCAATCACTACGACATCTGGACGATTACGCACCACTTTCTGCTTAACTCCCAGCAAACTTTCTGCATCGGTCTAGCACAGGGCACACTACCCGCTGAACCTTGTTGTTATCAGCTGCTCGCATAATCAATGAGCCAATCTGACGCATCTCCTCTTTCAAAACACCGACCGCACTTTGTTACACGCGTCAGAGCGGCGCCACACTAGAACATACCAGTTCCGCAAAGTCAGCAGCACGCTATGATGTGCTGGTGAATGTTTCACTGGCTTCATCTCATAGAGACGAACTACAAATCCTCTTTTGGCTATACTGATATGCGCTTCGCATCCCTGCTAAGCCTCGCACCGATTACAGATTACATCCATTGGTTATTCCTCATCTTTGTGCGTTTTGTTGTTGTCTTTTGGTCGTGTCTTCTTAGCTTGCTCAAGTTTTCTTAGTGGCATGCTTTCTTTGTGAGTCGTCTTCTTTGCGGCCGTCTTCTTTATTGTCTTTTCGCATGATTGTCCTTGTCTCCTTTTCCAAGTGCCTTGGCTTTATCCTTCTTAGAAACGAGATACGTTCTCCTTCTAGATTTTCCATGTAATGACACTTTAGGGAAGCTTTCTGAACAACTCCAAGAAGCAGTATGTTCCATAACGACTCTTGCGCTTCAATGGTTCACTTGCCACAATCAGGGCACATGGTTGCCCGTTGGTTCTGGGCGTTTTCTTTTCTGGTTTATCAATTTCGTCTAGTATATCGACACTTAGGGAAGTTTGAACATGAGATAAAGCTTGCTAAATCTGCTCTGTACGATGAGACGAGCTCTCCTCCACAATCTGGGACTAAACCCCGCCAACCTTTTTCCAATTCCTTTCTTTTCCATGTTTTCGTATGCATGTTCTAGAAGTGGTTGGAAACGATTGTAGAAATCTTTTAATGTTGCGACTTCTTCTGCTGTACCATCACGCAATTTCATCTAATGTGGAACCCATCTTTGCAGTATATATCGAACATTGATGATGTCTTTAAAGAGTCATCAGCAAGCTCTCTAGTTAGAATACCCTGTTCTGTGGGCTGCATATCTTTTGTACGACTGCCTTCAAGTAAGTCTTCTCTAATGTAACATAGCCCCTTGCTTGAATTGTATCGATAATCATCGCGCATATGCTAGAAAGGTCTACCGATGCCATCTTCTTCCAGTGCCTATGATCAACTTAGCTTCCGGTATATCTTGCTGGTGGTTCTGTAAAGTGTTGGTTCGCTGCTTTCAGCTCCTTTGCGCGATTTGCTCTTGTTCTTCAAAGGATGGTAAAACTACATCCTTACCAGATTCATATTCACCATATACCTTTAAGTAACCATCAAATTTCATCCGTACTCGCAGACGCAGTAAAGTCACAGCCATTCTGACTGAGTGTTAATGTAGAAGTGGAGTCGCACTTCGCTGCAGACATAAGAGACGATAGCACGTGCATAAATTAATGCATATAACTTATATTGTTCACTTGTTAAATGCGCCTTTTAACTTTTCTGGAGTATTTGCAGAGACTAGTAGGACGAATTGCTTCGTGAGCGTCTTGAGAATTTGAATCGTGACACATGGTATAGTACCTCAAATACTGCTTTCCATATTCATTTTGAATCAGTTCTCTTGCACCATTTACATATACATCTGATAGACGTGACTATCTGTACACGCATGTAGTGATTGAAACCCTCTTGTCCATTTCCCTACATCCACACCTATCATATAATCACGTTGTGCAATTGACATTGTACGCTTTGCGGAGAAAAGGAGTTTTGTGGAGAGCTTCCTGCTGAAGTGTACTTGTAATAAATGGTGGACGATGCTCACTCGCGTGTAGTGGACTTGATAATAGACACAAACTAATCACTCCTGACATGCATCATATGCTTTCTGGGCTTCTTCTTGTGTTTTTAATTCTCAGCTACCATTGATCTTTGCAAAGACCAGCCGCAAACTCAATCTTATCTTTATAAAACTTCGCATCCAATGTCCAGTATTCTTCTGGGATAAATGCTTGGATTTCTTTTTCGTTCAACAACTAACTTCTTTAACGCTACTGACTGTCACGCGACCAGCAGACTTGGAGCGAATCTTATTATGTAATAGTTTTGATAACTTAAAACCGATAATACGGTCTAAAGATACGTCTTGTTTCTCGAGAGTGTACCAAGATCCATATCAATTGCACGTGTGGAGATTGGAAACGCTTCTTGTACTGCATTTTAGTACTTTCATGGAGACGAACACGGTCGATTGCAGGTCTTCATCTGGTCCTAACTCTTTGCGCTAAATGCCAGCTGATAGCCTCACCTTCACGGTCCTCGTCGGTTGCTGGGTACACACGCTGTGCTTTGGCAGCTTCTGCGCGCAGCTCTTTCACACTGTTTACCTTTTTATCCTTTAGCAAATCTCATATGTTGGCGCAAAATCATTTTCTACATCAACACCAAGACCCTCTTACCCTCTTGTCGCTTAAGATCTCGATTATGCCTTACTAGAGTCAACGGTATAGTCTTTTCCCAAGTATTTTCCAATCGTCTTTTGACTTTGATGGTGACTCCACAATCACTTCCAGTTTTTCATTTTGGTTCCTCCTCGTGCAAAAATTCTTTCTCAGGAAGCAATAGCTGATTCTGATTTTCAATCATCTTCTGGAATTCATTTCTTTTATCTGTATCGTATCATTATAAAGTTTGTGCTCCATCCGCAATTAATTTTGTTACAAAGCATCTGTTCACCGCGATATACAGCGAATACATAGATATCTCCATCTCATGCGTGACAGCTTCATTTACGGAGGTACACATCGCACCCGAACGCTATCTTTGCGTACCGCAATCACACCATCACTTTGCTCCAAGTGCTGCTAGAATGCGGTTACACGCCATGAAGTGATGCCGCGTACACCCGTACCGGATGGATATTCACTCAATATTAAACTCTGTTTTCTGCAACTGCTCATAGAGATGCCCTATTTTGCGCATGGATAGTGAATATCAAAGCCACTACTGATAACCGCAATCGTATAGCACCACCTTGTATCGCCATAGTATGCACATACATCTCATCGACACCTTTTGGCAAGGTCGCACCAACACAAAACGATCTTTTTAAGTGCGTTACACTTTCTTTGACTCTCAACCACTTTTGCGTCAACATGTTCGTTTGGCGACTGCCGATGATTGTTAACGTGGGTTTACGCACACGAAAGATCTCCACAATAAAACCACAAACCCATGCGAATCGTAATTTTCGCAAACTATCAGGATGCTCACTGTCGTAGATTTGATATTAATATACAGTCTTTGATTGGAAATGTCAGTCACTTGCACATCATCTTGTAAAGAAAACTTTTCGCAATCTTATCCCAATCACCTTGGTCACATTACTGATAGTGTAGCTAATTTTTCTTTTGTCCATATAAAACTCTCCTACCTCATTTATAGAAGAGTTTCTGTAGCTGTTCCTCGTGAACCAATTTATCACTCTTCATGTATATCTTCCCTAACTGGTCCAAAACTCTTACGATGTATCTTGGTTACTCCATAGCTGTCGTAAGGCTTCCATATGTTGCTTGGATTGCGTTAGCCTTTGTGTTTGTGCAAAAGCCATGCTGGAAATTCTTTAATCGTATTCCAACATTGTACGGTCTTCAGTGACTTTGCAAGAATGCTTACAGGCTGCGATAGAGATCGATTTTTGATCCCCCTTACAAGTGGAATAATTTCTTTTCCTTCAATCATAATGGCATCGCATCCGTTAATACAACATCTGCGTTAGAATGGATAGCGATTTGTTCCATTGCGAGTTGATCTGCACGATAGATATTGTGCTGATCGATTTCTTCGGTGTTACCTGAATGATTTCAAACCAGAGTGCATCCTCTTGAATCCGATCAGATAACGCATCACGCTTCTTTTCACCGATAGATTTAGAATCGTAGATATCTCGATTTTTCATATCCGATGGGAAAGATGACACCTGCAACTGTTAAGGGTCCTGCAAGTGTACTCGCCCTGCTTCATCAATACCGACAATCACTTTATCAAGCAGCCAATGACTGATGTTCATATTCATTCGGACAGACTTTCTGACTCTTCATTTACTCTCTCCAATGTTAATCTACCTAGTTTTCCCATGGCGTAGTTCCGTCAAAAATAACTCAGCAGCACGTTTTAAATCTAGTTCACTATCTGCCTTCAGTAAGTTTCTCTTTTTGGCAATTGCTTTTTAACATACCATTCGGATTGACTTTCACCACTTTCATAAATTTCTTCCAATAGATTTGGATAGAGATCTTGAATATAGTGAATGGCATCCATGGCTACCATCTTACGATCTAAAATATCATCATTAGTAGAACCGAGTGCCGCAAGTAAGGAACCTGTTTTTCACTCATCAAACTTATATCAAAAGTACACCTGGTGTATCCAATAAATCTAAGTTTGGATCTGCGTGTAGCCATGTTAAGGAACGTGTTACGCCCGGCTTATCTGCCGCCTTTAATGTGTTCTTACCGTTGATACGATTGATCATCGTCGACTTACCAACGTTAGGATACCACAAGCCATTGCCCGAACTGCACGTGGACGTATTCCTCTAGCAATCTGTTTCGGCGCTTTTTCTTCCATTAATTGAATCGCTTCACGGATTATCTTTTTACCGCATTGTGAATCTTTCATTAAATCTAAGGCGAGACACGCATTCTCTCCTTGACTTAGATATTCTACCCACTTCTTGGTTTGAACTGGGTCTGCCATATCAATCTTTGATAAAACAATTAAACGTGGTTTACCCTGTGCCATCTGCTTTAACATTGATTGACAGATGCCTCAGAATTCTAGCATCACGTAATTCTATCAACATATCAACAGACTTCAAACGCTCCGTCATCATCGACTGGGCTTTTCCATATGTCCTGGATACCACTGAATCTTTACCATGTGTATCCCAAAACCCTTTAAATGGATAAACCATAAATACACCTTGATACAATATCGGACTTGTGGAATGCGCCAGTAGCGTGAGTCAGAAGAATGTGGTCGATTATCTCCCATACAGAAGTGATTCATCTTCACCAAGCTTCTCCGTTTTAAAAATCACCAGTAAATGAGCCTGGATACGTACTTGTATAGGACTCATCTAAGAACAGTTCTTCTACTGGCTCACCATTTATATAGAGTTGGTTATTACGATATTCGACTGTCTCACCCGGGTAAAGCCAATGACACGCTTGATGAGATATTCTTTCTTTTCTGCTAGATAAACAATGACAATATCAAAACGCTTTAACCCTGTTAAGCGATAACCAATTAAATCAGAGAATCCAAAATAACCATCTTCTAATGTGTTATACATGGAACTACCTTTTACCTGTATTGGTCTTACCACAAAAGTTCACAACAATCAATACCACCGCAAAAGAAATAAATACTTCTTTCAAGAAAGAAAAAGTGTACTTTCTTCTTTATCATCTTTCTTGCTGGTTGGTTTGTGTTCATTTCTAATTTTAGCCATGTCGATAACAGTTGTCTCATCTGTCAATCGTTCCATGACTCTCGTTTCATCAAGCAAATCTTGATCTCTATTCATTTTCTGTATTCATATCATGCACCTACTATTGTGTATTATATCAAAAAGAAGAATAATTTCTCTCTTTGTAGATTACTTTACCGACGATCTTCCTTGATACGAGCGTTCTTAGCAGATAATCCCTTGAGGTAGCCGAGCTTAGCTCTACAGAACCTTACCATAACGAACTACTTCAATCTTTTCGATGATTGGTGAATGAACTGGGAATGTTCTCTGTACACCTACACCGTTGGAAATCTTACGAACTGTGAATGTTGCGCCAACACCACCATTAGAACGGTCAACTACAACACCTTCGAAAGCCTGAATACGTGTCTTCTGACCTTCCTTAATACGTACGTTTACCTTAACTGTGTCACCTGACTTGAAATCAGAGAACATCTGTACGTAGCTGACTCTTTGTAATCTTTTTCTACTAAATTCAACTTCATTTTCTTTTCTCCTTTTTACGATTAATCAGCTAGCTCATGAACCCTAAATCATATCAGCGGAACAGTGACGCACTATATGTGCCGTTAACGATAACATAAGCCGTGATTCTTCGCAAGATTTTATTTCTTTACAGAAGTTGTATGAAAAATGACACCAAACGTTATATGCCACAAAGACAATGATTGCTACTACAACGAAGATAAATCCCATCTCACTAAAATAATACTTTCTATTTTGGCTACGTAATAGAACAGTTCCAGCATCCATAATGAAATGGAAAAGTAAAAGGCAAGGAAGAAATATTTCATGCTTATACTTCACCGCAAACCATACAAGTACACAGATAAAGAAACTTGTGCCGATCATGGCAGAAATACGTTCGATGCCACTTTAATAAGAATACATAGGATGAGGTTGTGATAACGTCTGCACTGCTAGATTCATCTTCGTAAGTGTCAAAGAATCTAATTGTGATAGCGTATCATTAATTGTGCCCTTGTTCATCGATCGATTGCGGTTGTGATGTGAGTTTAACATCATAAACCCAACAATCATGATAGCTTCACATCCACCATACGTACGCCATACATCAAAGGCATTAGAATCTTTATCCATGCGGCTCTTTTAATACGTGACGATATGCAATCCATCTACCACATTCCTCAAATACAGCAGTCATAAGACCACCATATACCGCATATAAAATACAATGTTATTACGAATTGTTTCCAATTGCGCTCTTGAAGATTGTTTGGTTCACTGCAGTTTCTAAAGTCAATACAAATACAAACATACAGCAACACCCACAATCACATCTGGGACATATTCACCCTTCTTTTTGTGGAAGTACATTGCTAAAAGAACTGGTAAACCAAATGCAATCACACATGAAACTAAATCATGCATGCAATGGTTAAATTTGGTATTGTTAAATTCATTGATTATCCTCCGTTATCCAGCCAAAGTGGACACATGCTTTATAGATTCCATCGTTGACATTTGAATCAGTCACATAGTCTGCGAGTTCACTTCAATGCAGGATACGCATTTCCCATAGCGATGGAAGTCCATCTTTTATCAAACATAATCATATCATTTTTCCATCTCCAAACACAACGACATCGGCTTGGATCTGCTTGTAGATACTCCATCATGTTCAAGATTCCATCTCTTGTCATGCTGGAATACACAATAGGTTTTTAGCCATTCGTAAATGACCAATCTCGTCTACCCATGGTTTTCCTGTTCATACGCATCATCAAATGCTAAGTATACCTTTAGGATATTTGGTATCTTTGTATAATCTAAATTAGGTTCATAGATATAGGTTGTAAGTTCCTTGCGTAGTTTCATGCTTGTTCAAGGAAACGATAGTCACGCATATATGCTTTATCACTATCATCCAACATCAACAGCCAACCGATATTTTCTTCATCCGCATGTCGTAATAATTCCTGTACTTTCTCAAATGGAAGTGGCTCATTTTTGATAATTTGATGTTGATACTCAAGGGCATCCACCACCTGCACATACAATGATTATAAAGTTCCTATCTGATTGGTAAACGAAACTGTCTTATAGTGTGTCTCTACCAGTAGCGATAGACACAAAATGACCATTCTTTTCTAATTGATGTAGTACAGCCTTGGCACCTCAGTACAATGTGATGGGTTGCGTCATCCGTTCATATGTGCCATCGATATCAAAGAAGAAATATTTCTTTTTGATTACGCATACTTTATCCACTCACTTTGAATTTGACTACCATCCTTAGAAATGATATTCACACCGCTAATGATATCCACCTTTGTACATAACCAAAAATCATCTTCTGGAAATTGTAGTTTGTTTGGATCAAAGAACTTAGCACCTTCTTGTTGTTTCAGAAGATCTACTCTCTTTTGTAAATCATTAAGCGTACGATTTTCTAATAACGCCTTTAGATAGTCTGCACATAAGGCATCCTCTTCTGTCTCGATCTTTCCTTCCCAACCCATCGGTACACAATTGATACAACCTCTGGATTTTTGTTCGAGGATATATTTTGCAGTTGCCTCTGCATTGACTAAGGCTCCTGTTACAATCTGACTTGCGTTTACTGCAGATGCTAGTCCCTAAAACACCAGCACTTGTTGTATGGATTAATGTCTTTCCACTAAGGTCTACTCCTACAAACTCACTTGGAGAATTACCATAGTCAAAGCCATCAACTTTAATACCCTTTCTTTTCGCCAACGAGGATATGAGATGGATTCTTTTTCTTTTCAGCGCTAATGCGTCTTCCACTGTCTTAACAGGTATGACTTTTCTTTTTGCGCCACTTGCGTACATGTATGCTTTCTAAACTAAATGCACGAAAGACATCAATGATGACAGTTAAGCCAGTTGCTTTCTCTGCTCCTGTTACAAGTGGTAAAATTTGAATTTTTCATATATTTATTTTACTCCAATCCTTTTAGCTGGTGCTTGCGGAAATATAGTTATCAAGGATATTATATTGAATAAAGGAGATACTAAAATGAACGAACAAAAGCTCATTTACCCATTTGATTACCTACATCATCGCGTAGCGATCAGTTTGCCTTATATGGCACCAACAACCCATTGGTCGTTGTTGGCAACCCAGTTCTACGTACTTATTATACAGATGATACGAAGAAAAATGTTGATATTGATCACACTTCTGAGTACGTAATGGATGCAGTATTTTACGAAACAAACAAAGTCATTCGAGAGTCTTTAGACGATCCATATAACGGTAAGCGTGAACTCGTTGAAGTGCCAATGCCACAGCTTATTTACAGTGCTATTGTGTCATTTACATGAAGCTGAAATTCCATCTCAACGACATGACGAGTTTTATTACAATTTCTGGTCATCTAGAAGATGATCCACATGGTGTTGCGATTATCATGAAGCGTTTAGAAGATGGTTCATTAACTTGGCTTGGTGAAAAGAAGCCAGAAAGTTAGCCGCAAAAATGCGATAAGGTCCTAGTATTAGGGACCTTATTTTCTATTCAAATTCTTCTTTTAATGCAGGGTTCTTTTTCAAATGCATGTGCTACATATGAACATTCAGGTACAATCTTTACCTTCTTTTCTCTTGCATGTTCTAATACTACAATCTAAAAAGCTTACTAGCAATACCCTGTCCCTTCATAGATGGATCAACAACCGTATGGTTTAATACCCACTTTCCATCCTTTTCATAATACTCACAAAGACCTACTTCTTTGCCTTCATCGTTATAGGCTTTTGCACCATTTTCTTCAAAAACGAATTTCCATAAATTTCTCCTATTCTTGTTCTATTATACTCAATTTTACAAGAAATACTGGAATAGATGTTGTGACATGCTTCTGTGGGGTTAGACGAAAGTATGCTTTTTGTTTCGCCTTTGTTACAAAGTTTGAGTGTCATATGTATTCACTGCTAGAGCAAAACGGCAATACCAAATCTGTACATCCACTTCATTTAAAACCAATCTGTTCTGCAAGCATTGCTGCTTCCTTGTTGTAGTAATATCCATTTAACAAGGCAACCCACTGTTCTGGGCTTAGATTATTTTTCTCACTGTGATATTGTTCATAGGCAAACTCTTGTAATGCAGTGTGTAATGTTTTCGTTTCATAAAGAAATCCTCCGGGCATTATCAACTGTCAGGAGGATTATTGTTGTATACATAAATGCACTTTATATGGAACATTGTCAGATAATTTAATACAAAGATATGAGGACAAAGACTTCCCAGTAATACAAAAACAATGAAAAATCTCATGATTGCCAAATGACTTGCTTGTTAATAGTTTTGGTTTTAATGCATAAATAACAGCACCAATCGTATAGGCAATTCCACACTGCTAGTAACCACATAAATGCGTATGTACAGATACCGCACTCAATATCTGTGGCAAAACATAATACAAAGCCAACCCATAAGCGAATACATTACTGATGATACCCACTTAGGACAAGTTACCCAGAATACCTTAAAGACAATCCCTGCAATTGCGATAATCCAAATCATCGTCAATAAGATTTACCTCACCGTATCCTTTTTAAGGCTGTGTAAACAGATTGGTGTATAGCTTCCAGCAATTAAAATAAAAATGGAAGAATGATCAATTTTCTTTAGATTTAAATCTACTCGATTCGACACGTGGAAGCTATGATAACTAGCAGATGCGCCATACAATAAAAATCATACTTAACATAAATATCATAAAAACTAATCATCATAGAAATGATGCTTTGATACGCTGACGCTTTAATGAGTAGAATTGGCATTCCAATGATTGCAGCCACCATTCCTATAAAGTGTGTTTACCGCACCCAGAAATCCTTGATGCGAAACACAAATATTTTCTTTTTCCTGGCTGATTGTCATATCTTTATATGTCATACATCAGCACCTCCATTCTCAAAACTGATAATCGGTTTTTATTAACCTATATACATCTTATCGAGTTATTTAAAACCCGTCAAGAGTTATAGTATATCATTGACGAGTTCTTCACTTATGTATACACTTAAATTATGAAAACAAACACAAAAATTGAAAGTACGCTTCACGAATTCCGTTTACCAGCATATAACGAGATTCCTGATGTTGGTCTCTATCTTGAACAGGTCGCAAAGTTTATTAATGGCTATTTCACTGAGTTTCCTGAGATGCAGGTTACCTTCGATGATTTCAAACTACGCAAAACAAAAAGCTTTTTGACCGCGTAAATAAGAAAAACCTATACACGTGATCAAATCTCCATCTTATTATTTATTGTTTGTGCAAAGACTGTATTATCAATTGAAAAATATTCGCTTGGCTCTGCATGAATTCCCAACAAGGAAATGATACAACTGAGGAACTACATCAATATTGCAGTGAATCTCTTTATGAATACGCTATCTCTCTTTCTATCATCATGAACAAAGTGAAATACCTTCCTTCATGATGACAAGCACCCAATGTTAAATAACATCATTACTGCTGTTGCACATAAGATGTATCTTGAAAGATACTTCGCATCACTAAAGAAATAAAATATCTGTATGCATATGTATCGTCATGCATACAGATATTTTTTATTCATCTAATTTTTTACCACAATTTGTACAGAAGATCGCGTCGGGTTCCCAAGACTTCAGAACCACACTCCTTACAAACTTTATGAGTAGGTTCTTTTTACTTCTGCAGTATCATTCTCAATTGCAGTTGAAATCACTTGTGTATATCCTTCTGTTTCTGCAGGATCTACCTTTGGTGTTTCTTCTAAAATAGTTTCTGTTTCAACCGGTTTTTCTTCCGTAGCCTCTTCTGGCTTTTCTTCTGAACTTTCATCGTTTTGTGTTTCTTCAACAGTTTCAGTTAGAGTCGCTTCTGGTTCAGGTTGTTCTTCTACTGTCTTTTCTTCTGCTTCAGTTGGAGTAGATTCTTCTTCAACATTGTCTTCTACTGCTGAAGGAGTTGTTTCTTCTGTCTCTACTTCTTCAACTGTAGATGATTCCTTTTCTACTACTTCTTCACTGTAGTCTTTGGCAAAGAGTGCCTTACGACGTACAAAGTAGATGATATTTAAACAGATATAGATAGTACCTGACAATGAGCCATACTACCACAAATACAAGCAAAGGAATGTAAGATACAAAACTTGATGGTAATTTAATACCAAAGTTCACTAGGTACCCCATCACAATAGTAGATACAGTGACTTGGTAGAGTACATCAGTGCTGCAACCATCACACCACCACAGATGATATACATCACAACTAAATAAAGATTCCATAATACTGTGGAAAAAACCTGCCCCAATTAATGAGTCCTCTTTCAATTTCAAATACCCAATAAAACAAGGATAATTAATGCCAATAAAATAGAAAAGGATTGGTACCAGAAAGCAGAGCCTAAGTGATTGGCAGCGTATCCATAGATATTTAGAACAGAGCGCCAATAAATGCGGTAACATATCTGATCCAAATAATTCCATTAAGATACTAACGAATACATAAATATAAAAACAGAATCTGTATTGGTAAACTAATAAACTTTTAGAAAATTTAACCACTTTAGTGGTGTGTTTTTACGTGAAGTATATTTCATATCAAATTTCCCCTTTCATCTATTATTATACGTCAATTCGCAAAAAGAGAGTAGTATTTACTCTCTTCCTACGTAATCTGTCGTTGTATTTTTAAAAACAAGATTATCTATTATGCTTACTTTTCAACATCACAATACTTTGCAGAGGTATTTACCACTTGTTTCATCTGCCAGATAGAATACATGTGATATCTCGCGTTCAACGGATGTAATACATCTTGGATTTTGACACTTGATGACATTGACTAGCTCTTTTTGGTAATTGGAGATGGTCCTTGCTAGAAAGAACACCATCGACAACTTTATTAACTGTGATGTTTGGATCAATAAAGCCAAGAATATCTAAGTCCAAATCAATCATGGAATCGATTTTGACTAATATCCTTCTACCATATTTTCTAGATACTACATTTTGAATAATCGCAACGGAACAATCCAACTTCTCAATTGTAATAAGCTGCTAGATTTCCATTGATTTACCAGCCTTGATATGATCTAGTACAATACCTGTTTTTACACCATCGATATTCATTATTGGACCTCCTTAACGATATTGAGAAGATTTAAGATTAGAGCCATGCGAATGTATTTACCACGAGTGCTTGTCTAAAGTAGGCAGCACGTGGGTCATCATCGACTTCGACCGAAATTTCATTGACTCTGGTAGTGGGTGTAAGATAGCCCTACTCTTTCTTTGCACTTGCAAGTTTGTCCATATTCAAGATATAGGTATCCTTTAAGCGAATATAGTCTTCTTCATTAAAGAATCGTTCACGCTGTACTCTTGTCATATATAAGATATCTAACTCCAGGCATAACAGCTTCCATCGTTTCTACCTGCTATATTCAGCCCCTGCCTTTTTCAAGCATGTCAATAATATACTGCGGCACTGTAATTCTGGTGGAGCTGATTAACACAAACTTTTACATTCTCATATCGTAACATCGCTTCAATTAAGGAATGAACTGTTCCTACCAAACTTCAACGTCCCCACATAAGCCTACTGTAAGGTTATTGAGTCTTCCTTTTCTCTTGTGATAGTAGAAGGTCTGTTAGTGTTTGTGTAGGGGTGATGAGTGTCCACCATCACCACCATTGATGATAGGTACTGTTGTTCGTCTTGCAGCTACTACTGGAGCACCCTCCTTTGGATGTCTCATAGCGAGTGATGTCCGCATAACAACCTACTGTTCGAGATCGATATCACTCACGCTTTCTCCTTTGAAGCAGAACTTGAGGAAGCTTCAGGAAGCCCATCTACAGAACCTCCAAGCTCTAACATCTCGCTTCAAAACTAAGTCTTGTACGTGTGCTTGGTTCAAAGAATAACGTTGCCAGTTTCTTTCCTTACAAATATCAATGTATTTGTCAGGGTTAGTCATAATATCCCCTGCAACCCCCAATCATTTTATCGATTTCTTCTACTGAAAAATCTATGATGCTGATTAAATTTCTAATTTCCATTATGATTTTCCTTTCATCAATGATTCATCACTACTGTTATTTCCTAAATTTTCAAGCAAACATCTTATTTTCAATTCTGATTTATCGTTTAGCAATTCTCCTTTCCCTTAGTCTTTATGTGCGATTCCAATGATTTCATCAAGTGAAGTAATTCCTAGTTTTTCCATGACCTGTAGCAGTTCTTCAATGATTTCTTTACATGCCATTGGATTGATTAGATTTGCGGCTCTAATCTAGTACGGCAGTAGCCCCTGCCATCATCATCTCAATAACATCTTCTGCACTTGAGATACCACCAATACCCGTATTGGAAGATTAGTTGCCTCATATACTTCATATACCATTCTTAGTGCAACGCCAGAAGATTGCAGGGTACGAGAAGCCACCTTTTTATTGGCGATGACTGGTTTTCTGCGATTGATATCGATGCGCATTCCCATTAGGGTATTGATAAGTGTAGAATGCCATCTGCACCACCTTCCTTTGTGCTGCACGTGCAATCTCTTTGATATCTGTTACGTTGGACTAAGTTTCATATAAACAGGTTTTTGTCGTTACTTGCCTTTTGATTTTCTTTGTTAGTTCTCAACGTTATCACGTTTTTGTCCCAAATGCAGGTCCACCATGATCTACATTTTGGGCAACTGATAATGACCTCAATGATACCGACGTTATCAACCTTATCCATTTCTCGAGCTAAAGTGAGCATATTCCTCTCAGAAAAACCACTGATGTTTGGTGATAACTGGTTTCTATATATCTTTTTCTAGATCTTTAAGTTCTTTTTGAATGACATTTTCCATCCTCGATTTTCAGCCCTCACAGAGTTAATCAATCAGCATAACATTCCGCAATTCTAGGTTGTGGGTTTTCCTTACGTCTTTCGAACGGTAGTTCCTTTGATCGAAATAGAGCCCTAAGTATTGATGTCATGCAAAAGTCTACATATTCTTTGCCAAATCCATAGGTTCCACTGGCTGGAATCACTGGATTATCTAGTGATAATCCCGCTTAAATGCACTTTTGTATTTACTTCCATAACAACTCCTTATGTACAAGAACTGGTCCTTCTTTTGCAGATACGCTTATTTTCTCTACAAGTGTTTCCTTTGAGCATCCATACAGCCTCCAAAAGCCGCACGCCATACGTGCCTCAAAAGCTATATTGACCATCCTGTGCTTTACGATAAATCGCTTCTAACATGCGTTCAGGTCCATGACACAAACATACTCTGCTTGATTAAACCCATTTGTGACAAAGCCCTTCTCTCACGCGGAACCATCTTCTCGTATACACTTTGACTTCCTAAACCAAGTTTTTCTGAATTCATCATCATGAAAACTTGATTCTTTTCTCTAAAGCCAGAGGATAATTCTTGGTATCTTTCCTTCTTCAACTATCTTTTGCTAAACCATACATTGGTGGAACACCTACACCTCCACCAATCAATATCGCAGAATAGGAATCCAAGTTAGGGTTGTATCCATTCCCCCAGGTAAGAGAATATCTAGTTTTTATACCTTCGTTCCATTTCACTGAGTGCCTTTGTGCCTTTGCCTACCACCTTGTAGATGATGGTTGAACTTTCATCATTCCAATCTGCGATGGAGATTGGTCTTCGTAAAATAGAAGCCCTCAATTTTGATATTAATAAACTCACCTACGGCACTAAAAATTTTTAACTTTAGATTCTGGACCAGTTGGTTTGTAATACCATCTTGCTATGTATCTAGCGCAATCTTTACATTCTCAATGATTCTCACTCTTTTCCCTCCGCAATAATCTATATTTCTTTCTCGTCCTGATAAACGAGTTTCCCATCCACAAAGGTTGCGATAACTTTACCTGTAAGAGTTATACCTTCAAACGGTGTTGATCTTCCTTTGGTTAAGAATTCTTCTGGATTAACTTTCCACGTGGTTTGCGTGATCAACAACACAAGATATCTGCGACTTCTCCATTTTTCAATATAACCACCGGTAAGCCGAATCGCTTTCTTGGATTAACACTCATTAATTCTGACAGGTCGTTCAAAGGGAAAATCACTTTTCTTTACAAGTTCTGTATAGGATACACCAAAGGATGTTTCTAGTCCTACAACACCGAAGGATGATTTTATCAAACCCTCTTGATTTTTCTTCTAAGCTATGTGGTGCCATGGTCTGTCACCAATCATATCGATAGTGCCATCTTTAATGGCTTCTAAATTGCCTTTTTGATCCTCTGGGAGTTTGATTGGAGATTCATTCTGAAGTTTCCTTCATGCTTGATTGTATTGGTATTAAAGGCTATGTAATGTGGTCCCGTTTCACGAGGTCACATCAATCCCTCTAATTTTCCTTTTCTTACCGCATCTAATGTTTCCTTTGCGGAGACATGACAAATATGATATTTACAAACGTTTTAGCAGATAGTTCAATATCTCTTGCGCGCTGTACGCTTTTCACTTTGCGGAAGTTGTACCTGTATATGGAATTGTATTGAGACTTTCATCTTCACAATGGGCAGAGATAATCTTTCCTAAACTTGCGACTTTTTCCATCGCTTCTTCCATCGTAAAAGCTCGGCTTTGTACACCAACACCATCATCGAGAAACCTGCTACTCAGTCAGCCATCTCATCCATTTTGGATAACATACACAGTAGCACTTTTTGATTTTCTGTAATCGCACCAAATGGAAACTTTCTTTGATTACCGCTATCTTTTTTCAATGATATCGAGTTTGTTGTTTGAGACTTGCATAATCACAAGGAGGTGGATTTGAGTTAGGCATCGTAAAATACTGTAGTAAATCCTCCATGTGCTGCTGCCTCAGACCAGTGCTAATCGTTTCTTTACCCAGAAAAACCCGGGCTCACGGAATGTACATGTACATCAACGAAACCCCAGTGAAATATATATGCTATGGTTGAAGTCAAAACGATATCGTCACTTTGAACACTGTCTCTGAAACGTCCAAATGGGACGAAGTCTATCACCAGAGATAGCGATATCCATCTTTTCAAAACCCTTTCGTGTGCAGACTGTTGCGTTTTAAGATTGTTTTCATATGAAACCCTTCCTAGAGCCAACTACTTAAACTTCGATATTATAATTGAACTTTTGCTTTTCAATAGAATTTTAATTTAGTTTTTTGTTAAGGTTTCATCTAATTTTGAAACTCTAATTTTTGGAATATGAATATATACAAAAGAGTGTTCATTCACTCTTTGCTTGCATGAGATTTTCCAGACTTTTCTTCATATTCTGTAAATTGAGTGTGTGTCAAAAAGGTCTGGTCTGACTTTTCTTTGTCGTAGTAAGGATTGTTGTGTACGCCACTCTTGGATCTTCGAATGATGACCACTCAGCAAGATATCTGCTACCTTTTGTATCCCGGTAATCTGCGGGTTGGGTGGTATTGTGATATTCAAGTAAGTCATTTTCATAAGATTCATCATCAGTAGGAACCTTCACGAATCACACCATTTAGTAAACGAATGATGCTATCCATAATAACCATAGGAGCATTTCCCACCCGTTAGAACGTAGTCTCAATACTGACAAGTTCATCTACACTAGTTTGTTAATACGTGCATCAAAACCTCTACTACGTACATAATAATATCAAGTGATCTTTTTGAGCTAACTGTCTTGCCTTGGATTGGTTATAGACATTTGCTCTGTTGGTGACCTCATCATACTGTAGCTATTTTCACTCTTTTACAGAATTGAGTGCATCTAGTACTAGTTGACACTTCATCACTTGTCCTAGTCCTCCACCAAATGGCTTTATCATCCACATGGCGATAATTGTCATGAGCAGGAAAATCACGTATCTGAACAAAGTCTACTGTAACTAGTCCTCTTTCAATGGCACTGACCAATGATTGAAGACTGACAAAGTCACGATACATCTCTGGAAATAGTGTCAGTACGGTAATCCTCATAGTAAGCCTCCGATACGATGAATCGTCATCACTTTCTTATCTAAATCTACGTTCTTTACAATTATTGGAATGTAAGGAATTAGGACTTCTTTTTGCGTCTTCTAATTGAAGACGTAAATTATTGAGCACCAGTGTTTCTTCAGCACTGATGATTTTTACCTACTGTAATACCTTCTTCATCCACAACCGTTAAACCAACGGGAGGTCTTTGCGATAGTATTCACCTGAGTTGTTTTACGATCTGCTTCATCGATGTAGATTTCCACATCCCTTTATACTGTTCTACAAAGTTAATGATTCTGCAAGTCAACAAAGGATACAAGTGAAAGCCTTTGCGCTTTACGATAGGAAGCTACCGTAAGTGAGTGATACTTTTCCATCGACACAAATATATACTTGTTTATCCCTTGTATATCTTTTCTTCATCAAAGTCAGAGTAACTTTCAATCTTTACTTCTCCTTTGATACCATGCGTATTGATAATTTTGCCACTACAAATATATTGCCATCTTCCTTCTCCTTTGTTTCAAAAAGGATGCCATGCATCCTTAAATCTGTTCGAACTTGATTGTTTACTTTCTGTGTTATTACTATGAGAAGCAACGGACATACTTGACGTAATGCACTTGCCATACTGCCCTTTCTGCCAATCAGACGAGCAATATCATCATTTTTCGATAAACATGTAACAAAACTTCTTTATCATCTAAGCTGGGCATCAGACGTACATCCAGGGATTCCTTGTCTTCAACCATTGGCTTAACTAGATTTGAAGTACCTTATCTAGCTCTGCCATGATGCTTACGCTTTCTTCTTAGCGGCTACCTTCTCATCATGCCCGGAACTTCTTCGCGTACCTTGACGAGAAAGAATGTTTCTAACTGATCAGAAGGCTGAGCACCGTTTCTTAACCAATTTAAGAGCCTTTTCTTCATTTACTACTACTGCTCTGAGGTTCTGTTGTTGGATTGATATGTCCGATTGTTTCGATTTTCACGTCCATCTCTAGCAAAACGTGAGTCTGCCGCAACGATACACGATATCTTGGAGCCTGCAGCACCCATTCTCTTTAAACGTAATTTAACTGCCATGGTATAAATACCTCCTATTTCTTACACGTTTATTATACTGATTCGAAAATTCACTGTCAGTAAAAACCTTTACATCATTAAAATTTAAATGGATTCTTTCCACCGAAGCCATTTGGGAAGTTTTGACCAGTACGCTTTTGAGCATTACCCATCATCTTCTCTAGACTTTCTTGGTTTAGCGAACCGTTTCTTTGCATGTTACCCATGGGTCCATCAGCTTCTTCATCTTACCAAATTGGTTGATCAACTTATTGACTTCATCACACCATGACATGCAGGAACCACGTGCCACGCTTTTTCATTGTGCCACGCATCTTTTCTGGATGTGCACGCTCTTCAAGTGTCATAGACTGGATGATTGCCTTCATATGACGCATCGAGTCACTTGCCTTAGCTTCATCCCATACCAGCGTATTGATTCATACTCTGGGATCATTCTTCATAATGCCACCAAGAGGACCTCAATTTTGAATCTGTTCACGTGCTTTAACATGTCATCCATTGTGAGATTGACCTGCAAGCATACGTTCAGCCATCTTATTGGCTTCTTCAAGGTCTAACTTCTCCTGTGCCTTTTCTACAAGTGTTACAACGTCGCCCATTCCAAGAATACGGTCAGCCAGATCGGGATGGAAGATATCCACTATCCTCAATCTTTTCACCTTCACCGACAAACTTAATAGGAACGCGCAGGATCTTCTTAACCGAAAGAACACCACCACCTCTAGGAGTCACCATCAAACTTCGTTACAACTAAACCTGTTAGTGGTAACGCATCCTTAAGGCTTTGCGCTACATTAACGATATCTTGACCAGTCATCGCATCGACTGTAAGGAGAATATCATTAGGATGAACAAGTTCATTGATGTCCTTTAACTCATTCATTAACGCTTCATCGATATGTAAACGACCAGCAGTATCGATAAATACTGTATCGAAACCATTCTTTTTCAGCGTATTCCATACCCTGACGAACTGTTTCAACAGCTGGAGTCTGTACCTAAGGTAAATACTTCAGTATCAATTTCCTTACCTAATGTCTGTAACTCATCAATCGCAGCAGGACGAATCACGTCGGTACGCAATTAACAATACCTTCTTATTGAACTTTTCTTTACAGATACGCGCAATCTCTAGCAACGCTGGTTGTCTTACCTGTACCCTGTAAACCGACAAGCATAATTTTTCTTTGTAATGCCATCTTCTACAAAGTTAAGACCAACTTCTTCTGTACCGAGTAATTCAATGATTTGATCATGAACAATCTTAACGAGCTGTTGTCCAGGTTCTACACTCTGTAGTACTTCTTCACTCTCTGGACTTTGTACAGATCTCATCTAAGAATTCTTTTTACAATACGATAAGTTTACATCTGCTTTCAAGTAATGCTAAACGCACTTCTTTCAGCATGTCTTCCATGTTATTGTCCGTTAACGTACCCTTGCTACGTCACATTACGCAACGCTTTATTCAGTCTGTCACTCAGGAATCAAATGCCATGTTTTATACCTCACTTTATCAAACGTCCTTATTTTTATCATAGTTATCTCCTGCTTTAGATATAGTGAAGTGTTTCAATTCTCTACTTATCGGATAAACTCAACCTTTTTCCGCAATTAACTCCATCGCTTTGGTCTGTAGATTCACTTCTACCCTTCCCTTAATCGCAATGACAGTTCCAATCTTACACGCCGCCTTACAAGACTCCGCAATCCCACGCCACAGGCGCACAGTAAAAATATCAGACATCACTCCATTGTCCATAAATGCACGTTGACACTCAATCTCTATCGTTGATTGATTCTCTGAAAGATTCGTCCCTTGTATCAAAGGTAACGAATGTACCTTTCCTAATAGCACAAATGTATTTAACATAATCTACCCCCATTCACTATGTATACACTGTTCTATTGTCTGTTCCGATGAAAAATCGTTGAATGATTCAACGATTCAAAAGTTGATATTACATCTTATCATGCACACAGTACAATGCATGTTTCTCCATTATTCTAATGCTTGCTTAAGGTCCTCCAGTAAATCTGTATAATATCCTCAATGCCACAAGACAAGCGTAATAGTTCATCACTAACACCTTGCTCTAAGCGTTCTTCTACACTTAAAGCAAGCATGAGACATCGTTGCAGGATGAGGACAAAATTGATTCAACACCACCTAAACTAACTGCCAAAAATTGGAATCTTTACCTTCCTTGTAAAAGACATCAAATCTTCTTTACTCGCAAGAGAAACGATAATACTGCACCACCACTCTTAGCTCGAGACATATGGATATCATGACCGGGATGAGAATCTAAACACCGGATAATACACCTGTTTAATCTTTTGGATGGTTGTACAAGAATTCTGCGATTGCTTGTGCATTTTTCGGAAGAACTGTTTCATACGTAAGCCCATCGTCTTCATACCACGCATAATTAGCCAAGCATCTTGTACACCTAAGATACCACCAAAGTTCTTTCGAAATAGAACTAACTGCTTGTAGTAATCTTCATTAGTTTGTCGCAACCACACCAGCCACTACATCACTATGACCATTGATAAACTTCGTAGCACTCCCTACAACGATATCAACGCCTAAACGCAAGTGTATCTTGGAAAAGAGCGTTGTCATAAAGGTGTTATCGGCTACCGCAATCAATCCATACTTTTTCGCAATAGATACGATTGCGCGAACATCCATACCTTTAATAAGGATTGGATGGTGTCTCAATATAAATCATGCGTGTGTTATCTGTAATCCGCACTCTATCTCTGCAAGATTTGCCATATCTACGAAAAACTCGCCGAGATTTGATAACGAGGTAGAATCGTCGTCGCAAACTGACAAGTACCACCATACACTTCCTTTGGAAGAATGACATGTTCACCAGCATTCAACAACATCAAAACATTCGATATCGCACTCATACCAGAACTAAAACTCAATGCATATTTGGCATTCTCAATCACAACGAAGACCATCTTCTAAAGCATCAATCGTTGGATTGGAGAAACGGGTGTATAAATACTTCCTATCATCACAACACAACTCTGTATTATGAAACGTGGACGTTTGATAGATTGGTATGCTGGCAGCACCAGTATATGATCTAATACAGTGTAACCGTGCAATAACTTTGTATTCTGTTTTCATTTTCTTCCCCACTAAAAATTATGAATGATTTTTGGTTGGTAATGATTGTCGTTGAAACATCTACTTATAGCCTACACCCATATACTACCGCTTGCAAGAAAGCATACGAACTAGTTCAAGAATCAATACGATAGTTGAAGCTCATCAAAATCTATCAATTAGACACTAACAATTTCAAAAATATCTTTCACTTTATCGTAGATATTCATCTTTTTCATGTCATGTATACAACTTATTAAAATCTTTATTACGATAACGAGGCATATCTTGTTATTATTGTTGAAAACAATTCAGCCTCAACTTTATTTCTATTTTTCACAAAATCGCAAATTGTTCTTTCTAAATCATAGACATTTACCTTATTTCCATAAATTGTTTTTACATTGCGTAATACCTAGTTCATATATATCTTTTAGTCACATAATGAACTCTTTTTTATCACTTTCAGATACAGCTTGCATTTCATATCCCTATGTACTACTGTTACTTCTAGTTCTGATGGAATAATATCTGTAAATTGAAATAGATACAAAGCAGATACATACGAGTAGATTGCAACTTTATACTTATTTTTGAAAAGAAAGTAATATTCGTCATAATCACCTTTTTGCAGAAGATATACCTCCTCTTTCTTCACGAACTAATTCTCCTGCTTCAACGCATTCTAGTTAAATATATAGTTGGGATATTGATTGCACTAGTTCACCACTTGACTGTAAATCCACCCCATTTTCAAATCTTTTTGTCGTATCTGCTGATGATCCATTTTAACCTCCATTTATCATTTTCGTAATCCTGGCACATGCTGTTCTTTAGTGCGCATACATTTACCGCGTATACAAGAAAAGCCACCGGCGGTGGCTGATGGGCGAATTCACTCGAACTAATCCTAACAGGACTTAATCTTGTTTTGGACCTGGCCGGATATTGCGTTGTGCCTGATATCTCTACCCAATGACCGAGCTGACAGCCTGGACTTACAATCTCCACTGCAGGGCTTACTCCATTTTCGTGCACCTTCATCAGAATATCAAATGCAATGATTACATAGCAACTTTGACCAAATACAATACTATTGATATGTGTGAGAGAAGGGTTCATATTTGCGCTCTGTAAGTTAACTATAACTAACGCAGTGAGTATACTTCTTTTTCGAGGTTTGAAAAGAGGTCAGACGCACCAGTAAATTAAACGATGATACAGAGATCCGAAGTTTTGGTATTTGTTACATCAGCACAGTCGAAAGGGAAAATGTCCCATTTTATAGAAAGGTGTGCAGTGCATTCCATTAGATTGGATTGAATATAAGAAAAGATTATATTAACCCCTATGGAAGAAAACACGTACAACATTATTAAAGAACTTGGTTTGATCAGAATTTCTGGCGGCGAAACGCCGTGCGGCATTACTAAATGTGTTCCATCCGTACTATCAACCGCCTGATTCCGTTATAAGTCTGGAAGGAAAATCCTGCATTTTCGCATGGTAATCGTGGACGGGTGCCATCGAGCACATTCTCACCTCGCTTTGCGGAGTGTGCCGAAAACAAAATCATTGAACTCCTATCTTAACGCGACGAGTATCTTGATGCCAACATCACTCATTTCTACGGTGAAATCGTCGGATGGACCTCGGCATCTCCGTCAGTGACGCCACCATTGAAAACTGGTTATCAGAACACACTGTGCGATGTCACGATCCCCAAAGGCTCATCTAAAAACTAAGAAACAATTAAAGGAACGTTTGGCAGAACGATTAAACCAAAACAGCATCTACAGGAGGTCAGAAACGCAATCAATGAACGTAAATCGAATCAATTGAGAGGTGATACGCCTCATTCACGAAGATCTAGATCCAAATATATGGGAGAGATATTGAGTTCAAATGTGGACGCTTCAAAATACTTGCAGATAAGATTCGGCGAGATATGGTATCTGCACCTGGCTGTAGATGATGCGACTGGTGCTGCCTGTGAGCCCTATTTTGATATACAAGAGACCCTACGTGGCTGTTACAACGTTTTCCATCAGATACTAGTCACGACTATGCGCATACCCGCTCTATTCTATGCGGATAAAACGAACCGTATTTACGAATACGAGAAAAACCAGTGACTTCGACGACGAGGATACCTTCACACAGTTCTCCCTGCACGCCTGCCATAACCTTGGTGTCGAAATCAAAACAACGAGCATCACGCTGCAAGCCAAAGGACGCATCGAACAGTCTCAGCCAGACTTTTTCAATCACGTTTGCCAGTTGACGAACTTAGACGTGCTCGTATTGCTCGTATGGCGGACGCGGGCCGGTTCCTAAAATGCTACCTAAAGGAAATTCAATGCACGAGTTCGCCCTACACTCGAATAGCACCAATTCTGTGTGAAGTACAACCAGATATGAAACAATCAATCAAACATTGGCAGTCATTTCGATCGAATAGATCGATCCGAGGCAACTGTATCCAGTTCACAAGTATTGGATGGTATATGACAAGGAACATAATAGAATTCCACTAAGACCTAAGACGCAGGTATTGGTGATTGAATCATTTGAACAAAAGATGTCAATGCGATGGATACACTAGACATTTTAGAAGAAGCCTGCCAGTGTTTGAAAATTCGGCTGAGTTCGATAATATCATTGAAACTCCTGAGAAAAGAAAGTATATATTCGCCGATATCTCTTCCCTTGGAGGAAGCTGTTCATATCAGTGTTACAAAAGCAGAACTTCAAGCTATAGCTCCGCTAATATTCGTGAATATTTCCGACGTTTCCTTTTTGGGTTGACTGAGTCCAAACACCGGCAATGAAATTAAACGTGATGCACTAACATTTTGCCAAATGAATCAGGATCACGCACCACGCAGTGCTCAATGCATTCTTAATAACCAGCTTCGCTTAATCGCATCGAGTGATTATTTGCACCAGTTACTCCATCTACATTAGGACCAGTTCTTTTCAACAATCTTCTTTGGCCCAACTCTCTATGTAATAGCAGTACCAACAATCTCAGGTGTCTCTTTATTATCTTTAACTTCTACATTTGTAATCTTCCCAGAAGAAATAGTTGTGCTGACTGTAACCTTTCACGTTACGTCCATCAACTGTTTCCTCATAATCACCATCTTTTACAGTGGTACTCTTCTTTGCTGAGCACATCCGGCTAGTAGCATCCCCTGCAGCAAAAAGCGTGCCGCAAATAAAGCAGTTTTTGATTCATGGATTCTCTCCCTTTGTTTACTTGATTAAAAGTATACACAGATGATTTACATCTATTTGTCTATTTTCAGACAAACCATAAACTAGCTTTTCGTCAGGAAATAAAGAAAGCGAGACAACTAGAAATCCTTGATGTCACCATTTCTGAGATAACTTGCTTCCTGCTATGTTTTATTCTTTAAAAAGTGGAATTTAACTTTTCACTTGATCCAACTTAAATTTATTCCATTCTTTCCTAATATATACATTTAAAGTGTTTCTATGTACGTTCCGTATCTTTAATTTACTTTTCGATAATCCTTTCTCATGCACTAATAATAGTTTTCTCTTTGCCAAGTCAATTTATAATGAGTAGACTTTTTTTCCTTTTACCGTACAATTGTACCCCCTTCCGCTTTTTACGGGCTAGCGCTTCCTTTGGTTCTCTGGCTTATTAAGCTTCTCTCTATTTCGCACTTAGTCCAAAATGCGAATGCTAGTACTTTAGAGGTAAGATCATCTCCTAATTTATATCCATCTTTATCGTCCAAACTTTAATTTCATTTCATGCAATAATTTAACATCGACATTATCATAAAACATATTTCTCCCTAGTCTGTGACAGTTCTGCACAAATAATAATATCTCCTTTTTTCACTTTATACTCTAACAATTTCCCTAACTTTCATCAACTTTTTTGTACCAGAAATCGTTTCAATCCAGCCAATGTCAAATTTCTTTCTTTAGATTAGTTTTCGATTTCAAATCTTTGATTTTCATGAGTCTGTTTATCAGTACTCACTCTTATACATCCATAAATCATATGATTCCTCCTCTTATGGTGACATATAAACTAGAGCGATGCTATAGAGCTAAAATGCTCTGAAAACACATTATTTCCCATTAATTCCGGAAAAGCTAGCTATATTTTTAAATCCTATTGAACTTTCTATAAAAGAAAAAGATAGAACAATATGGAACAAAACACAAGACTGGAACCTATCAATTAATAGGAATTCTTACAGGCTACCGGCTGGCGCTTTAACATGCGATAGATTAAAGGCAACAAACTATTCATTACAGCAGACCGCACTCGTCGAATTAATTCGACTCAATTTAAGAGTAGCAAGATATAAAACGCTATACTGTATAACTATGCAAATTTATATTATCCCTAATTTCCAACCGCTTTTCCAAGCGAGCACCATGATGCAGTAGATAAGTATCCACGCGATACACGTGATATCTTCTCTTTTTGATAAAAGAAGATTAAGCGCAGACCGGAGATATTGGACGTATAAAGAGGATTTAATGCAAGAAAAAGACTGGACCAGTGGTTTGAAACCCAAGATCAGATAGTCATTCGGACGATTTTAACAAGCAAAAATTCATATGTGGACACCCGTCAACTCCAGACACAAAGTCGCAATAATCCCTGAGAGGACTATCAGATAATTCAATTTTATACGATTAGCAGGTAACGATTTATATTATTTATGTAACGGAATATTTAAATTCGCGCTTTATCATCAAAATATTTTGAAATACCAGTATAACAAAACGCACATGATAACTGTAGTGGATCTGCATCAAGTATAGTATGCTCAACAATAAAAATGTCAAAATGAACATGCAGCAACGTTGAAAAACTAGTACAAGCACTATGCAGAGAACAAATTGGAACCATGTTCTCCAGTATTAGATGAATCCGAATTTCTACACCGCATCAGGGAATTTAAGGCCAGAAACAAAAGCATGCAAATCTGGTTTCCTTTTCTCTGCAAGATTCGCTTATAAATCTAATATCCGTTTCATCAATCTCTAATCCAATGGCGCGGTAGTCCTTTAGCTTCGCTATTGAATTTTGTCAGTTTAATAACTTTTACTTTCAAAGATTTCTGTTTAATGGCAGCTCACTAACTTCCGTTTTCACTATATCAGAAAATCTTGTCATTCTCTCTAGCACCAATTCCTTATGAATTGAGGAAATGAATCTCTGAAAACAATATTTCAGAAAAGGTTTTGTGAGTTTAGTGACTGTTAAACTATCCTAAGTTGTCTTTCCAGTGATAATAAAAGATTTGAATAATATAAAATTATTGTTATTCAAATAAATGGTAAATATTTAGTCATACAGATATGATTTTCATTATTAAAATCAACTAAACATTTGTATAACCCTCAATTCCCACCAATAATCTCCTTGATCATCACGTTTATATGTTTTGATTTCTTGTTTTTATATTTTTGATAATTCCATTTCCGTGTTTATTAGATATGAATAAATAGATGGGGTGCCTTCTGGTCCAAGTTTGTGAATAGAATTTCCTTTACATTATTGTAACCACAAGGAACATAAATAACCCAAAGTTGGAGCAAAATTCATAGGAATATCTTTATATCTCGTTCTCTAAAATCGGTCGTATTAATTCTTCCTTGATTTAGACTGAAGTTATTAAAGGTTTTAGTGGATTCATCTATAATGAAAGCATCATTATAACCAGTTTTATCCCATAGTTAATTTGATGTTCGATTCACTTAATGGCGTACCATTGTCTAATTTTTATTTTTAATGTTTGTCTCAATTGCTGAGAAGTATCCACCATCGCTTGAATTAAAATTGCTTTCAGAATAATGTTGCTGTAAATAATCGCTCACATGTAGCCACATCCATCATGTCCATCTGGTAACAGCAAAGGTGTTTTCCTTTCGTACTCTCTCTTCCATGCAATCAAGTATTCAACGTCCACAGTTTGGCAGATTCAAATGTTTTGTATTGCCCACCTATAATCAGTCGATTTTGAGAGTTGCAATTATCTGCTAAATATCCACCAGCTTTTCACCATAACACTTAGCACTCATCCATTGTTTGAAGTGATATAACATAATGCCTTTATCTTTTCAGAAGGTCAAACGCTTTTTCATAGAAAATACAGTGCTTATATCACGAGTTCTTGCAAATGTGCATAATAGCCACGATCTTCTAGAATTCGTTTGCCAACTTACCACCATCTTTGTAACTGAACATAAGAGGATTAGCGATAACTAGTGTCAAATCCATCATTTTTATAGAGCCTCTTCGAATTCCTGGATTCCCATGTGAAGAAAGGTTTGGTTTTGAAAATAATCATGTCTTCAATTCTGTAGAAAACATCATATTTTTCCTTGTGCAACCAACTCGGGCTCTAATCAATTTCACATCTGTTTACAAGTTCAATTTTGACGAGATAATTTCTGTTTTCGTGTTCATCTGATGCAGTAAAAGGTAACCTTGGCATCCTTCAGTCTCTTTAAGTTGCTTCTACGGTGTCCGTGTTAAGCCCATGAGATTTCATCTGAAAGAAGATCAGCTTTAGCTTTGCTTTCTTTTGAACCTCTCATCTAACATTCCATAATTTTGTATTTTCAAAGTATCAACCAATGAATTTCCTACTCTCAAATGAGAAATTTAAAAATTTCGGAAGAGGGTTTCGCGCATCACCATTTGTTTCTTGATCGACAATCAAAGATAACCACAAACGATAGTTTTGCAATTTCTACCGCATCATATTCTAAATCCTCCATATAAAAGAGAATTTTGAATAGTTTGTGTAGTCAGTACGTACTTATCTATGTTTGTTAATTCAAGTAAATTAGTGGCCGTAATTTAATCCACGGTCTAACATACCCAACAAGAAATGCACCCCCTCTCGTGTCAAGCGACTGACACAAAAATATATTGTCTATTTTTTTAGACAGCAAAAAGAGAGTGATTTCTCACTCCCTCTTGTGTCTATTTCCATATGATTTTTTTGAACTACACTACCCTCACAGATAACGGACTCAACATACTTTTTCCATAAGTTCCCGTGTAAGTTCATTATCTGTTACTACTTCTGTTTCATTAGAAGATAGTTTTTATCTTTTTCTTCAAGTTTCTCGATTTCCTTATCTATCTGGCTTTTTACTTTCTACAAACTTAACTTTCGTCATTTTTACCAAGCTTATATTTTTTTCAAAATCAGCCATCTTCTTCGCCTGAAGCTTTTCTATCTTTTTCTCTATATCTTTAATGCTTATTTTTTTCTTTGGGCTTTACTTCTGATTCGCCATATTTCTCTTTAATAAGTGTAAGCACCTGCTTCTCTAACTTATCTACTCTTGAATTTTTTTATGTTCTACATTATTACACTTGCAAATCCTACAATGAAAAATACTTGTGTATTCTCATACTTCCATCTGGTCGCTTAAACTTTGATTGAGTAAGTCCAAGAATATGATTACAAGTAGGACATCTTGCAAATCCTTGTAATGGCGATTTTTGTCCTCCAAGGATAATCGGTATTCTTTCCTTTTTAAGAAGCTATTCTTCTCTTTAATTTCTTGAACCTTATAAAACTCTTTTTCTTGAGATAATAGCTTCATGATGATTATAAACTCTACCCCATTCTTCTTTAGGATTAAATTTAAAACTACCAGGAGTCAATAACGACTTTTTCTTGCATATTGAAGACATAAGTGCCTGTATAATTTTTCATTGGATAAAAATATCTACTACTGTACCATTTGTCCATGTTGGTGCATCTCTTGTATCTGATGACACTATGTTATATTCGTAATCCATATTGGTAAGTTCTTTTTTTACGCTCGTTTGGTGTTGGTATATTCTCTTCATTCATAACTGCTGCAATCTTTCTTGATGCAAGTCCTGTAAGTGCTAAGTCATATACCTTCCTCACAATCCAAGCTGTCTTTTTCATCGATAATGATGTTGTGCTTATCATCCGGATCTTTCATATAACCAAATGGTGGACTCCAAGCAAGAAACTTTCCTTGCTTCTTAAGTTCAGTAGTAACTGCTTTTACTTTCTGCGAAATATCTTTTGTATAAAAAGTCATATAGCAAACCTTTAAACTGGATATCAAGATCTGTCCCATTTCCTTTTTTTCCTTAGCACTGTCATAGCCATCATTAATAGCAATAAATCTAATACCAAGAAACGGAAATATATTCTCCAGATAATCACCAAGGGTAATATAATCTCTCATAAACCTCGACAAGTCTTTTTACAATTATAGCATTGATTTTACCATTCTTAACTTCTTCAAGCATTCTTTGAAAAGATGGTCTTTTCTCACTTGTCCCTGTATATCCATCGTCAACATATTCTTCTCTTTTTGAAGCTTTTTAAATTCGTCATTTCTATCAAGAAAAATCATTTAGGAAATACCTTTGGTTGATGATACTTTCGCTTTCATCTTTTTTTCATCTGGTCTTCTACAGATAATCTGATATAAAGGGCAATCTTACTCATACTTTACACCTCCCGTCAAACTATCCATGTTAAATTTAAAGATGATTTCAAAGTTATGATTGCCATAAACAATTATCTTTTTCCACTAAGCTATGAATTAAATCAAATGGCAATTTTTTTCAATCTTTTTTTGCCGAAAAATACGTCCTTAATCCACTTAATAGATGTTTTCTTATCCCTTTCAAGGCCTTTTTACAACCTTTTTTTCAATAGCAATAACTTCGTTATTGATTGTTGCAATATGGCTAAGAGCAATCTCTCTTTTAAGGCTATATACTTCCCCTATCAATCTTGCCTAAGCTATATTCTTCATAAGCTTTTTTTGAATTAGGAATTCTTCCTTCTCCGTCTTAATTTTTAAGCTTTGAAATATCTTCGTTTAGCTTATCTATACTTTCAAAAAAACCTAGCAGACACTCTTTCTATTAGCTTTTGCCTTGCTTGTAGCCTTAGTAATAAACTCTGCTACCTTTTCAGACATTGCCTTATCAAGCTCTCTTTCCATAATAAATACTCTTACTTCGTTATCTATCTTGCCTGTGCAAGTATCGTTTTGAAAAAGAGTAATAAAAGCCTATCATGGTTTGTCCCGTAAATTCTGGTTCTTCGATAAAGTTCCTTACCTGTTGCATTATTAAAAAAATCAAGCCCTTATATCTATTCTCATAATCTCTATCAAAGTTATGCATCTCTGCACCAAAAGCATTGTTCTTTAATCTATTTGCTCGCCCTTGCAGCACTTTTTTTTCAAAAGTCTTCTTTTTGAGATAATAGGTTCATGAGCATTTTCATATATAATATGCTGGCTTTCATCTACAAATTGTCGCTTCATTCCTTTTTGCAAGATTTTTGTTGCTTAACGCCTTGCACCAAAGTTCCTGTATAAGTTCTATTAGTAAGCATTTTTGGAAATAGTACCTTTATTCCACTGCGGATCACCATCCTGTCTATAAATTCTACCTGTTTTTGTAATAGACCATTCCTGTAGCATAACCCATAGTATTAAAGTGCTTTTGCAACCTTATACTGGCTTTTTCCCCTCAAGTGTTAATCGAAACATTTCTTCAATAATGAACCTAACATTTTCATCAACTTCTAACTTCTGTCCCTCTTTTTAATTTCACTACCTTATACCCATATGGCGGAACAGAACCAATAAAATATCCATTTCTTGCCCTATTGTGCTTACTTGTTTTTTTATTTTTTTACCGAAATGTCTTTAGCATACATATCGTTGACGATATTCTTAAGAGTTACTTCAAATGACTTCTTAGAATCTAAATCCTTTACGGTATCAACCTTATCATTAACAGAAATAAACCTTACTCCCAAGAATGGAAATACCTTGTCTATAAGTCTTCCCATCTCAAGATATTCTCTTCCAAGTCTTGATAAGTCTCTTATAATAATACAATTAATTCTTCTTTCACGAATATCTTGCATCATCTCCTGAAACTGTGGTCTTTCAAAGTTTGTTCCACTATATTCATAGTCTGTGTAGATATTTACGACTTTGATATTTTCCTTTAAAAGCATACCCTTTGCAACAAAGCACCTGTGTTTCGATAGACGATGATTTCTCACGCCATTCTTCTTTTCTTTCACTGGATAATCTTGTATATACTCCAGCTTTATAAAAATACCTTTTGTACTTGTTCTTCGTTTTTTTCTTATATATCTTTTGGAAGTCCTTGCCATTAACAAACACCTCCAACTGCAAGTTTAGGTTCAGCTCTTTCTAAATGCTCATCAAATAACTTGCCCATTGATATTAATCTTGCCTTATGTGTGTTCTTAGCTTCAACCTTATCACTATCCACAATCGCTTGAAGCAGATTCACTGTTTCAATATTGTTGAATACAAAGTTAATTGCATTATCCTCTCCAATCTCAATACGGTCTATAAAAAGAGACTAAAGATAGTCGATTTAATTCATCACTTTCAGGATTAGGAACTATCTCAGAAACAAAACTACCTTTATCGTTTATCTTCATTTTCAGTTCATCTACGATATTTTGCTTTGTAATAATTTGTTTCTCAATTTCTCTAATCTTGATAAGATAATTTTTTTCTAAATCGTTCAAATTCCTCAGTCGTTATAAGTTCTTCTTCTAAATCCATATAAAGAGATTGTCTAAGTCTTTCATACTTCCTTTTTTTCTGCATTTAATGACTCAAAAATCAACCTTTAATGTAAACTTTGAAACATCTATTTCGCTAACTTTTTTTAAGCAGCTCATTGTACTTAGATAGGTATTCATTTAATGCATGAATGGTTGCATGAGTAACATAGTCTTCTTTTTATACTGTGTCTTGAACACTCTCCAGTATTGTTATATTCAGAACAAATGTAGAAAACCTTATCTCTTACTTTTCGCCTAACCATAGGACTTCCACAATCTTTACAATAAAGCATACCTGATAGTATATAAGACTTATCTTTAGATTGTTTCACATCACGAAGTAACATTTTATTTTGCAAGCGCAAATATAGATTTTGATACTATGCTTTCATGAGCATTTTCTATTGCTATCCAGTCTTCTTTTTGAAACATCTACTTCATGCTTTGATTTATAATTTAATTTTTGTGGTTTTTTTCCTTGTTCTAGGACACCAATATAAACCTTATTTGAAATAATACGGTTTACCATCTTAGCATCCCACTTTGCTTTTTTTCACAACAAAAACCAGTATTGAAGTTATCACCATTATTTTTCCTTATGCTTGGATGGTGTAACTGTTCCAATACTGTTTAGAAAAGTCGGCAATAGCCTTTGAGGAATAACCCTCTATTTTCATATTAAATATTCGTTCAATAATATGAGCTACTTCTGTATCAACTACAAGCTGATGTTTGTTCCTATCATCTTTCTTATAGCCAAAAGGAGCAAATGATCCAATAAACTCGCCATTCTTCCTTTTAACTTCTTTTTGATGATTTTTACTTTCATAGAAATATCTCGACAATAACTGTCATTGATAAAATTTCTAATAGGAAGTATTAAATGTGTATCGCTAACATCCGCATTATCACTATCATAGTTATCATTTACAGATATAAAGCGAATACCTTTTTCAGGAAATATCTTTTTGCAGATACTTCCCAGACTCAATATAATCTCTGCCGAAACGAGATAAGTCTTTTTACCATAATGATGGAAAAACTTTCCTTTATTCAGGTCATCAATCATATTCTTAAAAATTTGGACGCTCAAAAATTAGAACCACTATATCCATCATCTACATATTCATAAAAATAGATCTATGTTCTTTTCTTTAGCGTAAGATTTGATTATTTGTCTTTGATTTGAAATAGAGTTACTTTCATTGCTGTCTCCATCTTCTCTTGAAAGACGAAGATACATACACGCAGTATTTCTCATAACAATCCTCCTAAAATGATATTTTTGGCAAATAGTCATTTCGGAAGATTACTTCTACCACCTATATTTTACCGCACCCTATTTCTCTTTGTCAGCCCCTCAAATCCTGACACAGGGATTTTGCATAGATACATCTCAACAATATCAAGTAAATCAAGCTTTTTCACTTTCGCTTGTAGAGTAGGTTATTTTCTTAGAATAATCATCTGCTATTTGCTTCTTATCCTTATCTTTTTTTAACTTCTTTTTTTCTTATTCATAGTCTTAACCTCACTATTTTTTTATAATAAGTTTTTTTGACATTGGTAGGTGCATTGGCTGCTACATTGGAATCTCACCACCGCCCCTTATTAAGACGAGCCGGCTTTAAACTATTGAAGTATCATTATCACCATTCGTATCACAGAGATAGATTGCCACACCTATCCTTTATGTATTCCTATTTATCGCTCTTTTTTTCTTTTATCCTTGGCACTTACCAGTATTCATTTAAACCAATTTCTCAGCAGAAAAGTCTTGGCGTAGGTCATAATTCTCCACAAATGGATAACGTCCCACCTTGGTCTATTCAGTTGTCAAAGAACGATTGCCTAATGGCTGTAAGAGAGAGCATTCCTTTTTAAATATCTTGAATTTTTATTTCCTATCTTCTAAAAAAATTAAAGAGGACAGATCTCCCTTCACTTTATAAAGGAAAAATCTGCCCCCTGCTACAAGGTACTTAATCCAATAATTCTTCCAAAAGTTTCTTTTAACTTCTTCAATATATTGTTTTTTTCTCCACTGTATGGCTTGATAGCTCACTTTCTTTTCAGTTGCAACACTTGATAGAGTTTCATCATTGAAATACAAGCGTTCAATAACATCTCTTTCTTCTGCATTGAGCCTTGATATAGCATTTCTGACTGCTTCAATCATCATCTGTGTTTCCACAATCTTTTTCTACATCAACACTTTCATCAACAATATTATTCACAAAGTGTCCGTCATGATCCAATGATGAAAAAAAGAGCAAGTGGTTTTTTTCTTGTCCACCTGCTCTAAATACTTTTTCGTGTTCTTTTTTTCTCGCCAGTAGACTTCATATATCTGCTCGCTGACTTTAACCCTTTGTCCGTTGACATAAAGGTAATATTCTTTTTGGCATTTTATTTCCTCCATTTCTTTTTTTGTCTGCGTTTTTAGACAAAAAGGAGGACTTCTGCACATAGGCATAATAAGTCCTCTAAAAATGAAAGAAACTTGCTCTTTCTCTATATTTTAAATTTGTTTTTTTACGATAATTACCAGTATCAAAAAAAGGGCTATTATTTTTTTTCTATATGAATAACAGACCCTAAATAATACATAGCAATTACCTCCATTATTTAATCCATTTTTTTCCCCTCATAAACAAAGATTGATTAAATCACTCCTGCTTTTTCAAAATGTTTTTTTAAGTATCCTTGTTGCAACGAATGCTCCTATGCAGGCAAGAACAAAAAGTAGCAAGTCCAAAGCCTACTGCCCACGAAACTTTGAAATAAGATAATGCTTCATTTATTTGTGCTTCGCTCATTTTCCATTTTGATGCTCTTTCCACAAAAAGAAGCTGTCCCTGAATAAAAATCACAGGAATTACTGTCCCTAAAAAAATCTGCTAATGCAAATGTTCCATATCCAATAATCATTCGCCCCTTGCTCTCATAATTTCCTATAATTAAATCACATATAATTCCACCGATTACAGCAAAAGACTGCATGAGGCAAATGTCCTCCTGACAATGCAATTAAACCAAGAAGCGTTCCTGATATTGTAAATACGCCCTTCTTTTTTTAACTTTCAAAGCCATAAGGATATAAACGGTAGCAGCTACCATAAAGCTAACTCCTGAAGCAATAAATCCTCCAATCACTGTTGTTGCCATAGCAAATGCAACCGCCATGTATATGACAATTCCAATTGCATTAAAGATTCCGATTGTAATAAAAATCACGACCATTTAATTTGTTTTTTTCATAAAAGTCCTCCTAATAAATTTTTCTGTATTACTATCACAAGAGCAATCATCAAAGCTCCTAATAGTCCAATCAACAAATCCGTTGTTCTAAACCTCAATTTTGTTAATGTAACCCTGTTCTCATCACTATCAAGTCCTCTAATGAGTGCTGAAGCTGACAGTTCATCTGAAATCTTAATCATTCTCATTAAAAAGCGGAACAAGCGTATATTCAATATATTTAATTGGATGTAGCAACGGGAAAAAAATCTACTTGTTACGATTCCTCGAATCTTCATATTCTCTTTTTAATGCCTTGAGTTCTATTTTTTTATAGTTGGTACAAACCTAAGCAAAAACACTAAAAGGTATACCAATGCTTCTTGGTACTTTCATTCTATTTAATGCTTCAAGCATTTCACTTACACTTGTAGTCTTTGTTATATATCCACCAAACATAGCAATTAAGGTCATCCTTGATGCAAAGTAAATAAACATATATATTGCAAATACGATACTTGCTTCACAAAAACTTTCCAAGCCATAACTCTATGCAGTATAAAAAAACACAAAAAAACAAAAATAAAGCGTAATGCTCTTTTTCCACATACTACTGAATACATACAGAAAAAAAGGCAAAGACAATCAGTCCAAAAAGTAGAATCGTATCGCTTATAAAAAAAGCTCGTAAATCCAACAATTGGAAGTAGAGTAAGTTTTATTCTCGGATCGACTGTTTTTTTCTATCTATCAAGCTCTCTACCTCCTCTCATCTTGTCCAATATGAGAAATTTATTACTTTCACTCATATTCAAAAACACTTTCTATTTTTTTCCATCTCCCATTACCCAGAGCTTACTCACTGTGTTTGCTAAAAAAACTCAAAAATCATGACTTATTACCAAAACTGTTATCCCTTTTTTTAATTGTTCTTCAATCAGTTTTGCGACTGAAAGCATTGAGTCTTTATCACAACCTGATGTTGGTTCATCATAGATGAAAAACTTTTGCCTGTTTCATCATTCCACAAGCTATTGTCAGTCTTTGTTTTTTTCTCCTCTTGATAAAGCAAACGGATGCTTGTCTATATATTTATCTAAGCCAAGTACATTCAAAAATAAACTTTGCCTTTTGGGTATTTTTCTTTTTTTAGTTTTACTTGAAATACCAAGTAGCATTTCATCAAGTACACTTTCCGAAAAACAACTGATAGTCTGAATCTTGAAAGACAAAAATATGACATATCCATTAAATCTATGTGATTAAGCGACTTATCTTTTTCCCGCCCATATTGTCCCCTCTTTTATCTTCTCAAGTCCTGAAATCACTCTTGCAAAGGTAGTTTTCCCAGTACCATTTAAGCCGATAAGACCAATAGCTTTTTCCGCACTCCATATTGAAATCAAGATGATTTAAAAATGTACTGTTTTTTTGCTTCTTTCCATTCTTAACTACATTCGAATAGCAAAATTTCAAGTCTTTTTCCGCTGATACTTTCATCCTTTAATTGATATGAATCTTTCTTCTCACTTATCCTGTATTCTTCTAATTCAAGAGTTCTTAGTCCATTCTCATCCCAAAAACTCCCCTTCAAGATGAATAACTTCTTCCCGACTCAAGTCCAGTGCAATTTCTCCATCTTTCACCAAAAAGAAAAACGGTCAAATAAAGATTTTTACATAGTACAAACGATGTTCAATTAGAACAACTGTTGTTCCTTTTTTTTCTTTAATTTTTTTCCAAAATTAAAAAAATAGGTCAAATGTTGCTTTCATATCCAAATTTGCTGAAGGTTCATCTAAAAATTAAAACTTTCGGATTCATCGCATAGATACTTGCAATAGCTATCTTTTTGTTTCTGTCCGCTTGATAATTCAAAAAACAGATTTTCCTTTTCAGTTCCTCAATATCCAGTTCTGCATATACTTCTTCTACTCTCTGTTTTATTTCATCTCTTGATTTGCAGATGGTTTGAAGCCCAAAAGCTATTTCTTCATCTGTCGTTGTCGTAAAAAAATTGACTTCTTGGATCTTGAAATACAGTCCCTACAATATGCCCTATTTCATGAAGCGATAATTTGCTTATATCTTTTTCCGGACGCAAAGGCTTCCCCTTGCATTTTGCCTTTGTAATAATGTGGAATAAGACCATTCATCACACTTCCAAGAGTGCTTTTACCACTTCCACTTTTCCCTGAAATTAAAAACAAATTCACCTTTTTCTAATTTCAAGATTGACATTTTTTTAAAAGCAGTTCGTCCATCTTCCCATTCATAATAAACATTTTTTTTAGCAAAAATCATGGTTATACCTCATACTGAGCTTTCCATAATTTTTGTGTAGTAACCATTTTTGCAAGAAGTTCGCCATGCTTTCCTTTTTTTCAAGTAAATTTCCTTTTTTTGAAATACGAGAATTTGGTCAGCTTTTTTTGAATTGTTTTTTTAAATGATGAGCCACTACAAGTACGGTTCTATTCTTTGCAAGTTCTGTAATCGCATCTTGTATCAAAGATTCATTTACAGGATCTACATTACTTGTCATTTCATCAAGAATTAAAAATCGGTGCATCTTTTAGAAAAGCTCTTGCAATAGATATTCTTTGTCTTTGTCCACCTGAAAGAAGCCCACCATTTTCTCCAATATCAGTTTCATAACCTTTTTGGTAAACTCATAATGAAATCATGTATCCTTGCCTTCTTCGCAGCTTTAATGATTTCCTCTTTTTGTAGCTCCTTTTTTTACCTACTCTGATATTTTTCTTCAATCGTGTTATCAAACAATTGAACATTCTGCATGACAATACTGATACGATCTAAAAAGCTCATCATAAGGAATATCCCTTATATCAATTCCTCCGAGTGTAATTTTTTTCCTTTATTCACATCATAAAAATCTTAAAAAGCAAGTTGGTTATCGTAGTCTTTCCACTACCTGATTCCCCAACTAAGGCTGTCACCCGTTTTTTTCAGCAATAGAAAAAGCTCAATTTTTTTCCATTTTAAATTCATCTTTTTCATAAGAAAAAAATCTATGTTTTCAAAAAGCTATATCATTATCTTCCGGAACAATTCCATTCACTTTATCCGGGATTACATCTGCATATAAAAATTCTTGAAAGTCTTTCGTAACTATCCACTGCCGAAACATAGTACATATAGTGTTGTTCCATAGAAGCGAACGGCTTATAAAAACTCTTTTGAAATTACCGCAAAGATAATAAAATTAAGCACATCGAGATTTCCCTTTATAACAAGTATTGCTCCAGAGGTTAAAAAGAACTAAATATCCAATATCCAGTAAAAAAACCAAATATAGATAACTGTTTTTGCCTTAAATCTTGAAGCTGCTTTTGCTTGTTTCTCCAAACTTTTTTTGTCTTGTTCATAAGCTCATTATCCAAGCTCTTATTGTTTGAAAAAAACTCTTTAGTACAGGTATTCCTCTAACATATTCAACAAATAAGCTAACCATATCAAGAAGTGCTGAATTATTCTGATTCTCTATTCTTTCAGATTGCCTAATTGTCAGATATAGAAAGACAAGTGCAATCGGAACAGATACAGCCATTAGAATAGCAAGTTTGAAATCAATACTTGCAAGACCAATAAATACAACCGCACCTATCAAAAAAATCACCAAACATTCTTGACCACATGTGTCCTACAACAAGGGACATATTATCAACATCTTTGTGTAAAATTGTATTGATCTCGCCCAGTCTTTCGTTGGTATAAAAATCCCAAGCTGAATTTTTTTTCAATTTAATAATCATGCGTTCTCTGATTTGCTGAACAATATCAAAACCTGCACTATGTTTTTTTCATATCTGCAACCATATTACAAATGCCTTTGAAGACTACAAGTAATCCAATCGCAATAAAAATATTTATAAAGCATATCTAAACTCGTCCCATCAAATATCTGAAACAGTATAGAAAAATACGATCACAATCATAGCTATGGAGCTTAATCCATAAAGGGCAAAGAATACACTTGATATAATCAAATCTATCTTGCCGGTTTTTGTAAGTAGTTTTAACATTTCTCTAAACATTTTTCTGTTACCACCTCTTTCAAATTCCATCTATCTACCTTGTTCTGTGCTTCAACCATATCCTTATAGAACTCACATCTTTTCATCAGTTCTTCATGGCTTCCTGTATCAAGAACAACACCCTTATCCATAACTATAATTTGGTCTGAATCTCTAATTGTGTTTTAGATGATGAGCAATTGTAATAATGGTTTTTATCCTTGCTTAAATCGTCAATTGCTTCGCCGATTAGTCTTTCATTTTCACTATCAACAGCTGCCATTGCTTCATCTAATATTAAAAATCGGTGCATTTTTAAGTATCATTCTTGCTATAGAGATTCTTTGTTTTTTTCTCCACCGGATAACTTAACTCCCATTTCACCTACTCGTGTTTCATATCCATTTGGCAATGCTGAAATAAAATCATGGCATCTTGCTTTTTTTAGCAGCTTCTATGACTTCTTCTTTTTGTTGCATTTAGTTTTTCCAATTGCTATATTTTCAAAAAAATACTTAAATCAAAAAGGATAACTTCTTGTTGCACACTACCAATCAGCATTGAGATATTTTTCTTGACTATATTCTTTTTATATCTTTTCCATTTATCAGTATTTGTCCTTCATCTGCATTCCAAAAATCCCATAAGCAAATTAGATACCGTACTCTTTTCCACAACCGCTTGCTCCTACAAAGGCATTCAAACTATTTTTTTCTTAAAAGTTAAATTGATATTTTTTTAGCTCAAAACTATCTTTTTCCGTATGCAAAAATTCACATCTTTAAATTCTATATTTCCAAATTCTAAACCTTGTTCTCTTTTTTTCTTTGGAAGCGGAACTGTTAAAACTTTTCCAATCGCCTTTAGTGCTTCCTTAAACACAATAGAAAAAAATGTTGCAATGTAGCTGTCTTACTTATAGATGCAGTAAAAGCATACGATAAAAATAATGGCAAGTATAAAAATTAGGGGTTGTGATATTTCCATAGTAAAGAAATATACTTCCCAAAAATCATGACAATAACTACTCCAATTTCCATAAATATGTCAATAAGTCCCATTGGAATCGTAATTGCTCCCATGCTCTTTTTTTAACCCAGTAAATATATTCTCTTGCAGTTTTTTTAATGTTCTTTCACTAATCTCCTCTTCTTTAGCAAAAAGCCTTAATCACAGAAATATTTTTTTTACATATTCCATTAGCTCTTCTCTCATCTTATTTTTCATGGTTAAAGTAAATAGCAAAGTTTTTTTATCCATTGTTTTTCTGTGAAAGAACTTTTTACCAAATACATGAGTGGAACTCCGGCAATCATTCCAAGAGCAAGACGCCAATCAACAAAAAAATCATAGCTACAAAAAAATAATGGTAGGCAGAAGTGTAACTGACATTATTTCAGGAAGACCATGAGCAAGGTATACTTCCACTTGCTCTACATCATGTTGAACAATGTTGGTAAGCTCTCCTGTATTATGTTCTTTAAAGAATCCCAAACTTAGTTTTTTTCAGATGACCGATAATATCTAACCTAAGTTCTGTTAATTTTTTTCGTATGCTTTCTCATGGGCAACCTTTGTTGCAAAAATAATAAAAACACTCCTTTTAATACAAACGATATAAAGATTCCCAAGAATATATACTTTAAATTACCTTCGTTAATATTGTTTGTGATTAAAGAACTAATCAAATATACGAGTAAGATTTGTGGTATCAAATCAAATACTATTTTTAAAGCAAGAAGTGAATTGGATAAGCCGTTTTTTTCCCAATCACTTTTTTTTCTTAATTCTTTTTTTCCGGCATGAACAACTCTCCTTTCAAAATTGAATAATATTGAATTTTAATTCAGTATTAAGGTTTAAAAGTAAGACTTTGCTGATTACGCAAAGTCTATTTTTTTAGTGCTGATTATAGGGATTCCACTCCCTTGTAATAACACCTTGCAATAAGTTTTAGCATATCTTTTGCCCACTTTTCACTTTGATAGTGCCTTGCTATTTCAAGAAGCCCCTCTGTAAAGTTACTGGCTAAAATATGGGCAAGCATTGGATCATATTCTTTTTCTGATTGTCTTTTTTTAGGCTCACTTCAATATGAATCTGCATTTGCGATATAAGTTTTTGTTTTGCTTCTGTATGCTTTGTACCTGAGCTTTTATCCATTAAAAATAATTAACTTCTTACGCTCTTTTTAAAAAGTTCATGAATATAATTTTCTCCAACCTCATCAAACCTTTCAGAAGCAGAGCCTTTTTTTCCAAAGATTCTTCCTCATTAAAAGCTGACTCAAAATTTATATAAACAGAACTTACCACTGCATCAAACAAAACCTCCTTATTTTTGAAATAGGTATAGATGAGTGCCACAGGTATATTCGCTTCTTTTTGCAATTTCTGTTAATTTGGCACCTCTATAATCCTTTTTTTATAAAAATACTTTTTTTCTGCTGATTCGAGTATTCTATTTTTTTGACTTCTTCTTTTTAGTACTTGTGCCATAGCACACCTCTTTCTATTTTAATACTGAATTTATATTTAATAATAAATCATAATTCAATATTTGTCAAGATAGCTGTAGAAAAAAACCACTACTTTTTGTGTTATAATTTATTTAATATTTAAAAACTTGCTTAACGCTTGTATTACAAATCATTTTTTTGTAGCTTTTTGTAGCTTTTTGTAGCAAGCACAGTAAGTGTGTACCCACTTACGAAAAAAATCGATGAAGCAGCCCCTCGTGGAGTTGCTTCTTTTTTTATCAATTTTAGCTTGTTAGGGAGTACCCTAAGACCCCAGATTTTATGAAAGGAAATAACAAATATGGCAAATAGAATTAGAAATATACAACTTAAAAATCAACTTGACGGAAAAAAAGAAAAAGGCACTCTTTGAAAAGAAAATGAAGATGGCAAAGTGCAAGACCATGAACCATTTTTTTAAGAAAAGTAGTATCTGAAACAGATATTTATGTTGTTGATTTACAGCCCTTTAGAGAAATTCAGGGACTACTTTTTTTCGATACGCAAGTAGCGTAAATCAAATTGCTAAACGAGTTAATTCAACAGGAATTGTCTATAGAGATGACATTAAAGATATGCAAAAATCAGATTGAACATTTATCAAAAGAGATATGGCAAATCCATTCCCTACTACTTGGAAGAACTAAAGAAAAAAAGGAGATGATGTATAAGTGGCAATTACAAAAAAATACACCCTATAAAAATCTACACTTAATCTTGCTATTGATTATATTACCAACGAAGAAAAAAACCGATGAAAAGATTTTTGGTAAGCACTCACAACTGCTTTGCTTCTACTGCTCATACATCTTTTTTTTAAAGACAAGAGAAGATAACAAAGTGAGTGGTTCTGTACTTGCAAGACACCTTATTCAATCTTTTTCTACCCGGTGAAGCAACGCCAGAAATGGCACATCAAATCGGTCTTGAACTGTGTAAAAAGATATTAAAGGACGAATACGAATTTGTCTTATCTACTCACATAGATAAAGGGCATATCCACAATCACATCATATTCAATAATGTCAATATGGTTAGTGGCAAGTGCTATCAGTCCAACAAGAAAAAGCTACCATCAAATCAGGTATCAAAGCGATAAGCTATGCAAAGAAAACAACCTATCTGTGATTGATGGGTTCTACGAAAGCTATAAGAGAAAGTACAAAAACGAATGGCAAATCATGGTATGAAAATGAGCAATCTAAGAAAAGGTACTTCTTGGAAAAAGTAAGCTACAATTTGACATTGATAGAATGATAAAAACAGTCTAAGTCTTGGGAAGAATTTCTAAAGAAGATGGTTGAACTTGGTTATGAAATAAAGCATGGCAAACACATCGCCTTTAAGCATAAAGACAAAGAAAGATTTACAAGAGCTAAGACGATTG
>BNJT01001904.1_pt1 | contig 48756 bp, 87 predicted proteins | sample 8540491 | NCBI WGS metagenome assembly BNJT01 (sample SAMD00202455, study PRJDB9452) | human saliva metagenome | host: Homo sapiens | reverse complement strand
GATTATTATTTTTCAAAGTTATCTTGAATTTTATAAAAATGGAGTTATCTCTTTCTCTTGTGCTAGAGCTAGTAATATTTTCAGTTACTTGTATATAGATTTTTGTATTTGCATTTGTAGCAATGAAATCTATTTCATTATCTCCAATTTTTCCTATTGCTACATCATATCCACGACGTAATAATTCAAAAATAAACAATACTTTTCAATAATATGTCCTATGTCCCTATTTCTAAATCCTAATAGGTAATTTCTTAGTCCAATGTCTACTATATAATATTTTCCTAAAGTTTTTAAAAATTCTTTACCTTTTGATATCAAACCTTTTTATCTCATAAAAACGTATGCTTCAAGAAGAGTTGCTACATAAGACTGTACCGTTTGAACAGCAGGTTTAGTTTCAATTAATTTTTCATTTAACAAAAACATTAGAAATGGAATTAATAGAAGTATTATTTCCAATATTATCTGCTAAAAACATTATAATTTTTCTTAATAGACTTGAATCAGTTACCTGTCTTCTATCTTTTTGTTTTTTTCACGCTCTAAGATATCTCTTATTACTACACTGGAATAAATCCATCAAGAATAGTTAGAGCCTTATCTATTTCTAAAGGAAGTTCTGTAAGACTAGGCATACCACCAAAAGTGATATATGCATCAAAAAGTTCTTTTATTTCATATGTTTCACTATTTTTCATTTTCAACTTTTTCTACTTATACCTCAGTTAAACTTTTCTTTTTCAATAATTTTTATATCCATGAAAGTCAATAAATTCAATAAAAGATAAAGGATAAACTTTAATCTCAATACTTCTTCCAGCTAAAGTAAGTTGCATACTCACTTGATAGTAAAAAGCATTAGAACCAGTTATATAGATATCACATTCAAAAATCAACTCTAAATGAATTTATAGCATCTTGCCATTCTGGAACTTTTTGTATTTCATCAAAAACAAAAATAAGCTTTTTATCTTTAGGTAAATTACTTTTACATAATTATATAGCTCTTCAACAGTCATTCTTTTTGAATTCCATTGACTCAAAAATTTATTTGTATAATTTGATTTTTTTCTATGCCATTATCTAAAAAGATGTTTTATCATTAATTTCATTAGACTTGATTTTCCAGAACGACGAATACCTGTGATGATTTTTACAAAATCAGTATCTTTGAATTCAATTAGTTTTTTTCTAAGTAGTGACTACGATTTTTAATTCATTTTTCTTTTTTAGCATGAATTTCACCTCTATAGAAAGTATAACATAAAATTCAATATTTTAAAAAGTTTTTAGTATTAATACTAAAAATATTTTTAAAAAAGTTTTTAACATTGATACTAAAAAACTTCCACTCGTTAATGGAAGTTTTTATTAAGATTTTAAAAGTAATTTAGGTACATTAGAATTGATTTTTATCTATGATATTAACAATTTTTGTAAATCATTCTCATCTGTAAAAAGATTAAAAATAGATGTTCCTAAAAATATCATTTTGAAAGTTTAGGATTTCGCTCTTAGAGTAAGCACCATACTTTACTATATTTTCAATTATTAAATTAATTAATTCAATTTGATTAGAGTTGAACTTTTCAGTATTTAAAAATTCAGAAAACTCTCATTAATAGCTTCCCCTATCTAGACCAACAAGAGAACGGATAAAAAATACCAAAACTTTCTCCATAAAGACTAGATATTTTTCAATTTCGAGTATTATTTTTCATTTTTAGACTTTCAAGACTAACTTCTTCATTACTATATAGAAGTTGCTTTTAGTTCTTTTAAATCTTCTTCATCAAGCTCTATATTATTTCTTAATTTCTTTATAGAAAGCAGTTCCTTATTTTTATCTAAGTATTTTTGAAATTTCGCTTTAGAGTTAATATATGCAGAGGCAAAAATGTTTATATCTTTCACTTCTGTAGAGATATGTGTATCTTCAAAGTCTCCTACAACATAATTCAAATGTTTTTCCGTCAGTATCTAAAAAATATTGTTAATGGTCTGATAATATCTTTTAAATTCTTTAATTCTAAAATATCAATATTTTTTTAGATAATTTTCATCTTTATTAATTTCATAATATAATCAGTATTTTTGAATTTCTTTTATAGTTCCTTTCTTTTTGCTAATCCTTTTGCTATATCAGAAATTTCCATTTTTCATTTTCCACTTTTTTTATTATCAAATAATTTAAGTTGCATTTTTAAAATAAGATTTTTCAAATTTCTTCTCCATCTCAGTCTGTAACAGGAAAAAGGTAGAGAACTTAGATTTTTATTATTTCATCAACATTTTTCTTCTAAATTTTTTAAGACATCAATGTTTTTATATTTTTACATAAGAAATTTTTGTTCTTACTGAAAATATTTTTCTTCATTCAAAGCAGATATTAAATCATACACTTCATTCACTAAATCTTCCCAAAGTTTCTTATAATTTTCATCCATTTGATATTCTAAATTTTTGAAGTTTGTAAATCATTTTAACTTTATTTTCAAAGATTCTACTAGATAATGATTTTCCTAATTTTTGTATTATCTTCATCAAAGCTACCATACATTTCAAAATATGAAAAAGTTTCTACAGAAATCTAAAATTAGAAAATCTTTTTATCTTGCCCATGACCATAGACATCTTTACATTTTCTAGTTCCTCTACCTATCATTTGCCAAAAATTTAGCTTTTTGATTTTTACTTTCTTATAGAAAACTAGATTTAATATTTGTGGAACATCTATTCCAGTATCAAAGCATATCAACAGACACAGCTATTTGTGGAAGACTATTAGGATTAACAAATCTTTCTATTAATGTTTGTGCTTTTTCAACTTTTTGTTGTTATTTTTGACAAAATTCACCATCAAGATTTTTATATAACTTATTAAAAGTTTCTACAATGTGTTCAGCATGTTTGTCATTTTAGCAAATATTATAGTTTTTCCTAATTTATCTCCTGATTCAATTTTATAACCTTCTTCCATAAGAGTAGTAAGTACTTTTACTTGTTGTTCCTTCATTAAAAACCATGAATTTAAACTATCACTAGAAATTTCTTCAGGCATACTATCTTCTTCATCAAAAAGAGTTTCATATTTTTCTTTTTCTTCTTCTGAAAGTTTACTATAAACAATACCATTTTCTGGATAATTTAAAGAAATTTCCTTGATTTTAGGCAATACTAAAAATTCATCTTTAGCCGCTTCAAATAAATCATAAGAATCAGTAGGTTCTTTTTGAATTCATATCAAAAAACTTTAAATGTATTTCTATCTATTTCATTTTTAGGAGTTGCAGTAAGACCTAAAATTAAGCTATCAAAAAATATTCAAATAAATCTCCATATTTTTTTGATAGATACTTCTATGTGCCTCATCGACAATAATTAAATCAAATGCACCTACTCCATATTTATTGGTTCCATCTTCTCTACTTTTTCTGACTCTGTCATCATTGTTTGATAAGTTGAAAATACAATTTTTGCATTATCTCTATCTTTTTCAGCCACTAAATCAACAAAGAGTGTAATCAGGTAAAGAGTTTTTAAAACTATTTAATGCTTGTTTAACAAGGGCTACTCTATCAGCTAAAAATAAAGTTCTTTTAACCATATTTAATCTTGACAAGCAATCTACTAATGAGATAGCAACTCTTGTTTTTCCTGAACCTGTTGCCATGACAAGTAAGGATTTTTCTATTTCCTGAAATATAGTTTTCTATTGCTTTTTAACAGCTCTTTCTTGATAATATCTATCTATTATTTTTATTTATAGAAATGTCATTTGAAGTAATTTTTCATTTCTTCTAGCTATGATTTTTAAAAAGTTCTTCTTTTTTCTATAGAAAACCATAAATTCTTCTAGGAATAGAGTTCTTATTCTCATAGATAAATATTTCAAAACCATTGGTTACAAATCTTATTGGGAAAAAGTTAAATTTTCTCTCCAAAGCTTCGGCATATTCTAAAGCTTGAAATTCTCCTTTTTAGCATTGTATGAAGCTTTTTAGCCTCTATTATTGCAAGAGGGTAAGCAGAATCACCCCATAGAACATAATCTATATTACCTTTTCCTGAACTTGTACTCTTTAATCCTTCGACTTCATATTCAAACATATTCTTATCATTTAAATTCCAAACCAGCTTTCATAAGCAAGAAATCTATAAATAATTTTTCTAGTTTCTTTTTCTGAAAAGTTATTGTTATTTATTCTTGTGTTGTGTTTTTAGTAGGTACTACTTCTATTTTTCAATATTATTTTTTTACATCATTATCTGTTAGTTTTAATATCATTGATATTTTTCTTCTTCAGATGATGAATGTAAAAATATATTTCTCATCAAATTTTTATATCATCAGTTTTAGGGTAGAACCATAACAATAAGCTATCCAAATTGTGAAATCAAAAATTCCTTTTTAAACAATTTAAAAGCAATATCTTTATTTAAAGATAAGTTTCTGTCTGCATTAGAAATTATATTTTTAGCATGTGGGCAGCATCATTACCAAATTTTCTAATAAGGTTAAGACCAGCTATTTGACTTTCATCTTGAAATAAATCTTTAAACTCTTTTTATTAATAAGATCATTGAGAGACATTTCATTATATGAAGTTTGAATTTTTCAAATTTATATACTAAGCCAACACAAAAATTCAAGTGCCAATCTTGAGTAAAAGCACTTTGTTCTAGGCTTGATATAACAGTTTTTTTCTCAGCTTCTAAAACACAGTTCATATAAATCTATAAACTCATCTTTTAAAAATCAAAAATTACTCATTGATTTTGTTCCTCTTGATGCTCTAAATAAATTTATTTGAAATTGAAGAAGTATTTCGATTAACCAATGTACTTTCTATGTGAAATTTTTACATTATTTTGGCTAACCATTGCATATTGTAAAGTGGTATCTATTTTTGATGTCCTAATAATTGTTGAACTTGCTCTATAGGCACTACCCTTATCTATCGCCTTTGTTGCTAAGGTTCTTCTAAATTTATGAGGATGAACCTTAGTGATATTTAATTTTTCCCAAGTTCTCTAAGCATTATTTCTACACCACTAATTTGCAATCTTCTATGTGGTTTTAAAAGAGAAACAAAGAGTGCAGAATTATCATCATCTCTTGTTTTCAAACAATTATGCAGATGAATTTTTAGTTCTTGCATCAAAATATACTTTTTCTTTCCTTATCTCCCTTACCAAATACAACGCATTCTCTTCCTTCAAAAATCAATATCTTCTATATTTAATTTAACTAATTCTCCAACTCTCATTCCTGTTGAAGCTAAAAATATCAATAATAGCTAAATCTCTTAAAGATTTACAATTATCTCTCATAATTTCCATCGCTTCATCAGAATAAGTTTCTTTTACTACTGTTCCTGTTTTTAACTTTGTGTATCCTTCTAACAGGGCTTTTTTAAAATATAATCTTCTTCTTCAAGCCAAGCAAAAAGCTTGAAAAATTCTTCTAATATTATCTATTGTTATTTTACTTGCATTTCCTTCTTTTTGATAGTTGTCTAAATATTCTCTTAAATCATTTGTTGTGATATGCTTAATAGATTTATCAATTTTTAAATAAATTTTCTATAGTTGCTTTATAATATTTTTAACGATTTTCTTGAACAACTTTCAACATGCTTAGCTGATAGAAAAGCTTCTAAATATTCAATATTTTTGCTTTTCATCTCTATCAGCACCTTCTTTTTACAATTTCCAAATCATATAAGTAATGTGCAAAGCACCTTATGTAATTTTTCCATTTGTCCATTTGTTAATGTAGAAGACATAGCTTGTTTTATGTCTAAAATTAAAGTATCTACCATCTTTGTACCTCCTAAAAATCTGATACTTTAATTTTTAACACACTTCTATATTTGCAAACTTGCTGATTTTTAAAAAGCTATAATTCTCTTTCTTTTCTTCCTCTATTAAAAGGTTCTACTAAAGATACAAAATTTTCTAATATCTTGATTTCTTAAAATATCCATATATTTAGCTCTATTTTCACTGTAATAACAAAAAGGAGTTAAGTTATTTTTCTAACATTAAAGCAAGCATTATCAATCTTCCCTGTTCGTCCATTTCCATCAGAGAAAGGATGTATTCTCTCAAATTTTTATATGATATTCAAGAATTATTTTTATTTTTCTCAATATCAGAATTAGAATTTTTAATTGGAAGTTCATATTTTTCAAACCACTCATTCATTTTTATATGGTGTTTCACTTGGACTTGCAGTTTCAGAAAATTTGCTCCTCTTATATAGTTATAGTCAGTCTTAAAATTTCCAGCATTATGATTTAATCTACTTAATAAAATCTTATTAATTTCTTTTTATCATATAGATATCTACAGTGTTATTTTTGTAATTCAGCCAATAAAAATTTTTAAAGCATCTGAATGATTTAAAACTTCTAAAAATTCTCTTTTAGACATTGCATTGGGAATAGTGTCATCTAAAATGATAGTTGCAGTTTCATTTAATGTTAGAGTATTCCTTCAATTGCATTTGAATGGTGTGTCATTCTTACATTTAAATCATCTATATATTCTTCTGTGAATTGTTCTAGTATTTTTAATTTTTCAACTCCTCTTTTTCAAGGTTCAGTAAAGGTTAAATGATAATTTCTCTATTTTTCTATTCTTTCTGCAAATTTATTCTGTAACTCGATTGGAGGTAGTATTATAGAAAATCTTCTAACTCTTTTAGCAGTTTAATATTTGCCATTCCAACATATATTTTTTCAGCTTTATTGTATAATAATTCTTTTCATGAGTTCACTATTCATAAAAAATAATAAAATTTAAGTGAATTAGATTAGAAGGTTTCATTTTTCTATTAGATAGCCAGCAAATGCCATAGGAGTATCTACTCGAATAAACCTGTTTTTCCTACGAAAACTCTTTACTGATTAGTTCTGATTGAATAATAATTCTCCTTTTTTTCAGTAAAAATTTTTATCTTTTCATTATCACTAAGTTCTATATATTTTAGATCTCTTAGTCCATTTCTCCAGAATATGTTATATTATTCATTCTTAAAATTGGGAATCCACGATTACTATTGAAGTTGCTGTTTTTACTAGTACCATATTGTGTCTGAATAATTCTTCTAATGATTTTCCCACTTTTTATCATTAGTATTTTATATCACCAAACATTGTAGTAAATAAAGATTTGTTTAAAAATTGATTAATATGTTTAAAAATTCTCTAAAATATCTTTCAAGTCTCATTAAAGTTTTTACTATATTTTTGAGAAGATATAGGTAAAAATTGGAATACAAAACATTTTTAATATACTAATATTAATATTATTTTGTGCAACTCCTCTGCTTGTCTTTTATATTATTTTTCACTGCTACATAAAAAGTAATATAAAAATCCTTATCAACTAAAATTATTTTCTTTTTAAATTTACTCCAACAATAGCTTAGTTAGTAGTAGCTTCTATATCTAAGATAGCAACTTTACCAACAGAAGCAAAAATTGTATATAAAAATTGTTCCTTTTTAGTAATTTAGCACTTTGAATTTTTCTAATCCATTTTTGTTATTTTTCATCAGAACACTTTATATATTTCTCTTTAAAAATCTGAAATTTTTATCCAAGGAATATTTCCATTTTTCCAATATTCATTTTTGTCTTAGAAGGAGTGCCTCCTGATACAAAAATCACAAATTTCACCTAATTTTTTTATACTGAATATTTTTAATCATTAAGCACTCACCTTCTTATATAAAAGCTTGAAAATCCCTAAAAATAGGAAGTTCCTTTGAAATAAATGATAATTTCTCTATTTTTCTATTCTTTCTACCAAATTTATTCTGTAACTCGATTGGAGGCAACATAATCTTTAAATCTTCTCCATATTGTTTAGCGTTTATATTTGCATTTGGGCAACTATATTTTTGACAGTTTTTTTTATACAATTCCAATAATCATGAGTATCATACATAAATTTTTAAAATATTTGAGTGAAAACTAAATGAAGGTTTAATTTAAATCTATTAAATAGCCAGCAAATATACATTTTCCATATTTTTATTATACAGAAAATTTTTACCAACTGTTGCTCCTGATCATTGCAAATAAAATATCATTTTTCTTTTAATCTATATTTTGAGCTTCAATCTTTTCATCACTAACTCCAACTATTTTCAGTTTTTAAACTCTCCATTTGTCCATTGATATCTGTTATTCTTATATATTCTAACCACCATTGATAATTAATAGCAGGTTTATTACTACCGTATTCTCCCTTACTGTGGAGATATCTTTCTAGAAATGTACATTTCCAACCTTCTCATTGTATTCAGAGTTCCAAACATTGTAGTAAATAAAGATTTGTTTAATGAATTTAAATTAAAGTAATTCTCTAAGATATATAAAGCTTTCAATTGTTTTTAAAATAAGTTAACTAATATTTTTGTTCCTCTATAGTAGGTAAGACAATAGGAGCATTTAAAAATTTCTTTTTACTTAGATTAAGTTGAACTCCACCAGCTGAAAATTTTTAAAATAATTTTTAACATTTTTGATTGTAAAGCAAATTTTAAATAATTCTCATCAATATTATCTGTCAAAAGTTCTAATTTTTCCAACACGTTGATTTTTGGATAATATTAAATCCATTAGATTTTTACAACAGTGGGAACACCTAATATTTTAGGATCTCCAGCATGTCTGTCATCGCAATTACTAAATCACCATTTTTAATAAATAGTTTTATATTTTTCTGAAAAATTATCAGGTAAAATATTTTGCATTATATAAAAATATCAAAAGTTCCATCAGGTCTTATATTACTCATTCGACAATTTAAAGTATTTGAATTTATAATATAATCTTCTGATTTTATTGCAACACCATTTCTTAAATCACAAACATCTCCTAATTTAACTTTCTTCCATTCATTTCTATTAAATATCTTCATCTAGCATCACTTTTAATTCTTTCAACTTTTCATCAATAGATTTTGAAAAGTTCTTCTAATTTTTCTAAAAATTACCTTAGGGTTCCTCATACTCAACTTTTTCATAAATAATTTCTTTATATTTATTAATTGATAAATCGTAGTCATTATCAACTATTTCTTGTTTAGGAACAAAGAAAGACTTATCAGTTCTCTTTCTATCTTTTTCGTTTTCTAAATTAGAAAAACTCTCTATGATATCTGGTATATCATTTCTCTTCAACAGGATTTCTTTTTATCATCAAGAGAATATCCATCAGCTGTCATATCATAGAACCAAACATTATCAGTTTCCACCTTTTCCAGTCTTTGTAAAGATTAAAATACCTGTTGATACTCCAGCATAAGGTTTGAATACTCCACTTGGCATAGAAATAACAGCTTCTAATTGGTTATTTTCAATCAATTCTTTCTTAAATTTTTATGTGCATTTGAAGCTCAAATAGTACTCCATCAGGAACGATAACAGCACCTCTACCACCAATTTTTAAAAAGTCTTAAGAATAGAGCAATAAATAGCAATTCAGTCTTTTTAGTTTTTACAACTCTTGTTAAAGTATTAGAAAAGTAAGGCTTCATCAACACTCCCTTTGAATGGTGGATTAGCAAGGATTAGAGTATAATCACTTTCTTCACTATAATCTGTTGAAAGAGAATCTATTCTTTTTAATTTAGGAGTTTTTCATATCATGAAGTAATAGGTTCATTGCAGAAATTCCTAACATTGTTGCATCAGTATCATTTCCATGTATCATAGCTGTTGAGAAATATTTATAAATTTCTGGTGAAGTTGCTAAGATATCTTTAAAGTTTTTCTTTATATATTCTATTGAACTTACTAAGAAACCAGATGTTCCACAGGCAGGGTCAATTATCTTATCTTCAACAGTAGGTTTCATAGTTCAACCATCATATTTATAATATGTTTAGGTGTTCTAAATTGTCCATTTTTACCAGAAGTCGATAATTTAGAAAGTAAATATTCGTATAAATCCTTTAGTATCTTTATCTTCAACCATTTGAGGATTATTAAAAATTTCTTCAATAGTATCCATTGTATTTTGTAAAACAGCTGGTGTAGGAACTTTAAAAATAGCATTTCCATATATTGAGAAAATACACTATCTTTATCCTCATCTAAATTTTTATAAATTCAAAAGCTTCATTTCTAACTTTTATCATATAATTGTTTAGGATCACCTAATTGGATAAGATTACTCCATCTAATATCTTGATGATTTTCACCAAAAATAAATTTTTCATTAAAAATTTCCAAATATGCTACCAAGCTTTTGTTCTTTTTCTTTCTTTTGTTCTTCTTGATCTAATCTTTTCATAAAAATAAGATAAGTAAGTTGTTCAATTACATCAACAGGATTTGTTAATCCTCCAGTCCAAAGTATTCCCACATCTTATCAACTTTATTTTTAATTTCACCTGTAATCATTAAAATCCTCCCTATTATTTTTATTATTTAACAAATTAAAATTTACTAGATAATTTAGTTTTCCTTTTTATATTTGAAACAAAAAGAAAAATGTAATTATTAATTATACTAAACTAAAATTTATCTATTAAATCAGCACTGTAACATAAATAAAAATAATATTAAGAGGAAAAATAAAAACTTCCACTCATTAATGGAAGTTTTTCTTCTTAGTTCTATAAATTTCCTTCAACAACTATAATAGTTGTATGTTTTAAAAGCTTCTTTTAGCCACTCAATAAAATCACTTAAGAATCTGAAGCAGATACATGCTCTAAGTTATTTTCTATTTCATCAATAATTTTTAACCAATCATTTTTCTATCCAATTGTCAAAGCAAAGATCAAGCTCTTGTCTTAGTGTTCCATCAGAAGCATCAACAAATGGATAGATAAAAATAAGGAAGTAAAATCTCATAATCTTGAAGATAAATTCTCAAAGGATTATTATAGCAATGCCAATCTTTCCACTTTGCTTCCCAATTAGAAACATCAGAAGTTTTAAGTGGATTGAAATCTAGTAATATTCTTTCACCTTTTTGGTGCATTGAGTCTTAATTCTAAATAATTTTGTTTTTCCAGCAGAGCTTGAATTTAACCACACCATTTCTTATTTCACCTCTATAAGTTTTAAAGCTCCTTCCATTTTAACATATTTTTAAATCTCTTTCCAAATAATACTATGAAAAAAATATAACACCAATTACCACAGCTATACTACCTGATATAGAAACATCTAGAAAAACTGCTAAATGATAACCTAGAATTGATGAAATGATTCCAATTAAAAGAACTATATACTAGCATAGTCTTTAGATTTTTAGAAATCATATAGGTACGTAGTAGCAGAGTCCAACCATAAAAGAAATCATAAGAGTTGCACCTCACGATATCAAATGAAATCACAGAAGTAACTGAAACTAAAGTCATCAATAGATAATGAAAAACTTCAGGTAGCAAACCTAGATGTTAAAGCTAGAGCCTTATCGAAAATTGAGATTTTAATTTCTTTTTAAAAAATATAGTTATAAATAGTAAATTAACAACTAAAAATTGCAAGCCCACTTACAAGACCAGTTGCAAGTTTAAAACCAAAAATTTCTGTTGTATGAAAAGGGTGCAAAAGCTATTTCACCAAGCAAAAAACAGCATCAATATCCAAATGTATATTTGCTGTGTACTTAGAGATAAGAATAATAGCAATACTAAATAGAATAGACAAAACTATTCCTATTGCAGCATCTTCTTTACTAACTTACTATCGCTTAATACTTTCAACGAAATAAACAGTCAGAAGTCCTGTTAAAGTTGCTCCTACAATAAGTAAAGGAGAATCTAATTTATGAGTGATAAAAATGAAAGCACAATCCCAAGCAAAACTGTATGGTTTATTGCATCTGTTAGCATACTCATAGATCTTAAAACTAAAAATACTCCTAACAGTGAACAAGCTACTGAAATTAAAATAGCAATTAATTGTATTGTTAATCCTGCACTCATATATTATCACCTTTATTTTCTTGTAATCTTAATTTCCTATTTCTTGTATAAATTCTATAATTTCTTGCAATAATGCCTTTTTGTAGAAAATAGAAAACTGATTAAAGTAAAGATTCCTGATACTAATATTACAATAGATCCTGTGGGTAAAGAAGCATCAAGTGTAGAAAATACTACCCATAGCTCCTGAAATACCACCAATTATTGCAGCTAATATAGTGACAATAGATAATTTCTTAGACCATTGTCTAGCAGCAACAGAAGGTAAAACAAGCATTGCAGTCATTAAAAAATTACTCCCGCTATCTGTATTCCAATAATAACATTTACTACTATCATAGTAGAAACTAGAAAATTTATTTTATTACTTTGTATTCCAAGTGTTTTTAGCATAATCAGCTTGAAATATACTTATTTTTATTTCTTTCCAAAAAGAATAACTAAAGATATTAACACTAAACCTACAATAATTATTAGATAAATATCTTTTTGCTATTAAAGTTGAAGCCCTGTCCAAATATGAATCTATTTAAACCTGCTTTTTTTAGCTCCAGGAACTTTCTTTTAAATACGTAAGTAAAACTAGACCAAGCCCAAAGAAAGTTGATAGCAACAATGCAATGGCACTATCCAATTTTACTTTTGAATTTCTTTCTATATAATGAATTAAAATATACACAGGAAACCTATCACTAATGCTCCAGTTAAAAGTATATATAATTCTTTTTCCACTTATTAAAAAGGCTAGGCATATCCCTGCAAGTGCTAGAATGAGATATACCATCGCCCAATAAACTTTCTTTTTAAAACTGCAAAAGTTCCAATGATTGCACTAACTATCCCTAGAAGTGTACAACCAAGAGTTACAACTTTAAAAGTATAACTACTCAAAAAGTTTTAATATTTCATTCATATTCTCCTCAAATCTTTCTATATGTCACATCAATATTTTTTCTTGTGTAAAAACTTCACTTACCTTTCCACTAACAATAACAGCTTTATTAATAAGTGCAACAGACTCAAAATAAGCTGGTACAGTTTGTAAATCATGATGTACAACTATTATAGTTTTACCTTCAGCTTTTAATTGTTTTAATATTTCCACTATCGATTTTTCAGTTGTTGAATCCACTCCTTGAAAAGGTTCGTCCATTAAATAAATATCAGCTTCTTGTACTAAAGCTCTAGCTATAAAAGCTCTTTGCTGTTGTCCACCTGAAAGCTCAGATATTTGTCTATCTTTAAACTCCAACATCCCTACTTGTTCTATTGCCTTTAAGACTTTTTGTTTTTCTTCTTTACTAACTCTTTTAAAAAGTCCTACTCTTCCATAACAACCCATTTCTACAACGTCAAATAGTGTTGTTGGGAAATCCCAATCAACACTATTTCTTTGAGGAACATAGGCTAAAGTTTTTAGCATTTATTTTTATTTCACCTGTTATTTTGTTTTAAAAATTTTAATATAGTTTTTTATAAGAGTTGATTTACCTGCACCATTTGGTCAACAAGTGCCATCAAACTTCCTACTTCTATATTTAAATTAAGATCTTCTAGTGCTATATTTTTCTCCATAAGCAACTGTCAGATTTTAATTTCAATTGCATTCATTCATTTCACCTATTTCTAATTTCTATTTTAAAGCATTTGCAATAGTATCAGCATTTAGCTTTAATTGTTTTAATATATGTCTCAGTATTATTTTCTTTATCTCCCATAGAATCTGAATAAAGTTCCCCACCTATTTCAACATTTCCACCTTTTGCTTTTAACAGCTTCTTGTAAAGCTTCTATACTTTTTATGATTAACAGATGATTCAACAAAAATAGCTTTGATTTTATGTTCAACAATAAAAAGTTGCTAGGTCTTCAATTTGTTTTGTACCAATTTCAGAGTCAGTTGAAAACTCCTTGTATAGCTTTTACTTCTAAAACCAAATTGTTCAGCAAAGTAAGCAAAGGCATCATGTGCAGTGATTAAATATCTAGATTCTTCTGGAATTTCGTTTATTTTAGCATATATATTCAGTCCTTCATCTAAAAGATTTTAAATAAAGCTTAGTAAATTATTTTCAAAAATATTCTTTATTTTCAGGAGAAATTTCAGCTAATTTATCTTTTACAGCCTTAGCTTGTATAGCCCTCAAAATTAGTGTTAAACCATACATGAGGGTCATAAGTATTCTCATTTCTTTGTGTAAAAAGATTTTTATCTAGTTGCTCTCCTAAATTTAAAATATATTTGTTAGAAAGATTATCAAAAATCTCTGTCATCTTTCCTTCAAGATGTAGTCCACCATAGACAACTAAATCTGCATTTTTGTAATTTATCAACATCGCCAGCAGTTGCTACATATAAATGGATCTTCTCCTTCTTTCATAAGTCCTGTTACTTCTACTTTATCTCCACCAATTTCTTCAATTAGGTTAGTATAGTAATTTAAAGTTGTAGTTACTTTTTATTTTTCACTTTCTTTTTCTCTCCACAAGCAATAACTAATAAAGAAATCATCATAATTGTCAATAATTTAAAAATTCTTTTCATATTTATCCTCCATCAAAATTAATTGTTTTTCTATAAATATGATATAACTATTTCTAATAATTGTCAATATAAATATTTTTATTTACAAAATTTTTATAACTTAAAAAGTAACTAAAGAGAAATTTTTCTTTCTGATGAAGATTTATAACCTAAATCTATTCTATATTTGCTTACAGTTCTTCAGCAATTTTTATACCGTCATTTTCTAAAAGTTTTACTATATCTTGGTCAGAATATGGTTTTTCCCTATCTTCATTTTCAATATATTCAGCAATTTTTCTTGACATAAAAGATAGTTGAACTTAAATTGAATAATTTTCTTAAAGAAATTATTCCAAAATCACTTTTATATATTTTTCTTTTTATTGCTCTTGATACAGTAGATGAACTTAAATTTAATTCAGAAGCAAGTTCAGAAATCCTTAAAACATTCATTTTTTACCTTTAGTGATAAAAATCTTTTTGTTTTTCTAAGAACAATTTTTATAATTTCTTCAAGGGTATGAAAACGTTTTTCTATACAATGTATAATTTCATTTAATCTTTTATATTCTTTATCATTAATGTTGTTTTTATATTTATTTGAGGTATAAGATCTTGATTTATTTCATATGTAATTTCATTGTTTATTTGTTTTACAAAAATATCAGGAATAATTTTTCCTAATTTTTCCAATATTATAACCACGGCTAGGTATAGGGGTTTAATGACTTAATAATATCTATATACTTAGTCAAAGTAGTTTCATCAATATTTAATTTCTCCTTAATTAAGTCGTTATTTTTATCAGCTAAAAGGATAAAAGGAAATTATCTATAAACAAATGTTTTTTATCTATAATATTTTTCTTTTCTAATTGAATAAACATTCTTCTAAAGAATATGCTCCAACTCCATAAGGATCTAAATTATGAATTATATTAAAGGCTTCTTCTAATTCTTTATCACTTGTAGATAAAAAATATCTTTAATTTCAACTTTTGATATTTCTAAATAGCCTTTAGCATTTAAATTGATTAATTATAAAAATACAAATATCTTTTATTTTACTTATATTAAAAATATGATAACTGTCCTTCTAAAATTTGAAAAATTTTTCTTCCTCATTTGGGAAAGAAAGAATTCAATCTATCATCATCATTATAAGTTTCTTGTTTGGAATAGTTTATTTCAACTCCAAATTTATTTGAAAACTCATTTTTATAAAGTTATTTAAATTTAACATTGACATTTCTAAAATGTTTAGTGACATTTTCATTGATTGAGATAATTTCAAAAGATTGATTTAATTTTTGCTCTAATATCATGATAACCCACCTCCGTATAATTTTATGATATATTAGAGGTAAAAATGTCAATACTCTCACATTTGACAAATAGAAATATAAAATATAAAAAGGTTATTTTTAAAGAGGAAGCTTATATGTGGTTTATTTTTGCAATTTTGTCAGCATATATTTGCTGCACTAACTTCAATTTTAGCTAAAAATAGGTATTAGAAGGAGTCAACTCTAATCTAGCAACAGCAGTGAGAACGATTGTTGTTGTACTTATGGCATGGCTTTATGGTTTTTGTAACTGGAAAGTCAAAATGGATTTATGGATATAAGTAAAAAGTTGGATATTTTTAATTTTATCTGGACTGGCTACAGGAGCTTCTTGGCTTTGTTACTATAAAAGCTTTACAAATAGGAGAAGCTTCAAAAGTTGTACTCTATAGATAAGCTAAGTATAGTAATAACTGTTGCTTTAGCTTTTTCTATTTCTAGGAGAACAAATAACATTAAAAACTTTAATTGGTTGTAGTCTAATTTAGTTTGCAGGAACTTTTGTTATGATTCTATAAGAAAAATATTAAAAGCTAATCAAAGTAAAAATTGTTGAATTAATCGGTTTCTTATGTTAGAATGGTAACAATGTTTACCAAATCAAATTAATATAAATAGGAGTGATAAATTAATATGAAAAAGAGCTATGATATGACAAAGGAAAGATTTGGACTACAATTCTATCTTTTTCTTTACCACTTTAGGAGCTGAGTTTAATTCAGCAATTATATAATACAGCAGATATGATTTTTGTTGGGAATTTTGTTGGAAAGGAAGCTACTGGTGCAGTTGGAGCAAGTAGTTTGTTATTTACTTGTATTATAGGCTTATTCACAGGTGTTTCAATAGGAGTCGGAGGTTGCAGTTGCTCAAAAATAGGCTCAAAAGATTATGATATGGCATCTAAAGTTTTCACATACTGCCATAACATTTGGAATTTTTGAGGAGTAATTTTAACTATCTTAGGATATTTCTCTGCTGAATTTCTTTTTGACGATAATGAAAAACTCCCAAAGGAAATAATGACTGACTCTGTTATTTACTTAAAGTATACTTTTTAAGTATGTTACCAATGATTTTATACAATATAGGAGCAGGAATTATTCGTTCTACAGGAAACTCAAAAACACCTTTCTATATTTTTAATTATAGGTGGAATAACTAATGTACTAGCAAATGCTTCTTTATAGTAATATTGAAAAAAGGTGTTTTAGGAGTAGCTATTGCAACAACTTTATCACAAACTTTAACAGCTTTAATAGTTTTAACTTACTTATTTAAAATAAAACAATAATAAAAATTCAAAACTTCAGAATTAAAAATAGATTTTCTTTATTAAGACAAATTCTATATTTTAGCTTACCTGCTGGAATACAGTCTATGCTAATAACTTTTTCAAATATAATAGTTCAATATTATATCAATGGTTATGAGTGGAGATGCTGTTGCAGCCTATGCAACATACTTTAAATTAGAAAAACTTTATTTGGATGCCAATAGTAGCTATAGGTCAAGCAAGTCATGACTTTTTCAGGTCAAAAATGTTGGAGCAAATAATTATCAAAAGAGTTAAGAAGGGAGCATTTATTTCTATACTTTTATCAGGAGGTTTAAGTATTTTTCTAGCTACAATAATTTTAACTTTCTCTCATACTTTTTATGAGAATTTTTATTAAAAAAATGAAGATATTATTTATCTAGGAAGTCAAATAGCATTACAACTTTCCCTTTCTATTGGCTTTACTCAATATTAAAGTTTTAGGAAGTTCTTTGAGAGGAATGGGATATTCTATAGTTTCTATGTATGTGACAACTATTTGTCTATGTGCAGTTAGAATCTCATTGCTTTATTTAATTTCAAAAATTTAACTTTTGATTTTTAGATCAGTTGCCTATGTTTATCCAATGACTTGGTTCATAACAGCTAGCATATTTATTATTGCATTTTTAAAAATTATAAATAAGAAAATAAAAAGCAATTAATCTCAAATATAATGTGTACATTTTTATAAAAATATTATATAATAAAATAATGTAAAGAAAAGAAATTTTATAATGGAGGAGTGCAAATGAGAATTTTCAGAAAGGCATTGAACATGAAATATTCGGCAGTTAGAAAATTAGTTCCTTTAGCTTCTGAGGCTGAGAGTAAAGGAGTTAAAGTTTATAGATTGAATATAGGTCAACCTAACATAGAGACACCTGAATTATTCTTTGAAGGTTTAAGAAATATCCCAGATCATGTTATAAGATATGCTGATTCTAGAGGAATAAAAGAACTATTAGACCAAGTAATAGAAGTTTATTCAAGAGATGGTCATATTCTTAAAAAGAAGATATAATTGTAACTGTAAGGTGGAAGTGAAGCTTTAACAATGGCAATGCTAGCTATTTGTAATCCTGATGATGAAGTTTTAGTTCAGAACCTTTTTATTCAAAATTATAAAAGCTTTATAGATATGGCAGGGACTAAAATTGTTCCTATAGCAACAGATATAACAAATGATTTCGCATTACCTAAAAAGAGAAATTCAAAAGTTAATAAGTCCTAGAACAAAGGCTATTTTGTATTCAAATCCTTGTAATCCAACAGGAAAGGTTTACACAAAGGAAGAAGTTGAATTAATGGCAGATTTAGCAGTAGAAAAATGACTTATTTATTGTTGCTGATGAACCATACAGAGAATTTATCTATGACGAAAATGATAAGCATTATTCATTATTAGATATAGAAAAAGCTGAGAAAAATACTATAATAATAGACAGTGTTTCTAAACATTATAGTGCTTGTAGAGCAAGAGTGGGATTCTTGATTTCTAGAAATGAAGAATTCATGAAGTATATTATGAAGTTTTTGTCAAGCAAGACTTGCAGCACCAACTGTTGAACAATAGCAGTGGCTAATTTAATGAAGGCTCCAAAAGAATATTTTAAAAGAAATAAAAAGTCTATAATAGAAGAAGATATTATAGTAAATTCTTTAAATAAAATAGAAGGAGTAACTTGTTCAGCACCTAAAGGGGAGCAATATATGCTTTTTGCAAAAGGTACCAGTTGACAGCTCAGAAGAATTTTTGTAAATGGTTAGTTGACAGATTTCAGATATGATAATTCAACAGTTATGTTAGCACCTGGAGAAGGTTTCTATGAAACAGAAGGTTTAGGTAAACAAGAAGTTAGATTCTCTTTCTGTGTTGGTGAAGAGGATATAGAAAAAGCTATGAAAGTGCTTGAAGAAGCATTAAAAGTATATAAAAATAAAATAAGAATTAAGGAGAAATAAAAATGAAAAATATTAGCAATGTTAGTACTATTATCAATAACTTCTAATGCAACAGAAGTTTTTCGGAGTGATATGTTATGGAAAGAGGTATTACCACTTTTTAACAAATGCAGAAAGTTATACATTAAATGGTGAAGAAGTAAAGGCTGTAAAAGTAGATAGAAAAGTATTGAAAGCTTTACGAACTACAGACGATCCTTTCTACTACACTAACTCTAATCAAGAGAAAGAAAATGGTTAGAGTTGGAGATTATATGGTAACTCCTATAACTTTTTCTTCTATTGATTCAGCAAGTTCAAAAGAATTCAATAGTGACTTTATAAAAATAATTTTTGGTGCATATGGATCGAAAATTTATTTGAAAATTTTAAATCAAAGGAATTTAATACAAAAATTTAAAAATTGATGTTAAAAGAGCATATGAAGAAAATATAGAGGGCTAATTCAAGTTTCTGGGTAACATCTTTATCTTTTACACAATTCTAGCTATAGTTCCAATATTTGCTATCTTAGTTAGTTTAAGTAGCTGGTTTGGAGCTAAGGATTATATAATAAATCAAATTAAGGATATAGCTCCTTTAAAAGTGATACTTTGGAGCTATTGACTGATTTTTCAAATAATTTGTTAATGGATGCAAGAAGTAATGTAATAGCAGGAGTTGGTTTTTATATTTTTGGGTTGGACATTTTATAAAAATGTTCTCATTAATTGAAAGATGCTTTTTAACCAAATATGGCATATATATCTAGAAGTCTAATAAGAAAAATAAGTGATTATATTTCATTTTTTATTTTCTTACCTTTAGTGTTTATAACTCTAAATGGGATTTCTTTATTTTTCTAGCTAAAATAAAAGATATAGGATTTTCTTTATTACTTGATAAAGAATATTTTTACCTTTTATTTAGTGTGACAATATTTTTACAGCACTTTTCTTAGTTATGCCAAATACAATAGTAAAAGGTATTTCCTGACTTATAGCTCTATAATAGTTTCAGTTGCTAATGTTTCAATACATCTTTTTCCTATTACAATTTTTATTAATAGGTTACAGTACAGTATATGGAGGATTTTCCAGTAATATTTATCTTTATTATTTGGATAAGAATCTCTTGGTTTATAATAATTTTGGGAGTTCATATATGTTATCTAATTCAAAATGCAAATTTACAGATATAAATATAGAAAATGATGCTATAAATATAAGTTTTAACTCAAATTATATATAACTTTTTAAAGGTTTTGGAAGAAATGGTTAATAGATATCTTAACAATGAGCCTCCAGTAAATATTGAGGAATTGAGAAAAATTACAACATCATCTCCTTTTTAATAGGGAATATATTAGATGAGCTATAAGAAGAGGTTATATTGTCAGTAGTTTAGATTATTCTGAAAAGGTTTCTGTCTAACTAAAAACATTGACGAGATATATTTAAAGGAAATATATGACTTTATTACCGTCTGGGTGAAGAAATCTTTATTTTACAAGACGGAAGAATTACTGATGATGTGAAAAAATTATAATAGATAAGGATTATAATAGAACATTAAAAAGTTTAGGAGGAGAAGGTGCGGAAAAATTTAAAAATAGGAAGGCTTCTATTCTTATTAGCTATTCTAATTGCCACAGGATACCTTATCTACAATAAAAGCTGTTAATAGCCTTTTGGTTTTTACTAATCTATTTAATATTTTCTTTATCTGTTGTCGGTAACTGGGAGAGCTATTCGATAAAAGAATTAGTGTAATGTTATTGATAATTCTGCTTTTTAATAGTATATGGACTTCAATTGTTTAGAATTCAATTTATATTGAAATCTAAATATGTGGGACTAATGAATAAACAATTAATAAGTGTCAATAAAGAGGTTGGACAAAGAGGAGCTATCTACGATAGTAATGGATTAGCTTTTAATAAAGATTATATACTGTTTCTATAAATCCATCTCTTTTAAATGATGAAAAGATTCATGATGATATCTTAAAAAGATATAACAGCTATTAAAGAAAGTGGTATTATTCCACTGAGTGAAAATATAGAAGAAGAATTATTAGAAATGGCAAAAGAGAATGTTAAATACAAGAGAATTGCCAGAAAGTATTGATGATGAACAGAAATAGTTGATTCTAATTGCAAATATAGAAAGAGAAAAAGTAAAGGGTAGAGCGAAATATAAATCTGTTTTTAGTCTTTGAAAGATCTATTGATAGAAAATACTATAAATCAGAAGAATATGATAAATTAGTAGGAATGGTTAAAGAAACTGAAGATACTAATGATGAAAAATAGGAATTTCAGGTTTGGAAAAGCAATATCAAAAATTATCTTGTGGAGAGAAAAGAGATATAACTAAACTCTATGGTTTAAATAAGAAAAATACTCTAGCTCTTTTCAAAAAGAAACTTTATTCTCAGATTTAAATGGTAAAAATATCTATCTGACAATAGATGCAGACTTAAATTTTATTTTAAATGATGAAATAAAGGCTCAATTTGAAAAATGTTAATGCCTATGAAGCTTATGGACTTATTATGGATCCTAATAGCGGAAAAAAATTTTAGCTGTAGCTACTTTCTCGAAAGATAAAGATCTACTTAGAAATAATATATTCCAAAAGTCAGTATGAACCAGGGTCAATATTTAAACCTTTAATAGTTGCGGCTGCAATGAACGAAGGTTTTATAACAGCAAATACGCAATTTAATGTTGGTGATGGTCGTATAGTAAGATTTAAAGAAGACAATTAGAGAAAGTAGTAGGTCAACAAGAGGAGTAATAACTACTAGAGAAGTTATTATGAAATCAAGTAACGTAGGTATGGTATTGATAAGTGATTATTTCACAAATGCTTTGTTTGAACAATACTTAAAAGATTTCGGTCTTTATGATAAAAACAGGAGTAGACTTTCCAAATGAATTAAAACCATATACACTTCCTTATCAAGAATGGGATGGTCTAAAGAAAAATAACATGGCCTTTGGACAAGGTATAGCTATAACTCCTATTCAAATGATAACAGCCTTTTTCTACTGTTGTAAATGGAGGAACTCTATACAAACCATATTTAGTTGAAAAGATTACTGATGGTGAAGGAATTGTTATTAGAAGAAATACTCCTACAGTTGTTAGAAAAGTTATATCTGATAAAGGTATCAGAGTCTATGAGAAGTATTCTAGCAGATACAGTAGATAAGGGAACAGGTAAGAGAGCACGTATAGAAGGTTATGCAGTTGGAGGAAAAACAGGAACAGCTCAGTTAAGTGGAGGAAAAACAGGATATATAAGAAATGAATATCTATCTTCATTTATAGGTTTCTTCCCAGCAGACAAACCAAAATATGTTATTATGGCAATGTTTATGAGACCCTCAATTTGAAATTCAATCTAATAGATTCGGAGGAGTTGTTGCAGCTCCAGTAGTTGGAAATGTTATTAGAAGAATTATAAAAAGAAGAAGAGGGCTTTTGCAAAAAGATATAGAAAAATCAATGTAAACAGTGAAACAGCTGGAGTCTCATAAATCAGTCTGGAAGCAGTAAATTATGAAGATGTAATGCCTGACTTAGAAGGTATGAGTCCTCAAGAGTTTTTATCTGTCTTAAAAGAAACAGATATAGATATAGAAGTTGTTGGAACAGGACTTGTAGTTGAACAAAAACCAGCAGCTGGAGATAGCTTGAAAGATGTAAAAAGTAAAGATAATATTGAAAATAAATGTTTGAGGTGAATATGCAATACTTTGATATTTATATAGATTCGACTAAGGGAATATACACTTATTCAGATAAAAATGATGAGTTTGAAATAGGAGATAATGTAATAGTACCTTTTAGAAATATAAAGAAAAACAGGTTTTCATTATAAGAAAAAAGCTTAAAAAGAAAAACTTTGACTTCAAAGTATTGAATATTTCATCTAAGGTAAAAATTCTTTAAAAATTATCAGAGGAGCAAATAAAACTTATTGAATGGATAAATGATTATTATTTAGCTTCTTATGATAGCATAATAAAAGCTATGATACCAAAAATGTAAAAATTAAATATAATAATATCTATTGTATTAATTTTGAGAAAAATAATCTTCTAATAGAAAAATTCAACAAATGAAATAATTAGATATATAGTATCTTTTAGCTACTATTTCATATAGCACAGCAAAGACTAAATTTAAGAAAAACTATAGATAGTTTAGTTGAAAAAGAATTTTAGTCGTTGGAAGACAATAATATTCAAGTAAAAAAATAGAAAAATTTTTTGAATTAAAAGAAGAAAATAAAGATGTTTTTGAATATCTATATAAGAAAAACTTTTATAAAAAAGAAAAAATTAGAAGAAAAAAATTTAAAAGAAAATGATATTAAAGAACTAGAAGAAAAAGAAATATTAAAAGTAGAAGCTAGTTTAAATAGAAAAAAGAGTATAGTTCAGAAGAAGTTGAGAAAAATTCAGAAAGAATGCATCTCTTTCTAAATGAAGAACAATTAGCAGTTAAAGATAAAATTATAAATTCAGATAAGAATTATTTTCTTTTTAAAAAGGAGTAACAGGTTCAGGAAAGACTGAAATATATATAGAACTTATTAAAAAGTGCCTTTTTGAGGGATATGGAAGTATATTTTTAGTTCCTGAAATCTCATTGACTCCTACAAATAATTGAAAGATTTCAATCTGAGTTTAAAAATAATATAGCTATTTTACATAGTGCTTTAAGTGATGTAGAAAGAGCTAAAGAGTGGGAAAGTATTTATACTGGTGAAAAAGAAAATAGTTTTAGGAGTAAGATCAGCTATTTTTTTTCAGCAGTGAAAAAAATTTAAAGTATATTATCTTAGATGAAGAACATGAAGCAACTTACAAAACAAGATAGTAGTCCAAGATATAATGCAAAAATATGTAGCTATAAAAAGATGTTTAGATGAAGGAGCAAAATTAATATTAGGTTCAGCCACTCCTTCAATAGAAAGCTACTATTATGCAAAAATCAGGAATTTATGAACTTTTAAATTTAGATAAAAGATTTGCTAATGCTGAATTACCTGATATAGAAATAGTAGATATGAAACAAGAAGATGATTTATTCTTTTAGTAAAACTCTTCTTGAAGAAATAAAAATACTCTATTAAGAGATGAACAAGTTATATTGTTACTTAATAGAAAAGGATATTCAACATATATTCAATGTAAAGATTGTGGCTATGTTGAAGAATGCGATAATTGCTCTATAAAAATGAGCTACTATAAGAGTCTAAATAAATATAAGTGTAATTACTGTGGTAGACAGATACACTATACAGGAAAAATGCTCAAAGTGTGGAAGCACAAATTTAATTCATAGTGGTAAAGGGAATTGAAAGAGTAGAAGAAGAGTTAAGAAAGTATTTTGATGTTCCTATGGTAAAAGTAGATAGTGATTTATCTAAAAATAAAGATAATTTTTTTCTAAAAATATACAAAGATTTTTGAATAAGAAAATATAGTATTTTAATAGGAACTCAAATAATAGCTAAGGGCTTACACTTTCCAGATGTAACCTTAGTTGGAGTTATAAACTCAGATATAATTTTTAAACTTTCCAGATTTTAGGTCAGGAGAAAAAGACATTTCAACTGTTGACACAAGTTTCTGGAAGAGCAGGAAGAGCTGGTAAAAAGGAAAGGTTATAATACAAACTTATGAGCCAGAGAATAATGTTATAAAAAGACAGTAAAGAAGAAAAATTACGAATTATTCTATAATAGGAAATAAATTCAAGAAAAATTTTTCCTACCCACCTTTTTCAAAGATTTTGAATATAGGTTTTAGTTCTGAAGATGAGAAAAGACTTATAGAAGTTTCTAGAGAATTCTATGAGGAAATAAAAATCAAGATATAGAACTATATGGACCTATGCCAAGTATGGTATACAAAGTTCAAAAAGATATAGAATGAATATCTTTGCTAAGGGAAGTAGAGCAAAAATAGATATGTTTAAAAAGATATCTTAAGAAAAAAATTAGATGAATTTAATGATACAAAAAGTTAGAATAGTTGTGATATAGATCCGATAAATTTAATGTAGGGAGATAATATGGTTTTTGAAATAAGAAAAATATGGTGATGATGTTTTAAAAACAAATTGCTAAAGAAGTAGAACTAAGTGAAATAAATGATGAGTTTAGAAAATTCTTAGATGATATGGTTGAAACTATGTATGAAACAGATGGTATAGGTCTTGTTGCTCCACAAGTTGGAGTGAGTAAAAGAGTTTTTTTGTCTGTGAAGATGGAACTGGAAAAATAAGAAAGATAATTAATCCTGTTATAGAACCTTTAACAGAAGAAACTCAAGAATTTGAAGAAGGTTGTTTATCTGTACCAGGAATATATAAAAAGGTTGAAAGACCTAAGAAAGTAATGTTAAAATATTTAAATGAAAAATGGAGAAGCAGTAGAAGAAATTGTTGAGGAGTTACTAGCAGTTGTAGTTCAACACGAAAATGACCATTTAAATGGAATTTCTATTTGTTGAGAAAAATTTCTCCTATGGCAAAAAGACTTATTGCAAAGAAGTTAGCTAATATGAAAAAGAAACTAAAAAGGATAATGGAAGAAAAATGAGTAAAAGATTATTTTTGGCTTATAGGAATAATGGTTTTAGTTTTGATGACTTTTAATGTAATGTCTCAAATAAAGCATAATATGTCAAAGAAGAATAGTATCCAAGAGGAAATAAAAAATAGTTAATAAAAAGATTGAAGAAACAAGAGCTAACATAGAAAAATATGATAGAAAAATTGATTCTTTAGATGACGATTTTGAAAAAGAAAGAGTAGCAAGAAACATGTTCCAAAATGGTAAAAGATAATGAAGTAATCTACAAGTATGTAGAAAAAGATAATAATCCAAATAATATTAAGGAGGAAAAATGAAAAGAGAACTAGCACTAGAATTTGCAAGAGTAACAGAAGCTGCAGCATTAGCAGCACATAAGTGGGTTGGTAGAGGAAAAAAGAATCAGCTGACCAAGCAGGTGTAGATGCTATGAGGACTATGCTTAATAGACTTGCTATTGATGGGGAAATAGTTATAGGAGAAGGAGAAATAGACGAAGCTCCTATGCTATATATTGGAGAAAAAGTTGGATTAATATATAATGAAGAAGAAAAAGATTCTGTAACTTATGTTGACCCTGTTGATATTGCTGTTGACCCTGTAGAAGGAACAAGAATGACAGCACAAGGACAACCAAATGCTATAACAGTATTAGCAGTTGGAAAAAGGAAGTTTCTTAAAAGCTCCTGATATGTATATGGAAAAAAATAATTGTTGGACTCTGAAGCAAAAGGGAAAAATAGATTTATCTAAACCACTTGAAGACAATATTCATGCTGTTGCTAAGGCATTAAATAAAGAATTAAAAAGATTTAATGATAGTTATTTTAGATAAACCAAGACATAAAGAATTAATAAAAGATTTACAAAGCTATGGGAATAAAAGTTTATGCACTGCCTGATGGTGACGTTGCAGGGTCAATACTTACTTGTATGATAGATTCTGATGTTGATATGCTTTTATGGAATTGGTGGAGCTCCAGAAGGAGTAATATCTGCTGCTGTTATAAGAGCCTTAGGTGGAGACATGCAAGCAAGATTAAAAACTTAGAAGCGAAGTTAAAGGTGCTTCTCTTTGAAAATGATAAAAATATCTAAGTTTGAAAAATTAAGATGTGAAGAACAAGGATTAAAAAGTTGGAGAAATTTTTAAAACTTGAAGATTTAGCAAAAGATGATGAAATAATTTTCTCTGCAACTGGTATCACTGGTGGAGATTTACTAGAAGGTGTAAAGAGAAAAAGGAAGTATTGCTAGAACTCAAACCCTTGTAGTAAGAGGATTATCTAAAAACTATAAGATATATAAATTCTATACATAATTTAGATTTTAAAGATGAAAAAAATTACTCATTTAGTAAAAATAAAAAGAGGGAGGGGCTGTTGCAAAATTTAAAAATTTTAAATTTGCAACAGCTTCTTCTACAACTAAAATTTTATTTATCTCATCTGTTTCAAATTTAATTACTATTAGTCTTTTATTTCAAAAGAGAAGATATTTGATATAAAAGGTTTAACAAAATTATATAATTTAATAGATAAAAAGTGATAAAAACACAGATATAAAGATTTAGCAGGGACTATTTAAAAAGAAAATGAAAGTAAAGGAATTTTTACAAAGTATAAGTTAAAAAGATATTGGCAAAAAAATATGAATAGAAAATTATAGTTTAAATTTAAGAGGGATTAATGGAAAAATAAAATTTGAAACTTATATGTCTTATTCGTACTTAAATTTATTAAGAAAAATCATCCCGCTTGGAAATTATTAACATCACATCAAGCACCATTTATAGCTGCATATATGACATTTTTAACAAACAAAAGAGAAAATTTCTGAAGAAAAATTGATTTCTTATCTTGAAAATTTTATAGAGAATATAAATTATGAAGATAAGGCTTCTTTTACTCCTCAAGAAATTCTAACTCAATGGTCAATATAGAGTATGGATTTTTAAGAAAAATATTATCCTAAAGATAAAGACGAAATTCATTATGATTTAACTCCTGCTGCACAAAAAAGGCTATTGAATATTTAATGAGCTTTGAACAAAAGAAATTTTTATGGCTACAGAATCTCGTTTAATAATAATTTTTAATTTATTAAAAAAATATTATTGAAAAATCAAATGAAAATCCAGAATTTAGAATACAAGAATTAGAAAAACAAAAGAAATTGAAAAAGAAATAGAAGAAATAAAAAATGGGAAAAATAGAACTTCTAAGTCCTGCTCAAATAAAGGAACGTTTTTACAAGTTATGAATTTGTCCTATGATATAGTTTCCGATTTTAGAATAGTAGAACAAAATTTTAGAGACCTAGAAAAGAGTCTTCGTAAAAAATTTTAACTTTTGATTCAGGAAAAGAGAATTACTTTCAGATTATTTCAAAGAGGAAAATAGCATTGAAAAATCTGAACAAGGAAGGAGCTTCAATGCCTTTTGGAAGTTTTTAGCTTCAAAAATCCTCAAAAAGAAAAATTTTTAAAACTTTAATCGAAAAAGCTTTAAGTTTAAAAAGAAATTATAGAGATTCCTGGAAGTTTAAATATAGAAAGAATTGAGAATGACTGGATGAAAGGTAGTGAACATGTTTTAGACACTATAGCATTACTTTCAAAACAGCTAAGTTTTTTTGTAAGTGAAAGTTCCTATATAGAAGAAAAAGAATTAGTGAGTTAATAAAAAGTATTGAAATGAATGCTCTTCAATTAGATGGAGAAAAATTATAAAAATTTTTATTGGTATAAAGTCTTGGTATGCTGATATTGATTTTCCTATGTATAAAAAATTATATTCTATCCCAAATAAAATTTTATTGGATAATTCTCTATAGAAAAATCAAGAAGAAGATGTTGACTTTTCTCCATTATATTTACAATTTTTTTATGGATAGAAAAATTAGAGGAAAGAATAAATCATTTACTTTTTGGACAAAGAAGAGTTAGTTTAAAAGAAATAATAGATATATATCCACTTAAAGGTGGCCTAACAGAGTTATTGACATATTTAGTTCTTGTAAAAGAAAGGTATAAATTCTGAAATTGACTATAATAATAGTTTTGAGGTAACTTGGACTTATAAAAATGGTGATAGTCAATCTGCAAAATTACCTTTTATTATCTTTAAAAATTTAAAAAATAATGAATTTGAGAGTGATAGAGATGAGTGAAATCAATGTTGAATTATCAAATGCCTGTATCTCTTTATTGAAAGGAATTATAATTAAAGAGAATAAAAGAAAAAATATGGGATACTATTTTAAATTACAGAAATCAAATAGAAGATTATTTTTAGACAATTAGGTCTGACTCTAAAATTATATGAAGAAGAAGGCTACTGTTATTTACAACAAATTGAAGATGATGAAACAAATAATTTATTAAAAATTAGTACCTAAAAATCCCATTAAGTCTACATTTGAGTTTATTATTAGTTAGCCTTAGAAAGTATATGTTAGAAAGTACTGCTAATGGAGATGAAAAAAATTGTTATATCAAAAGAAGAAATTTTTATAAAAATGAAAAATTATTTAAAAGAAACCTCAAATGAAATTAAACAAGAGAAAGAAATAATAAGCTATATAAAGAAAGTTGAAGATATGAAATTTATTCATAAATTAAAAATAGTGATAATAAATATGAAATTTTTGAGATTATTAGCTAGTTTTGTAGATGCTCAATGGTTAGATGACTTAGATAAACGTATTCTTGAATATAAAAGAGTACATTGAAAAAGGTGGAGGTATTGAAGATGAAGAAGGGTTTAGACTTCATAATTTAGAAGTTCTTAATTGGGGAACATTTCATGGAAAGTGGTCTTTTAACCCAAAAGGAAGAAACAACCCTTTTAACTGGTGATTCAGGTTCAGGAAAAATCAACCTTAGTTGATGCTTTAACATCTCTTTTAGTCCCTCCAAATAGAATAAAGTTCAATCAAGCTGCTGATGTTGAATCCAAAGAAAGAAATTTTTATCCTATGTAAGAGGTTATTATGGACAAAAAAAGTAATGCAGAAGGAAAAGGAAATATAGAAGCTTTTAAGAGGCTATAATTCTTATTCTGTCATACTTGCTAATTTTTGAGCAAACTTCAAATAAGATTGTAGGTTTAGCCATTGTTTTTGGTTTAAAGGAAGCTGGTGGAAATCCTTCAAAGTTTTATGTAGTAAGTGAAAATGAATTAAGTATGGATGCTGATTTTTATATTACAAACAACTGATATTAAAAACCTTTCAAAAGATAGTTTAAAAGCAGAAAAATATAATATATTTGACGAATATTCTAAATATTTTAATAGTAAAAACTAGGAAACTTATCTGAACAATCTATTCAATTATTTCAAAAACTATTTCTATGAAAAATGGGAGAGTTATCAGAATTTATTATATGCTTGAAAAATTAGAGGTTGAAGAATTGATAAGCAAATTAATAAATCACTATAATGATTTGAATAGAGCTTATGAAACCATATTAAAAAGGCTAAAGATCAAATAAAATATGCTAACACCTATTCAAGAGAATGGAATAAAGTTCCTAGAAAAAGATATTCAGAAAAATAGATTTCAATCTGCACTTGATAGAATAGATTTCTGGATAGCTAAGAAAAAAAGAAAAATTGTATGAGGATGGTATAAAATCTCTAAATGAACAAAAATTTCAAAACAAGAAATTATAGAGCTTGAAGAAACAAAAATAATGAATTAAATGAAAAATAATTAGACTAAATGCTGAAATTATGAGTAATGGTGGAAGAGAAATAGATGGATATAATTACAACTTAGAAATTGAAGCTAATAAATTGAAAAGAAAAAGAAAAAAAGAATGGTTGAATATTCAGATTATTCAAAAATTTAAACATAAATCCTCCAAATAGAATAGAAGATTTTAATAATAATAAAACAATTTTAGAAAAATTATATGAGGATAACCTTACTAAATTAAACCAAGCTGATATAGTTCGTTCAACCAAAAAATTGAAGAAAATAAAATAAATGATGAAATAGATCTTATAAATAAAGAAGTAAGTTCATTAAAAACAGAGAAGATCTAATATTCCATCAAAATATATTGATTTAAAAGAAAAAAATAATAAGTGGTCTTGGATTAAAAAGAAACAGATATATCTTTTGTTGGAGAGCTAATAGAAGTGAAAAATACAGAAAAAGGACTGGGAGGGAGCAATAGAAAAGATTTTTACATTCTTTTCTCTTACATTGTTAGTTCCAAAAAGAAAATTATTGCAAAAGTTTCAGAGTATATAGATAAAAATTTTTAAAATTAAAAATAGTTTATTATTCTGTTGACACTAAAACTAGATATGAACTTTCTTACTTTGAGCCAAGTTCAGTATTGAATAAAAATAGATATAAAAGTTAGAAAATGTTTTTTTCAGCTTGGATAAAAACAGCTTGCTGATAAATATAACTATATTTGTTGCGATACTTTGGAAGACTTTAGAATAAATAAAAGGCTCTTACAAAATCAGGACAAATAAAATCAGATACACGACATGAAAAAGATGATAGAACAGCTATTGATGATAGAAGAAATTATATTATGGGTTTTTCAAATAAAAAGTAAAATTAAAGTCTTAGAAGAAAATTTAAAAGAAAAAGAAAAAACAGTTAAAAATTCTTTATTTTGATTTAGAAGAAATAAAAAGATATTGATAAATTTCAAAAATAAAGAAAATATTGAACATTTAAAAAGATTTAAAAGATTTTTAGTGAACTTGATATTTTAACTTCTCAAAATAAAATAGAAGAATTAAAGAAATTCATAGATAAACTTAAATCAGAAAATGATATTTTTAAAGGAACTTGAAAAAGAGCTTGAATCAACTAGAAAAAGCCATGATATTCTTAAAACAAAAATATTAAATGGAGAACTTTCTACTATAAATGTTGAGTTAGATAAATATAACAAGGATTTTCATAGCCTATTTTTAAATGCTGAGGAAAGATTTTCTGTATATGAAGATGATTTTGAATTTCTCAGAAAAGAACTCTTCATTTTTGGACTGATTTTTCCTTTAACTTTGGAAAATATAGATATTTTTGATATTCAGTCTATTTGAATAAGAATAAAAATGATTTAGAGGAAGAAAAATAGAATCTTAGAAAAAGAATAGAAAATTATATGAAAGAACTTAAAAATAAATATTCTATTGAAACTCGTGATTTTGACAGTAGTATTGATTCCTTAAATGAATATAATATTTTTGAATAAATTACTTAAAGATGATTTACCTAAATATGAAGAAAAAAATTTAAAGAAGAATTACAAGAAAATATCTTTTAGACATATAATTAGTTTTAGAGAAAAATTTAACTAGGCAAGAAACAACTATTAAAAGATAAAATAAAAAGAAATTAATGATTCACTATATAGTATTGACTATAGTAGGGGAAGATACATAAAATTAATTCAAAAAGAACTCAAGATAAAGAAATAATTGATTTTCGTGCCAGTTTAAATAATATTACAGAAAACTCTATGGATGAAAAATAATTTAGCAGAAGAAAAAGTTTTTGAAATATAATTGATAGATTTAAAGGAAGAGTTAATGAAACTGAAAGGGATAAAAATGGACTTCACATGCTAACAGATGTAAGAAATTGGTTTCATTTTTTTCTGCCACAGAATATTGGAGAGATACTGATGAAGAATATGAACATTATACTGATTCAGGAGGTAAATCTGGTGGTCAGAAGGAAAAACTAGCTTATACTATACTTGGAGCTTCTTTAGCATACAATTATGGAATCAATGAAAAAGAGAAATCCTCTTTTTGCTTGATTATTATTGATGAAGCATTTTTAAAAAAGTTCTGATGAGTCTGCTACATTTGGATTAGAATTATTCAAAAAATTAGATTTCCAATTTATCATAGTAACACCTCTATTGAAAAATCAATACAATGGAGCCATATGTTAGACATGTAGGCTTTGTAACTTATAATGATACTACTCATAAATCTCGAATACATAATTTGACTTTTAGGTGAATATATAAAAATGAAAGAAAAAAATATAATGGAGAACTCTAAATGGAATTGACTAATTTTAAAGAAATTAAAGATATAATTTTTAAAAAGATGGAAAAAGGTGATATTCTTAGAGAGTATTTTAGAGAAAAATATAATAAAGATTTTTAATATTTCCTTGGAAAAATAAAAATTAAAAAGTCCTACTTCAAAAAGAGCTTTCTACTAATACTTTAGAAATTTTTAACTGGAGCATTAAAGGAAACAGACAAATCAGTTTTAGCTTATGGTTATAATATAATTGAGAAGAAAAATTAATAATAAAATTATTGGAAAAACTCTATTCCAACTCATATTGAAATATTATATCCTGAAGATGCTATAAAATTAATAAAGAAAGAAAAAGGAAGTCAGTCTATTTTCAAAAATCTCTCATTCATATTAAATAAATATTCTGAACTTGAAGATTGGATTGAAAAAGAATATATTTGAATTATTGAGAGAAAAAGAAGAATGGGATATTAATAGTTGTGGAGTATTTTATTAATAATCCTATAAAAAATAGCTATCTTAGAGAGATTAGTATAGAGAATATAGATACTAAATTTATTGAAAAACATAAAAATTATCTTTTACTTATTAGATGAAATTTCAAAAATGATTTTTCTAATCTTAAAAAAACATTTGTTATTAAAGAAAAACCTCTACTAATTAGATTTAGAATACTTGATGTTGAGTATTACATAAATGGTTTCTCAGATATATCTGTTCCTCTCGAAGAATTTAATAAGTGGGAAAAACAATTTTAAATATATTTTTTACTGAAAAATGAAATAAGTTTTCTTAGTTTTCCATTTTTCCAAAAATAGCTTGTATTATTTTTTTGGTAAAGGATATAACATATCTGTATTTAAAGAAAAACAAATGGTTAAATACATATATTATTGGGAGATATTGATACCCATGGTTTTAATATTTTAGGTATGGCAAGAATTTTTCCAAGTTTAAAAATCTTTTTAATGAATGAGGAAGTATTTCTTAAACATAAAGAATTTTGGGTAAAAGAAGATAAACCTTTTTCTTTCAGATGTAAAAAGATTTAGATAATAGTGATACTTTTAAAAAAATTACAAGAAAAATATCTATGGAAAAACTTACGTTTAGAACAAGAAAGAATTAATTTTAAATATTTACAAGAATACTTAAAAAATTAGAAAACAATGATTAAGAAATTGAAAATTACCTCAAATCTTAAAAATTAGGATTTGGGGACATTTTTATAGTTATTTGTCAAATAGTGTTGATAAAAAGTTTAGACTATGACCTGACATAATGAAGAGAATTTTTGAGAATAAAAACTTAAAAATTCTCTTTTTATTCGAACTAAATCGCATTATTGCATTAAAAATTAAGCGCTAATTGAAATAATACCTGCTTGAATTAATACGCGCTTTTTAAAATTACTGAAATTTGAATATCCAAATGCTGTTCTCTTTATTGATTTTATTTTTATTTTTAAACCTTCTATTAAATCATTAGTAATATTTGATTCAAACATATTTTCGATATATTTCATATATTTTTCAGAGTTTTTAGAGCTATTATCATTTTTCTTAGAAATTTTTCTTTACTAGCTAAATATTTTTACTATTTCTTCAAATCTTTTAAAAATTATTATGCTTTTATTGTTTGAATAATATCTTGGTAGATATTAAAACTAATCTCTAATTCAGGGATTTTTCTAAAAGATAATCTACCTTATCTTTGCTACTTAGTTTGCGCTTAAAAGCTCTGACAATAATAGTTTACTCTGACAAAGATCAGGATAATATTTTTAATAATGACTTCCAAAATAGCTTCAGCTTTCTTTTTAATAAATCATCTTTAATGGAATTCATAATAGATATTCTAGTTTGATTAAATGCTCTATTAACAAGATTAACAATATGAAATTTATCTATTACTATTTTTGCATTAGGAAAGATAGAATTAACTCAAGCTAATGTATGGAACATACATATCCATACAAACATATTTTACATTATTTCTAGCTTCTAAAGAAAATCTTGAAAAAATACTCTGTAAGAGAATGGAGTCTTCTATCTTCTATGATATCGATAATGTTCTTACTGTAGTAGTCAGCAAAAACAAAAGACATAGCGCCATCAATATTTTTAACAGACTTAAATTCATCAATGCAAATAGCTTCTGGTAAATGTTCTCTATTAACTTTAAAATCAGAATAACAGCTATCCATGATTCTTTGTACAGAAGTAATAGAAATATTATATCTCTTAGCAATAGATGTAAGAGATAGATTTTCTTTAAGTTCAAAGAGCAATAGTATACTTAAGATTATTAGATATATTAGAGTTATCACTGACAATATTTGTAGAAGGAGAAAGTTTTTACAATCTTTACAAATATATCTTTGTACACTAAGTTCAATATTGTAATTTTGAATAGGAATATATTTAAGTTTACGATGTCTTGAACCATTTTTAACAATATTTTTAGAATTACAATGAGGGCAAGCGCAGTAATTAGACTTAAGAAATCCTTTTAAAAACTTTTAATTCGATAATTATCTTTTTGAGTAACTTGACAATATTCTTCTTCTGGAAAAGAAATATTATTATCTTGAATATTTAAGAAATTTTTGATAAGATTAGATAGAGACAATAAAATCACTTCCTTTTATGGTTATTTTTGAGCGATTTAATTTTAACAGGAAAAATTTTATTGTCTCAACTTTTTTATTAAAAAATGGCATTGATAGAAATTTCTTCTATCAACACCATTTATTATACAACCTTTTTATTATAAAATATTAATAAATAGAAATATAGTTAATTATAATGTATTTTTATATACTAAAGCAACTAACATATACAAAAATTTCTCTATTATAATACTAGTCTCTATAGGATGTTATTTATAGAATTATGATATTATAAAAATATGATATATTATAATTACATCAAATAAATTTTATAGGAGAACAATATGAAGCTTTATGATTTAACATTGAAAAAGTATGCAAGGGAATGTGCTTGGGGAGTAATGAGACAATCACTAGAATTGAAAATAAAAAGGTGAATCTCCCTGTATTAACTTTAATAGAAAAGGAATTTTGGGAAGAAGTTAGAAAGATTCCAAGAATGACCTTTGAAGAAGTCGAAGCTTTGAATGTAAAGATTAATTTTATTATGAAAATACTTTCTAAATTAGAGGAGATATAAAAATGGAAAAATTATACTGATAAAGAATTAGAACTTGTATTTGAAAAGATATTGAAAATGTATAAATCTAGTTATTCACCTAAAGAAAAGCCAAAAGTTTTTCCTATTAGGGAGGACAACCTGGAGCAGGAAAAACAGGACTTGAAAATATGATTAATGCAAAAGATGAATATATATCTATAAGTGGTGATGACTTTAGAGAATATCATCCAAAGTTTAAAGAAATTAATTTAGAACATGGAAGAGAAGCTTCAAAATATACTCAACAATGGTGTGAGCAATAACAGAAAAAGCTAATAGAGGCATTAGGAAAAAGAAAAATATAATTTAATAATAGAAGGTACTTTAAGAACTGCTGAACTTCCTATAAAAGAAGCAACAAGATTTAAAAATTAGGATATGAAGTCGGATTAAATGTAGTTGCAGTTAAAGGAGAAAAATCTCGTTTAGGTACTATACAAAAGATATGAAGAAATGATAAAAGCAAGGGAAAACTCCAAGAATGACTCCAAAAGAACATCATGATTTAGTAGTAAATAGTATAGGAGATAATTTAAAAACTATATATAACTCTAAACTATTTGATGAGATAAGACTTTTTGATAGAGAAAACAATCTATTATATAGCTATAAAAGAAACTCCTGATGTGAGTCCAAAAGATATTTTTAGAAAGAATTTAATCGTAAATGGGAAAAAGAAGAAATAGAAGAATATAACGAAAGATGGAATAATTTAATAAAAACTATGGAAAATAGAAGTACCTCTGCTGAAGAAATTTCTAAAGTGATAATTGAAAAAGAATAATTTATAAATATAAGTAAAAAACAGATAAAATTCAAAATACTGAACTTATCTGTTTTTATTTTTCTAGAATTAGAAAGAAAAATAAATAAAATATTTAAAAATACATCTAAAATTTTTGTAAAAATGTTGTATAATATGAAAATAATTTCAAAAAGAGAAAATTTTTATTCATATTTTTCAAAAAGCTAAAAATAAAAATGCTAAAATCATTTTTAATAAATATTGTTAATAAATAAAAATATCTAAAAATTTATCTGTATATTTACATCGTAAAAAGTTGTATTATCTGTATAGTAAATAATTTCTAAAAATGCTAAAAATTTACTAAAACAAATAAGGAGATTTTAAAGAAAGATGCTAAAAAGAGATGAAAAAGTAAATATAAAAAGCTTTAGTGCCGATATATATAAGAGAAATTTTAGATGAAGATATTAGCATTTTAGAATGGCAAAATATACCCTATGTAATCAAATACTTATTAAGTTTTCACGTTGTTCTGATAATAATTTTTCAAAGATAACACCTTTTGAGAAAAAAAGAATATCTACAATTTGTTGTACAAAAAAGAAAAATATTACAAGATACTCAGAATTAAGAGAATTAAATAAAGATAAAACTGAATCTGAAATGATAAGAGAGTTTTTGCTAGTTATACATACTATACCTCTTTTTTGAGAGAAATAAATCTATTTGAAGAAAAGATTGTATTCTTAATGACAGCAAAAAGGAATATAAGAAATTGAAACTTCATACAGATGATGGTTTTTATTGAAGGGAAAAATTGAATATAAGAAGAAATGAAGAAAATAACTATTTAGAAGTAATAATAAATTCTAAAAAGTTACTATATAAGTAGACTTACCATTATAAATTAAACTGGACTTGGAGGGGATTTTATGTCTTTTGAAAAAAGAGTAATAGATTTTAGGGAAGTTATGTTTAAAGATAATGAACTATTTACTGGTATCTATTATCAATACCATGAAAATGGTTTAGATAAATATGAATGTTCTTACAGAGATGGCTTAAAGCACGGAATGGAATGGATGTTTGATGAGTATGGAATGACTATAGAAGTTAGAACATACAAAAAGGGGGAGATGACAACATTTGAGGAGTATTATCCTAGTGGAGCTTTTAAAAGCAAAAATTGAGCTTAAGGATGAAATGAAAAATGGAATTGAGATGGCTTTTGAAGAGAATCACAATATCTTGTATTATGGCTTGAATAAAGATGGTAAAAGATATGGAGAATGGCAATTCTATAAGAATGGTAAGTTAGAAAAATATGTAAGTTACAAAAATGGGTGAAATTATTGGAGAAGAAAAAGTAGAATATTAGGAGGGGTTAAAAATGGCAGAATGGATTAGAAGGAGTATTAGGAGGATTTGCTGGGATATTAGGGAGGAGCTATGGGAGTTCCTGTTAATCTTGCAATAAATAAAATTGTAGAATTGATAAAAGCAATCCAAAAGAAGTAACATTAGAAAATATTTTTGATACCTTAAAAGAAAAAAATTAGTAAATACAGTGAAAGTGTAGAAATTAATACTTTAGAAGTAGCTAAAATAGAAGAAGAAATAAAGTTTAAAGTTAAAGATAGATGAATTAAATTCTTCAACAGAAGGAAAATCAAAAATAGAAAAGATGAAAAATAATTTTTAAATATAACTTCAATAGAAAGTGAAATAACTTTAAAAGAAATAGATTTAGAAGAAAAGAAAAAGCTAAAAGCAAATTATGAAGGAAAAAGTTGAAAGTTCTAATAAAAATTTAGATCCCTTTAAAAAAATAATTTAATTACATACATTCAAACTAACGAAGAAAAATATTGAAATGAATATAGCAATGTGTCTAATAAACAAGCTATTATAATAGATGGAGTTGAATTGACAAGAGAAAAATATAGCAAAAATTAAAAAATTAGGTTTAGAGAACCCATCAGATTTAATTAATTATAACTTAACAAGTAATGACTTAGAAGATTTTGATAAGACTTTGCACAAAATGAATTGTACGATATATCAATTAAATCATTTAAAGATGGAATAAAAAGAGAAATAGTATTAGAAGGAAATGAATTATTTGTTGGAATATTAGAAGCGTGTGCCTTATATAATTTGAGAAAAATTGGAACCACTTTTTTTACAAAAATATTTCAAAAATAATTTTTAGGAAAAGATTTAGAAGAAACAAAAATTATTATGATAATATAATGAAAGTTGAATTATCAAATTTAGAAAATATAGAGAAAGAAGAAATAGAATTAGATGAGCAAATAAAATTAATACAAGAATATAATGAAGATATACTATATCTTGAAGAAGAAACTGAAGAAGAGTTTAAAATAGTTTTAGAAGAAAAGGAAAAAATTACAAACATTAGAAAGAGAAAAAGAAAAATTAAAAATAAAGAAAGAAGCTATCCAAAAATAAAATAAATACTGTCAATGAAATGGTTGATGAAATGATAAAAGAAGTTATAAAAGAAGAATTGAAGAAAAGAGAAATAGTAATACCAGCTTTTGTTCCAGCTACTAAATATTTTAATGCAACTAGTGAGGAAGAATAAAAATTTTTATTAAAAAATATATAACAAAGGGAGAGATGTTAAATGAAAGAAAGTATTTCAAAAATTCATTTTTAGTTTTTGAATTTTAAGGAGTTAGTTTTTATACTAACTCTTTTCGTATCTAATTTTTAAAAAGAAATTATAATTCAAAGATTAAAGATAGAAAAATTTTGATAAAAAGAAAAAATTCTTATTGAAATAATACAAAAATTTCCTTATAATAAAGAGAAGATATATTTTATAAAATTTAAAAAGAATTCTTAAAAAGTTATGATATCTACATAGGAATAAAAATATGAAGAATAAAAATTGCAACATTGTATAAATAAAAATAAGGGGAGAATGAAATGCAAGTTATATTATGGGGATATTTATATTTTTCAGTTATTTTAGAATTTATATTTTTATGCATTATGAAAATATCTAAAAATAAATTTTTATAATAGACATATAGCTAGCCTTATTGCAGGACTTAATTGGGTAGTTTTATACATTGGTTTATTAGACATTTATTTTTTGGGTATTTTTAAAAATAAATTTTTATAAGTTTAATAGCTCTAGCTATGCTATTTGGAGTATTTTCTACATTTTATTATGAAGAGGAAGAAAAAGGTTACAGAGAAATTATATTAAAAAGAAAGATAATATTGAAAAATATCAAAAATAGAGACTTTTTAAAAAAATATAAAATTAAATACTTTTTATACCTATTAATACACTGATATCAGAAATTGTAGTTTTATTTTTGAATATCAAATCTTAGTTATTATTTTTATATTAAAATTTAAAAATATTTTATTAAAGAAAGATTATATCTCTCATAATTTATTATTTTTGTATTATTATTTTTATAGAAGTAAGATTAATTAAAAGTAATTATAAAATATAAAGATTATTCATGGATAAGACAAGTACTTAGATATTTTATGTTCATTTCTGTTGTACTACTTCTTGTAGAGAATGCTTTTTCATTAAATTATATAAATATTCTAAAAGTATACATTATCCACAAAAAGAATTAGTAGATGAAGAAAGAAAACTGAAAACAGCTTAGAATCTCAACAAGAAGTGAAAAAGAAATAGTAACAGAAAATAATAATTTAGATAAATATATTCCTACAGCTGAGGAAGCGAAATATATAAATTATAAAACTTACTATAATGATGATTTTTGATTATTTCATTGACTATCCAGATGATGAATATTTCAAAAATTTTAAAAACTTATGAAGATGGAATGAAACTAAGTAATGATAATGGAGAAGTTATTATTTCGTTGACTTCTAATTGGAATCCAAATGGAGAAAAGTTTACAACAAAGCCTATGATAAAGCTGTTAGAGAAAAACCTAATGCAACATATAAATTTTTAGGAAAAACATTTTTACTATAACTTATGAAGAAAATAGACTATTAATATTTAGAAAGACTATGTATGATAAAATACTGATAAATACGTATATTTATATGTGAGTTTTCCAAAAGGAATATAAAGAATATATGAGTCCAATAGTAGAAAAGAATGGCTAACAGTATGAAGAAGTCTAGCTCAATGAAAATAATTCAAACATTTCTGATATAACATACAAGAATTACTCTAATAGTTATTGTGGATATTCTATAGATTATCCTATAAGTTCAGATTTTTATATTTCAACAAATACTGATGAAGGAATGGAAATAAAAAGTAATGACGAGAATGTATTTATCTCAATAACTTGTGATAGAGATATGTATAGAGATAATCTTCAAGCAGTATATAATAGGGACTGTTAGAGAAAAAAACCCTAATGCTGTATATAAGTTTTTAGGAAAGACATTTTTACTATAACTTATGAAGAAAATGGACTTTTAATATTTAGAAAGACTATGTATGATAAAAATACTGATAAATATGTATATTTATATGTAAGTTTTCCAGAGGAATATAAAGAATATATGAGTCCAATAGTGGAAAGAATGGCTAATAGTATGAAAAATTTCAATCAACACAGAATAAAATTCTTTCCAATGTAATATATAAAATTACTATAATGAGTACTATGGTTATTCTATGGATTATCCTACAAGTTCAGATTTTTATATTTCAACAAATACTAATGAGGGAATGGAAATAAAAAAGTAATGATGAAAATGTATACATATCGTTAGCATATGACTATGATACATATGGAGATGATCTCCAAGCTGCATATAATAGAGCAGTTTCAGAAAAATCCTGATGCTGTATATAAATTTTTAGGAAAGACATTTTTACTATAACTTATGAAGAAAATGGACTATTAATATTTAGAAAAACAGTATATGATAGAGTAAATAATATGTATATCTATCTATATGTAAGTTTTCCTCCAGAATATAAAGGAATATATGAGTCCAATAGTAGAAAAAATGGCTAATACTATGAAAAAGATAAAGTAAAGGTGAATCAGATGAGTTCATTATTATATGGAGTAATAAGAACATTTTTAATAATATATGTATCTTTCCTTTTTATTGAAAGCATTAGGAAAAAAAGTTGTTTAGGTTGTTTTAGCTACAATATTTTGGATATTTGTTATTATATGGATATTTAATAATAAAAAGGGAATAATTTGTAAATTTAATTGTATAAAAGCTATAATTTTAATTGAAATTATAAAGAATAAGGAGCAGATGAATTTAGAAAACTTCACAGAAAAACAATAAAGATAAATTAATTAAAAATTCACTGGAATTCAACTATAGAAAAATATGTTAATAATATGTTGTTAAGTAAATCTTTATTAGAGAAATTAAAAGGGAGAGAATATTTTTCTAGCAATTAAAATTATTGAAAATATGAATAAAAAGTATAGATAAATATATAGAAGATAGTAAGAGTCCAGTTTACCAAATAGCAGTAGTTGGAGCAATAAAAGCTGGAAAGTCAACTCTTATAAATACACTAATAGGTCATGATATATTAAGTGTAGATGTAACGCCAGAAACAGCAACATTGACAAAGATAAAACATTCAAAAAAATAATTCATTGAATATAAAATTTTTATAAAAGAGATGAATGGGATAAAATTTGGAAAGATGCTAATGACAAAAATGCTGAAACATTTTTGGAAGAATATAAATTATTAAATGCTAATGAAGTTAAAGAAGAGTATTTAGGAAAAAAAGTGAATTAAATTTATCGTATTTTTCTTTTGAAGAGTTAAAAAGAGGATATAGAGAAGTGGACATCATCTAAGAGAAAAAGAACATTATTTTGTAAAAAGAAATAGAAATTGGTTTAACTGATTTAGAATTAGATGAACAAATAGCTTTTGGTAGATACTCAGGTTTAAAATGATACTATTGAATATAGATCAAACATAACAAAAAGAATATATAGATTCTGCAAATACAGTCATTGTTTGTGTAAATGCAAAGACTCTTAGAAGTGAAGAATACAACACAATTACAAAAGTTTTTTCAAGAGCTAAGTATAGAAAAATAAAATATATGTCGTAGGAACACAGTTAGATATTTTAAACTCTAAAGAAGATTGGGAAAAGCAAAAAGAAGAGTGGATAAAATATTTAAAAATCTGATAGTTGCTTTGGAAATGAAACAAAAAGCTAGAGAAGGATTGATAGGGGTAAGTGCCTATGCTTATTCTATAGCAAATAAAATAACAAATAAAATATCTCCTCAAAGATATTTATCAACTAGTTAAAACAGGATTTTTGACAGGTGATGAATATGAAGAATTATTAGAACACAGTGATGATATTGGGAGAATCGAAAAACAAAAATAATATAATAAGTTCATCAAATATAAAACTTTTTAAATTTAATTATTAAAGAAAAAAATTATTAGAAGACTTTAATACAGAAATATCTAAAAGTTTTATAGAAAGATATAAAAATTTTAAAAATGAAATAAATAATTTTAGGTTAGAACATCAAAAATTTTTAGAAGAAAAAGAAGTGCAATAGAAAAAGATAGTTTTAGAACTTGAAAGAAAAATTAGAGGAAGAGGAAAATAAAATCAAAAGAATTTGAAGAAATTACTAAAAAATTAGCAAAATAAAGTTAAAAGAAACAAATGAAAAATTTAATTTAGATTTAGAGAATGATGAAAGGTTTTAAAAACTTGAAGAAGGTATAGAAAATATAAATATTTAACAAGGAGATTGAAAATGGGATTTTTTTGGAAGTTTATTAGGAATAGGTGGAAAAATTTTTAGGTTCAATGGATTTTTTTAGTTCCAAAGTTAATAACAGAAGGGATAAAGATAGTAGGAAAATGGGTGAAAAGAAAATATTTTAGAATTAGAAGATGCTCCAAGTTATAAGCCAGAAACGGCTACATTAGAAGAAACAAAAAGATAAATGAATTAATATCAAAAATGTGTGAAGAGAATATAATGACCAAGCTAAGGAATATGATGAGTTAGCTCAAAAATTCTAGATGAACAATTTTTCAGCAATAATAGAGAACTTAAAAAGAAATTAATAAAATTACTCCTCTTATTGAAGAATATATTTTTGAGCAATTTTCCAATAACTTGGAAAGTATTAAAAATAATCTTGAAAATATTTTTTTCAAAACAAATTTCTAATGTATTTTCACCATATAATAATAATTTAATAAATATATTAGAGCTTGATGCTGGTTATAATAAAAAGGAAAAAGTTAAATCAGTTAGCTTTTAGATACTCTAGCTAACGCTAATAAAAGAATTTAGTACTAAGTTATTTAGTGCAACTCAAAAACAACAAAAAAATTTATAGAAACTGTACTTAATACTTATATTGAAAATAGAAATGCAGAATTAGAAAACTCAAAAAACTTTACAGAAAAAATATTAAGCGAAAATAATCAAGAAGAGAAAGAAAAAAATGAGACTAGATTTTACAGATTTAATTGAAGAAATGACTTTATTGGGAGAAATATTATATGAGTGAGAATTATAACAAAATAGAAGAAAAATTAGATAATATATTAGAGCAATTACAAGAACAACAAAAATAAATAATTCTATAATGGATGTTCTTACACAAGTTCTTTTAAAAGACTTATTAAACGATTATGGTAGAGAAATAGATAAGTTAATTACAAAGATAGAATACAGTGATCAACTTGAAAATTTAGAAAAATTATTTTAAAGAATATAAAATTTTTATAGAAACATCAAGTATTTTTAGATGATAACATGGAAAAGTTTTTAAATCATGTAGATTCATCTTATTCAAAAATATAAAAATAAAATTTACATTCCTTATAAAGTTATAAGAGATATTGATTAAATAAAAATAATTATGATATTTCAAAAGTTAATAAAATTTTTAAAAAAATATTTCTCTTTTTTTGATATAAGAGAAGAAAAAGAAGATGAAAAATATTATGATGGAAGATATTATAAAAAAGTTTTCCTTAAACATAGGAAAACTTATAAATTGTTACTTATTAGTCAAGATAAAATTTTGAAAGAAAAGATTCTTGAATTAAATAGGGACATAAATGAAGAAATTAATAAAGTAGAAGTTCTTAAAATTAATGAAGAAGGATTTTTTTAGAAGAATAGTAATAAAGAGGGAATATAGTGGAGAATTCTAAAGAAGCAATAGATATATTAGAAAAATGTGTTAGTGAATATAAAATTTTTATAGAGACATCAAGCATTTTAGATATTAATGCAAGTAAAATTTTTGGATGAATATGATTCCTTTATTAGAAAAATATAGAAACAAAATTATTATACCTATTGATGTTATTGAAGAATTAGAAAAAGATAAATTAAACTCTCATTTTAAAAGTCTGTAGTTCCAGAGAAGTTAACAGATATAAAAGGAGAAAAATAATTTTTCAATTGATAAAAATTTTTGAAGAAGTATTTTTAATGTATCAAGTAAATATAAAAATTTTTATTGATAACACAAGACTCAAGTTTGGCAAAAAGATAACTGATTTAAACAAAAAAATAAATTTATAATGGATAATGATATATTGTGTATGAAAATTACTGAAGATGGATTATTAAATAATGAATATAATTTCAATATTTTTGAGTAAAAATTAAGTCCATTTTGGAGTTTCTAAAAAATAAAAAGTAGTAAAATTAAAAAGTCAAATTAATCAAGATGAAATTTTTAATATAGCAAAAAGTGACAAATATTTCAGATGAAAAAGTTAAAAATTACAAATCTTCCCAAAGAAAATGAAGTTGCTTATACTAAAGAAAATAAAGCAATAAAATTGTTGAAAGAAGTTTGCTTCAGGCGGAGAAGGTATTATATATACAACTGATACTCAATATGTTTGCAAAAAATTTATAAAAAAATGAAAAATAATACTAGAAGAAAAATATGAAAAATTGAAAAAGATGGTAAGTAAAAAATAAATTGTGAAGGGGTTTGTTATCCAGTAGAACTCTTGTATAATAAAAATAAAGAATTTATAGGTTACTTGATGCCTGAAGCTAAAGGTTATGAAATAGCAAAAAGTATATTTATTCCAAAGCTTCTTTTTAAAAAATTTTCCTTCTTGGAAGAAAAAAAGATACTGTAGAATTATGTATAACAATTTTGAATAAAATAAAAGTATCTTCATGATAGAAATATTATTATAGGAGATATAAATCCAAGAAATATCTTAGTAAGTTCTCCAAAAAAGGTTTTATTTTGTAGATACAGATAGTTATCAAATAGGAGAATTTCCTTGTCCTGTTGGAATGTCACCTTTCAAAGCACCAGAAATTTTTAGATAAAAAGAGTTTAGAAATTTCTTAAGAACTAAAGGGAATGAAAAATTTTTGCAATAGGAACCTTACTTTTTATGATTATGTTACCTGGAAAAACCCCCTTATGCACAACAAAAGGTGGTGAAAAATATGGATGAAAATATATTAAAAATGAACTTTTCTTACCCTTTTGAAAAAAGAAATCAACTCAAAAAAACTCCAGCAGGTTCATGGGGATATATTTGGAGTCATTTACCTTATAGGTTAAAGAAAGAATTTTTATCATACATTTATGAAAGGTGGAGATTTTTCAAAAAGAAAAAATCTAGGTTATCTGTAGACAATTGGTTAGAAACATTTTAATGAGTACTTAACTTTAATTAATAATGGGATATTAAGAAGTAAGGATGAAATGTCAGATGAACTATTTCCAACTAGATATAATAAGGAAGATAGAAATATCCCTGTTCAAACGATAAGTATAAAGAATAATACTAATCAAAATTTTTATAAATAATTCCTTAAATAATAATGGTATAGATTTTTACAGATGAATTTGAAGGTATTGAGTTATTAGTGATGGGATTAAAGCAAATGATAAAAAGAAAGATTAGTTTTGAAGAAGCTCTTAGGGAAGCAATAGAAAAATAATAATAAAGGAAATTTTTAGATAAGTTAAAGAGAATTTTTAGAGGTTAAGAGAATGTTAGAAATTTTAAAAAGAATTAGAAAAAGAAAGCCTTATTATAAAAGGTGGTTTATTTTTAAAGCCACAGTTTTGCAATATAAAAGAACATGGAATAAAAAGAAAAATTGAAAATGAATTACTTATGGCTTGAATCTATGGAAAGTATGTTACCAATTCTTCTAGGGAAAAGATTATGATTCAGATCCTATTAAAAGAGCTAAGAATATAGCAAGTGGAAAGTATGATAGACGTATTGGAGGTTATTTTTTTATTTGAAAAATATAAGACTGTTATGAAATTAATTATAAAAATTATTTTAAAATAATATAAATTTAGGGAGGAAATTATGAATGGTGATTTAGTAAGAATGGAAGATTTGGTTAATAATCCTACAGCAAGGGTTCCAGTTTGTTTTGTGTCTTGATGTTAGTGGTTCTATGTCAGGTGAAAAAAGATAAGTGAGTTAAATCAAGGAATTAATTTATTTTTATAATGCTATTAAAAGATGATGAAGTTGCTCTATATTCAGCTGAAATAAGTATAGTTACGTTTGGAACAACAGTGAGTTGTGTTAGAGACTTCTCTAGTTTAGAATTACAACCCTAATGCACCTCATCTTGTAGCTTAGAGATACAACTCCTATGGGGAGAAGCAATAAATTTAGCTATTGATTTATTAGAAAAAGAAAAAGAAAAATGAATATAAAGAAAAAGGGAGTAGATTATTATCAACCTTGGTTAGTTTTAATGACAGATGGAGAACCAACAGATAAAAGATAATATACAGAAGCAGTTAACAAAGTTGTAAATTTAGTAAATAATAAAAATTAACTGTTTTTCCAATTGGTATTGGGAGAGATGCAAACATGACAACTCTTGCAAGTTTTTCTCCAAATAGAAGCCTTTAAGACTTCAAGGATTAAAAATTTAAAGAATTTTTGCTTGGTTAAGCCAAGTGTTTTCAAGAGTTTCACAATCAACACCAGGTGAAACAATAAAGCTTGATGTTGAAGGAATTAAAGGATGGGGAGAAATATAAATGTGGAATTCAATTAGATGTGAGGTTCAAGGTAGAGGTCACATAAAAATAGTATTCCTTGTCAAGATAAAACTTATTCAATTTGTATAAATGGTGTGCAAACTGTAGCTTTAGCTGATGGAGCAGGATCAGCTAAATTATCACATTTTTGGTGCTGAAAATGTTGTAAAAATATATGTTATGAATTATCTAGTAAATTTGAAGATTATTTTTAGAAGAAGATGGAATAGTTGTAAAAGAAAATTTATTAAAAATATTAAAAACAAATCTAGAAAAAATTAGCTTTTGAATTAGAATGTGATACAAAGATTTAGCTTCTACTCTTTTGTTTGTTAGTATAAAAAATGATAAATTTATATTGGCACATATAGGAGATGGAGTAATCGGCTATTTGAAAAATGGAGAATTAAAAATTGCATCTCAACCAGAAAATGGAGAATTTATTAATACTACAATATTTACAACTTCAAAAAGATGCAATAAATTCTATGAGATTAATAAAGGGACATATTAATGATATAAAAAGTTTTATATTAATGTCTGATGGAACAGAAGAAAGTTTTTATGATAGACGTGAGAGAAAAACTTGCTGAAGTTTTAAAAATATAATAGAAAAATGATTACAGAACCAGTAAAAAGAAATACAATTAAAAATTAGAAGAAAGTTTTAAAAATGTAATTATTCAAAAACAACAGATGATTGTAGTATAGTTATATTAGTTAATGAGGAAATGACTGTAGAAGATTTAAAAATTAAAACAAAGAGAAAATTAAAAAATAAAAAGAGTGAAAAATTAGAAAAATACAAAGTTTTTCTTGAAATTTATTTTAGAAAGACTACAAAAAGTATTGGAAAAATAAAAAATATAAACTAGTATATTGTAGTAATTTAAATTGATTAGTTATTTGAAATCAGTATTGATAAAAATTTTTAGATTACCGCCTAGATTTATTATGACAACCAATTTTGAAGATATGAGTGAAAAAGAAAAAGTAATTTAGAGGAAAGA
>BNJT01000801.1_pt1 | contig 48766 bp, 59 predicted proteins | sample 8540491 | NCBI WGS metagenome assembly BNJT01 (sample SAMD00202455, study PRJDB9452) | human saliva metagenome | host: Homo sapiens | reverse complement strand
CCAGCGGGTCGAAGCTGTAGAAGGTGAGGAACCGCCCGGCCACCGCGAGCACGAGGACCGTCAGCGCCAGGACGGCGCCGACGGCAATGACATCGACCCGGTTGACGTTGAGCACGGAACCGGCCAGGAAGGAGTCCACCTTGATCGGCAGCGGGGCGAACCACTTGTTGAGGAAGTAGCCCAGGGCGAATCCGAAGGTGAGGACAACGCCGGCGGCAGACTGGGAGGAGATCCCGGGAACCTGGGACAGTCGCCGCATGAGCCAGATCATCGGCAGGCACATGAAGGCGGCTCCCACCAGCACCAGCGCGGACAGGAGGGTGAAGTCGGCGTGCTGGCCGAGAACCGCCCGCGAGAACCAGGCGGCGGTGACCACGCCGACGATCGCTCCGGGGAAGGTCGCGTGAGTGAGTGACTCGGTGAAGAAGATCCGGCGATGGACCAGTGCGAGCGCGCCCACGAGCCCGGCCAGGAGTCCCATGAGAAGGACCTCGATGATGGGCAGCAGGAGGATGTCGAGTCCGATCCTCATACCCGGCTCCCCTCGGCCGCCGGGGTCACGCCGTTCGCCGAGCCGGACGGTCCCCCGATGGGATCGGCACTGGCCTGCGCACCTACCGTCGTCGAGGTCGACGCAGCTGCCGCGGACTGCACCGAACCGGCCCGCCGAGCCGGCCCACGCAGCCTTTCGCGCGCGGTTGAGACGCCGACGGCGATCAGAAGGATCCCGGTCATCACCAGGGCCACGGTGGCCTGCGGGGAGATCGGCTTGTCGGAGGTCTCGGGCAGGGGCCATGAGCAGCATGCCCAGGTATCCCCCGCCCACACCCACGGCGATGGCGACCAGGACCATGGTGCGTACCCGGGAGGCAAGAAGCGCGCCGTCGCACCGGGGATGACGAGGGTAGCCGATGACCAGGAGGATCCCCACCGCCGTCGAGGCGGAGACGACCGCGGCAGCGATGGCGGTGTTGAGGACCAGGTCGAGTGCGAGCAGCCTCAGCCCGGAGGCGCGGGCGCCGGTGCGGTCGAAGGCGTAGGCCACCTGCTCCTTCCAGGTCGCCGCAATGAGCAGCAGTGCGACGGCGCACACGATGAGCGCCTGGGCGAGGCGCGCATCAGTGACCTCCAGGAGGCGGCCGAACATGAGGGCCTCGAGCTGGCCGGACATGTCGCCCTTGGCCAGGGACAGAATGAGCCCGACGGAGAAGAAGCTGGTGAGGACGACGGCGGTGCCGGCCTCGGAGGCCTCCCCCCGATGCGAGCGGTGCGAGACGATGGTCAGCACCACGGCCGCGGCGACGGCGACAACGGAGGCCGCCGGGATGATCGCGTCGATCCCCAGTAGACGGCGCCGGCGACGATCCCGGGGAAGACGGCGTGGACCATGGCCTCGGCGCTGAACTCTGCGCTGCGCAGGTTGACGATGACACCGATGACGCCGGCGACGACGCCCAGAAGCACCACCATCACCAGGGGGCGGAAGAGGAAGGGGTACGTCGCCAGCTCGGTGAGCCCGGGGATGTTGAGGGCCGCGAGGCGCAGCTGCTCGAGGGCCTGGGTGAAGAGCGTCATCGCCTCACTCATGACGGCTCCTGCGTGCCCGCGCCGGAACGGAGCCCCAGCAGCCGGGTGGTGCCGTGGCCGCCGTAGGCCTCGTCGATGTAGCGGGCCACGAGCACGTCGTCGCGCGGTCCGAAGGCGATCTGCCGTCCGGCCAGGAGGGCCGCCTGCTCGCAGGTCTCCTGGGCCAGAACGAGGTCGTGGGTGGAGATGACCAGGAGATGCCCTGGTCCTTGAGGTCAGTGATGATGGATAGCAGGGCGTCCCGGTTGGGCTGGTCCAGGCCGTTGAAGGGCTCATCGAGGAGGATGAGGCGGGGCCGGGCGGCCACGCAGCGCGCCACGAGGACGCGCTGCTGCTGGCCGCCGGACAGGGTGCCGAAGCGCCTGTCGGCGCGGTCGGCCAGACCCACGCTGTCAAGGGCCTCCAGCGCCCGACGACGGGCCTCGGCACCGGGGCGCCGCAGGATGCCGAGCTGGGAGTACATGCCCATCTGGACCACCTCCCGCACGGTGACGGGGAAGGTGGGGTCGAGGTCGCTGAGCTGAGGAACGTATCCGACGGACCCCCGTGGCGCTCTGCCCGGTGCCGCCCCGTTGACACGCACCCGGCCCTCGGCTGACGGTCACCATGCCGAGCAGTGCCCGCATGAGTGTCGTCTTGCCCGAGCCGTTGGGGCCCACGAGGGCGAGGGCCTGCCCGGCCGGAACCTGACCGGTGACACCGGTGAGCACGGTGGAGGAGCCGTAGGAGAAGGAGGCGTCCTCCAGGGTGACGACCGGTTCGGCAGCAGCGGTCCGAGTGGTTGGGGAGGTCATCGCGGGAGCGCGATCACGGGGGGCCCTGTCATACGGTTCCTCACTTGACGTCAGATGACTTGGGGGTCCACTGGGCGAGGTCGGCGGGGATCTCGGTGACCGTACCGCCCCAGGCCTTGGTGAGGTTGGAGACGTTGTGGAGGATGGAGCCGATGTAAGTCTCGCCGTCGGATCCGGGGGTCCCCAGGGAGTCGCCGTAGAGGGCCTCGTCACCGATGACCGCCTTGACTCCGGCGACCTCGGCGACCTTTTGGATGGACTTGGGGTTGTTGGAGTTCTCAGCGAAGATGGCCACGGCCCCGGAGGACTTGACCTTGTCCGCGGTCTGCTGGATCTTGTCGGCGGTGGCGTCCTGCTGGGCGTTGAAGTCAGACAGGGCGGCGCCCTCGAACTTCACGCCGAATTCCTTGCTGAAGTAGCCGAAGGCGTCGTGGCTGGTGAACAAGACCCGCTTGTCCTGGGGCACCGAGTTGAGGGAGCCGGCGGCCCACTCGTCGAGCTTCTTGAGCTTGGCGACGTAGGCGTCCACGTGGCTGCGGAAGACGCCGGCCTGATCGGGAGCGGCCTTCTCCAGGGCGGCACCGATATTGGTGACCTGGACGATGGCGTTCTTCGGCGAGGTCCACACGTGCGGGTCGAAGCGGAACTCGGGCTCACTCGCCCTCCTCCGGCGGGAAGGGCCACTTGGCGACCTCGACCTTGGCGCTGCCCCGGTCGACCTTGTAGGGCTTGGCCTCCTCCTTCTTCTTCTGGGCGGCCAGGTCATCGACGTCGGCGGCCCCAGCGACCCCGGAGGTCACCACCATGGTGCCCTTGAAGCCGGAGGAGTCGACGGCGGAGTCCAGGAAGTGCTCGAGGTCGACGCCGGAGACGAAGAAGAGATCCGCCTCGGACAAGGCCTTGGACTGGGCCGTGGTCATGTCGTGCTCATGCGCTGAGGCGTTGGGGGCCAGCAGGCAGGTGAGCGTGAGGTGGGACTTGGCCTTGGCTGCGTCGGCTCCGAAGTGCTGGGTCTTGCCGTCCGCGCCGGTGCGGTCGAAGGAGAGATCACTGGAGGCGTCGCCGCTGGCGAGCTGGGTGATGTAGTCGCAGATCTGCGTCGTGGAGGCGACCGCCTTGACCGTTCCCGCGGCGTCGGCCGAGGTCGAGCTGTGACCACAGGCAGCCAGGGCGGGAGCGGACAGGGCGAGGCAGGCAAGCGCCGCGGCGCTGCGGCGACTCATACTGGGGATGGTTCTCATAGAGCCGAGTATAGTTTCGGAGACCCGAAACTTGGCAAGTTGAGGCGATCCTTCCTGCTGCATACCGAAGGGGACGACGACGGGCCCGGCTGCTATGCCGGGCCCGTCCGTGAGGTGCGGTGACGTGCGACGACACAGGGTTCCTTTTCAGTCCGCCAGCCCCTCCAGGACGGCGGCGCTGGCGGACAGGCCCAGGCGGTTGGCTCCGGCCTCGACCATGGCGAGGGCGTCGGCGGCGGTGCGGATGCCGCCGGAGGCCTTGACGCCGAGGCGCTCTCCCACCGTGGCGCGCATGAGGGCGACGGCGTGGGTGGAGGCGCCGCCGGCGGGGTGGAAGCCGGTGGAGGTCTTGACGAAGTCGGCCCCGGCGGCCTCGGCGGCGCGGCAGGTGGAGACGATCTCCTCATCGGTGAGGGCGGCGGACTCGATGATGACCTTGAGGACGGCGCCCCGGCAGGCCTCGCGCACGCCGCGGATGTCGGCCTCGACGGCGTCGACGTCACCTTCCTTGACGAGGCGGAGGTTGACGACCATGTCGATCTCCTCGGCGCCCTTGGCGAGGGCGTCGGCGGCCTCGGCGGCTTTGACGGCGGTGGCGTGGGCGCCGGAGGGGAAGCCGCAGACGGTGGCCACGTGCAGGTCGTCGGGCACGTCCACCGGCAGGAGGCTCGGGGAGACGCACACGCTGTAGGTGTTCAGGTCCGCAGCCTCGGCGATGAGCGCATTGACCTGGGCGGTGGTGGCCTCGGGCTTGAGGAGAGTGTGGTCGATGAGGCGGGCGATCCGGGCGCGCGTGGTCATGGGGATCCTTTCACGAGAGTTCATACATCATGGACCGACCCGCCTCATGCGGCAAAGCACCACGCGATGCACCTTCAGTGCTGGAATCACAGATGAGACAGGACGTTCACGATGTTTCCGTCCGCATCCCGGAAGAAGAAACGACGCACTCCCCACTCCTCCACAGCGAGGTCATGCACGATCTCCCAGCCGTTCTCCCGAGCGATCCGGTAGGCATCATCCAGATCATCCACCTCGATGGAGACCGCCGGGTTGACCGGAGCAGTGGGATCAGAGGCGATCAAACTGATTTGGATGGAACGATCCCCTGGCGGGGACAGGGTGGCGATCCAGCCATGATTCATGACCACCTCCATCCCGGTGAGGCGACGATACGCTTCAATGGCAGCATCAAGATCGCGCACAGTGATGAGTGGCATGGCTCGCCGTGTCGACATGGATATCACTCCCACACAACTGGTACTCGTCATGGATTGTTTTCGGGCGCGATGACGGCGAGGACGCGGGGCCAGTTGCCGAGCTCGCGAGGGCCGGGGCGGTGCGGATCGCGCGAGGCGGTCAGGTCGAGGGGGCGCACGGCGCCGCTGGAGGGCTCGTAGATGTGTGCGCTCCCCTCACCGGGGTCGTCCTGCCCGATGGTCCGCCAGGGCAGGGCCAGGACGTAGTGGCGGGGCAAGGCCGGGGTGCGTGCCAGGGACGTGCGCAGCCTCGTCCTCGCCGTGGGCTCACCCTCGGCGTCGGCGTCGAGGACGAGCGGGCCGCCGGTGACCAGAATGACCGGGAGTCCGCCTGCCAGCACCTCACGGATCGAGGCGACCTCACCGCCCCAGGCGGGGCCGTGGTCGCTCACCCACCTCACCGTGTAACGACGGCGCCCGCCACCCGGCGTGCAGGTGCGCACGATCTCGGTCATCTGCCGGGCCACGGACCAGGGCGTGGAGCCCAGCGCCTTCGGCCAGGGCAGGACCCCCAGGCCGTGGACATTCATGGCCCGCTGGAGACGCACCTGCTGGCGCGACAGGACGGACATCAGCTGCTTGCCCTCCCGGCCGGGTGGCGAGGCCGTCACCTCCTGGGCGAGGTCGTCCGTCACAGCTGCGCGCTCGCCAGGCGCCAGGAGCAGGCGGGCGGCCAGGAGGCAGGTGGGCCCGCAGGTGGTGGCGTCGGTCTGGGTCAGGGTGATGGCCTGGCCCGCCTGGGTGAGGCGGCCCACTCGCAGCCGGGAGTTGACGGCTCGGGCGACGATGGCGGGCTCCATCTGCCGGGGCGTGGTCATCCGATGCGCTCCAGGATGACGCCGCGCTGACGGCGGGCCACGGCGTCGGCCGCTTCCGGCGATCCGGCCTCGGAGATGACGATGCCACCGGCGAGCGCCTCCCCGGGACGCGGGTGAAGCGCTCGGGGGTGGCGGTGTGCAGGGTGAGCAGCGGTTGGCCGGCGCGTACCTCGTCGCCCGGTTTGGCGTGCATGGTGACGCCGGCGACGGCCTGGACCGGGTCCTCCCCAGGGCCCGCCCGGCCCCGAGGCGCCAGGCGGCCACCCCGACCGCGAGGGCGTCCAAGGTGGTGAGGACCCCGTCGGCCGGGGGCAGTGACGGTCTCGGTCTCCGGGGCGAGGGGCAGGGTGCGTCCGGGTCGCCTCCCTGGCGGGAGATCATGTCGCGCCAGATGTCCATGGCGCGCCCGTCGGCCAGGGCGGCTCGGGCCTGGTCCTCCTCGACGGGTCTGCCGGCGGCGGCGCACATCTCCAGGGCCAGGGCCACGGTGAGGTCGACGACGTCGGCCGGTCCCCCGCCGGCGAGCACCTCGAGGGACTCGGCGACCTCGAGGGCGTTGCCTGCGGTGAGCCCGAGCGGGGTGGACATGTCGGTGAGCAGGGCGCGGGTGGTCACGCCGGCGTCGGTGCCCAGGGCCACCATGGTGGAGGCGAGTTCGCGGGCCTGGCCGATCTCTTTCATGAAGGCGCCGGAGCCGACCTTGACGTCCAGGACGAGGGCGCCGGTGCCCTCGGCGATCTTCTTGGACATGATCGAGGAGGCGATGAGGGGGACGCAGGAGACGGTGGCGGTGGTGTCGCGCAGGGCGTAGAGGCGCTTGTCGGCGGGGGCCAGTCCCGCCCCGGCGGCGCAGATGACGGCGCCGGGGCCGTCGGCGCCGAGCATCGTCGCGATCTCCTCGCCCGTGAGGTCAGCCCGCCAGCCGGGGATGGACTCCAGCTTGTCCAGGGTGCCGCCGGTGTGCCCGAGCCCGCGCCCGGACAGCTGAGGGACGCTCACGCCGAAGACGGCCACGAGCGGCGCCAGCGGCAGGGTGATCTTGTCCCCCACTCCCCCAGTGGAGTGCTTGTCTGCCGTGGGGCGGGTCAGGCCGGAGAAGTCCATGCGCTCCCCGGAGGCGATCATGGCCTCGGTCCAGCGCGCGATCTCGGCCCGGCTCATGCCGCGCAGGTAGATGGCCATGGCCAGGGCACTCATCTGCTCCTCGGCGACGGCGCCGCGGGTGTAGGCCTCCACGACCCAGTCGATCTGGGCGTCGGTCAGGGCGGCTCCGTCGCGCTTGGCGGCGATGACGTCGACGGCGTCGAAGGGCTCGACGGCCGGTGGTGTGGCGGGGACGGTCACAGGGCTCTCCTCCATCTGTGGCTGCTGGTCAGCCGGCCCTCAAGCTCTGCGGGCCGACGACGCGTTCGACGTCGTCGGCGGTGAAGCGGTCGGGCAGGACCTCGTCGATGCTCATCATCCCCGAGGGCATAGCCAGCACCATACCGTCGGCGGCGTGCTCGCTCAGGAGCTGGCGACAGCGCCCGCACGGCGCCAGGGCCCGGCCGTGGGCGTCCACGCAGGCGAAGGCGACCAGGCGCCCTCCTCCGGTGCGGGTGAGCTCGGAGACGAGGCCGCACTCGGCGCACAGGGTGACGCCGTAGCCGGCGTTCTCCACGTTACATCCCGAGACGAGTCGGCCGTCGTCGACCAGGGCGGCGGCCCCGACCTTGAAGCGGGAGTAGGGGGCGTAGGCGTGGGTCATGGCCTCCACGGCGAGCTCGTGCAGGGCCTGCCAGTGGGCGTCGGTCAGTTCGGTGGGCGCGATGCTGCTCACGGGTAGGGCACCCCCTCGGCGGCCGGGGCACGCACCTTGCCCACGAATCCGGCCACCGCCAGGATCGTGACGATGTAGGGGATCATGGAGATGATGTCCGGTGAGACCGAGCTGCCGATGACCGGCAGGGTCTGGGCCACGGAGGTGGCGAAGCCGAAGAGCAGGGCCGCCCCCAGGGAGCCCAGGGGCCGCCAGGCGCCCAGGATCATGGCGGCCAGGGCGATGTAGCCGTTGCCGGCGGTCATGTCGTTCTCGAAGGACAGGCCCGAGCCGACGGTGAAGAAGGCCCCTCCCAGTCCCGCGAGCGCCCCGGCCAGGGCCAGGTTGGCCACGCGGGTGCGCATGACGTTGATGCCGACGGTGTCGGCGGCCTTGGGGTGCTCACCGCAGGCCCGCAGCCTCAGTCCCCACCGGGAGCGGAACAGCATGACGGACAGGGCCGCCACGGCCGCGTACATGAGGTAGACGAGGATCGTCTGGCGGAAGAGGACCGGCCCGATGATCGGGATCCGGGACAGCAGCGGCACCGCCAGGGTGGGCAGGCGCAGGGCCCGGTTGAGGCTGGGGCTGGAGGACAGGAAGGTGGAGAACAGGAAGCCGGTGAGCCCGGAGACCAGGACGTTGAGGACGACGCCGACGACGATCTGGTTGACCCGGTAGCGCAGGCCGAACAGGGCCAGGAGGAGGGCCACGAGGACTCCGGCCACGGGGGCGGCCAGGATTCCCACCCAGGGGTTGGAGCAGGCCGAGGCGACGACGGCCCCCAGGAAGGCCCCGCCCAGGAGCTGGCCCTCGATGGCGATGTTGATGGTGCCCGAGCGCTCCCCGATGATCCCGGCCAGTGAGCCGTAGACGAGGGGGACGCTCAGTCCCAGCGCGGAGGACAGGATGGTCACCAGGGGGATGACGCCGCGGCTTCCGGCCCCGGCCCAGGCCAGGAAGGCCAGGACGAATCCGATGCCGATGAGGACGGCGGCCCAGGTGGGGATCCTGCTGCGGCGCCGGGAGCGGTCGAAGGCGACGGCGGTGGACGCCGCGACGATCCCGGCGGTGGTGAGGATGACTAGGCGTGCGTTGAGCTCGGGGGCCCCGAGCCGGAAGAGGTCGGAGGAGGCGGTCAGGTCGAAGGTCGTCGAGCCGCGGGGCCCCCAGAGCCATGAGCCCCTGCAGGAGGAGCACGACGACGCCGGTGATCGGGATCTTCAGATCCATGGGCGCCGCCGTCGCGGGCGCGGAGGCATCCGGTGCGGTCGCGGCGTGAGAGTCGACGGAAGCGGTTGATGCGCTCATGGCTCAGGCCTCCTTCGCGGCGGGAGCGGCCGGGGCTGCGGCCGGCACTGAAGCGGGGGACGGGGCGGTGCCGCCGAGGGTGTCGCGGCGCTCCGGGAGCCGGAAGATGGCCCGGATCAGGGGCGGCGCGGCGATGAACAGCACGATCGTGGACTGCAGGACCAGGACGATCTTGATGTGGGTGCCCGGGGCGGCCTGCATGGCGGTGCCCCCGGCGCGCAGCGCCCCGAAGAGCAGGCCGGCCAGCACGGTCCCCAGGGGCGGGAGCGGCCCAGGAGTGCCACCGTGATGGCGTCGAAGCCGATGGTGCCCACGACGGACTCGTCCATGCTCTTCTGGGTGCCCAGGACCGGCGCGGTGGCGGCCAGCCCGCACAGGGCGCCGGAGATCATCATGACCAGGCTCGTCACCCAGGGAACGCTCATGCCTGCGGTGCGGGCGGCGTCGGCGTTGAGGCCGGTGGCCCGCAGCTGGAAGCCGAGGCGGGAGCGCTCCATGAGCCACCACACGGCCACGGCGACCAGCAGGGGCCAGGAGGAAGCCGGTGTGGAGGCGGAAGGAGTCGCCGGCCAGTGAGGGGTACTGGGCGGTATCCGCCACGGTCAGGGACTTGCGGTTGCCGGTCTCCCCTCCCCGTTGAAGGCCTTGAGGCTGAGCACCTGGGACAGCAGGTGGGCGGCGATGGAGTTGAGCATGATCGTCACGATCACCTCGTTGGCGCCGGTGCGGGCCTTGAGGACGCCGGCGATGCCGCCCCACACCAGTCCTCCCAGGGCCGCCCCGACGACGGCCAGCAGCAGGTGGGCCACCGGGGGCAGGTTCCAGGCGATGCCCACGTAGCAGGCGGTGATCGCCCCGAGGATCATCTGCCCCTGGCCGCCGATGTTGAACAGGCCGGCACGGAAGGCCACTGCCATGCCGAGCCCGGCGACGATGAGCGGGGTGGCGTTGGTCAGGGTGTCGGTGATGGGGCGGATCATGCGCACGCCCTGTTGTGGCGCGCCAGTCGAAGAGGGCGCCGCGCAGCAGGGAGCTGTAGGCCTCGCTCAGGGTTGAGGCGGTGGCGTGGAGGAAGTCGCCGGGGCGATTGAGCAGGTAGGTGGCGGTGTAGCGCACCTCGGAGTCGGCCGCGAGGATGAGGATCGAGCTGAGGATCAGGGCGGTCAGGACCGCGAGCAGCCCGACGACGGCCGGTGAGGAGGCGACCTGCCGCAGCAGGGGCGGCCTGGCCGCTCGGGCCGTGCTTCGTCTGCTCCTCGGGGCGGTCCTCGGACGGGGGCGTCAGGGGTCGCTTCGGTGCTGGAGCCGGTGGTGGGGGTGCTCATCGTGTCTGCTCCTGAGGGTCGAGGGCCTGCTCGGCGGGGGTGCCGGCCATCATGAGGCCCAGGGCGTCGCGGGCGGTGTCGGCCGGGACGGTGCCGACGATCCGTCCGCGGTACATGACGGCGATGCGGTCGGCCAGGGCGTAGATCTCGTCGAGCTCGGAGGAGATGATGAGGACGGCGGTGCCGGTGTCGCGCTCGGCGACGATGCGCTGGTGGACGAACTCGATGGAGCCCACGTCCAGGCCTCGGGTGGGCTGGGAGGCGACGAGGACCTTGAGGGGCCGGGAGAGCTCGCGGGCGAGGATGGCCTTCTGCTGGTTGCCTCCCGAGAGGGTGGAGATGGCGTCGTCGACGTCGGTGACGCGCACGTCGAACCCTCGCGCATCCGGTGGGCGGCGTGGCGCACGCGCGTCGGGGACAGTGATGGGCCCCGCCCCAGGAGGGGTCGTCGTAGCGGTCCAGGACCATGTTCTCGGCGACGGAGAGCTCGGCGACCATGCCGTCGGTGGTGCGGTCCTCGGGCACGAAGCCCAGTCCGGCTCGCAGGCGGCGGCGCACCGTGTGGCGGGTGACGTCCTGGCCGTCGAAGGCGATGGAGCCGGTGGTGGGCGGCCGTAGCCCGAGGATGACCTCGCTCAGCTCGGTCTGACCGTTGCCCTGGACGCCAGCAATGGCGAGGATCTCGCCGGCGCGCACGTGCAGGTCGATGTCCTCGAGGAGGGTGGTGCCGTCCTCGATGAGGCTGATGCCCTCAGGGCGAGCCCGTCGTCCCCGGGGTCGGCCGGGGGCTTGTCGACGGTCAAGGAGACGTCGTGGCCGACCATGAGGCCGGCGAGCTCGGCGGCCGAGGCGGTGGGCTCGGCGGTGCCGACGACGCGGCCGCGGCGGATGACGGTGATGGTGTCGGCGACCTCGCGGATCTCGCGCAGCTTGTGGGTGATGAAGACGATGGAGGTGCCCGAGGCCTTGAGCTCGCGCATGATGGTGATGAGCTCGTCGGTCTCCTGCGGGGTGAGCACGGCGGTGGGCTCGTCGAGAATGAGGACCTTGGCGTCTCTGGCCAGGGCCTTGATGATCTCCACGCGCTGCTGGACGCCCACGGGCAGATCCTCGATGAGGGCGTGGGGGTCGACGTCGAAGCCGAAGCGGCGGGAGATCTCGGTGACCTTGGCGGCGGCGGCGCTGGTGTTGATGAGCCCCAGCGACCCGACCGGCTCGTAGCCCAGGGCGACGGACTCGGCCACGGTGAAGACGGGCACGAGCATGAAGTGCTGGTGGACCATGCCGATGCCGGCGGCCACGGCGTCGCCCGGCCCGGAGAAGGTGACGGGCTCGTCGTCGATGAGGATCTCTCCGGCGTCGGGCTGGTGGAGGCCGTAGAGGACGTTCATGAGCGTGGACTTGCCCGCGCCGTTCTCGCCCAGGAGGGCGTGGATCTGGCCGGGTTCGACGGTTAAGTCGATATGGTCGTTGGCCACGAGCGGCCCGAAGGCCTTCGTGATCCCGCGCAGCTCAAGCTTCACAACAGACTCGCTTCCGGGTGGCGGTGGAGGCTCGGGGCGCCGGGCCCCGGCCGGGCGGTCAAGAGGGGTCGTAGGGGGTGGAGACGTCGAGGGACCCGTCGATGATCTGGCCTCGCAGCTCCTCGAGCCTGGCCTTGACCGGCGCCGGCACCCGGGAGTCGAAGTCGTGGAAGGGTGCGGCGGCCACCCCGTTGTTCTTGAGGGTTCCGATGTAGGGCTCGGAGGAGAATCTCCCCTCGGAGGCGTTCTTGACGGTGTCGAAGACCGAGTTGCCGATCTCCTTGACCACGGAGGTCATGATGATGCTGCCGTCACCGGAGGAGGTGTAGCCGTCGGAGTCGACCCAGATGACGGCGTTGGTGCCCCGGCGTCGTTCTTCTGGCGCACGGAGGACAGCGTGCCCTGGCCGACGGGGCCGGCCACCGGCATGATGATGTCCGCGCCCTGGGAGATGAACTGCTCGGTGATGGCCTGGCCCTTGGCGGCGTCGGTGAAGTTGCCGACGAAGGAGCCGCCCTTGCCGGTGGTGGTGTCCCAGCCCTTGACCTGGACCTGGGCGCCGGTGTCCTGGTTGTAGCGGGCCACGCCCTTGGCGAAGCCGTCCATGAAGATCTGGACGGTGGGCAGGGGCTTGCCGCCGTAGGTGCCCACGACCCCGGTGCGGGAGGTGCCAGCGGCTGCGTACCCGGCCAGGTAGGCGGCCTCGGCCGTCTTGAACAGGAGGGGCTTGGCGTTGGGCAGGGTGGCGGGCTTGCCGTCGGCGCCGATGAAGGAGGCGTCGATGAGGGCGAACTGGATGTCGGGGTTGGCCTTGGCCGACTCGGTCAGGTCGGCGGCGATGTTGAAGCCGACGCCGATGACGAGCTTGCAGTTCTGCTGGATGAGCGCGTAGATGTTGGTGGCGTAGTCGGCCGAGTTCTCCGACTGCACGGCAATGGTCTTGACTCCCAGCTCCTTGCCGGCCCGGTCCAGGCCCTTCTTGCCGGACTCGTTGAAGGAGTGGTCGTCGAATCCTCCCTCGTCGGAGAGCATGCAGGCGGTGAAGTTCTTGGCTCCCTCCAGGTTGCGGGCGGGCCGCTGGGCCGGTGGCGTCCCGCAGGCGGCCAGGGCCAGGGCCACGGCCGCGCCGAGCGTCATCGCGGAGCAGGCCTTCTTCATGGAAACCTCCGTGGTTCTCGCGTGCGACAGGGGGACACATTCGAGTGTCAAGGATAGGCGAGAACCTCTCATTCTCACACCACCTGTTCCACCGGGATGAGCTCGTGATCGTCGTGGTTTCAATAAGGGGCCCGGCGTCGGAGGGCTGTCTTCTTCCGGTGCCGGGCCCCTCAGGACCTCAGCGGTTCCAGCGGCCCCAGCGACTTCGACGGCTGCTGCGCCCGCGGTGCAGTGGTTCGGCTAGAGCAGGTCCTCTCGACCGGCCGCCTTGAGAGCGTCGACGACGCTCTTGACGTCCTGGGCGTGCTCGGGGGTGGTGACCAGGAGGGCGTCGGGCGTATCGACGACGACGGTGCCCGGCACTCCCAGGAGCACCACCGTGCGTCCGGAGGTGGAGGCGATGAGGGCGCCCTCGGAGTCGAGGGCCCGGATCTCTGCGCGAGGGGCGGCGTCTCCGGCAGTGCCCGTCCCGGTAGAGCCGTCGGTGTCGTCGAGCACTCTGGCACCGGTGGCCGGACCCTCGGTGCGAGGCGGGACGAGGTCGGTCAGGGCGTCGAATCCGCCGACGTCGTTCCAGCCCATGGAGACCGGCACGGTGGCCACTCCCCCGGCGGCGGCCACCGGCTCGGCGATGGCGTGGTCGATGGCGATCTTCTCCAGGGCCGGCCAGCGCTCGGCCAGGACCTCCTCGCGCTCGGGAGCGTCCCAGACGGCGGCGATGGCCTCGATGCCCTGGGCCAGCTGGGGCCTGAGCTCGGCGAGGTGGTCCAGGAGGACGCCGGCGCGGACCACGAACATGCCGGCGTTCCAGCGGTAGTCGCCGGTGGCCAGGTAGGCGGCGGCGGTGTCGGCGTCGGGCTTCTCGGTGAAGCCCAGGACCCGGCGTCCGTCGGGGGCCCCAGGGCACGTCGGTGGGGTCGCCGGCGTGGATGTAGCCGAAGGCGGTCGAGGGGCCGGTAGCCTCGATCCCGATGGTGACCACCCAGCCCTGCTCGGCCAGGCGGGCGGCCTGGCGGACGGCGTCGGCGAAGGCGGCCCGGTCGGCCACGGTGTGGTCGGCGGCGAAGGAGCCGACGACGGCGTCTCGTCCGTGTCGGTGGGCGATGACGGCGGCGGCCAGGCCAATGGCCGCCATGGAGTCGCGCGGGGAGGGCTCGGCCAGGAGGTTGTCGCGCGGGATGCTCGGGAGCTGGTCGGCCACGGCGGCGATGTGGGCGACGCCGGTGACGACCGTCGTCGTCGCGGTCACCGGGGCCAGTCGCTCAACGGTGTCCTGCAGGAGGCTGCGGCCGGCCCCGGTGAGGTCGAGGAGGAACTTGGGGCGCCGGCGCCGGCTGAGCGGCCACAGCCGGGTGCCCGCACCGCCTGCGGGAATGATGGCGTGAATGGCCGGTGCCGACCCGTCGGGCTGTACGGCGCGATCGGACTTGCCAGGGTTGCCAGAAATCTCAGTCACCGCCACAGGCTAGCGCTCAGACCGCAACCTCGCACACACCACCACCCCAGTCTCAGCATCTACATCCCGGGCCGAGAGACCTTCTTCCGCTGAGTCGCTTTCATGACACCTGCAGCAATCAAACCAATAATGCCGAGCACCATTCCACCGGCCGCCGCTTTGCGAACCGTATAGGCGCTCTCACCAAGCCATCCTTGACTCTTCCACTGGGCACGAGCCTGATAGCTCTCAATGGTGATGGGACAGTCCCCTGGTCCGGATCACTGAACCCGGAACTGACGGACCCATCGGTGACACATTCGTACTTGGGAGCCTCTCCGCTCGCAGGAATAAGACTGACTCAATGGCTCCCGCACCCACTACCAGCAGAACCAACGCAAAGATGAGAACTCGTTTAGACGCCGACACAACGACTCCTTTCAGGGGAAGAGAACAAGGAATGTGTTCGATACGCAGTATTACCCGTGTGGACGAGAATCTCAACCCAGGATTCACGAACCGCCGACGTATATATCCCCTATCGATTCGGTAGGCACCCGAGGCCTCAAGAACACATCATCCTCATCGTTTGATTCGTGAAAAACTCGCCGTCGGGCGTCAGCACCACCATTTACCGCCTCTCCCAAAAAGTGCGTCCATGCACTCACGGGATCGGCACCGGGGGGACGTAGTCGGGGTGCGCCGTCGGGTCCGCCTCGAGGCTGCCGGTGATGGACTGGCGGGGCCAGGCCAGGGTCTCGGGCACGGAGAGCGTCACGTAGTTGGGACGCTCGTGGGCGTGGACCTCGTTGGGATGGTCGACGTCCCGGGGCAGCGGCGGGTTGGCCATCCAGGCCGCCACGAGCAGCACGACGCGACTGGTCAGGTGCAGCCACAGAATGAGGACGGCGATGGCCGCGAAGGAGGCCAGAAGCGGGTTACGCGTCACCGAGCCGACCGCCCCGGTGCCCACCTGGCGCAGCACACCGAGGGCGAAGGCGCCCAGCATGCAGCCCTGCAGCAGGTCACGTCGGGGAGGGCGGATGCCGCACACAGTGATGAGGAGCGCCAGGACACCGGTGTCAATGAGGAAGGAGAGCAGGAGCGTCATCACCCACGCCCCGGTTCCGGTCAGCGACTGCGGCAGGCCCAGGGAACGACCGACACTGCCCGACAGCGTCGTGGTGACCACCGAGGCCACGGCCGTCACCAGCACTCCCGGCCACGATGACGAGGAACCCCGCGATATTCGCCAGCTGCCCGACCACCGGCCTCATGACGGGATTGACCAGCCCGAACATGGCCCGCAAGGCGATCTTGAGAGTGCCCATGAGGCTGATGACGGAGTAGATGAAGGCCCCGGCCGCCAGCACCGATCCCAGGTTGAGCGCCGAAGGGAGGGTCAGCTGCTCGACCGAGACCAGCCCCTTGCCGTTGCCGGTGTCGATGACACCGGGCAGCAGCGAGTTGATGGAGTCCACGACGGCGGCCCGGATGGTGGGGTGCTGACCGAGCATCGCCATGAGCATGCTCACACCGATGACGAGGACGGCGAAGACCGAGAACATGCCCGTGTAGGCGATTCCTCCGGCCATGAGCGCGCCTCGCGCCGTGCCGTAGCGGATCAGGGCCCGGCCGACCCGCGTGCGCCGCCCGACCTCCAGCAGTTCCTTGACGCGCTCGATCACACCGACACCGCCGGGAGTCGTCAGGGGGCACCGACACTGCGGGCACAGCAGTGTCGGCGGAGGCGTCAGGGACCAGGGAGCCCCCGAAGGCGAAGGCGGCCACCACGTCCCAGCCCCCCGAAGCCGAGCACCGGCCACCGCCGTGGCCGGCGGGCCGGCTGCGGTGTCGGTAGAGATGAAGCTCGGTGACGGTGAAGTCCATGGTCAGGTCCGCGCCCTTCCTCGCCGCGATGTCGAGACCGTCCTCGGCAACCTCGTGAGCCAAAGTCACGTGCGGGTGGAAGGGGAAGCTGAGCGAACGGGCCAGGGGCCCCCGGCGGTCGCGCACCCGCATCTGAAGACGATCGCACTCCTCGGCGCCGCTGCGCAGCCCGAGGTAGACCACGGGGCTGACGGGCCGGAAGGTGCCGACCTCGTCCAGCCGCACCTCGAAGGGACTCGTCCCAGCAGCCACGTTGCGCAGGTGCCGCATGACCTCGTCGAGGGAGTCGAGGTCGACGGCCGTGGGCGGCAGCAGCGTGATGTGGGGCGGCACGACCTCGGCCAGAGGATCCCCGGCGGCCTCCCGCACCGCCCGCACCTGGGCGGCGTAGTGGGAGGGCAGGGCGATGGCCACACCGATGACGCACTGGTTCGCGTCTGGTGCGGGGATCTGCATGACTCCTGGGCTCCTACGGGATGACTGGTTGATCGGGCTGATGCGAGTTCCTGCGTCCGGAGAACGCATGACCACGAGGGTGACCCGAACACATTACCGTGTCACACCCCCGTTATCCCAGCCGGGAGCGCGGCACGAGCGGGATAAGTGTGCCATGACCGACCGAACGGGTGGAACGGCCGCCACCGCCGCCGCCTGTGCGACTCTGTGCGGGAACGTGCGGACATGGCGTTTTCGACGTCGAGGTCTGGCAGACTGGGCCCATGCAACCCGGCCCCTCAGCCTCCGCCGTCGGATCGCCCCGTCCGGCCCCGATGCTCGCCCGTCAGCGCCAGGAGCACATCCTGGAACGGGTCGCGGCCACCGGCGGGGTCCGGGTGGCCGACGTCGTCGAGGAGCTGGGTATCTCCGAGATGACCGTGCGCCGTGACATCACCGAGCTCGTCACCCAGGGGCTGGTCGAGCGCGTCCACGGCGGGGCGGTGGCCGCCGGCCCCACCACCCTCGAGCCGCGATTCACCGCCAAGTCGACCCTCAACCTGGAGGCCAAGCGCCGCATCGGTCAGGCCGCGGCCGCCATGGTCCGCCCCTGGGGACTCCCTGGCGCTGTCAGCCGGGACCACCACGCTGGCGCTCGCCCAGGCCCTGACCGAGCTGGAGCACTTCCCCACCCTGACCGTCATCACGAACTCGCTGCCCGCCGCGCAGGTGCTCTTCGACGCCGCCGACGCCGCCCGCGCCGAGAACCGCGACGCCCCCACGGTGGTCATCACCGGGGGTGAGCGCACGCCGTCGAACGCCCTGGTGGGGCTGGTGGCCATTGACGCACTGAGCACGATGCGCGTGGAGTGGGTCTTCCTGGGCGCCCACGGATTCACTCCCGAGGCCGGGCTCATGACCCCCAACCTGCAGGAGGCCTCCGCCAACCAGGCGCTGGTCGCCGCCGGACGCACGGTGGTGGCCACGCTGGACTCCTCCAAGTGGGGGGTCCTGGGGCTGCGCTCCTTCTGCGCCACCCGGGATATCGGGGTCCTGGTGACCGAGGCCGAGCCCGACGCCGACGGCGTCGACGCCCTGCAGCAGGCCGGCACCCGCCTGACCATCGCCACCTGACCCCGTCCCGCGGGCCTTTCCCTTCCACAGCCTGTCCGCCCACTCACAACAACCCACCACAGGAGAACACGATGACCAACGATGCTCCCGTCTTCGCCCCTGCACTGAGCCCCCAGGAGGGCGCCGAGGCCGCCACCGCCCTGTTCCGGGAGGTCTTCGAGGCCGAGCCCGACGGCGTGTGGTACGCCCCCGGGCGCGTCAACATCATTGGCGAGCACACTGACTACAACGGCGGCCTGGCCCTGCCCATCGCCCTGCCCCACCGGGCGCACCTGGCGCTGCGGCGCCGCGAGGACCGCGTCGTGCGCCTGGTCTCCCCAGACCCGGGAGAAGGTCGACGTCATGGACCTCGACACGATCGGCCCGAAGGGAACCCCCGGGGAGGTGGAGCACTGGGCCTCCCTACATCGCCGGCGTCGCCTGGTCCCTGGAGCGCGACGGCTTCGAGAACCTGCCCGGCTTCGACGCCGCACTCGTCTCCTGCGTGCCCCTGGGAGGCGGACTGTCCTCCTCGGCGGCCCTGGAGTGCTCGGCGGCCGTCGCCATCGACGAGGTCGCGGGCCTGGGGCTGGCCGGAACGCCTGAGGAGCCCGACGACGCCGGGCGTGCTCGCCTGGTGACCAACTGCGTGCGCACGGAGAACGAGATGGCCGGAGCCCCCACCGGCGGCATGGATCAGTCGGCCTCCCTGCGCTGCCGCGAGGGCCACGCCCTGGAGCTGGACTGCCGCGACGGCTCGGTGACCCACGTGCCCTTCGACCTGGCCGCCGAGGGCCTGGCCCTCCTGGTCATCGACACCAAGGCCAAGCACTCCCTGGACGACGGCCAGTACGGGGCCAGGCGAGCCGCCTGCGAGCGGGCCGCTGAGATCCTCGGGGTGGAGCTCCTGGCGGACATCGCGATCGAGGACCTGCCCGGCGCCCTCGAGCGCCTCGCGGCCACCGACGGCGACGACGCCGACGAGCTGGTCAAGCGCACCCGCCACGTTGTCACCGAGATCGACCGCACCCGCCGGCTCGTGGCGCTCCTGCAGGACGGGCAGCCCCTGCGCGGGGAGAAGCTCGCCGAGGCGGGCAGGCTCATGGACGCCTCGCACGAGTCACTGCGGGTGGACTACGAGTGCACCTGCCCCGAGCTGGACGTGGCCGTGGAGGCGGCCCGCGCCGCCGGCGCCCACGGGGCGCGCATGACCGGCGGCGGGATTCGGCGGCTCGGCGATCGCCCTGGTGGACGCCGACGCCGTCCACGACGTGGCCCGCGCCGTGGCCGAGGCCTACCAGCGCGAGGGGCTTCAACCCGCCGGCCTTCCTCGACGCGGTTCCCTCCGCCCCGGCCGGCAGGCTCGCCTGAGCGGCCCCGACGCACCGTTGAGCCTCCACGCCTGACGGCCATCAGTCCCTCTCCAACCTCGGTTGGAGAGGACTGTCAGCATTCCTCCTTCAGGATGAGGTCTGACAACCGCCTGTGCCGTAGTCTCTGCGCGTATTAATCAGGAGCCCGGGGTCCCTACCCGGTTCTGATCCCGCCGCCTTCCATGGAGGACGCCGTGAAGCGCTTCGTCTGGCCCGCCCTCAAGACCCTCATTGCGGTGATCGTCGCCGTCGCCCTGGTGAAGATCGCTTTCTTCCCCTCGCAGGGCGACGGGACGACCGCTGACATCTCCCCGGGTTACGCCGCCGACGTCAAAACCGTCCCCGTGACCAAAGGCAGCATCTCCAACACGGTCTCGGTCAAGGGTCACATCGTTCAGGACGCCACGGTCGAGGTTCAGGCCGACCTGGCCGGCGTGGTGGACTCGGTCGCCGTGGAGAAGGACACCCAGGTCAGTGCCGGCGACCCGCTGCTCTACATCAAGCACTCGAGTCCCAGCCCCCGGTGACCAAGACCGATGAGAGCGGCAACGTCACCCAGACCCCGACCGAGGACAAGGTCACCTGGTCCACGATCTACGCCCCCGTCAGCGGCACCGTGACCCCCAAGGTCCTCAAGCAGCAGGAGACCGGCGTCGGCGTCGTCGTGGCCACCATCACCCCGCGACCTACTCGGCCACCGGGACCGTCAGCGCCGCGCAGCAGTACCGGCTCACCAATGCGCCCACTGCCGCGACCCTGACCCTGGAGGGGGCCCGGCGCCCTTCCAGTGCAACAACCTCAAGGTCGGCACCAAGGCCTCCACCTCCACGACCACCGGTGGGGACGGCTCGACGACGACCACCTCCGGTGACGGTACCAGCGTGGAGATGCGCTGCGCGGTTCCCGGCGACCAGAAGGTCTTCGCCGGTATGCCGGTGACCATCAGCGTTGACGCCGGCAGCGCCTCAGAGGCCCTGATGGTTCCGGTCACCGCCGTGGAGGGCAAGGTCGGCTCGGGCTTCGTGTGGCTGGTGCCCGAGTCCGGGGACGCCTCCAAGGCGGTCAAGACCGCTGTGAAGCTGGGGATCACGGACGGTACGAACATCCAGATCACCGCCGGCCTCAAGGCCGACCAGCAGGTCCTGCAGTTCGTCCCCAACAAGGACACGCGCCGCACCGGGACGCCGGACACCTGCGAGCCGGACAACTCCGCCTGCTACGACTCCGAAGGCAAGGAGATCCTGTGAGCGGGCTGCTGGAGCTGCGGGAGATCACCCGTACCTTCACCGTCCCCGACTCCGAGCCCCTGCACATCCTCACGGGAGTCAACCTGAGCGTCTCCCCGGTGAGCACGTGGCCATCGTGGGACGCTCGGGAACGGGAAAGTCGACTCTGCTCAACATCCTGGGTCTCATCGACAAGCCGACATCGGGCCACTACACGCTCTCAGGGCACCGACACCTCCCGGCTCGGGGAGAGTCGCCGCGCCCACCTGCGGGGGCAGACCTTCGGCTTCGTCTTCCAGTCCTTCAACCTCATCCCGGGACTGACCACCACCGAGAACGTGGCGGCACCCCTCCTGTACGACACCGGCAGGGCCTTCTGGACCCGCAGCGCACGGGCCGCCGAGCTGTTGGAGGCCGTGGGCCTGGGCGACAAGGTGGGCTCGCCCATCTCGCGCCTGTCGGGAGGCGAGCAGCAGCGGGTGGCCATCGCCAGGGCGCTGTCGCGCCGCCCCAGCGTCATCCTGGCCGACGAGCCCACCGGCGCCCTCGACGTCGACACCGGCAACTCGGTCATGACGCTCCTGGAGCGTCAGTGCGCCGAGAACGGTGCCGCCCTCATCATCATCACGCACGACCTGGCCGTGGCCGGCCGCGCTCACACCCAGTACCGGCTCGATCACGGCACCCTCACCCCGATCTCCGTCATGCGTCGCAAGGTCGGCAGCCTGGAGGAGTTCGGTGAGGTCGTCACCACCCCTCCGGCATCCCCCTACCCGTCTGCGCCCACCAGCCAAGAAGGAGCCTCATGAACGGCATTCTCACCGGATTCTTCGGCGCCATCGTCGAGGCCTGGGCCCAGCTGCGCATCGGCAAGCTGAGGGTCCTGCTGTCGCTGGTGGGCGTGGCGGCGGCGGTGGCGGCCATGACCTTCGTCATCGCCCTGGGGCAGGTCTCCGTCGACGCCATCAACAAGGTCAGCGAGAAGTACACCGGCCGCCCGGGCACGGTGACGATCAACGTCAGCCCCACCGGCAAGGGCCTGGACCAGGCCCTCCAGGCCGACGACGCCCCCGAGTCCAGTACCGGCGCCGACTCAGGGTGCCAGCGGCGGCAGCAGCGACGGTGCGGGCGGCGCAGGCGGTGCAGGGCGCTGCAGGCGGCGCTGGTAGCGCGGGCGGAGGCTCCACGACCAGCGCTGCGACAGCGGCGAAGATCTCCTCGGCGATGAACAGCTTCGTCGAGCGCTACGAGGTCAAGTCCTGGGCGACGACCTACACCTCCAACGTGCGCTTCTCCTTCCCCGACGGCGCTCGGAGCGTGCCCACCCAGACCGTGAGCCTGAGCTACGGGCTTCTGCACCACAAGACCGTCTCCCAGGGGCGCTGGTTCACCGCGCAGGACGAGGACGACCTCTCCCCGAGCATGGTCGTCACCCAGGGCTTCCTCGACGCACTGGGGATCCAGCAGCTCACCGAGCCGGTCACCATCACCTCCTTCTCCCCGGTGCAGACCTCCTTCACGATCGTCGGCGTGCTGGAGGCGGAGGACCTCTCCCTCATGGGCTGCAGCGGCGACCCCGAGCGGGACGCGGGCCTGCCGTGCACCCAGCCCGTGACCGCCTTCGCCCTCAACACGCCCCATGAGCACTGGCTGCCCAAGGACGCCGCCCGCCCCGCCCCCACGCTGGAGATCTGGGCCGGTCAGGACGGCGCGAAGGAGGTCGCCAGCCTGGCCAAGAAGGACCTGGACGCGCGCTTCGGTCAGGGGCTCGACCCAGGCCGAGGACAACCTCCAGGGCGGCGGCTTCAGCTCCAGCGCGAACACCTTCACCCAGGTGGTCACGGCCGCCGGCGTGTTCGTCATGCTGCTGGGGCCCTGAGCCTGGTCAACATCTCACTGGTGACCGTGCGTCAACGCATCCACGAGATCGGGGTGCGGCGCTCCTTCGGGGCGACGAGCCGACGCATCTTCTTCTCCATCATGCTGGAGTCGGTGGTGGCCACCGTGGTCGCCGGCGTCGTCGGCATCGGGATCGCCATCGTGGGGATGCGCGTGATGCCGCTGAGCGCCTTCCTCGGCATCCCGGTGACCACGACCCCGCCCTTCCCCATGGTGGCGGCCGTCATCGGCCTGGTCGCGGCCACCGCCGTGGGCGCGCTGGCGGGCATCATCCCGGCGATCGTGGCCACCCGCATCCGGCCGATCGACGCGATCCGCTACTGAGAGGCCGTCGGGGTCGGGCCGAACAGGCACCCGACCCCGACGTGCTCTCCGAAAAAGGTCAGCCGCGTCTTCAGCGGTACTCGACGACGAGCGGGGCGTGGTCGGACCAGCGTGAGGCGTAGTCGGGCGCCCGGTCCACGGTGACGCTGTGGGCCCGCTCGGCCAGGGCGGGGGTGAGGACCTGGTAGTCGATCCGCCAGCCGGTGTTGTTGTCGAAGGCCTTGCCGCGTTGGGACCACCACGTGTAGGGCCCCTGCTCCTCGTCCCCCACGAGGTGACGCGAGGCGTCCACCCAGCCGGAGGCGAACCAGCCCTCCAGGTGGGCGATCTCCTCGTCCATGACGCCGGCGATCTTGTTGTGGTTGGGCTTCCAGTTCTTGATGTCACGCTCGGAGCGCACCACGTTGAGGTCCCCGGCCATGACGACCTGGGGCCCTCCATCACGGGCGGCGGCCAGGAGCTCGGCCATGCGGGCGTCGACGAGCTCGAGGTGGGCGTACTTGGTCCATCTTCTCGGTGCCCAGCTGGCCCGAGTGCAGGTAGGCGGAGATGACGGTGAGCCGCTCGAGACCGTCGAAGCCGGTGAGGCTCAGGTCGGCCTCGAGCCAGCGGCCGGAGTCGACGTCGGGCTCCTCGGTGCCGGGCGCGGCCACGCCGTAGCGCAGCTCGCCGAGGGTGGCGGGGCCGCCCTCGCGCACGGCGACGCCCACGCCCGCACGTCCCTTGATGCGGCAGGGGCCAGATGGCGGCCTCGTAGCCGGGCAGGAGGTCGACGGCGATCTGCTCGTCGGCCCGGACCTCTTGGAGCAGGAGGATGTCGGGGGCGGAGGCGGCGAGCCACTCCCCATGCCCTTGCGGGCGGCGGCCCGGATGCCGTTGACGTTGACAGTGGCGATACGCATGGCGGCAAGCCTACGCGCTCGGCCCTGAGCCTGAGACGATAGGGCCATGAGCGACGCCGGTAGGAGTGCCAGCACCGTGAGAACCGTTCACGTCCTGGTCCAGGGCACGGTCCAGGGGGTGGGCTTCCGCTACCACTGCGCCTACACCGCCCAGGAGCTGGGAGTGGTGGGGCAGGTCCGCAACCTGCCCGACGGCGACGTCGAGGTCACGGCCCAGGGCGAGCCTGAGGCCGTGGGCCGGCTGATCGCGTGGCTGCGGCACGGCCCGCGGTGGGCCTCGGTGCGCCGGCTCACCGTCACCGACCTGCGCGCCGGCTGCCTGGATGAGCGCAGGTTCGAGATCACCGGGTGAGAGGATCGGGTCATGGAACCCGACGACGCCCGAGCACCGCGCGGCGCACAGCGAGTCGGCGTGTGGATGGCGGTCATCGTCATCGCCGCCGTCCTGCCCGTCCTGGCTCAGACCTCGCTGCTGTCCCGTATCAGCACCCTGTTGTGGCTGGCCTCCATGCCGCTGTGCATCCTGGGATGCGCGATGCTGGCCAAGGAACTGGCGGCGCGTCGCGCCTCCCGGCAAGAGGAGGACTGAGCGCCCAGCAGCGGTGAGCCGCAGATACAGACTGACGGGGCGGATGAGGCTCTCCTCATCCGCCCCGTCAGCCGTCTACTGGCCGCAGTCTCGCCGTCAGCCGGCCTCAGAGCCGGTCAGGCGACGACGACGCAGCATGAGCGCGACACCACCGCCGGCCAGGAGCAGCAGGGCGATGCCTCCCAGGAAGAGCGCCTGGGTTCCGGTCAGGGGCAGACCGGCCACAGTCTTCTTGGGGCTCGCGGTGGGCGAGGCGGCGCTGTAGTCGGTGACGCCCGGCTTGCCCTGACCGGGCGGAGTGGCGGAGTCCTTGCCGTTCTTCGCCCCGTTGGAGCCGTTGCTGTTGCCGGGGATGTCACAGCTGCCGGCCTTGGCGTTGCAGGGGTCGGTGATCGGCTTGTCGGTGAAGCCCAGTCCCTGGGTGCGCAGAAGGACCGTGGAGTCGAGCTGGCCGTCCTGGGCGTCGGCGATGGCCACGCGCACGTGCACCTTCTGCCCCGGGGTGACGGAGGCCTGGCAGGGCAGGGCGGAGGTGTAGCCGTTGAACTCCACGGGGATCTGACCCGGCGCGTGTCCCGAGACATTGGCCGTGTAGTAGGCGGCGTTGGAGGACTCGTTGATCGAGGCGGCGCTCACGGCCGTCTGCGTGCCGGGGACGTGGGCGCACTCGGTGCCGTTGACCTGGATGCTCAGCGGGTCCTTGTATCCGCGCGACTGCCAAGAGGCCGGGGTGCCCTCGGTGGCGCCGGCGTACTCCTCGGAGCCGAGGCTGTAGTAGAGGACGATGTTTGAGCTGGTGGCGGTGACGTCGAACTCCAGGACGGCCTCGTCGTAGACGTCGGTGCCGGCCACCTTGGCCAGTCCCACCGGGTCCTCGACGACGCCGAAGTCACCGGTGGTGTCCAGGGCGTCATTGGGTCCCAGGACCGCGGAGCGGGTGATGTCGGTGTCGGAGTCGGCGGTGGGATCGGGGTCGACGAGGGAGCCGGTGGACAGGGCGACACCCTCGGTGATGGCGTTGCCGTCACCGGGCAGTCCCTTGACCGTGCCGATCTGGACGTCCTTGCCGGAGACGGATGCGTTGGAGACTGTCGCCTTCGGACCAGCGACCATCTGGGCCAGGGACTGGGCGCTCACCGTGGAGGTGTTGCGCAGGGAGGTGGTGGACTGCCCCGCCGTATTCGGCGCTGTAGCGGCCACTGCCGGGCCGGCCGCACTCAGGGCGAGCGCAGCCAGCAAAGCGATTGTTGAAGCGGATAACCGTCGCAGACGGATGGGAAGAGTATTCACAGGATCTCCGTTAGACACGGGGCCGCCCGGCAGCGGACGACCACCTGAACCGACAGGCTGGGAGACCAGACAGCTCACGGAGAACGCGCTCAGACTAACCGGACAATAAGCCCTTGGCTTGTGGTCTATGTCACCAAGTTACCAAGAACCTCAAGAAACCCTGAGAATGCAGGGGCTACGTCTTTGGTGGCAGTGTCCCGATATTGACAGAGCGGTCCAAAGACCTGTCCCTCCACCTCCAGGTTCTCCTAAGGTTGGACCTGGGAGATCACATAACAGCGGCTCACGGCGCACTGACACCCTCATCCCCCATGAGTAAGGACAGTACGGACAATGACCGTGACACACACTTCGTTCCGCGCCCGTCGCAGACGACTGGCCGTGGCGCTGACGCTCGGACTCCTGGTAGCCGGGTCCGGCACCACCGCGCTCGCCGATGAGACGCCCTCCCCAGCGCCTCCCCCACCGCCACCGCTACTGCCGAGGCCTCGCCCGAGGCGGAGCGGCCCAGAAGAACGACCAGTCCCCTGCCGGCCAGGCGCAGGCGAGCCAGAGCCCCCACCGAGCAGGGTCAGGCGGGCCAGAGCGACCAGCAGGCCGCCGGTGGGGCCGCGGCCCAGGACGCGACGGGCTTCAAGGCCGACAACCCCGGCTGGGCCAACGCCACCAAGCACACCGGTGCGGCGCACGGGGTCGAGGAGAACTACACCGCCAAGTGGACCCGCGCCGACGCCATGCAGATCCAGCGCGTCTCCAACCCCAATGCGCCGTCGGGCACCAACTCGATGCCCGAGCAGGTCACGATGCCGGAGATCTCCAACGGTTTCCCGGCCACGAGCGACGACGTATGGGTGTGGGACACCTGGACGCTGACCGATGAGGCCGCCCACCAGATCTCCTACAACGGATGGGAGATCGCCTTCTCCCTGGTGGCCGACCGGCACGCCGGCTACACCTTCGACGACCGCCACACCCACGCGCGCCTGGGCTTCTTCTACCGCAAGGCCGGCACGCAGACCTCCTCAGCCGACGGCGCAGGCAGCTCCAACGGCGGGTGGATCTACGGGGGCACGTCTTCCCCGACGGCGCCTCCGGATCGATCTTCGAGGACCAGAGCTTCACGGCCCAGACCGAGTGGTCCGGCTCGGCCCGCCTCATGGAGGGCAACAAGATCCGCATGTTCTACACCTCGGTGGCCTTCTACAACACCACCACCGGCGGCAGTGGCGACGGGGGCTACGGTCAGGACGGCAACAACGCGGCCTCCAAGCCCTACGACCCGCGGATCGTGCAGTCCGAGGGACGCATCTACGCTGACGAGAACGGTGTGTGGCTCACCGGGTTCCGCACCCAGCACCAGTTGCTCGTCCCGGACGGCAAGTACTACCAGACCCGCGAGCAGAACCCGGGCGTGAACTTCCGCGACCCCTTCACCTTCCGCGACCAGAACAACCCCTCGGACCCCACCGAGTACATGGTCTTCGAGGGCAACTCGGCCTTCGTCCGTGAGCAGCAGTACGTCGACGCCGCGGCCAAGGCCGGTCAGAACACCGCTGTGGCCACCTGCACCGCGGAGGACCTCGGCTACGAGCAGGGCGATCCCAAGGCGGAGACGGTCGAGGCGGTCAACCAGCGCGGTGGCTACTACCAGCTGGCCAACGTGGGCCTGGCCCGGGCCAAGAACAAGGCGATGACCCAGTGGGAGTACCTGCCTCCGCTGCTGAGCGGTAACTGCGTCAATGACCAGACCGAGCGGCCCCAGATCTACTTCCAGGACGGCAAGTACTACCTGTTCACGATCTCGCACCGGGAGACCTATGCCGACGGGCTCCAGGGCCCCGAGGGCGTCTACGGCTTCGTGGGCGACGGGCTGCGAAGCGACTACAAGCCGCTCAACCAGAACACGGGGATCGCGCTGGGCAACCCCATCAATCTCAACTTCAACCCGGGCAAGCCCTACTCGCCGGACTTCAACCAGAGCCCGTACACCTTCCAGTCCTACTCGCACTACGTCATGCCCGGCGGCCTGGTGGAGTCCTTCATCGACTCCATCGGCGGCAACAAGGACGGCAACCCGGTGCGCGGAGGCTCACTGGCCCCGACGGTGAAGCTCAACATCTCCGGGGACACCACCTCAGTGGACCGCACCTACGGCACCAACGGCTTGGGGGGCTTCGCGGACATCCCCTCGGACCGGGTCCGCTCCAACGGCGGTGACACCCGCCCGCAGCGGCTGAAGTAGGCGCCGCACTCAGGGCATCACTGCTCGAGCAGGGAGGCGGGGCCGTTGGAACAGAACTTCCGGCGGCCCCGCCTCCTGTCGTCGACGTGTCCTGCGGCGTCCTTACAGGGCCGCGGCCAGGGGTGAGGCTGCCCGACGTGATGGTGGCCGTGCCCTTGGCCCCCAGGACGATCTCCTGGCAGGAGGGGGCGGTGAAGACCAGGAGGCTGCCGACGGTGGCGCCGTCGTCGACGAAGACCTCGAGGCTGGAGCGGTCCAGGTAGAGGTGCAGACGCACTGTGGAGCCGGTGGGGCGGTACTGCGTCTGGCGGCGCAGGGCGAAGTCGGTGGTGGTCCCCTCGTCCTTGCCGTCGACCTGTGTGAGCCCGCCGTCGGTGCGGTCGAGGTAGAGGGTGCCGGCCGAGATGTCGACGCCGACGCGCACTTCCTGGGTCTTGCCGTCGACCGTGCCGCGGGCCAGTCCCAGCCAGGCCTCGGAGGCGTGGGAGACGTCCAGCGTCAGGTCGATCTCGACCGTGCGGCCGGTGCCCAGAGCCGTCACCGTGTCGGTGGCCTTGAGGCCGGAGAGGTCGGCGGCCCGCCCGCGCAGGGCGTCGAGCTCGGGGACGGGTTTCTGCACGAGGGTGCGCTTGCCGCCGATGGTGGTCAGGGACAGCTCGCGCGGGATGCTCATCTCACCGCGCCAGTCGCCGGTGGGCAGGGAGTAGGGGTAGTTCCAGTTGCCCAGCCAGGCCATCCACACGCGGCGGCCCTCGACGTGCTCGAAGCTCTGGGCGGCGTAGAAGTCCTGGCCGACGTCGGTGAAGCGGGTGTCGCGGTCCTCGGGGAAGAAGACGGAGCCGTCGAAGTCGCCGATGAAGTACTGGGCGGTGGAGCCGGCCGTCTCCTCGTTGGCGCCGATCGAGAGGGTCATGACCCAGCGGGTGCGCCCGTCGCTGGAGTCGGTCAGGGGAAGAGGTCGGGGCACTCCCACACGGCGGCGCGCGAGCCGATGCCCTGGCCGAAGTCACTGGCGTGGCTCCAGGCCTTGAGGTCGGTGGAGCGGAACAGGGAGACGTGGTCCCCGGCGGAGACGATCATGATCCAGGCCTTGGAGTCCTCGTGCCAGAAGACCTTGGGGTCGCGGAAGTCCTTGCGCCCGTCGTTGGGGATGACGGGGTTGCCGGAGAAGCGCCGCCAGCTCCTCCCCCGGTCGGTGGAGTAGGCCAGGGACTGGGCCTCTCCGCCCTCGGTGGAGGTGTAGACGGCGACCATGCCGCCGCCGGTGACCAGGCCGGAGGTGTTGGCTCCGTCGACGACGCAGCTGCCGGACATGGCCAGGCCCTGCGCGTCGTGCTGCAGGGCCGTCCCCTGTCGCTTCCAACGCACCATGTCCGAGCTGATCGCGTGGCCCCAGGTGCCGTCCTGCTGGTGGAAGAGGTGGTACTCGCCCTGGTAGAGGACCAGGCCGTTGGGGTCGGCGAGGTTCCCCGTGGCGGGGCTGTAGTGGTAGGCGGGGCGGTAGGCGGCTGAGGCCGGCGAGTCGGTGGCCGTGGGCGTCGGCGAGCTCCGGCGCCCCGTGGTGCAGCGCACCAGGATGGCTCCGCCCACGATGAGGGCGCCGGCGCCGGCCGCGCCGAGGATGAGGGTCCGACGCCGCAGGCCGGTCCTGTGCGGCTGCGGGTCCTGGGAGCCGGTCGCCTCCGGCGAGGGAGACACAGGCGCCGTGTCCGCGGGGGCCGGCGGACACACCTCCGGCTGAGTCGGTTCAGGATCCGAGGAGCTCGGGGAGCCTGCCGACTCAGCCGGATGGGTGGGGTGGTGAGGATCCGAGGGATGGGCGCCGTGGGACTCGTCCGTCATGGCCTCAAGGTTATCGGCCGGTCGGGCGAGCGGCGACGCCCCTAGAGCGAGCGCTCCGCGGTCTCGACCACGTTGGCCAGCAGCAGGGCGCGGGTCATGGGCCCCACGCCGCCGGGGTTGGGTGAGAGCCAGGAGGCCACCTCGTCAACGCCGTCGGCGACGTCACCGGCGATGCGGCCCTTGCCGGTGGCCGGGTCGACGACGCGCGAGACACCCACGTCCAGGACGACGGCGCCGGGGGCGACCATCTCCGGGGTGATGATGCCGGGGCTGCCGGCAGCCGAGATGACGACGTCGGCCCGCCGCACGTGCTCGGCCAGATCCGTGGTGCCGGTGTGGCAGATGTCCACGGTGGCGTTGACGTCCTTGCGGCCCAGGAGCAGGCCGATGGAGCGGCCCACCGTGACCCCGCGGCCGACGACGCACACGTTGCGGCCGGCCAGGTCGATGCCGTGACGCTCCATGAGCTCGATGCAGCCGCGCGGCGTGCAGGGCAGGGGCGAGTCGATGGGCCCCGAGGCCCGCAGCACCAGGCGCCCCAGGTTGGTGGGGTGCAGGCCGTCGGCGTCCTTGTCCGGGTCTACGCGCTCCAGGATCGCGTTGGTGTCCACGCCCGCCGGCAGCGGGAGCTGGACGATGTAGCCGGTACAGGCGTCATCCGCATTGAGGCGGTCGACGGCGGCGGCCACCTCGGCCTGGGTGGCGGTGGCCGGCAGGTCCTCACGGATGGAGAGGATGCCGACCTCGGCGCAGTCGGCGTGCTTGCCGGCGACGTACTTGACGCTGCCGGGGTCCTCCCCACCAGGACCGTGCCCAGGCCGGGGGTGACGCCGCGCTCGCGCAGTGCCGTCACGCGTTCCTTGAGCTCGGCCTTGAGGGGCGGCGGCCGTGGCCTTGCCGTCCAGGACCCGGGCCGCTCCGTTCCAGGGAGCCCTCACTGGGCCAGCCCCGGGTAGAGGGGAAGGCGTCGGTCAGGGCGCGCACGCGACCGCGCAGGGCCGCCAGGGTCTCGTCGTCGGCGGTGCCGGCGGCGCCGTGGACGAGGGTGGCGGCGATGATGTCGGCGACCTCGGTGAACTCGGCGTCGCCGAAGCCGCGGGTGGCCAGGGCGGGGTGCCGATGCGCAGGCCGGAGGTGACGCGCGGGGGACGCGGGTCGAAGGGGACGGCGTTGCGGTTGACCGTGATGCCGGCGGTGTGCAGGAGGTCCTCGGCCTGCTGGCCGTCCAGGGAGGAATTGCGCAGGTCCACCAGCACCAGGTGCACATCGGTGCCTCCGGTGACCAGGCTGACGCCGGCGGCCTTGACGTCGTCGGCCCCCAGGCGCTCGGCGATGATGGCGGCGCTGCGCACGGTGCGCTCCTGGCGCTCGCGGAACTCCTCGGTGCCGGCGATCTTCATGGCCACGGCCTTGGCGGCGATGACGTGCATGAGGGGCCGCCCTGCTGGCCGGGGAAGACGGCGGAGTTGAGCTTCTTGCCCCACTGCTCGGCGCGGCTGGACAGGAGCATGCCGGAGCAGGGGCCGCCCAGGGTCTTGTGGACGGTGGTGGACACGACGTCGGCGTGCGGGACGGGGTTGGGGTGCAGGCCGGCGGCGACGAGCCCGGCGAAGTGGGCCATGTCCACCATAGGGTGGCGCCGACCTCGTCGGCGATGGAGCGGAAGGCGGCGAAGTCGAGGTGGCGGGGGTAGGCCGACCAGCCGGCGATGATGACCGAGGGGCGCTCGCGCAGGGCGGCCTCGCGCACCTGGTCCATCTCGATGCGCATGGTGGTCTCGTCCACGCCGTAGGCGGTGGCGTTGTAGTTCTTGCCGGAGAAGTTGATCTTCATGCCGTGGGTGAGGTGGCCGCCGTGGGCCAGGGACAGGCCCAGGAGGGTATCGCCGGGGGTGGCCAGGGCGTGGAGGACGGCGGCGTTGGCCTGGGCTCCGGAGTGGGGCTGGACGTTGGCCCACTCGGCGTCGAAGACGGCCTTGGCGCGCTCGATGGCCAGGGACTCGGCGACGTCGACGACCTCACAGCCGCCGTAGTAGCGGCGCCCCGGGTAGCCCTCCGCGTACTTGTTGGTCAGAACCGAGCCCTGGCACTCCAGGACGGCCCGGGGAACGAAGTTCTCCGAGGCGATCATCTCCAGGGTCTCGCGCTGACGGGCGAGCTCACCGGTGAGGACCTCGGCGATGTCCGGGTCGAGCTCGGCCAGCGGCTGGTTCAGGGACGGGGTGACGGCTTGCGCGGTCATGTCTCTCCTCAGGTGTGGGGCGCACGCTGCGCCATGGCAGGCGGCTGTGGGCGCACTGGTGGGCGATCCGTGGCCCAGGCGGGCGACCCCGGAGTCGTGTTCATGCCGCTCCCCGGTGGTGATCCACCCGGCGCCAGTCGCGACGGGAACACCCTACCGTGCCGGGGCGCAGCCGCGCCGCCCCGATCAGTACACCTAGCGCACAGCGCAGCCCAGCGGCTCCCAGCGCCACCTCATGCCGGGCGCACCGTCCCCTGCCGCACAGCACCTCCATGTGCCGCCGGGTGGTGCGGCTTGCACAGAGGCAGCGGGTACTCAGCCCTCCGGGTCCTCCTGCCCGAACCAGTCGCCCAGGCCGTCGTCGGCGCCGATCCAGGCCAGCGCCTGGGCCATCTCCTCGGGGCGCAGGAGGATCCGGGAGAAGGCGCGGCGCACCTGCTCGCGCATCTCCTCGTCTCCGACGCCGGTGACCACGAGGTGGCAGCGGGGCTCGCCGGCCGTGTCGTCGTCGGCACCGGAGGGGGCGGCCGGGACCTCCGCCCAGGTACCGGCGTCGCCGACGCTCACGGCACCTCCGGCGACCTCCCAGGTGCAGACCCGACCGGGACGGCTGGGCAGCCAGAAGCAGCCGCGAGCGCACAGGCCCTGACCGGCGAGCTCAACGACGAGGGAGCGCAGACGCTCGGGGTGGAAGGGCAGGGAGGCGCTGAGGTCGAGGGTCCACACGCCATGCTCGTCGGGGCCGCCCCAGGCGCTGGTGGTGGCGGGGTGGATGCGGCTCAAGGAGGCGGCGACGTCGTGGGTGAGGGGCGGTGAGGGCCTCCAGGAGGGGTGCGTCGAGGCCTGGGAGCAGGAGGGCGTCGTGGGGGCGCAGGTGCTCGATGAGGTCGGCCCCAGCGGGGTCCTCGTCGCGCCCCAGGGCCAGGACGAGGTCGGCGTATCCGAGGTTGGTCAGATGGACGGCGCCCGTGCAGCGGGAGTCGCCGGGGAAGGCGCTCAGCTGGCGGTGCTCGAGGAGCTCGTCCAGGGCGGTGGTGGCGTCCAGGACGTGGGCGGCTCCGGCCAGTCTGACGCCGGTTCCGGCGAGCTCCCTCGGCCAGGCCGGGCAGGAGGTGGGCGAGCTCGATGGCCGCCGGTAGGAGGATGACGGTGGTGCCGCCCGGGTCCTGGGCGGCGCGGTCCTGGGCGACGGCGGCCAGGACCTCCCGCAGGGAGCAGGTGGGGCAGGTGGAGGGCATGGGAACGTCGAGCCTGACCGGTTCGTCGTCGAAGCCCTCGGCCGAGCTGTGGCTGACAAGCCGGACCAGGTCGTCGTCGGCGTCGCTGCTCCCGGTCTCGTCGTCGGCGGCGAAGTGGAGCCCGGCGCGGATGACGACGGCGTCCTGGCCGGCCAGGGCGAGGTCGACCAGGTCCAGCAGGACGGGGTCGACGGCGCCGATGACGGCCAGGGTGTGCCGGCCGTCGGCCGGGGAGCCGGGGATGTCAGCGAGGTTGCCGGCAAAGTCATCCGAGGGATCGGTCACGAGGTCCTCCAGCAGAGTTGACGAAACTGAGAATCATTCTTATATCATGCTCGTCATGACCACCTACTGCCAAGTCACGGGGGCCCGGCCTGTCTTCGGCCGGTCCGTCTCCCACTCCCACAAGCGCACGCCCCGGCGCTGGGATCCCAACCTGCAGCGCAAGCGCTACTGGGTGCCGTCCTGGGGCGCACCGTGCGCCTGACGGTGTCCGCCAAGGGCATCCGCACCATCGACAAGCTGGGCATCGACGTCGTCGTGGCTCAGATGCTCGCCCGAGGGGAGAAGCTGTCATGAGCGGAGCCAAGGGCAAGGACCTGCGGCCGATCATCAAGATGGTCTCCACCGCGGGGACGGGCCACACCTACGTGACCCGCAAGAACCGCCGCAACACCCCCGACCGGCTGGTGCTGCGCAAGTTCGACCCAGTGGTGCGCCGGCACGTGGAGTACAAGGAGTCGCGCTGATGGCCAAGAAGTCCAAGATCGCCGCCGAGCTGCGGCGCCAGCAGGTGGTGGAGCGCTACGCCGAGCGCCGCGCCGAGCTCAAGCGGGCCTCGGTCAACCCTCACCTGAGCCAGGACGAGCGCGATGAGGCGATGGCGGCGCTGCACGCACTGCCGCGAGACGCCTCCCCCACTCGCCTGCGTCGGCGCGACGCGGTGGACGGTCGCCCGCGCGGGCACCTGCGCGTCACCGGGACCTCCCGGGTGCGCTTCCGCGAGATGGCGCTGCGCGGCGAGCTGCCGGGCATCGTCAAGTCCTCCTGGTAGGCGGGTGCGGGCGGGGTGGGTCTGTGGGCCCGCACCCGCCGGGGCGTGCGGCGTCACGCAGCCGCATCTGCCCTCTCACAACGCCGCCACCGGCACCCGTTCACCACGTCAGTTCTCATATTCACCCCCATCCAAGGAGCACGTATGCGCCCTGGGATCCACCCCAGCTATCAGCCCATCGTCTTTCGCGACAAGTCCGCCGGCTTCGCTTTCCTGACCCGTTCGACCCTGACGTCGTCGGAGACCATCGAGTGGGAGGACGGCAACACCTACCCGGTCTACGACGTCGAGGTCTCCAGCGCCTCGCACCCGTTCTGGACCGGCCAGGGCCGCATCCTGGACACGGCCGGCCGGGTGGAGAAGTTCGAGCGCCGCTACGGCAAGCGCAAGCGGTAGGCGCACAGGCGGGGCACCCAAACCTCTCCCCGTTGATCTCTCACCGCCCTCACTGGACACGAAGAAGGAAAGGAGCCGACATGAAGGTTCGTGCCTCGATCCGGTCCCTGGCCAAGCAGCCGGGGTCCAAGGTGGTCCGACGCCGCGGCCACACCTACGTCATCAACAAGAAGAATCCCCGCCTCAAGGCCCGCCAGGGCTGAGCGGCCCCATGGCCCCCGTATGGGGGCCATGGGGAGCGCTGCCGTGCCAGCGCCGTTGTCGAGCGCGGCGCCCGCCCCTAGGCTAGGGCCGTATGGCGTCGGGCTCCCTGTTCCCGCGCGGCGCAGGAAGGACGAGGGATGCACACGAGGATCCAAGGCCAACGGGTCGTGGTCTCCGCCGTCACCGCCGCCGCAGCGGCGCTGTGGATCGGGGGATCGCCGGCTGCGCCTCCGACAACGGCAACACCGACGCCGACTACGTCAAGGTCTGCAGGGATCCCGCCACGGGGGAGCGCGTCGAGGACAAGAAGTGCGACGACGACACGGGCCCGGCCTCCCACTCCCACTCCCACCCCCACTGGGTCTACATGCCGATCTCGCGCGGCTCCTCGGTGAGCGCGCCCGGGGTCGGGCAGAAGGTGCCCTCGGGGTACAGCGACTCAAGCCGTCGTCGAGCAGCAAGGTCACCACCTCGGACCGCTCAGGGGCTCCTACTCGCGGGGCTCGGGCACCCGCCACGGGGCTTCGGCTCGGGCTCCAAGGGCGGATCGGGGTCCCTGAGTGCAGCGCGTCCCATCCTCACCGCGCCCCGGGTGGCGCGACACCATCGCCCACCAGGGCCTCGTCTTCTCCGAGACCACCGACCCCGCCACGGGGATCAGCACGAGCTACTGGAACGAGTTCGCCTGCTACGAGCTGACCATGGACGAGGTCGACCTCCTGGAGCGCACCAGCGAGAACCTCCACATGATGGCCAAGGACGCCGCCGGCTTCCTCGCCGAGGAGTCGCTCAAGCCGGGCTCGCCCTTCAACCTGGGCATCCCGCGAGAGGCCATCGAGTACGCCACGGTCTCCCTCGACCGCGACGACCCCTCGCTCTACTCGCGCTTCGATCTCATCTACTCGGGCAACGACGGGCGGCCGCCCCGGATGCTGGAGTACAACGCGGACACCCCCACGGGGCTGGTGGAGGCCGCCCTCATCCAGTGGTACTGGCACGAGGACGTCCATCTGAAGGCGGGCGTGACCGGCATCGACCAGTGGAACGGCATCCACGAGGAGCTCATCGCCCAGTGGGGCCGCATCGACGACCACCTCGGGCGCCTCCACGGCCTGCGCCCCCACATGTACCACTTCGCCTACACCGACGCCGATGACTCCGGCGAGGACCTCATGACCACGGGCTATCTCATGGACACCGCCATCCAAGCGGGCCTGACCAGCACTCTCGTGGAGATGAAGCAGCTCGGGCTGGACAGGGAGACCGCCCGCTTCACCGATGGGAAGAACAGGCACCTGGAGGCCATCTTCAAGCTCTACCCGTGGGAGGAGATGATGTTCGAGGAGTTCGGCCCCGCGATCTGCGCGCTCAAGCCGGACTACTGGTTCCAGCCCGCCTGGACGATGTTCCTGTCCACCAAGGCGCTCAGCGCGGCGCTGTGGCACCTCTACCCGAACCACCCCAACCTCATCCCCACTTACATGTACCCCGATGAGGCCCGCGCCCGACACGACACGATGGGCATGTCCGAGTACGCCATCAAGCCCCTGCACGCCCGCGAGGGCGCGAACATCGAGCTGCACGGGGAGGGCCGGCACATCGTCCAGCCCGGCGGCTGGGGCATCGAGGGCTATGTCATCCAGGAGTTCTGCAAGCTCCCCGACTTCACCGGCTCCGACCACCTGCACAACCGCCCGGTCCTGGGCACATGGATGGTGGGCGACGAGTGCTACGGCCTGGGCATCCGCGAGTCCGACGGCCCCATCACGGACTACTACTGCCGGTTCGTGCCCAACCGGATCCGCCTCTAGGCGCCGGGAGCAGTGTTGGCACCCGGGTCGACGGCGCCGCCGCGCCCTCCGCGCGAGGGCGGGGGCGCGCGCTCAGGCCCGGGCGATCCGGGTGGCGGCGCGGCTGGCGGCCCGCGCCTGAGCGTCCTCCAGGGATCCGCGCTCGCCCTGTCGGCCACGGCGCCGTGGTACTCGATCATGGTGACCGCGCCGCTCATCGCCGCGCTGGTCGGCTCGGGCACCGCCGTCGTCTACCTCCTGGCGGCGATCCCCGCCGCCCTCGTGGCCGCGGGCATGAGCGCCAACGACCGGCGCGACCCGCACAAGGGCAGCGTCTACACATGGGTGCGGCGCGCCCTGCCGCGCACCGGGTGGTTCGCGGGCTTCTGCCTGGCCGCCACCGGAGTCATCGCCACCTCCGGCATGGCCTACGTGGCCGCCGACCTGCTCGCCCCCGCGGCGCCGGCGGCGCTCAAGGCGGCCCTGGCGGCGGTGCTCACCGCGCTCGCCGCCCTCATCGACCTCTACGAGTTGCGGCTCATGGCGGCCCTGCAGTACCTCGCCGTCATCGCGGGGCTCGGGGCGACGATCGCCTGCGCCGGGCTCGTGGCCGGGGCGGGGTGCGCCTGGCGCCCATGACTGGCTCGCCCTCGACTGGTTCCACGCGGTGCTGCTGGCGGTCTTCGCCTACTGGGGCTTCGACGCGATCTTCGCGCTCACCGATGTCACGGGCGCAGGCGCGCCGCAGCGGGTCACCGCGCTGACGATGCTGGGGCTCATGGGGGTTCTTCGCCGTGGGCGGGACGGCGTACAGCGCCGTCGACCCCGCTCCCGTGACGGGGCATCTGGTGGTGCGCGTCGCGGTGGTCTCCTCGGCGATCATGAGCCTGGGCTCCACCCTCGTGCCGACGGCGCGCGGGATCGAGGCGATGGCCGACGCCCGCCAGGTCCCCTCCTGGGCGGGCCGCCTGCGCTCCACCTCCTGGACGACGGCGGTGGTCACGGCCGCCTCGGTCGCCCTGGACGGGCCTGCTCTTCGTCTCCGAGGGCTCTTCACAGACACGGTGGAGGCCCTCAGCGTGCTCGTGGGCCTGTACTTCGCGGCGAGCTCGCTCATCGCCGCGATCCACGCCCGCTCCCGGCGCGAGCGCCGGATCCAGTCGGTGGCGGTGGCCCTCATGGTCGTCATCACGGCGGCGGTGGCGATCCAGATGCTCGATCCGGGCTACGGGACGACGGCGGTCTGTGGCGTCGGCGGGGTGGGGCTCATCGTCGTCGGGCTCAGCGCCCTCGGTGCGGCGGGAGCGCTGCGCTATGGGGAGGCCCGACGGCGGGGCGGGCGGAGGCCGCCCCGACTCGGAGGGCGCCGCGCGGCTGGGTAGGCTGCGCAGTACGACTGCACCCGTGACCGCGACGGCTCCCGCCACGCCGTCGGCGCCCTCCCCCGCCGCCCCGGCATCGTCCACGCAGTCACGGGGGCGCTGGCCCGGCGCGGCGGGGAACATCACCGAGTCCTCGCAGTTCGGGGACGAGGAGTCGGGCCTGTTCTTCATGCGGGTCCAGGTGCTCACCACCGTGCCGCGCGTGGAGCTGGAGAAGGACCTGGCCGAACTGGCCGGCGAGTACGAGATGGAGTGGAGCCTCGACGAGGTGGGGCGCGCCATGCGCACCCTCATCATGGTCTCCAAGGAGGGGCACTGCCTGACCGACCTGCTCTTCAGGGCCCGCAGCCAGGGACTGCCGGTCGACGTCGTCGGCGTGGTGGGCAACCACGAGACGCTGCGGGACGTCGCCGAGTTCTACGGCGTCCCCTTCCACCACATCCCGGTCACCAAGGGAGACCAAGGAGGCCGCCGAGGCCGAGCTGCTGGGGCTCGTGGACGAGCTCGGCGTGGAGCTCGTCGTGCTCGCGCGCTACATGCAGATCCTCTCGGAGTCCCTGTGCGAGAAGCTGCGCGGCAACGTCATCAACATCCACCACTCCTTCCCTGCCGTCCTTCAAGGGCGCCAAGCCGTACCACCAGGCGCACGCGCGCGGGGTCAAGCTCATCGGCGCCACCGCCCCTCATCCCTGCTCTCGCGCCGCCATCACTGGACACGAAGAAGGAAAGGAGCCGACATGAAGGTTCGTGCCTCGATCCGGTCCCTGGCCAAGCAGCCGGGGTCCAAGGTGGTCCGACGCCGCGGCCACACCTACGTCATCAACAAGAAGAATCCCCGCCTCAAGGCCCGCCAGGGCTGAGGGTGACCACCACTCACGCAGGGCCGGGATGCGTCTCAGCACGCATCCCGGCCCTTCTTTTCCTCAGTATCGACATCAGTCGCCGAGGATCGATGGCACGTCAACCACAATCATCCCTCTCGCGCCATGACGCGGAAAACCACGGGGGCAGGTGCACCCAGAACCTGCCGCTCAACAACCGGAAATGTTTCTGCAACATGCCAGGCATTGCCTATAAACGTCCGTCGTGCGCGGACAAGCTCGCGCCTATGCGCCCGCTCCGGATCCATCTCTGGGAGAGCCCCAATGCACCTCACCCCTCGTGAGCAGGAGAAGCTACTCATCGTCGTCGCCGCAGACCTAGCGCGAAGACGCAAGGACAGGGGTATCCGGCTCAATCACCCCGAGGCAGTCGCCTACATCACCGCTGAAATCCTCGAGGGGGCCCGCGAAGGACGCACGGTCACCGATCTCATGGCCTACGGAACCACCCTGCTGACCTACGACGACGTCATGGAGGGAGTCCCCGAGATGATCCGCGCGGTCCAGGTGGAGGCGACCTTCCCCGACGGGACCAAGCTCGTGTCCGTTCACGACCCGATTCGCAGGAGGCTGCCATGATCCCCGGGGAGTACCGACTCGCAGGCGGCACCATCACCATCAACGAGGGACGCCCCACCCTCCGTCTCGACGTCCTCAACACCGGGGACCGTCCCATTCAGGTCGGCTCGCACTTCCACTTCGCCGAGGTCAACTCCGCGCTGTCCTTCGACCGGCGAGCCGCTCGTGGCTTCCGCCTCGACATTCCGGCCGGAACCGCGGTTCGCTTCGAGCCGGGCGACTCCCGACCAGTCCACCTGGTGGCGCTGGCGGGAGCACGAAGGGTCTTCGGTCTGGCAGGCGAGACGAACGGCCCCGGTCGAGGGCTGAGAGCACAGGAGCACATCATGAGCAAGGAACTCAGCCGTCGGGAGCATGCAGCCTTGTACGGGCCCACCACCGGGGACGCCGTCCGTCTGGCCGACACCGACCTCTTCGCCCAGATCGAGCGGGACCCTGACCCACCGTGGTGACGAGGCCGTCTTCGGAGGCGGCAAGGTCATCCGTGACGGTATGGGCCACAACGGCCAGCGCACGCGGGACGAGGGCATCCCCGACACCGTCATCACCAACGCGATCATCATCGACTACACCGGCATCTACAAGGCCGACGTTGCCATCCGCGACGGCGTTATCAGCGCTATCGGCGCTGCGGGCAACCCGGACATCATGGACGACGTCGACATCGTCATCGGCGCCTCCACGGAGGTGATCGCCGGAGAGCACCGCATCCTGACGGCCGGGGGCATCGACTCCCACATTCACTTCATCTCCCCCACCCAGGTCGCCACCGCCCTGGCCTCAGGCGTGACCACCATGATCGGCGGAGGGACGGGACCGGCCGACGGCACCAACGCCACCACGATCACTCCCGGGGCCTGGCACCTGGCCCGCATGCTCCAGGCCGTCGAGGACTTCCCCATGAATATCGGCCTGCTGGGCAAGGGCCACGCCTCGGCCCGGGAACCTCTGGCCGAGCAGCTGCGCGCCGGCGCGGTCGGCTTCAAGATCCACGAGGACTGGGGCGCCACGCACGCCGTCATCGACGAGGCCCCTCAAGGTCGCCGACGAGTTCGACGTGCAGGGTCGCCATCCACACCGACACGCTCAACGAGTGCGGCTTTCGTCGAGGACACCCGCCGCGCGATCGGCGGGAGGGTCATCCACACCTTCCACACCGAGGGCGCCGGCGGCGGTCACGCCCCCGACATCATCACCCTGGCGCAGGGACCCCAACATCCTGCCGTCCTCGACCAACCCGACGCTGCCCTTCACGCGCAACACCGCTGAGGAGCATCTCGACATGCTCATGGTGTGCCACCACCTCAACCCCGCCATCCCGGAGGACGTCGCCTTCGCCGACTCGCGCATCCGACCGGAGACGATCGCGGCCGAGGACGTGCTGCACGACCTGGGCGTGTTCTCGATGACGTCGTCGGACTCCCAGGCCATGGGGCGCGTCGGCGAGGTCGTCATCCGCACCTGGCAGGTGGCCGACCAGATGAAGAAGGCTCGCGGCAGGCTCGCCGGAGACCCGGAGGGCGGCGACAACCTGCGCATCAAGCGCTACGTGTCGAAGTACACGATCAACCCGGCCCGAACCAACGGGATCGCCGAGGTCGTGGGCAGCGTGGAGGTGGGCAAGTGGGCCGACCTGGTGCTGTGGGACCCCGCCTTCTTCGGGGTCAAGCCGTCCCTGATCCTCAAGGGCGGCCAGATCGCCTCGGCGGTCATGGGCGACGCCAACGCCTCGATCCCCACCCCCGAGCCCACGCTCATGCGCACCATGTTCGGCGGCTACGGGGCGGCGCCGGCGTCGAACTCGATCACCTTCATGTCCCAGGCGGCCATCGATGCGGGAGTGCCCCAGAGCCTGGGGCTGCGCAAGAGGATCTGCCCGGCCCGCGGGGTCAGGCGGCTGACGAAGGCGGACATGGCCTTCAACGACGCCACTCCGGCGCTCACCGTCGATCCCGAGACCTACGAGGTCACCGTCGACGGCGAGAAGGTCACCTGCGAGCCCGCCGAGGTCCTCGCCATGGCCCAGCGCTACTTCCTCTTCTGACCCCTCACTCCTGGAGCCTTCATGATTATCGAGTCCATCTCAGGCAATATCCACGACCTGCCCGGCGAGGAGCTGGAGGGCGTGCACGTGGAGAACGTGGTCCTCCCCCTGGCCGACCTCACGAAACGCATCCAACGAGTGCACTCCGACCACGGCACCGAGCTCGGCATCCGGCTCGCGCCGGGCGCACCGGACCTGCGCGAGGGGGACATCCTGCTTCGCAACGAGCGCGGGATCGTCGTCGTGCGCCTGGAGCCCACCGATGTTCTGGTCATCGCGCCCGCCACGGTGCGCGAGATGGGGGTCGTCGCCCACAACCTGGGCAACCGGCACCTGCCCGCCCAGTTCTTCGGGCCGGAGGAGCCTTTCCCGGACCTTGAGGGGCATGACGGCGTCATGGTCATCCAGTACGACCACACCGCCGAGCACTACCTGGAGCACCTGGGTGTGCGTCACGCGCGGATGGAGCGGTCCATGCCCGTCCCCTTCCGTCATGCCGAGCACACTCACTGACACTCCCACCCCACAGTGGGGCGAGGTCGCGGACTGGCAGCTGCCGCTGGCCCAGCTGTGCGACTCCGCGCTGCCCACGGGCGCCTTCTCCCACTCCTTCGGGCTGGAGACCTACATCTGCGAGGGTGTCGTGGACGGTGAGGCCTCCTTCGTGTCCTGGCTGCGCGCGCTCGTGTCCACTCAGCTGACCTTCTCCGAGGGGCTGGGGCTGCGGCTGGCCTTCGAGGCGGTGGCGGCCGATGACTGGGAGGCGATCGCGCACCTCGATGCGCTTCTCGTGGCTCAGGCGGTGCCGCTCCAGGTGCGCCGGGCCGGGGTGACGATGGGGCGGCGGATGCTCACCATCGCCCGCCTGGCCCTGGAGGGCACTGACGGAGGCAGGCTGCTGAGCCGATACGCGGCGCTCATCGACACCGGGGACACCGGGAACGCCGGGGGCACCAAGGGCAGCGGGGGCTGCCGTTCCCACCCCGCCATCGTGCTGGCGATCGCCGGCTACGCGCTGGAGGCGCCGCCGGCGGCGGTCGCGGCGGCCTACCTCCAGTCCAGCGTCATCTCACTGACGCAGAACGCTGTACGAGCCATCCCCTGGGGCAGGACGCCGGTCAGCGCGCCATCGCCTCGGTGCGCGGCGACGTCCGCGCCGCGGTCAGGCGGATCGGGGGCCCTCGATGAAATGGACCTGGGGGCCGCCGCACCCGGGATCGAGATCAGCCAGATGCGGCACGAGCGCCAGCGGGCCCGCATGTTCATGTCCTGAAAGACCTTCCTGAAGAGCCAGTGAGGAGATTCTCATGTCAGCAGCAACCAGCCAGCAACAGGTGGACGCGCCCGAGCAGCCGGCGCACCGTTCCCACCCCGGCCCGGTCCGGATCGGAGTCGGAGGCCCGGTGGGGGCGGGCAAGACCCAGCTCATCGAGCGCACCACCCGGGCCATGAGCCGGGAGGTCTCCATGGCCGCCGTCACCAACGACATCTACACGATCGAGGACGCCAAGATCCTCGCTGCCCAGGGGGTCCTGCCGGTGGACCGCATCGTCGGGCTGGAGACCGGGGGCTGCCCGCACACGGCCATCCGTGAGGACACCTCCATGAACGAGGCGGCGATCGCCGAGCTGGTGGAGCGCCACCCGGACCTGGAGGTGGTGTTCGTGGAGTCGGGAGGCGACAACCTCTCGGCCACCTTCTCCCCCGAGCTGGTCGACTTCTCCATCTACGTCATCGACGTCGCCCAGGGCGAGAAGATTCCTCGCAAGGCCGGTCAGGGGATGATTAAGTCCGACCTGTTCGTCATCAACAAGACGGACCTGGCCCCTCACGTCGGCGCCGACCTGGCGGTCATGGAGGCCGACTCCAAGGTGTTCCGGGGCGACAAGCCCTTCTGCTTCACCAACCTCAAGACCGACGAGGGCCTGGAGCAGGTCATCGAGTGGATCCACCATGACGTGCTCATGACGGACCTGGAGTCGTGAGCACCACCGGCGAGCTGCACCTGCGGATCGCCCGGGGCGGGAGACCGGAGCATCGCCGTCGAGCAGTACCACCGGGGAGCACTGAGGGTGTTCCGCCCGCTGTACCTCGATGAGACCGGGCAGGTGACCTACTACGTGGTCAATCCCGGAGGCGGGTACCTGGACGGCGACTCCTATCTCACCGAGGTCGAGGTTCTCCAGGGGGCCTCGGCGGTGCTGACGACCCAGGCGGCCACGAAGATCTACCGCACCCCCACCTGCCCGGTCCGCCAGGACACCCGGGTGAATCTGGGGCCCCGGGCCGTGCTGGAGCTCGTTCCCGACCAGGTCATCGCCTACCGGGAGTCCTCCTACCGGCAGACCACCCTGGTTGAGATGGACCCGACGGCGACCTTCATGTCCCTGGAGGTCCTCACCCCCGGATGGGCCCCGGACGGTTCGGCCTTCGGCTACGACTGCGTGCGGATGCGCACTGACATCCGTGTCGGTGGGCGGTGCGCCGTCGTCGACAACCTGCGCCTGGTCCCCGGTGAGGCCGGGCTGGCGGGGCTGGGAGGCCTGGAGGGGCACAGCCACCTGGCCTCCTTCACGGCGCTCGACGCCCGGGTCGATGACGCCCTCGTCAATGAGGTGGCCCAGATGCTGGAGGTCTACGGCGTGCGCGGCGCAGTGACGCGGGTGCAGGGGCCCCGGCTTCATCGCCCGGGCGCTGGGCGATGACACGACCCGTCTGACCGATCTCATGCTCGACATCAGCGAGCTTCTGCGCAGCCGGTGGTTCGGCGCGCCGAGGCTCAACCTGCGCAAGTACTAGCAACAGCCCGCTCGCCTGGGCGGCGGGCACCTCCCGATGCTTCTATCGATCGGAGCCCCTCATGCCTGAGTCATCTGTTCATCAGTCCCACCGCCCGGCTGACAGAGCCGGGCACCTCGGCCGTCCCGTCGATCGTCTCGTCCGGCGTGGGCGCGCTGGGGCGCGGGTGGGGCAGATCTTCTTCCAGCCCCGGGCGCTCACCGGATTGCTCATCGTGGCCGGCATCGCCGTCTACTCACCGCTCGCTGGCCTTTCAGGTGGTCCTCAGGGACGACGGTGTCGACGGTGGCGGCCAGGCTGCTGGATCTGCGTGTGCGTGACGGACTCCAGGGCTACAACGGGGCGCTGGTGGGAGCGGCGGCCTGGGCCGCTATGGGGGTTTTCTGGCCGGCGACGCTGGTCACCGTGGTCGGGGCGGCGGCGTGCCCCGCGGTCCACCGCGCGCTGGAGCGCGCCCTCGCCCCGGTCGGGCTCCCGGCGCTCACGGCTCCTTTCTGCATCGTCTCCGGACTGCTGACCGCTCTGCTCAGGGCGATCGATGCGCCGATGGTGCCGGATCCGGCGCCGGTCAGTGGGGCGACGGCGTGGCTGGTCCCGGAGGCGGTGCTGACGGGAGAGTCCCAGGTGGTGCTCGTCGATTCCTGGGTCGGCGGGGTGCTGATCCTGGCCGGGCTGTTCATCGCCGGGTGGAGAGTCGGGAGCAGCGGCGCTGCTGGGCAGCGTCGTCGGGACGGCAGCAACGCTGGCGCTCGTTCCCGCCGGCCAGGCGGCGCACGGACTGGGCGGATACTCGCCGTGCCTGACGGCGATCGCGATCGGCGTCGTCCTCCTGCCTCCCGGGAGGCGGGCCTGGGTGCTGGCGGTCGCGGGATCGGTGCTGACCGTCGTCGTGGACCGGGTTTTCACGGAGATCCCGGTGCCGACCTACACCTGGCCCTTCATCGTGACCACCTGGCTGATGCTCGCCGTCGTCAAGTGGCGCGAGCGCCGACTAGGCTGAGGCCATGGCTCATTCCACGGCGCACTCCGACTCCGCCGCCCACCTGGTCCTGTCCCTGTCCTGCCCCGACCGCCCGGGGATCGTCCACGCGGTCACCGGGACGCTGGCGCGCCGCGGCGGGAACATCACCGAGTCCAAGCAGTTCGGGGACTCCTCCACCGGTCTGTTCTTCATGCGGGTCCAGGTGCTCACCACCGTGCCGCGCGTGGAGCTGGAGAAGGACCTGGCCGAGCTGGCCGGCGAGTACGAGATGGAGTGGAGCCTCGACGAGGTCGGGCGCGCGATGCGCACCCTCATCATGGTCTCCAAGGAGGGGCACTGCCTGACCGACCTGCTCTTCAGGGCCCGCAGCCAGGGACTGCCGGTCGACGTCGTCGGCGTGGTGGGCAACCACGAGACGCTGCGGGACGTCGCCGAGTTCTACGGGGTGCCCTTCCACCACATCCCGGTCACCAAGGAGACCAAGGAGGCCGCCGAGGCCGAGCTGCTGGGGCTGGTGGACTCCCTCGACGTCGAACTGGTGGTGCTGGCCCGCTACATGCAGATCCTCTCCCCCGCCCTGTGCGAGCGGCTGCACGGGGGCGTCATCAACATTCACCACTCGTTCCTGCCGTCATTCAAGGGGGCGCGCCCTTACGCTCAGGCGCACGAGCGCGGGGTCAAGCTCATCGGGGCGACGGCGCACTACGTGACGGCGGACCTCGATGAGGGGCCGATCATCGAGCAGGACGTGACGCGGGCCGGGCACGAGGACTCGGTGTCCGTGCTGCAGGCCAAGGGACAGGACGTCGAGCGCCGGGTGCTGGCGCAGGCGGTGCGCTGGCACACCGAGCATCGGGTGCTGCTCAACGGGCACCGCACCGTCGTCTTCGCCTGAGCGGGGGCGGGGTGGGGTGGCCCGTCACCGTCCAGATAGAGGCCGGACGGTGACGTGGGCGACTCGGATGGCACAAAGTGCTGGTGCACTGACGATGTACTTCCCCGTGAGGCTATGAACGCGGCTGGTGGAATCTGTGCTGTCTCCTCACTTCTGAAACACTCACTCGGGCGGGAACCCGGGGCAGGCTGGTGGTCCAGGAGGCGAGGGGGCCGAAGGGATGGGGCGTGACGAGAGTGGTGTCCACAGCGCTGACATTGACCCCCGAATCAGGGGCTGCACACCCGAGAGAAACCGCAGGATTCCAACGATCCCTGCTGGGCGCACTGACGCCGAGCCCGTTAATGTCAGCACTGTGGACACCAGGCCGCGCAGGAGCGAGAGTCCGTGGGTCTTGCGGCAGTGCCCGGCGTCTCCGTCACAGGTCCGCCCGACCGACTTCTGACCGACTTCTGTGCTGGGGCCTGGAGGCTATGACCCGACGCCGGCACCGCCTTGAGTCTCGCCTCGAGTTGGCCTGCTCCACGAGGGTCGGGATCTACTGGCCAAGGGTTGTGCGTACTGCACGAAGGCCCCACCTACCCAAAGTGTACCCAACCCTCGTCCAATAGCACCCCACCCCTCGTGCAGTGCGTCCAGACGACGCCGTAAGCCACCACACTGACCGGGTCAGCCTCTCTCCGGCAGACTGAAGCAGCAGCTCTCCCATCCGGCAGACGCACCCCACCGGTGTCTTGAGATGTCATGACATCCGAAACTCTCAGAAGCCATGAGACAACACAGCGGCTGGTGGAATCGTGCGAGGTCAGGTGGCCGAGTGTGAGCACGGTTCACACAGACACCATGACTCTCCCTGGTACCGGTCACAGTCGACGGTTGTGGACTGATGACGCGAGAGGCGCCGCCCTCCTCCGGGGAGTCCCGTTTCGGGTTTTCCACAGAGTGTCCTCGGGGCCTGGTTTGGGGACGTTGGGGCAGGTAATGTCAATGCACCGTCTGGACGGGCAGTGTCGCCCAGCCGGGCGGGGTATGGAGTTGTTTCGGTGGCGAGGAGGCTTCCGTGATGAGTACGTCCCTACGATCCCCCAAGCCTGCAGATACCCGGCGTCCTGCATCCGGCTCTAGCCAGGTCACCATCTTGAGCGCCGCCCTGCCGCGCGCAGCCGCCGGAGAGGTGCGGCTGGGCTGGTGGCGGTGTGTGTGCTGGCTTTGGGGGTGGCGGCCTGCTCGGTGAGGGACGCCAAGGCTGAGGCCAGTGCGAGCGCCAGCGCCAGTGCGTCGGCGGCTGTTGCTCGGGCTGAGAAGGGCATCGCGGATGCCAACGCCTCGGCGACCGCCTCGCGGGAAGCGGCCCTGACTCCTGACTTGCGCGCCAAGCGCGATGCCGCCCTGGCCGAACCCGCCCCGGCCAAGCCCCCGCAGCTGAACGAGGAGAGCGCCGAGGCGCAGCAGCCAGCGTCGGCTACTTCCTCGACCTCTACCGCTACGCCTTCATGACCGGCGACACCACCGAGTTCGCCGCCATGAGTGACGACCGCTGCAAGTTCTGCAAGTCCACCATCGACGACGCCAACGACATTCACAGCAAAGGAGGATGGGCCGACAAGTGGGACCAGGAAATTGTCAGCATGACTTACTACGATAAGCTCGAAGGATACGAATACAACAGAGTCAAGGTCATCGTCAACTACGGAGCAATGGCCTCCTACTATGGCGACGGACAAAATCCAACCACCTCTGAGCCCTCCGAGGGAAAAGTACTGAATGTCGCAGTCCGATACAGCAATAAACGCTGGATGATAGGTACTGTCGAGGTGGAACACAAGTGAACACAGGATCGCAAGCTATCGTAAACACTGTTGCGTCGATTCTGATTGTCGTCTCACCCATCACTGTAGCGGGCCACGACAACCAACCTCCACCACAAACAGAAGTAGACTCTAAAAACATCCCCAATGGAACAGAATTCTATGGCGAAGTAACCGAGCAAGTCACCGAAGGAGGATCTTCGGATTCTGGTGAGCCTCCATCTCAGGAGCATCCGACTGTGACGGCTTCGGATCCGTCGTTGTGGGAGGAGCAGTCTCATCGGGAGTGCTCGCCTGAGAAGGACGCCTACGGGCTGGACAAGTACAGGTGCAACCTGGCCACCCTCCACCGCCCCGGCCAGCCCGACCAACCCACCAGTAGCGGCGGCGGGCCTCGTACGGTCACGATCACCACCCGCCAGGCCGCCACGCTGATCGCCTCCGGCTCGGGCATCACGCGTCAGCCCCCAGGGCCCAAGGTCATCATCTCCAAGGCCTTCATCGTCTACACCAACCCCACCGTGCGCTACCAGACCACCACCATCCTGGGCACCTCCATCGAGGTGGAGTTCACCCCCACCTCCTACACCTGGGGCTGGGGAGACGGCACCACCACAACCACCACCGACCCCGGCGCCCCCTACCCCCACCAGAGCGTGACCCACCACTACCAGCACACCGCCACCGGCGTCACCACCACCCCTGACCACGACCTGGACCACCCGGTTCCGCCCCGCCGGCGAGGACCAGTGGCGGCCCATCGAGGGCACCATCACCACCACCGAGACCTCCACCCCCTACGACCTGGTCCGCATCGTCACCTACCTCACCGACGACGCCGAAGAAGCCCAAGGCCACTAACCCCCACACCCAGCACACGCGGCCGCACCCCAGACCACCAGGCTCACTCCACGACCGGTGTCACAATCGGCGACTATTACACGCACCCCCAGCCCGACAACCACCGCACTCCGGCACATATACGCAGGCCAGAGCCCCACAGGCACAAGCACACCAGCCGACAGGCAACATGAAAGTCGCCAACCATGACACCACGACCCCACAACCCACCACCGCCCAGACCCGCCACGTAGCCTGA
>BNJT01002254.1_pt1 | contig 49063 bp, 63 predicted proteins | sample 8540491 | NCBI WGS metagenome assembly BNJT01 (sample SAMD00202455, study PRJDB9452) | human saliva metagenome | host: Homo sapiens | reverse complement strand
GGATTATTTCTTCTGCTTCTTGCAGCAATCCTGCTGCTTATCCTTGGCGTCCTTCTTGCAGCAGTCCTTCTTTGCACTGTCCTTAGACTTGGCATCCTTCTTACAGCAGTCCTTCTTGCCTGCTTCCTGAGCGGACTTGTCTGCTTTTCTGGTCGCAAGCCTTGCCATCTTTCTTATCGCAAGTCTTGGCGTCCTTCTTATCGCAGGACTTAGCATCGTTCTTGGAACATTCCTTTTTTACGGGTTCCTTCTTTTCAGGGTTCCGAGCCGAGATATTTGTGTCGAGCGCGAAGAGGCACGCTGCGGCGAGGATGAACTTCTTCATATTCGCTTTACAGTTTAGAGATAGTAAATAAAGACTATTGGAGTGGTCTCGGGACCGACTTCTTGTGAGCAGAGGTAATAAAAGGTAATTGGAATCATACTGCCAGCGCTTTGCCGTGCTCTCTTTTTCAAGATCTCAGGATCATATTGAGTCGGCAACTATTAACACGAAGCTAATTCTTTTGCTCAGGAATCTCTCTCCTTGAAGTGCCTTGTAGCTTCTCACTTGCTGCTCTCATTTGATAGCTATTCGTAGATGAGATAAGCTAAGTCGATTTCAAAACACCTACTGGTCCATGCGCAAACGACTATTGGTTTTGGGTTTAATCTACTACTCGTTCTACCTGCGAACGAATAGTTGTTCACATACGGGACAACTACAGGTCTGGGGACGAATGGCTATTGCTTTAGTTCTGTCACGATAGTTTCACTCACCCTACATCCTAAGCTACAGTCTTTTTAATGACTCTCAAAAGGGGAATGATGTTGCCCGATAGAAATGAAGCCCCTGATATAATGGCACTATACAATAGGTGGTGTAGAGAGATTTTTTTTCGCCGAATGTTTGGTAGTTCGGAATATTTGCCTACCTTTGCAGTGTCAAAAACGACATGAATCTTTAGCTCAGTTGGTTTAGAGCACTACCTTGACAGGGTAGGGGTCGGCGGTTCGAGTCCGCCAAGGTTCACCGAGTATTGTCTCATGGTGTAATGGTAGCACAACAGATTCTGGTCCTGTTTGTTAAGGTTCGAGTCCTTATGAGACAACAGAGAAGAGGAGCGAGAGCTCCTCTTTTTTTGTATTTGTTTGGGTGATAAGCTTATTCTCCAGATCGATTTAGAGGAGGGAAGAATGTGCTTGAGCTGTGATTTTGACTTGGTGTGTAAAATGATAAGCAAGACCATGTGCCAAGGCGGAGGACTATATGGAAATATAGGTTAACTTTGTGGTAGAGACACCGACTTGCCGTCGGTACTCGGGTGGTATGACCTCCAACCATTAGGATGGAAGTCCCATCCCTCATTTGACAACGGTAGATAGGCTGAGCCCAGAGGACCCAGTCAATAGAATAATACAGAGTTATGTCTGAAAACTAAAAAAAGGCGATAAGCCAAGATCGTAAGCGAACGAATATCCTTCATGATCAGGAGCTTGCTCTCATCGCCTATCTCGTAGAGCGTATGCCTCGCTGGGTGACGTCTAATATGCTTACCTCGCTGGGTCTTTGCGGTAATCTACTCGTAGCGGTGCTCATGTGTTTAGCCACGGTTTGGGGCTCTTGGCTTCTATTATTCACACCCATCGCATTCTTCATCAACTGGTTCGGAGACTCCCTCGATGGACGTCTTGCTTACTATCGTAAGAAACCCCGTAAGTGGTTTGGCTTCTGCCTGGATATCGTGGTTGACTGGATCGGTATCGTGGCTATCGGCTTGGGATATTATGCCTATGTACAGCCTGCATGGAAGGTCGTTGGGTTCATCTTTGTAGTCCTCTACGGTGCTGAGATGATCATCTCACAGCTCCGCTATAAGGTCACCGATAAGTATTCGATTGACTCGGGCATCCTCGGTCCGACGGAGGTTCGTATTATTCTGGCTTTTACTCTTCTGCTCGGAATTCTTCCTCCCTGGGAGCATGCAGTGGTTCGGTCTCGTGATCTCGATCATCCTCCTCTTCTCCTTTATTTCAGACTTCCGTAAGCTCCTGGCTGCAGCAGATGAGCGCGATATAGCCCTTCGTCGCGAGCAGCAGGCTTCCAACTAAGGCTATCTTTCCCTTGCTTCAGCGCCTTCGACGTCTTATCCTGAACTTTACCCAAGCCCAGATATCCGCTGGAGCTGGCTCTGTCGTGGACTATGGACTGATGATCCTTGGCGTCGAGGTCTTCGGCTGGGAACTCTTCTGGGCACTTGCTTGTGGTGGGGTAGTGGGGGCAGTCGTTAACTTCTCCCTCAATCGCTATTGGACCTTCCGAGATAAGGGAGTGGCTTATGATAGTGGCCTGGGTGGTCAGATCCTCAAGTTCGCTATGACTGTAGTAGGTAGTATCCTCCTAAAGTATCTTGGCACGTACGCTCTTGAGCACTATGTTGGGATTGACTATAAGATAGGAAAGCTCATCAGCGACCTCTTTGTCTCCGTACTCTTCAATTATACGCTACAGCGCTTTTGGGTCTTCCGTAAGCAGAAGCCCTAAGCGCTTTATTTATATCCCTCAATGGCTACAATTACCTTCCAACCCTCCAAATATTTACTGGGACTTGCTCTGTGCTGTACTCTTAGCTTTGATGCCTTCTCTGCACCGCAGGAGAGCAAGACTCCCAAGAAGACAGAGCCACGACAAGAAGCCCTCCTCGTCTTCCGAGGTATCGATCCTACAGCACAGCAGCGCTGGGTCGATAGCGTCTATAAGAGCCTCGACTTAGAAGGACGTGTGGGGCAGTTGATCATGCCGATTATCTACCCACGTCCAGAGGACAAGTCTGCTTTGCTGAAGCGCATGAAGCAGGAGAAGTGGGGTGGGATACTCTTCCAAAAGGGTTTCCTTGCCGATCAGCGAGACCTGACCCAGAGTTTGCAAGAAGCTAGTGCTGTGCCCATGCTCATCGCTCTCGATGGTGAGTGGGGGGCTCTATATGCGTCTCAAGGATGCACCACGCTATCCTCGTAGCAAGGGACTTGGAATTAAGGGAGATATGGAGCTCATCAAAGCCTATGGTGCCGAGGTGGCCCGTCAGTGCCAGCTGATGGGGATCCACATCAATTTCGCTCCCGTGGTGGATGTGAACATCAATCCGAAGAATCCCGTCATCGGTACGCGTAGCTTTGGCGATAGCCCTGAGCTCGTCGCTCGCTGTGCTGTCGCCTATGGCCAGGGGCTCGAAGAGGGTGGTGTCCTCTCTGTCGCTAAGCACTTCCCAGGGCATGGTGACACCTCCGAAGACTCCCACAAGACACTTCCTACGGTATCGGCTTCACGTGAGCGTATGCAGCGTGTCGAGCTCTATCCCTTCCGTGCCTATCGTGATGCGGGACTGGGGGGCGTGATGACTGCTCACCTGCGTGTACCAGCCTATGATGCCACGGGACGTGCTGCCTCCCTTAGCCGTGAGATCACGACGGATCTCCTACGCCACGATATGGGCTTCAAGGGACTTGTCATCACGGATGCTCTGGAGATGCGAGGTGCTCAGGCTAATGGCGTGACCTCGGTAGCAGTTGAAGCCCTGAAAGCAGGTAATGATATCCTCCTCGGCCCCTCACAGCCTTTAGAAGCTCGTAATGCAATCATCCAAGCACTCCGATCGGGTGAGGTGAGTGAAGCCGAAGTAGAAGAGAAGTGCCGTCGTATCTTGGCCTTCAAGTATGCGCTGATCATCAAGAAGAAGTCTCCCGAAGCTTCTGCTGCTGAAGTCAAGAAGCAGATCTGGACTCCCGAAGAAGCTGCACTTCGTAGCCGCCTCTGGCAAGCTAATGTATCTGCTGGTGAAGGAGAAGATCCTACGGCAAAGACCAAGGCTATTCAGTCTACGTCGAAGGCTCGTCGCTAAACCATATGTCTATGCGCTCCCGTCCTCTCGTTGCTCTCCTCTCGCTTCTTCAGCTGGGTACGCTCTATGGGCAGACGCCTCAGCAGCCTGATAGTCTGCAGATAGATAGCCTGCCAGCAGCTACTGAGCATATCCTTGCTCCCGAATCAGTATCCTCCAAAGCCTTAGCTCGTATCGATAGCTTAGCTGAGGCTGGCCTTCGTATGGGAGCTTATCCAGGGTGCCAGATCTTCGCCTTCTACCAAGGAGAGGTACTTGTGAACAAAGCCTATGGTTCGCTTACGGGCCTCAAAGGACGACAAGGTGAGCCCGCCACGCCACAGAGTATCTATGACCTCGCTTCTATCACGAAGGCTGCTGCTACGACACCTGCTCTGATGCTCCTCGTCGGGGAGAAGAAGATCAATCTTAATTCTCCACTGCTGAGCTACCTTCCTGAGACGAAGGAGACGCTGCTTGGGATGGTCACTATTCGCCAGCTCCTGCTCCATCAGTCTGGGCTACCAGCAGGGATCAACTTCTATACCGATCTTATTGATGATACGAGCTATGAAGGCTCGCTCATCCGATATAAGTCCTTTGCTGGCGGCGTGCCTCTCGTAGGGAAGGCTTGGGGTAACCCGAACTTCCGCTTCCTCGATAAGTACATCTCTGATAAGGCGACCGAAGAGCATACCCTGCGCTTTGGCTCAAAGAAGTATCTATCGCCATCCTTCAAGACACGGATGATGGAGCGCCTTCTCTCGGCTCGTGTCTCATCGGATAAGAGCTACCGCTATAGTGATCTGAACTTCATCCTCCTCCAGCAAGTCATCGAGCGTGTCTCTGGTGAGCCCTTAGATGAGTTCGTCACGAAGTATATCTATCGCCCTATCCAAGCTCGTCTGTACTTCAATCCCTTGGAGCGTGGCGTAAAGATCCAGCAGATCGCACCCGCCCAGCATGACACCTTCCTGCGTGGAGAGATCCTGCGTGGTACGGTCGATGATGAAGCCGCTGCTTGTCTCGGTGGTGTGTCGGGTAATGCAGGACTCTTCGGTGCGGCTGAAGAACTCGCTAAGGTCTGCCAACTCCTCCTCCAGCATGGAGCATGGGGTAAGAAGCAGGTCATTCCCAGCTCTACCGTTCGTCTCTTCACTGAGACGACGAGTGCATCAGGCATCAGAGCTCTTGGCTTTGATAAGCCCCGCTCTTCAGGTGGTCCTACGGGGATCTATGCCTCATCGGCTACCTATGGTCACCAGGGCTTCACGGGGACATGCTTCTGGGTAGACCCCAAGTATGACCTCATCTTTATCTTCCTCTCCAACCGCACCTACCCAACACGTCAGAATACGACCCTCATACGTGAGCGTCTCCGTCAGCGTCTCCAAGACTTGGTCTACGAGGCTGTCGGAGCCACCACGCCCAGATAAACTTGATCCCTTATCATCTCGCTACAGCTATGAGCCAAGCAAATACTACATCCACCACGATTATCGGTGTCGCTGGTGGCTCTGCCTCAGGTAAGTCAACCCTCGTTCGCAAGCTCCAGGAGGCCTTCGCTGATGAGCACGTCACGACGCTCTGCCACGACTTCTACTATAAGGCGCACGATGATCTCAGTCTCGAGGAGCGCTCTAAGCTCAACTACGACCACCCACACTCCTTCGACACGGATATGATGATCGAGCATATCCGCCAGCTCAAGCAGGGGCAGAGTATCCAGCGCCCCGTCTACTCCTTCACCGACCACAACCGTCTGCCCCAGACGGTATGTGTCCAGCCTGCGAAGGTCTTGATCCTTGATGGTATCTTGATCCTTGAGAACAAGGAGCTGCGCGAACTGATGGACGTCAAGGTCTTCGTTGATACGGATGATGACGTGCGCTTGGCTCGTCGCCTCGTGCGTGATGTCCAGGAGCGCGGACGTGATATGAACTCCGTGCTCAAGCAGTACTTCTCTACGGTGAAGCCCATGCATCGTGACTTCGTCGAGCCCTCCAAGCGCTACGCTGATATCATCATTCCCGAAGGGGGATGAACTCCGTCGCACTCTCGCTACTCGTTGAGAATATCCATTCGATCCTGAAGCGTGGTCAGCTTGAGGAATAAGCACTTCTCTCCTTCCTACCTTTACCTTCCTACTATCTCATGATATCATCGCTTATCGGCAGTGATACGATCTGTGCTGTGGCTACTGCGCCTGGTATGGGTGGTATCGCTATTATCCGTGTGTCAGGCTCCGAAGCCGTCGGCATCGTCGATCAGATCTTCTCCTGTCGTGAAGTCCGTACGCTCGAGCGTGCTAAGGATCGAGTGGCTTACTTTGGTCGCTTCTCTCACGAGGGCAAGACGATCGACGAAGGTCTAGTCACTTGCTTCCGTGCTCCACGCTCCTATACGGGTCAAGATGTCGTAGAGATCTCGTGCCACGGCTCGGTATTTATCCAGCAGGCACTCCTCGAAGCCCTCACCGATCAAGGCTGTCGTATGGCAGCCCCTGGCGAGTTCACGCGTCGTGCTTATCTCCATGGCAAGATGGATCTAAGTCGTGCTGAAGCCGTAGCTGACCTCATCGCATCCGAATCGGAAGCGCAGCACCGCATGGCGCTCACTCAGATGCGTGGCGGATATAGCGCAGAGTTCGCCCAGCTACGTGAGCGACTCCTGCAGCTGACCAGCCTTATGGAGCTGGAGCTGGACTTCAGTGAGGAGGATGTGACCTTCGCTGATCGTACACAGCTTCTTGAGCTCCTCGACGAACTAACGGAGAAGATCGAGCGTCTGACCGAGAGCTTCCGCCTTGGTAATGCGATTAAGCGTGGTATCCCAGTGGCTATAGCTGGCGCGACAAACGTGGGGAAGAGCACCCTGCTCAATGCCCTTTTAGGCGAAGAGCGCGCTATCGTCAGTGATATCCATGGTACGACCCGCGACACCATCGAGGACGTGCTGAATATCGATGGTGTCCTCTTCCGCTTCATCGATACGGCGGGCTTGCGCTCGACGGATGACACGATCGAGGCGCTGGGTATTGACCGCAGCTACGATAAGATCGATAAGGCGAGCCTTGTCCTCCTCCTCGTCGATGCCCTGCGTATCGCCGATGAAGACTATCGTGCGGCGCTCCTCCAGCTCCTTCCTCGCCTGGAGAATAAGCCCCTCCTCGTCTTGCTCAACAAGGTCGATGCCATTGATCCTCAGACCACGCAAGCTGTACTAACGGACCTTCCGTCGCTACTTACCGAGTATTTGCCTTCGGGTGAAGCGCCTTCGATCCTTCCTATATCGGCTCAGCGAGGGGACGGATTGGATGAACTTCGTGCGGCACTGATCAAGGCCTTGGCGCTGCCCGAGCTCAAGGCTACCGACCTTGTTGTGAGCAATGCCCGTCACCATGCACTCCTCACGACGGCACTCCACAGCCTAAGGACCGTGCGTACGGGGCTGACGGATGGCCTTCCCACAGACCTGCTGACACCCGACCTGCGTGGTGCTATCACGGCCATCGGTGAAGTCACCGGAGCCGACATCACAAGTGACTCCGTCCTGCACAACATCTTTGCTCACTTCTGCATCGGTAAGTAATTTCTGATTATCAACGATAATCAAGCATCATCAAAAATCAAAAAGGCGCTCATTATGAGTGCCTTTTCTTTTACCCTTTCTATGCGTTAGGCATCATTCAGAGCCGTTCTTTCGCTCATTCTTGTACCTTATTTGTACCGCACGCTTCTTGCCAACCCTTCAGTCCCTCGCGTATATACCGAGATGCTGGACAAATGAGACATGGTGCTACACCAATAGACAGTACACAACAAGAATATGGCGAAATGACAGCGAGCAAAATTCCAATCAAAAAAGTATGTGAGCACTGCAAACAGGAGTTTGTAGCATGGAAGACTACGACCAAATACTGCTCACACCAATGTAATAGCAGAGCCTATAAAAGCAGACGAAGAGAAGAACGAGTACAGCGAACTGAGGTTAATGAGCAAGAGAAGAAAGTCAAAGACCTCATAGATAAACCTTACCTCTCTATTGTAGAAGCAGGGGCGATTGCTGGGTATCAGTAGACATACGATATATAGGTATATCTACTCAGGGCGGTTGAGGGCTTATAATATGAGTTCTCAACGCTCAATTGTCAAGCGTGAAGACATTGAGCAGATGCTGGCAGAGCGACCTTATGAAAAGCGACAGCCCCGAGATGCGATTGTAATCTCTGAACTATACATGACAGACGAGATATGCGATGCTTACGACATTTCTCGTGCCGCTCTCTTTGCAATAGCTAAGCGGGTGAATATCCCTCGTACCCATAACCGAGGGAAGACCTATTGGAGCAAACGACACATCGATACCTACTTTGCCAAGAAAGCTCCCGATGCTTCCATTACCGAATGGTGTACAGCCGAAGATATATCGGCTCGCTTTGGTATGACTATTACAGCGGTCTATAACTTCGTCTTTGACCACAATATTCCCAAGAAGAAAGTCAAAGGAAAGAGCCACTACTCGACTCAACACGTAGAAGAAGCCAAAGGGGTACTCGAAGCCTTAGCTCCGAGTTATTACTCCGTCAAAGAGGCGATGGCTAAGTATGGTCTCACTCGTGACCAACTCTATCACTACACCAAGCAATGCAACATACCGAAGGTGAAACAAGGTCGTAATGTCCTCATCTCCCAACGAGAACTCGATGAAGTATTACAACCACCAACCATCATTCGATAAGTTATTTCTCGGTGCTTTGCTCCACCGAAAGAACACTGATTTCTTTTGCAGACAAACAATAAGTATCACCCACTAATCAATAAAAAGTATGAGACATACATGTACTAAAGTAACATTGAGACAGAGGTTGTATGACAGCGGACGGATTTCGCTTTATTTGGACTACTATCCTGCTATCCGTAATCCCGAGACAATGCAGATGACAAGACGAGAGTATCTGGGCATCTATCTATATGCCCATCCCAAGAATGAGATGGAACGTTCGTTCAACAACGATATGCTGAACAAAGCCGAAGCCATCCGTTGTATTCGTGTTCAGTCGCTCATCAATGAAGAGTTCGGATTTCTTGATAGAACTAAAATGAAAACCGATTTCCTTGCCTACTTCCTAAAAGATGTGCCGAAAGAAAGATCAGAAGTGGCGTATCGTCTACCAGCACTTCTATAACTATGTTCAGGGACATTGTACCTTCGGAGATGTGACAATAGAACTCTGTCAAGGCTTTCGAGAGTATCTCCTCAATGCCAAACAACTCAAACGAAAAGGGAATGTGTCCGTTAATTCGGCAGCGGGCTACTTCTCCACCTTTCGGGGATTACTGAAGATTGCTTACCGAGACAAATGGCTGAGAGAGAATATCAATGATTTCTTGGACAAAATAGAGGCTAAGGAGGTCAAGAAAGAGTATCTAACCCTTGATGAGGTGAAGCTGTTGGCACAAACACCTTGTGAGCACGAGATTCTCAAACGAGCCTCCCTCTTCTCTTGCCTTACAGGATTACGTATCAGTGATATTTTAAACCTCTGCTGGGAAGACTTTGAACTTGCACCAGACCAAGGGTATTGTATTCGTATCAAGACTCAGAAAACTTTGACCGAAGCCACGCTCCCCATTAGCTATGAAGCCTATGAATTGTGTGGTGAACCGAGTTCGGGCAAAGTCTTTAGAGGCTTACAACGAAGTATGATAAACTATCCGCTAAAGAAATGGCTCAAGCAAGCAGGTATCACGAAGCATATTACATTCCACTGCTTCCGCCATTCTTATGCTGTGATACAAATTTCATTAGGTACAGACATCTACACGGTGTCCAAGATGCTAACGCACAAGAACGTCTCCACGACGCAAATCTATGCTGACCTTGTGAACTCGAAAAAGCGTGAAACGGCTGAGAAGATCTCCCTGAAGTAAGGGGAACCTTCCTTTCTTTTCTCTATACTTCCCGCTATTTCCCTGAGTGATAAATGGTGATGAATACTTGTTTATGTTTGCATCAAAACATAGACAAGTATGAAGCCATCAAGCACTAATGATCACTATATTCCTCAAACAATCACTCTCGGATGTATTGTCCTATTTTTCCCTTGCCGTTCGTTCCACTACTTTGAGTTGTGGAGCGGACGGCTTTACGGCGTTCTGCAGTTTTCTTATTTGTTCCGTTGTCTTCTTTTTGCTCTTTCTGGCGGTGCAATCATTGCTTGAAGAATTCTTCTGGCATATCTTCAGACCTAAGGAGAGGGAGGCCATAGAAGCTCCGACGGCAACTATTCCCCCTCCACTCCTCTCCGACTATGAACAGTTTTGTCAAGAGGCTTTTCAAATAAAGGCAAGAGAAGAGCAAAAGAAAATGGAAGTCATCACCTCCTACACCCAAAGAACTCTTGCAGCCTATATGAGTGAGGAAGAACTTACAAAAACTTTTGCGAACAGATCACTCGCTATCTATCCTCTGAATGGAGCATAGAGACTAGCCAAGACATCAAAGTATCTTCCCATCTTAAAAAGTATTGATCTAATGCACTTCGGATGGAACATATCTCGCCCTTTCGGGAAAAAGAGAGGATATAGCCTTTTTTTCCTCAAACACACTTTTTGCCCATACCTTGAGAGATATAGAGGTGAGTTCTATCCAACGAAAGCTCACCAATACAGAGGGAAATACCTTATCTCTCTGTGTAAAGATCTTGTCATTGATGAGCATTCAACCCCATTAGAAAGTTATCCAAAAAGTTACTTGAAGGTGTTGTAGTACACCGAGAGAACACCGATTTTCTTTGCTCGCAAATAATCAGAAACCCGTAGGGCAACCTGCACAAATTTATTTGCGAACATGGACAAAGAAATTACATTCGACAAGTTACCCGAAGCGGTAACGTATCTGACCGAACAGGTCTCTGCCATCAAAGAGATGCTCTCGGCATTGCGTCCTCCCATACCTAAAGAGAAGTCCCTCATCGGTATAGATGAAGCGTGCGAAGTTATTCAAAAAGCAAAACCGACTATCTATGCTCTCATCCGTAAGGGGATTATTCCTGCTTACAAACGAGGTAAGAAGCTCTATTTCTATAAAGAAGAGCTGCTTCAATGGGTGGAAAAGCGGACGTAAAGGCATCACTTATACGCCCTCTTCGGAAGAACAATTAGCCTCAATAAGAGCAGGCGTCCGACACAAGCCTAAATCATTCAAAGGATAATGGGCTATGGAAGAACAAACAATCGTGCCAGAAGTCCTGCTGGATAAAGCCATCGAATTGGGGTTGTCATTCTCAGACTCTGCTTATCCCATTGGTATCTTTCCCTCTCAGATACGAAACATCATTGCTGAAGTCCACGAGTGTCAAGGCTTTCCTATTGACTATATCGCATCGGCAATGCTGGTGGCTATCGCTGTAGGCATCGGGAACACGCACCTTGTCCAACTCAAACGAGGTTGGCAAGAGAGCGCAATGCTGTATGTGGCATTAGTTGGACGCCCCGGCACAAACAAAAGTCATCCGCTTAGCTTTGCGATGAAGCCTTTTCTTGATTTTTGACTATCAGGAGAATAAACTCTACGAACAAGCCTATACTGAGTATGACAATGTTGTACGAATGAGCCGTAAGGAGCGTATAGAGGCAGGTCACTTAGAGCAACCTACAGAGCCGATACGACGAAGATTTATTGTCTCTGACATCACCCCCGAGGGTTTGAGTTTTATCCATGCTCAGAATAAGCGAGGTCTTTGTTTGTGGACGGATGAACTCTCAGCTTGGTTCAAGAACTTCAATCGCTACAACAGCGGTTCTGAGGAACAGTTTTGGCTTTCTGTATTCAGCGCTAAGGCAACCATTAGTGATCGCAAAGGGAATCGAAGTTCCATCTTTATCAAGCGTCCCTTTATCTCTGTTGTAGGCACCATCCAAAAGAAGATTCTCGGAGAGCTATCCAAGGGAGATCGCTCTAGTAATGGCTTTATAGATCGTATCCTTTTTGTGATGCCCAATCTACAGCAGAAAGCCCGATGGAGCAGAACAGAGCTTCCCGAAAGTACAGAAGGACGATGGGCAAGTATCATTCAGCAACTTATTGAGATGCCTTGCTCCAAAAGACGAAGACGGAGAACTACTTCCTGAGATTATCCCCTTTACGGAGGATGCTAAGGCTAGACTTTATATGTGGCAAGAGGAGCATGCCAGACTCTGCGATACCGAACCCAACGAAACACTCGTTGGAGTCTACTGTAAGTTGGAAGTGTATGTTATTCGCTTTTGCCTTATAATCCAAATCGCTCGTTGGGTGTGTTCCGAGGGAGATAAAACCGAGATTGATCTTATTTCTGTGGAACGAGCCATTACTCTTACCGAGTATTTTCGCCACTCGGCACAACGAGTGCACTCAGAGATTGCGGGTGTTCAGCTGACTCTACAACAGCAACAGCTCCTTGCTGAACTACCAGTATCTTTTTCAGACTGCCGAAGCCCTAAGTATTGCCGAACGATTGGGAATGAAAGAGAGGGCTTTTAAGGATTTTCTCAGTCGCAATATCGGACACCTCTTTGCTAAGGAGCGACACGGACTTTACCATAAACTCAATGTTTAACCCAGCACACTTTCTGCATTATCAGCCTTTCTATATCCCTTATAAACCTGAAAGTGTACGAAGTGCAGATAGTGTGCTATTCAAATCAAATTAATCAATGAGCAATTATAGATTCAAATTAGAACCATACAAAGGTGTACGCACACGCCACACCTGCCCAGCCTGCGAACGTCCCAGATGTTTCTCTCGCTACATAGACACAGAGGGAAAAACCGAGTTCCCTGACAACGTCGGACGTTGCGATCACGAACAACGTTGCGGCTACCACTTTACACCCAAAGATTACTTTGCCGAGCATCCATTATCAAAAGAAGAGTTGTATTCGTCTGATAGTACCGACTACAAACCGACACCAATCATTTTACCGCCATCCTTCATCGAGAAAGCAACGATGGAGCAGACCTTGAGAGGATATAAGAAGAACAACCTCTATTGCTTTATTTCCGAACAACTTGGGGAGGACGAAGCCCTCCAATTGGTACATCGTTATCACGTTGGTACATCTAAATATTGGGAAGGGGCAACCGTATTCTGGCAGATAGACACTACCGGAAGTGTCAGAACAGGCAAGATTATGCTCTACAATCCTGAGACAGGCAAGCGAGTAAAGCAGCCATTCAACCATATCACATGGGTACATAGTCTGCTCAAACGCCCAAACTACAATCTTAGTCAATGCTTTTTCGGAGAGCATCTTCTTGATACCGACAAGCATAAACCAATCGCTCTGGTTGAGAGCGAAAAGACGGCACTCATTGCCTCTCATTATCTACCTCAATATTTGTGGTTGGCAACTGGCGGAAAGCACGGATGTTTCAAAAGCAGCAATCTCGTTCCTCTCTTTGGACGTCAAGTAGTTCTCTTTCCCGACCTCGGAGCAACGGACTATTGGCAGGGAGAAACTAAAGATGATGCAGAGCCTCGGAATGGAGGTGCAGCTCTTCGATTATTTGGAGAAACACGCTCCTCTTCAAGACCAGCAAGCTGGCTACGATATTGCGGATTACCTCCTCCAAATCAAAAAACACAAACGAGTGTGCTGAAAGACTTCATTCGGCAAAAATCCCCACCTCCAACTTCTGATCGATAAACTCGGACTTCGGGTCGTGAAAGAGCAAAGATTGGCACAACCTCTTCCACAGAAGAGAAGACCGCATAGGTAGAGAAGCAAGTTTGTGTTTTGGGTAACCCAAAACCTCCTTAGCGTCCATCAAACAGGGCGAAATAATCCCGATGGTCTCATCAATAAAACGAAAGGAACAATGACAACAGAAGACAAAAAAAGAAAGGGGGACGTCCCACTAAAAAAACTATCTGAGAAGAGAAGCTACTCCGTCCTACTGAAACTGAATACGATGGAGTACTTCACCCTTAAAAAGTAAAAGCCTCAGAGGCTGGTATCAATAAGAACGAATTTCTGAGAATGCTCATCTCTGAGAGTTCCATCAAGCCAAGAGTTACTCCTAAACAGATGCAAGAGATACGCCAGCTCTCGGGAATAGCAAACAACATCAACCAAATAGCTCATCGTCTTCACACTTTTGGCATCTCCACCATACCAACCGAACTACGAATGCTCAAACTTTTAGTCGATGAACAACTCAAAGCTCTGAAATCATGATAGCCAAGATAATCAAAGGAACATCCTTTTCTGGAGTGCTTGCCTATATCCTTGGGAAGCAAGAAGGAAAAAGCGAGAGTTCTCTATGCAGAAGGGGTTAGGAGAGATGTTTTTGCCTCACGAGATAGCCAGCGACTTTTGCACTACAAGCCTCAATGCGTCCTAATGTAAAGAAGCCTGTCTGTCATACCATCTTGAGTTTCTCGGCTGAAGATGCTGGGCGACTGAACGACCAGACGATAAATAACTTGGCACTACAATACTTGGATAAGATGGGCTATGGAGATACGCAATACCTCATTGTACGCCATCTCGACAGAGAGCATCCGCACGTACACATCTGCATTAATCGTATAGACAACAACGGAAAAACAATTTCCGACAGCAACGAAAAGTACCACTCAACAAAGGTCTGCAAAGAACTCACCGAAGCTAACCAGCTGAAATGGGGAGAAGGGAAAGAGGCCGTAAAACGTAATCGGCTTCGAGGTAATGATCGACTTAGGTATGAAATCTTCGATACTATCAAAGCCGTATTGCCTCGATGCCAGAATTGGGATGAACTCTCTTCTGCTCTGAGACACCAAGGGATAGACATACAATTCAAGACAAAAGGACAGACCGATCAGGTAGAGGGCGTACTCTTCAGCAAAAGATGGCGTAAGTTTTAGCGGTTCGCACATCGACCGCTCGTGTAGCTACTCCAAGCTCTCCTTTGCTTTAGAACAGAATGCAACGCAAGCTCTTTCTTCGCCTCACCCCTCCTCTGAAAAAAAGAAAGTTTTATCGGAGAGCTAAGTGAAGCCATAGAAGATCTTGGCGAGGGGCTATTCGATAGCAATGCGCCTGCCGTAGATATCGCAGAACTCGTATTCCAACGTAAACTAAGAAATCAAGCTAATAAGAAACTAAAACGTAGAAGATTATGAACGAACAAATGAACATCCTCCTCGAAGTACTCGAGGAAATCAAGCAACAGAACAAAGAACTCAAAACGAGTATCTCCAATTTGCCGCAACCAACAGAGTCGCAAGGTGAAGTCGAGAATAGGAAAAAAATCTCGCAGGAATCGCCAAGATTTTTAGAGGAACAACTGGAGTTTCATCGTCAATTTAGAGAGGAACTTTGTCAAGTGATAGTTAAACTTGGAGAGCGCATCCACGAAATGAAGTCGGGTATTACCGAGGTACGGATAAGTCAAGACGAAGCAACTGATAAACTCCTGACAGAACTTCAACCCAAACAGACCACACCTGAGATGAAGCTCTCCAAATACTACCTTTTCGATGTCAAACGCTGGGCAGAATGGCTCATATGGGGCGTGATGGTTGCAGTCCTTGCCTGCATCATCGGTTGGGCAGCACATCTCTATGGTGTCAATCAAACCCTTGATAGTCATGCTCTCCGCTATCGTATTCTACGAATGGAGCTCGGCTATACACAACCAAACATCGCCAGACTTGACAGCCTTTTCTCCTCCGAAGACTCCTCCGACTCCATTCGCAAGCTCCGCTCTCGTGTCACGAACTACGAACTAGCCATCGAACGCCAAGCCGAACTCCAGCTCCAGCAGCAACACCTCTCCCAAGAGCAAGAAGCCCTCTCTCAACAACTGAAACACTAAAACAATAAATCGCCCAATAGCATCCTACAAATGCCATTAGGCGATTGCCTTATTTCCCTACTTATCGTTAGGACTCCTTACTATAATACACTAGAAATTGAATCAAGAGATAAGGACTGAGTTGAAGTTATAACTCAATTTTATCTTCAATAAGATCTATTTGACACACCTTACAGAGTGCATCAAAATGTACTCTATCTTTACTTCTAATCGCTTTTAAAATAAGCACTGCACCTTTCTCTGCCTCCTGAACATCATCTAGAAGCATTGCCCCTTTTTCAGCCCAAGCAAGATGAGAGCCTTCATTTATAATACGATTTATCATTTTAGGCCAAGGAGTATTTCCCAATAACTCCTTAAGTGTTTCTGCACAAAGGGGATTCACAACATCTGGGCGGCGATAGGAAAAAGTAACATTCTAAGAATTTTCTCATATTATTGGGGAGGTTATAGAATTGTGTATAGTTATTTTCTATATATTTATGTCGATCTCCTTTAAGTGGTTTTATGACGCTATATATCTCCTTAAACAAGAAATCGTACTCTGTGATATGCTCGCTAAGAGAGCGAGGCATCAGTCGTAGCACACTACGACTTTTTCTCCCCTGGCTTCTCCTCTCGATATATGCATAAATCCAAGCGAGAAACGGCTCCATTTTTTTCTGGTATTGGTGGGGCAGTTAGCCTTTTTAAGATACTTAAGAAACTCTAGGTTGTGTGTGGAGATGAAGAGCTGGGCATATTTAAGAGGTTCGCAAAAGAATGCTCTCAATAAGGCTATATACGTAGAATATATGATTGGCATCTAAGCTTGAAATTGGATCGTCAATATAAATAATCAATTTTTTTCAGCATCTGGACCTGATAGCTCATCCTTTAATTGTGCAATAAAAATAACAAAAATGCGATAAGGCTTGCTTCTCCACCACTAAGATTAAAAAGCCAATTCCTCCCCCTTTTTTTACTCTAAATACCGTTCTCTTCACATCATCACAAGACTCAACCTCAGGCTCTAATTGCAAGTGATGAGATCCGAAGAACTGAGCTAAGTAATGATTTATGGCATCAGCTGCCTTTCCCTCATCTTTTAGTTTTAGTTCTAGTTCTCCTCTCTTAACAGTAAGCTCGTTTATTTCATTCTGCAACTTATCTCTATCTTCAATATGTTGGCTGATTTTTTTGTCAAGATTAGAAATTTTAGCCTTTTCTTCTGAATACCTTATGCCCAGTATAAACGTATGTATTCTATAAAAGCCTAAGCTCTTTACGATATTCTTCCTTTCTTCTAGAAAGATCTTCTGTGTAGCTGTTATTCTTATTTATTAGGTTATTTGCTGATTTTTATCGCCTCCAAAAATTTTTCTCAGAAGGATCTTCTACTTCGATCCACTCTAGGATATCAAAAAAATATTGCTTTTTCCGGTGTTCTAGACGGCTCTCTATCTCTTTAATTACATCAGTATACGCTGTCTTAGCAGTATCCCATTGAGCAATTACATCTTTATACTCCTCTTGTAAACTATGATAGAACGCTGGTGCTATAATGCCTTTGTTCTCAAAAAAAGTTGGCTAATGCTCCCTTTGATTTCTCTAGCACTTCCAGCTGCTTATCTATTGCCTCCTTCAGTTCCTCCATTTCTTTATTAAAAATGATCTTTTAGAGCTTCCCAACGAGAGGAGGAAATCATATTATTACAGAATTTGCAAGTCTGATGCTCTTCTTGATGTAGATGGTATCCTGTTTCTATCCAAAAAAATTAAGGTCTGGATCACCAAGAAGAGCTTCTATTAGCTTGTTTGAATTAATCTTTTGAGTAACAAGATTCTTTGACTCGTCAATTATTACATTCAGCTTTGGTGAGCTTTCGGATAGAATTGATAAAGGGGCTTTACCAGTTCATCTATTTCTTGCTTTAATTTGCCTTCCTGATCTGCACTAATCTCGGCAGGGGGATTCTTCAAAAATCTCATCAATTTCTCTCTCGATATTACTTCGATTGTAGGTACCCGAATTCTGACCCCAGTAATGAGGATTCGTTTTAATTGTTCTATTTGCTTCTGCTGTTAGAGCTTCTGACAATCGTTTTTTTCAATTGTGCTTTTTTTCTTTTTCAAAGCTCAATAAATTCGTTTGTATCTCCTTTAGTATGCCTCTTTTACTCTGAGGAGTATCTTCATTCCCAAGTTCTTGGTCTATGATATCAATTTCACCCTGTACTTCCACATTGGTAGACCCAATCAAGGTGAAAGGCTTTATTGAGCCTCTTTCATCAAAGAAGAAGCTCAGATTATTCATCATAAAATCAGAGTTATAAACTCTAAATTTATATGCTGTTGTAAGATTATTATGGACAACAGTTGAGCTATCGGACATTTCAAAAAGAAAAATTGAGCCTCTTCATATCGTTCAATCATCTTTTCTTGCTCAATACAAGAGAATATTCTTGAAAGTGTAGTTTTTCCCGAATAATTTCTGCCATATATTATATTAAGTCGCTGAAGCGTCTTTTCCGAAAGATCATCTATAGAATCCCACTTATAGTCCTGATACTGACCAAATGAGGCAATATTAATTTTTCTTAATCATAGTCGTCTAAAGTCTTGTGTTATTAGTTCATTGTATAGCTCGTCTAGTTGCTGCACACTCTTTCTCAGAATAGAGAACTATGTCCTTGATTACCAGTTTCTGAATAGCCGAGATAAAGGTCTCCATTTTAGAGAAGTCCACCTGTCCATGGATGCAAGGGAGCAGTATCTTATCTTTCTGTATTTTTTTCGATTGCTTACACTATCTCCCCACGAGTACTTATGTCCAAGGCTCTTGGTGACACAAGTAGCCAAGTAGAGTTGCTTGAGTTTAGTTCGATGCTCTGAATCATATAGACGCAGCGTAAGGTTATGACTATCATTGGAGAAAAAATCGCATTCTTGATAGGTAACAACAAATGTCTTTCCTCCAATGAATATACAGTTCCCTTCAGTTATCAACTCTTCCCGATACGAGATATAGGAACTAACAGCATTATTCTCTCTACTAGCGCATAAGTAAGGGGTAGAACCACTTCCTTCTACAATTTCATTTGCTAAAATATTTCCAGCGTTGCAAACTTCAAATACCTTGGTTACATCAAATTCCCCCCACTCAACATTACCTATTTCGAAGTCCTTGATAATCTGTTCTTCTTCAGTAGTCAGTGTATAGTCCTTGAGTCCTGTTGTTGTAAGATAAGCCTTTAGCTCCGCTATACGCAGAGCCTTTAGCTCCGCTATAAACTTTTCCATAAACTCGTAGTCTGGCTCTCCTGTACGAGACGACGGCAAAGATACCATAAGATCTTTAGCATCTTTAGCATAAAAAAATTTCTTCCGTAGTGAAACTCGCCCGCATTTGCAACTTTATGTATAGCTGAGGCGATAAAGCATACCGCATGTTTGGGTAAATTCTCGGTATGCACTACTGCAACATGGTCATCTGCTCCATACTGATAATCCCGATACTTAGCCGACCCAAACATATCTATCGTTATCGTATTAGCAGCGAACACATCCACTTTATTACCTATGAATGCTGAAACACCTGTATCAGCTTCACCTGCTGTCACAAAAAGGCAAGTCTCCCTGTACTCTGTCAGCACTCTTAAGTCGCTTTCCTCGAGTTGCTTCCCCAAACAAATTACCAAGTCTGTATTCGCCCCACTCAACGCTCTCGAGCATCTTGTTGAGTGGGGCATCTATTTTCCCAGGCTATCTTCATTAGAGGACTGCCCTTTGAGTAGATTAGAGACTTCCCAAGCAAGATATTCGGCTACAGTACGCTTGAAGTCATTCAATGTTGGGCGTGTATCTACGGGGGCAGACTTATTCCAGTCTGCACCATTCTGCGGATCTATAGGGGCTTCGTAGTACTCCTTCTCGGTAAATATATTGAGATATTGCTTACCATAGAGAACTAGGTTTACTAGCTCCTCATATCGCTCCTTGGCCCGATCTGTATCACGAAGATTAATACTTGCTTTTCTGCGGTTCGTACGCGTGTAGCCATCGTTGGAGAAGTCTATGAACTTGACGATATGCTTTGGGTTGTGCTTCTCTGCGACTTTGAAGACATAGATATTCGTTTGCACACTAGACTTGCCGAGGAAGAGGTCTATCGGCATCTTAATACTCGCCACAAGTGTATTACGCTGGAGTATACGCTTATTGATTTCTCGTGCCTTACCACTGCCTGCAGAGTTGAATAATCACTGCAGCATATCCCTTACTCATCATACTGAGAGCACGCTCTACGAAATTCATTCCGTTGCCATCTGCCGAATAAGGCGGATTGAGGACAAAAGCATCGGCAGGGAAGTGTGTATTATTTTTCCCGAAACTATACTTACCATCAAAGTCGGTAAGAGAGTTCTTGTTCAGGATATTAGAGCTCCCATCCCCCATCAATATCATATTGAGAATAGCTAACATATATACACTGGAGAGGAGCTCTAGACCTAGGAGTTGCTCTGCTTTGATAAGAGCCTCTTTGTGAGCGAGCTCATCGGGAGAAGTAATTGTAGCTCGTGCATCGTTGAGCATCTCATTCATTGCAGCAACCAAGAGACCAGCCGACCCTGTAGCAAAGTCCCAAACATAAGAGTCTTTGTTCACTCGTACCAAGCGCACAAGTAGCTGTGCGACATAGGAGGGGGTTAGCACCACATCATTGAGCTTGTCTTGAGTAAAGCCCAACCACGAATACATTTCGTTGAAGAGCTTGCCTGTAAAGTCTGTTGTTAGACCAATCTTGTAGTAAATCCCCAGATCGTCTACAATCTTGCAGAAGACTCGCTTGAGCTGGCTCTCCCCATTCTCAACCTTATTGATATTCTCCGTGGTAAGGGTATTCTGTAGAGTCCGCACGATCAGATCTCGCTTCTCGGTCGGGATAGCTTTCTCTCCAAGAAATGCCTTAATCTTGCGCATAATAATCTCTCCGTCCGTGTTGCCCTCTTCACTAGATGACTTCAAGTCTGCTTTCTCTAGCGGAGCGACCTTACCTGGGACACCTAGTGTCGCTATAATAGAGGCTGCTACAAGGTACACTCGGTCATTCTCTCCAAGCCCTTTTTCCGTTTGGTAGATATCGTTGTTAAGCTTCGTCAGGCTAGTATTGATCTCCTGCTCTCTCTGCTCTTTGAGACGCTGTAGCTCTTCGGGAGTAAGGCTTAGTTTATTAACACGCTCAATAAATAAATCGAAGTTCTCAGCCTTTAGGAAAGATAGATCCTCATACTTACCGACCTCCTGTCCGACTCCAAGATTTCCCTTGGACACATAGTAGACCCCGATCTCGTACTGTAGCTCCCCTCTCCCATCTCGATATCCCGTCACCCCGATTGAGATGATGTCAGTATAACCAGTATGGTGTAGTATGGCATTGGCATAATGAACAGCCCCATTGACTGCATAAGAGTTGATATGCTTGAAGTTAGGCTCATTCTTCTTGGCCTTCTTATTATCTACAAGACCCTGGGCATCGAGCTTGACAAGCTTATCCTTATAGCCCTTGTATTCAATCAGAATAGGATAGTAGTTAAGTTGCTTATCTCTGAGTAGGAGCTTTTGCATCGGGGCGATTAGCTCCACTCCCTCCGTTTTTTTGTGAAATATTCCGTGAGAGCTTTGTCGATCTCTGCATTGAGACTCTCCTGCTCTAGCTTATAGTCTAACCCGTAAGACTTGAGCCAGCCATTAACTAAGTCAGCGATATTGGGTTCTACCGATTGAATACCTTTTGCCATTATATCAAATTTGTTTTTATTCTGAACGTTATTGCCACCTGATAATGAAACTAAGTCGATTTCTAATCAGTTGAATATACTGCTCCTGCATCTCTTGAGGAAGAAAAACTCTGGCAGACACAGGCTTCCCATTCGGGGAGGATGCGCTCCAAGCGAGCGAAGATGTTGTCGCACACTTTTTTTCATCCAGACCTGAGGCTGTCATCGCTTCGACGAAGTGTTGGCGGGTGAGTTTGCGCTTTTTGCCACAAAGCGTCAGTGCAAGTTCTTCCGTATCCTCTGGAATAGCAAGTGCCGTAGATAAGAGGTCATAGGCGGGTGTTAGTTGATATTCGTTTCCTATTGGCGCATAGAGCGAGTAATTCTTGAGGTGCATATCTGCATTACCTATCAGCCACGAAAAGAGTACCTGTTCCCAGTACTTGATAAGGTCAAGTTTCGGCACTGAACTATACTTGGAGATCAGCTTTGCTATCTGCTCGTGTGACCCTTTGTATTTATATTCAGTCAGACGCTCAGAGAGCTGACACATATCTTCCATTGGGAGCTTCTCTCCCAGCTCTGTTCTATCTATCCGACGAGTGACATAGCATAGCTCGCCATCGCTGAATCGCATCAGTCCATGAGGAACTGTTTCTATCTTGGCAATCTCTGCAAGGTGCATCGACACATCCTCCAATTCGGGGAGATGCGGATAACGCTCTGTTTGAGGTTTAAGAATAAATCGTCCCCACAAGCCTACAATGGTAAAGCGCTTAGGGGAATTACTCATCTGATCAAAGTCAAGAGATAATTTGGGTTGTACTCCTGTCACTGTGGTCTGGGAACGAACAACCTCGTCAGCCAGTGCTCGTACTTCGCTACTTGTATAGGGCAATATCGGTGCTTGGGGCGTCCCAAACAGTTTGCGACAACACTTGACATGGTAATCCACCTCTCCATCAACCAAAGGTTCGTAGCAGTATAGGCATCTATTCTTCATCTTCAGTCATATTTAGAGGTTTGATACTTACCGCTCCAATGCAGTCACGGCAACAAGCCAGAAGCAAAGCCATTCGATCCCTTGCGTCTATCTTCCAATTCTTCTGAGCAATATCTAACAGCCATCCCTCAGGGATAAGTCCGTCAAAGAATGGATGAAGCGTATTGCTTTGGAATGGTTCCTCTCGCAAAGGCATCGTTAGGCTTATGCCTTGAGCTTCAGGCATAGTCAGATAATTCTTGTCGTAAGCAAAGGAATAGCCCTCATCACTTTCTGTAAGAACGCCGGCCTTGAACGTCTTCCAATAAACAATAGCCTGCTTCATACATCATCTCCTTCTCGTTTCATGGGTACAGGTCCACACTCTGAGCCGAAGAGTTCAAAGACCTTATTAATCTTATCAAGACGAAGCGTGGCTTTGCCTTGCTCGAGTTCACGCACAAAACGCAACCCCACACCTGCTTTCTCGGATAGATCAGCTTGTGTCAGTTTATATTTCTTGCGCATCTCCTTTACGTACTGCGCTATGATTGTTCCTGCTGCCATCTTCATCAATGATTTGAAATAGCCACATTCTGAATATGCATTGAAAAAGCTATTTTCGAATACCCTTTCGAAGATGTGTACCTATCTCCTCTGCATATCATTGTGCTCTGTACACATCATTGGCGTCGTCATATGACTTATCAATAGCAAATATAAGCAATATAAGCCTACACTAACCCCTTTCGGGGGTATTTATTTGAGAGAAATGGATAACTATACCCAATAGGGATGATTAACTCTCTCCACTAGATTATTCTGCTTTGATACGCTCCAAAATGGGTACTTTTGCAGTGAGCAAGCGTGCCAAGTACAAATAAGAGGTGTCGTAATCTATTGATTTTTTTAGAGCGTATCACCAGAAGAAGATTGAAAGACTGGAAAAATGAGCTATGCGGTACAAGCGTATAATCGCCTATAAAACAATCAGATAAAACTGATTTTTTTATTTGTTTTTGGGATGTTTTTGTACCGATTAAATGGCTAATCGCCTAAGTGATAGAAAGGTAATGATGCTGCATCGGTAAATAAGTCGGCTTTTCGTAGCGCTTCACTTAGCTATCTCCTTCCTTCTGTTTTGTATCTTCGTTCGGTAATTAACTGAAATAACACAAGAGCTTATGCCATACTATCATGTATACATTGAGAACAATGCTCTCATACCAAGACATGGACTAGACAAGACCGATCTATCTGAAATCAAAGAGGAGATAGTTATTCCCTATTTAAAGGGTGAGCGATTTGAGTTTAATGGACACTTCCTTGATAAAACGAGGATTCGAAATATCCTCATCAAGGAATCAGAGTGCTCATCAATGGAATTTGTTGCGGCTACTAGTACTCCCAAAATTCGCCAGACACCATTTGATATCGTTAGGAGTCCAAAGTACTCTAGGAATATCACAAATAGGGTATTAAGTGAGTGCAGAAGTCAGCTTCAGGAAGTTGTGCCTAAGTCAGAAGCTCTATCCCCCAATAAACCTGAAACACCAATGGACAAATCCGAAGTATTTATCGTGCATGGACATGACAAGCAGGCACGACTAGAAGTTACTATTTTTATAAAGAGTTTAGGTCTCAAAGATATTGTCCTTGATGAGCAAGCAAGTTCAGGTAAGACTATCATTGAGAAGATCGAAGACTACACCAATGTCGGCTTTGGCATTGTGCTCTATACTCCTTGTGACTTGGGGGCATCTCAAGAGGAGAAAGAACAGCTGAAGCCTCGGGCAAGACAGAATGTTGTCTTCGAACACGGCTATCTCATGGGGAAGATTGGGCGGGAGAATGTCTGTGCCCTCGTCAAAGGAGATATCGAGAAGCCTACTGATATAGCTGGTGTCGTCTACATCTCAATGGATGAAGGGGTGGTTGGAAGTTAGCTGTCGCCAAGGAAATGAGGAGTAGTGGCTATGATGTAGACCTCAACAAGCTATAGAGTAGTTCCCTTGCTCCACTCTGGGGAGCAAGAACTCTCAAGCAAGGCTACAGGGCGAAAGCTATATAGCTTTGGGCTGATTCCTATATAGGATCATTCCAATTGCTATATAGCTTTCGTTGTATTCCTATATAGCTTTCACTTGATTACTATATAGTATTGATGCGATTACTATATAGCTTTTGGGTGATTACTATATAGTATTGGCTCGATTACTATACAGCTTTGTAACGCGTGCTATATAGTAATATTTTTAATAGAAATGGTTAACTTCGCAATGTGTACCAAGTGAGACACATAAACACATTATCACTAACAGCTTAATACCATTTGAATCCCATGGGAAAAAAACAAGCCTTTAGCCTATGTGCTACGCGAAGGAAAAATGAGCATCGGCAAGCTCAAAGGGCAGATCGTACAAGTAGCTTCGCCCACAGACCGACGTAGCGTTTCCTTCGACCACTTCTGCGAAATGGTCGCCGACCAAACCACTTTCAACTATATGGAGGTCGCTTCCGTGCTCAATCTGGCTGCCGATATGGCGAGAAAAGCTCGTCGCTAACGGCGATATGGTCGAGTTCGGGCGTCTGGGCAAACTGAAACCCAGCTTCAAGAGTAAGGTCGTGCCTAAGGGGCAGGGAATTCAATGCGAGCCTGCACATCACCGAGGCTCGCGTGCTCCTGCGTCCCAATTCCGAGTACTTCCGTCTGGACGATGTCAGCTTCGAGCGGGTCACTCCCCGCGTGAAGAAGGCAAAGAAAGCCAAACCAGATGCTGGAGGAGGCTCTTCGAATGACACCCCTGGAGGCGGGTATGTAGGAATATAATTCTTAGAAAGTGAAGCGATTCTTCCTAACCCTTTTTCTCTCTATCCTACTTCATAGTCATTTATCTAGTGAAGGAGGCTATGAGTTCTCCTTCACTAGATATTTCTTGGCAACAGTTCGTAGGAGCCTTCCTCTTGATGGGAACAGCTCTTCTGCTGGGATATATCGGATTACTCTTATGTTCTTATTTCAAGCCAATGAGATTAGATATTCAGAATATAGAATCCATTGAGACGGCGAATGACAACTATCTAGTCAATTACATCGGTTTTTTTCTTATTGCAACAGATATGAATGACTATGTAACCCTAGTGTTAGTCTTCCTATTCCTACTTTACTTAGTCTTCAAGTCTAATGTATCGTACTTCAATCCGGCCTTCTTGGTCTTTGGATATAAGTTCTACATCATCACCACGAATCTTAAAAACACGAATCGTCCTTATTACAAAACAAACAGTAAAGAAGCCCGAAGATATACTTCCGTTTTCTAGTAAAGAAGATCAGAAAGAAGATGGAGGGAAAAAGAGAGAGATCGTACAAGTAAGAAAGATTAACGAATATGTATTCATTCAATGGAAAGACTAAACTACATCTTAGCCTATAAAAGAGATACAGCGATTAAGCTTGTATTATCGACAGAGGAAGCTGTCTACAATGCAAATACAGAGAACCAAATACCGTATACACCCACGCATCAGTTAGATCGAGATGAAAACGAATGGTTCTATATAGAGAACTTTAGCAACTCTGATCGCAATACCCCCATAGCTAAGATTGGAGGGGTAGACTTGAAGATAGGAGAACTATTTGAGCGACTCACTGAGTTTACTGAATTCCAGTCGACCGATTATCCTGATATAAAGTGGCTGATAACGCAACAAGGAGAGTGCTACTACTTTCAAAAAGTGTTGCCCTCAAGTAGAATTGAGAATAGAACTATACTCATGTTTGTTGTAGGTGATCCAAAGATCAAGGAGATGAGTAACTCTGTGGAAGTGCGTAGGGGAATTCCCTGACATCATTTATGATTCTCATGATGACAGACTTCTCTTTAGGGACTTATCTAGAGCTAAGGAAATATATAAGGATCTGATTAATCTGTACAGAGAGGCAACGGATGAAGAGATAACAGACTTCCTGTCCAGCAGAGAGGAAACTACGATCTCGATCTCTAGAGATAAGATCGGTATAAGAAATAGAAAAGAAATCGCAAGACTGGGAGACAAGATTAGTACATTATCCAGTGAGGCAAAAAGCCGCACTTGTAACCTACATAGATACTCATCTAACGGAAGCGGGGCTTCACAAGGGAGAGGATGGGAAGATCATCATAGCTAAACCCAAAGATCTTAGTAGCTACCTTGCTCTACTTGACCAGCGATTTGTACACTCTGAGGTATACAGCGAGAGCCGAAAAAAATTACAGCATTTACAAAGGCTTGAGTGTACGGAGAAGAAGGCAAACTATTCTTACGAACCCATTCTCCTTGATTAGTGTTCCAAGTTTCATTAGCCAATATGCGCCTACTTATGCTTCGCGGTGCTATATGTGGGAGATATGCTTAAGCCCCGCTAAGGAGAGTTGATGGGGCTCTAATTTGACTCGTGTGCTTGAGATGTAAGTATCAGACCAATGGGGAATGGCCTTATCCTTCACTGTGGCTTCGATCTCGTGCATAGTCTAAAAACTGGAAGATTATGCTGCTCGAAGCGATCACAACTGTTAAATATAAGAGAATGAATACTATACTATCAGGTCAAAGCCTCGTCGATATGCTTAGAGAGCATTGCGACCAAGCGAAAGAACGCATCTGGATAGCTTCTCCCTATATTGGGACCTTCAAAGATGTACAGAAGATCATTGGTGGTAACTGGATGCGTAGCCACATAGATTTTCGGGTACTAACTGATGTCGAATCTGGCTTTATTCGTCGTGACACTTATGCCCAGTTTAAGGAAAGCCCCAACACCGAAATTCGCAGTCTGTTAAGTTTGCACGCAAAAATCTACCTCATCGATGATTGGTGTCTCTTGACCTCTGCGAATCTTACAGGCATGGCGTTCAGTGCTAGGCACGAAGTCGGGCAGGTGGTGTCTGGTCTAGAGCAGGTGGTCAAGCTCTTTGACCAATGGTGGAGGAAGGCTCAGGCGGTCTCATCGGTGCCCAAGTCTCCTTCCAAAACTATTACAGATAAAGAGGACTCAAACAAATATAAGGTACTCTATAAGCTACCTAAGTACACCTCTGGGGCAAGTGACCAGTTCCTAAAAAAATGCGATCAGTTTAAGGAGTTTGCCTCTCTATACGAATCCATCACAGGACGTAATCAACAGATGGTCCGAGATGGGTTCACTCTGTATGAAGAGGTCGACTACTTCTTTAACTTCCTCTACCATGATCATCCTGACATGCCCTCTAAAGGGTATAATAAGGTGGTACGATCATTAACTTCAAGAGAGGTGAAGCAAGAGATTCGTCGCTACTTTAAGATCATGTCCTATGAGCCTGGAAGTGGAATGTGGCGCTTAGAGCGGAGGGATCGCATCCAAGAAATCCTTCCCTTTGAAATCCAGTCGCCTAAAAAGAAGGAGATAAGGGAAGTTTTAGATTGTCTACACTGCCTACACAGCTATGGATGGAATAAGCCCAACATCCTTGCTGAGAACGATCCACGAACCATCGCTAAGGCATGGAATCGACTTATCCAGGCCCCCTCTATCAATTCCCAACTTATTGAAGAGGTCATTGGGGAGATCAAGTACTTTGGAAGGTCTTCTGCCTGCGAACTCATTGCTTGGTATTACCCTGAGAAGTATCCTATGATCAATCGCAACTCTGAGAGTGGTATGAGATTCTTCGGATACACTATCTAGTTGAGGCACGGTCTTGCCCTAATTCATTCGAGAGGCTATCAAGCGAGAGATTCGCTTGGTAGCCTCTTCTCTTATGTACCTGCTCTGTTGATTTCACTCTTTGAGGATAGATCCATTAGTTTATTATTATATCTCCTGAATTGTTCTCTATATAGATAGACTTATCTCCATATTGGCTAACTGCTCGAGGAGTAGTTGGCTTTGTATCTGCTGACATAAGTGATGATCCATTCATCTCTCTATCAACTAAGGGCGTAGGCAAAGACTTTTTTAGAGCCACGATCAGCATGGCAGCATCGTCCTTTGTTAGCTCATCTATACTTCCCGTATTAACGTGAACGATAAACTGCCATAAGTCATCTAGCTGGCATATGATATTATCGATTTTCTTTATCTCGGTTATCCGAAATCTTGAATTGCCAGACTCTTTTGCTAGCTCCTGAGCTTTTTTTCTTCTTTTCGCTTTGCCAAAAACTTTTTTTATCTGGCTCAATCCATCTCCATTTCTTGGGATGTATCCCATATCTACAATTGGGAAAAACCCGCTCTTCCACTCTTCCATGTTTGAATATTTGGGTCATTTCAAACATACAGGCTAACGACTTGAAGTAACCTGGAGTTATAATCATAATAACCCTGTCAGCCTGACCTATTTCCTTTTTCGTACTCTTCAATATCGTCTTTATATCCAAGACTCGTCTGGTCAATTGAGAACCCAATACCATTATTCTGAAGCCCTTTCTTGATGCTATCTAGTTCTCCGTCGTATTTACTATCGTGCTTGTACGATATATATACCTTGCTTAATTCCATAGACATTCTAATCTTTCCTTTCATTAATATTCTCTTTATAATAAGTATGCACCCCAAATATCTCACTTTGTTGTCGACCTATTACCTGGGTTGTTTCGATGTTATGAAATAGGGCTGCATGAAGTTTGTGTAAGTCTTCTGAACAAACAGACGATAAATCTACTTCTCCACATATATGAATTACATTTATACTTTTACGACAAATTCCTTTCAAAACATCAAAGAGGAGCTTATAAAGGAGAGTATCTTTCCCTTCGTCCTCTAGGGTAAAGAGTTGATTGAATAAAGCATCCCAGTTTCTATCGTAGCTAGAATATAGACCTACTAAAAACAGCTCCAATTCATTACCTTTTGTCGTGGGGGGTAAGACTTCTTTGATATAATGGCAATCGTTGATACTTTTCAAGAAAGTTCCCAACTCATCGTCATTCAGATCTGTGTCGAGTAAATACAAACCAGACTGGAGCTGAGAGCTTTGCAACACCCTCATAAGCTGATCTAGTTGATATTCCTTATTCATTGTCGAGTTTATTCATGAAGGCGGAAATCATATACCTATTACTCGGATGCTGCATAATCATATCTATCAAGTCCATAGCATATTCCAACGCATCTTGGTAATCAGGTTGATTAAATGCCTTGATGCCATTATAAGCCTGAATAATCACTTCTATAATCTGGTTCCATACATAGGCTTTACTAGAGGGTGGGATCTCTAGTATCTTCTCCAACCATCTCAAAGTCTGCTCTGGATATTTAATCGCGTAGCCTGCCAAAAAGTGAATAAGTCCGCGAGTTTCATATCTAAAGAAAAGAGTATTCATGTACGTATCTATAATCTTTTCCTGATACTCTCGTGGCCATTGATCTATGTGATAGAACATCTGGTCAAAGGCTTTGCCTAGTTCAAGAGATTCAAACTGAGACTTCATCAAGCTTTGGATGTAGAGTAGAGCATCTTCATTTATACTTTCATCAAGAGAGCTGAGGAAGCGAAGTAGTGACAGTCTTGCCTCTTGACTAGCATTACACATGGTATCAAGCATCTCTTTGATACGCTCATCCCGGTTGTTGTGCGACCATGCTAAAAATAAGATGATTACCTGTTGCGGATAGCAATTGGGGCATTCTACTGCATGACGAAAGAATTCCATAAGCTCCTCCAGAGCATAATTAACAAAATATACAAGGGGGTTGTAGTTGTGGATAGGCAAAGCCATAAGCCTTGGATCATAATCGCACATCAAATTCTTAAATAAACGCACATTCCTATCTTGATCTAAGAAATTGAGATAAGCCATCTCTGCCAATATCGCAGCCCTAGTATATACAGAGGCGGTACCTGCGACGGCTTCTATGGCACTGAATATATCCTCTTTATATTCACTATCTTCTCTAGCACATCTTACCAATAGGTGCCCTGCTTGCCCACGAGGCTGATTAATCCCAATCGTAAGAGTATCCTGATCTTTTTGATACTCTTCTAACTTTGACTCTTCAGCCACAAGTAAGGCTTGGCAGAGCAACTGAACGACTAGCTTGGGTATGTGGTCTTGCTTAACAATATTATCAAGAGCAAAAAGCAGGGTGCGAATACAGAATCCTCGGTGGTCTGAGTTTATATCGTGATTAACTGCTATAAGCATATGCTCTAAGACACATACTGCATCATCTATCCTGCCAGCCTGGATTAGTCCTTCTAACCCTGCTTGTGCGTATGCCAGAGGGATTAGCTCATCATAAGCTATTTGCTTAATCAAATCGGTGAACTTATCAGGGGCTTGAATCACGACCTCTCGAAACAGAATACATTGTCCTCTCAAGGTAGGTACCTCCCAGTTAGCAGACTCCCTCTCATTAACATATTTACGCATCGAGTTTAGCCAAGCCTTTGGGCTCATCTTTTGCCCTTGCTCTTGAGTCAGAGAGGGGTCACCCAAGCGAGTTGATATTCTGCTTGGCTGACAATTCTCCAATCGCTTAGGGTTAAATTTGCGCTCAATCCTCTGACGTTCTTGGTAAGCTTTCCATGAAATTCTTCTTAGTTCCGTTAGAGGGATAGACTTCAGTGCAATTCCTCGGTGCAAATCTATATCGAGGAAAGGATGCCCAAACTTTTTGCACCACTTCACCTTCTCTTTGTCTAGTCTGTACTCGCTTTGGTCATGAATAGTAAGGATCCTATCAATGATAGACCTCTTTTGCATTTCGTCGAGATGTACAAAAGAAGCCTTCAAGGCTTCAACAGCTTAGTATTCCACCCAGCTTGGAGCATTGGCTAACACTTCGCGCTGGCAGATGAGTTCGCAAAGATTATCCTTGAATACCTTTGGATGTGAAGTGTAGATATATAAGGCTATAAATACAAATCCTCCATATCTACTTCTACTTAACTGAAGTAGATATTGGCAGGTCTCCTTGTCATCAATATGCTCAAGTAGGGTATCTATAAGAATATTCGTTACATCCTCCACGAAGTTGTAATCAAAGCCACCCTTTATCCTTCTATGAAAACTCCAAAAGGAATAGGAGTGATGTATATTATCTTCTGCTTCTGCTTCTCCTATCTCATAAGAGATGGTTTCATAAATTAGAGTAAGTACATCAAACAAGAAATCAATAGCGAGGCTATAATGCTTCTTGAGTAGCTTTTTTTATAAAGCTCACCCACATCATAAGATACACTGATATTGGGAAGGAAAGTTTCTTTATTTTCTTGGAGTTGCAGTCTGATATTCTCTTTCAGCTCAGCACAGACGAAGGTTGGATTTCCTTGGATACTACTGTTCAGTAGATTTATATATTGAAGAGGATTACGTCCCTCAACAAGCTTCGAATACAATTCTACGAACTTATCACCGCTATAGTCCAATTCATAGAAATTCAATACATTCTCTAGATGTTTGCGATCCTCTTCGTCATCAAAGTTTAGCTCTGTGCTTAATTTATCAAGCACAGAGTCTACATCCCTCCCAAGAAGCCTACGGCACATTGTTATGGCTAGCTCTCGATAAGTTTTAGATAGTTCTTTCCAGCCTCCCTTGTTGTCTATAATCTCCCAGATAGCATGAAACCAGTTTAAGGTATAGACCGAGTTAAAGACTAGCTCCATATACACAGGATTGGGGTAAATCTTTCGAGATATTAAATCTAACTCACTTCGTAATGGCGTTTCAAAGTTGGCTAGTGTCTGTAGAGCAAGGGACTTTAGATGGAATCGAAATGTACTTCGTCCATTGTCCTCCTGGCTATATAATAATTGGTCTAGTGTATATATATACTCTTTCGGTTTCTGCTCTCTCAAAAACATCAATATGCTTTTTACTGCGGCTCGGATAAATAATCCCTGATGTTGTCCTTTCAGCTCATCCAATAAGCTCTTGCCTTTTTTTCTAGAAATCTACGAGCATATACATAGTCAAAAAAAGCGTCTGATGAAAGAATTGGATCTGCCTATTTCTAGATTCAATCAATAAATCATTGGTCAGTAAATACCTAAGTTCTTGCTCATATTGAGTCTCAAACTCTCTTATATGAATAGAGAGTTCTTGACGCTGATACATAGTATCCACGAGAGTATCAAGCAGGGATAAAAGACTAGCTTTGCTGACTGGGTAAGTACTCGCATTATTGATACACTTGCTCCACAGTTGATGATAGAGTAAGTTTGTAGACAGAGGATCTGTCAATCGCTCTTCAGGCCTTACTTTTAAGAATAGGTACAGATGTAGCGGATTAGCTAAGAAGCTAATTAACCTATCATCCATGCTTTCATTGTGGCCATTACTTCGTAGGGTCTGCAAAACCTGCTCTTCACTAAGCTCCTTTAGTTCCCATCGATTCTTTATCTTCAGATTCTGTAATTCAGGATCATACTCCAAATCATAGGGGCGACAAGAGATCACGACCCTGACATGGGGGATGTTTGCTAGCCTCCTGATTAGACTGAGTAGAGAGCGTAATGGGGTCACGATTGGCTGAGAGAGATAGTGATAGGGCATCAATTTGATCTACAAGGAGCACTACCCTCTTGCACTTTGATGCTTCTTCACGAATGACATCTTCTATAGGTCTTGCCAAGTGAAGCTTCCCCCGCAAATCATCCATATTTGCAAACTCTACAAGGTCAGATTTAATTCCAAGTACTAGATAATCTTCTCGTCCTTGTAAATGCTCTAGGAGCTTGTGCATCACAATGGACTTGCCTATGCCTGCCTTGCCATATAGTAGGGCTAATCGAGCCGAGCTATCGGTAGTGTCACTCTTGCTTTCTATCCACTCTTGAATCAAATCAACCTCTTGACGCGGAATCTCAGGACAAATAGCAGGCGTATATCCCAGCAACTCATCTGAGCCTCTAGCGAAAGCCGAAGCTGGGTCTCTCGTATAGTTATTCGCCAAATATATGTTGCCGTGATTTCTCTCTATATAAAGAGATCTGTCTCCTAATTGATTGATAATATTCTCTTGCATTTATTGCTATTGGATTGAATAGTGAGTCTATTTATTCTTCTTGTTTCATAGGTATAGGACCACACTATGAAGTGAAAAGTTCAAAGACTTTATTGGTCAAGTCCAATTGTAGTCTTGATCATCCCTAAATCTCGCAAAGCGTAGCCCTCCCCTGCTTTCTCAGAGAGGTCTGTCTGTATCAGTTTATATTTCTTGCGCATTTCTTTCACGTGCAGTGCCATGATTGGCTCGCTATCACCTTATGTCAATTATTTGGAGTCGCACACTCTGGATATGTATCCGCCGTTTTATCTTTTAGGGATACATACTCAAGGCATATCACCATATATACAATTATATACCTTATCAGTGGCAAATATAATGAATAGGAGGTATTTCCCCTTTCTCCTAGGCTCCCGCATCAAAATCCGAGTACCTGCTTGAGGTAGTCGATGCGCAGGCTGCATTTCCAACGTCTGGCCTTAAGCGAGAGCGTGTCATGCTGCTGGCGCAGAATAGCTAAAAGCGAACTTGCGGATGAGATTCAGATTGCGCGCCGAAAAAGTTCTTTTCGTGCACGGTAAGCATCTTCCCGAAAGGTCACATCCAGCTGCCAATGTAGGCGGTTCTCAATTCCCCAATGCTCCCTTATATAGTAGGCTATCTCCTTAGCAGAGGCCTTGTTGAAGTCCAAGCTTGAGATGTAGTAGCGCGTTTCCTTCGTTGGTTATGCAGTGGGCTTGGTAATCTCATGTTCGACCCGCACCAAGCTACGTACCATCGGTCAGCGTCGAGCAACTTCATCGGTAAGATTGCCCTCTGCTGGGAGCACTTTGTAGCTCCTTTTGTCTATACGCCCATGCCCCTTCTCCTGCTCAAGGTGTCGCTTGTGTGGCTGTCGCGTGGAGAAAGCATCGGTAGTGTCCTCGAAGAGATGGCGCTGATTTCCCTTGAGAGCGAGGACAAAATCTGCCTTCTTCTTGACCACCTGTTCGGCTATTTCTACCTGCGTACCCATAGCATCCATCGTGACGATGGCTCCTTCAAGGGCAAGCTTATCAAGGAGTTTGGGCACACACGTAATCTCGTTCGTCTTCTCTCCCACTGCTTCTTGAGCAATGCTTAAAGAGTCTTCGTTGACCCAAGCCGAGAGGATATAGCTACTCTCGCCGTGTCCCCGAGGATTCGTCCCGCGCATCTTCTTGCCGTCTATGGCAATGTGTATGCCCGATAAATCCTTGATGATCTGCGAAGTATAGACCTCGAGACAAGCAGCTATCTCTTCGGGGTGCACGGCTTGCATGACGCGCTCAAAGGTGTCTTCGCTCGGGCAACCATTGGGTAGCTCAAGTAGCGGTTTGAACTCTTTACCACGGAAGCGGCATAGCTGATACATGTCGCTATAATCCTCTCCTCCACAAAGGTAGGTGATGAGTGCGACCATAAGGATGTCGCTGAGTTTGTGCTTGCAACGTCCGACGACGCGAGGGTCATGGACGGATGAGAAGTAAGGGGCGGTTTCCATTGTATGTGGGTATTTGTGTGAAGAGAATACTACTGAAGCCGATTTTGATACGGGAGCCCTGACAAGAACACTATGCCGCTTTGGGCAGCAACCAGCATGTGTATGTGAAGTATCCTTTCAAGGCAAAAGCTAGTAACGCTTGTTTTTGGGCCCGAGCTGCGATTGCAGAAAAGGATGAAAGAAAGCGTCATGATATTTGGCGTAATGTCTTTGGCAATGCCTTTCCCAAAGGAGAGTCAGTGGGTATACTTGAAAGTAAATGTTTTTTTGTTTTATATCAAGATTCAGAGCTGTTTATTGAGGACATGTATTTTGATTAACATCACCGAAGAACTTATAATCAACTGTTGGATTACAGCCAATGGATTCAAATCTGCCTATTTGCGAGACATATTGAGGAGGTTTGAAAGAATCAATATGATACGGTCATTAGATTTTTTTCATAGAGAGCACTACCGTAGAAAAGTCATATAAAGTATTCTGGAAAGTTAGAAACGTTGGAGATGAAGCAAAACGGAGAAACTGTCTGCGCGGAGAAATACTGAGATTAAATAAGGCTGATGATAAACGGCATGAAACCTCAAACTTCAGAGGGTCTCATCATGTAGAGTGCTACATCATCAAAAAAATGATGTTGTAGTTGCACGTGACAGAATAGATGTACCAATCATTTAATCAATCTGAACAAGGGAACGTTGCTCACATTGATTTCCGGAGACGGGCATGTAGGGATCTGATGCCTGCGAAGTGATAGGAGTCATCTTATCCCCTTTAGTACCCGATCCCATATCTCCGTGATCTATCAAGTGAAGGAGGCCATGCGCTCTCCTTCACTTGATATTTTTTTGTGCGGCACTGTGCAAGCACCTTTCCCCCGATGGGATATGAGGCGTTTGCTGTGCTTAGAGATAAATGACCGTAGATACAGCGATCCCATCGGAGGTGAATGAGCCTTCTCCGATGGGATCGTTGTGTGTAGAGTTGTGGTAGCTTACCTTACTTCCCCTTCTTGCTCTGCTTCTTCTCGAGGAGGGGAGGTACTTTGGCGTAGCCGGCTTGCTTCATCTCTTCGCGGGGGAATGAAGCGCAGGGCCGCGCTATTGATGCAGTAGCGTAGGCCACCCAGCTCCTGCGGGCCGTCTTCGAAGACGTGGCCGAGATGAGCCTTCCCCGTCTTGCTACGCACCTCGATACGCTTCATGCCGTGGGAGTCATCCTGATGCTCGCTGATGAGGGCGGAGTCAATGGGGCGGGAGAAGCTGGGCCATCCGCAGCCCGAGTCGAACTTATCCGTGGAGATGAAGAGCGGTTCGCCCGTCGTGATATCGACATAGATGCCTTCGCGCTTCTCGTCCCAATAGTCGTTGTCAAAGGGATGCTCCGTGGCGGCATGCTGCGTGACAGCGTACTGAGTGGGGGTGAGCCGACGGCGCAGCTCTTCGTCCGAAGGCTTGGCATAGGCATTGGCCTCGCGAGCGATCTGGAAGAGTTCGGGGCGGATATGGCAGTAGCCCGATGGGTTCTTGTCCAAATAGTCCTGATGGTAAGTCTCCGCATCGTAGAAGTTGCGGAGGGGCTCTACCTCGATGACGATGGGCTGTGTGTGCTCACGCTGTAGCGTCTCGATCGCCTTCTTGATCGTCGGTAGGTCTGCGGTGTCGGTGTAATAGATGCCCGTGCGGTACTGATCGCCCACGTCGCCACCTTGCTTATTGAGCGACGTCGGATCAATCGTCAGGAAGTAGAGCTCAAGGAGCTTGCTGAGGCTTACCTGATCGGGAGCGTAGGTGATGTGTACAGCTTCGGCAAAGCCTGTCGTGTGGCTACACACTTCCTCGTAGCTGGGGCGGGAGGTATGGCCATTGGCGTAGCCGACCTCTGTGGAGATGACGCCACGTACTTGCTTGAAGAAGTGCTCGGTGCCCCAGAAGCAACCGCCGGCCAAATAGATCTCTTTCATAGGTGAAGTGGATGGAGTGTTGGGTGAAGGGTGTGTCTGCATGCGCATAGCTCGAAGTCCTAAGGCTCCAGCTGCCAGTAGTAGCAGAAGGGTCAGTGTACGGAGACTGTTCCGTTTCATAATGCCTGTTCTTTTAGACTGTGTAGAGGGTTGATGGTAGTTTACCGACTTACTAACAGCGTAGACCTGACGATAGTTATGAGTCGCCCAATATCGGGGTATAGTTTGAGTCAATATCGGGTAGGGGTGCGAAACCTATATTGGTTCGTGCTCCGACCACTATTGGTTCACGTACAGACCAATATAGGTTCACGCGTCGACCAATATAGGTTCGCTCAGTGACCAATATAGGTTTATACCACCTACCACTATTGGTTCACTCTCATTTCGCTATGCGTGCGCACATTCTTCGTACCTTTATGCGCACATTCCCCTCGGGATGGTGCCTACCACAGTATACCTCATCACGCTGACCCTCTACTGATAGAATCGCTATGAATGTCCTCTACCTTATCGGCAATGGCTTTGACCTTAGACTTGGGCTCCCCACTCGCTATGCAGACTTTTTTTGAGAGTACTACAAGGGGCAAATCCCCGGAGCTTGAGTGCTGATCGCAGACAGCAAGAGGAGGCTATCAAAAAGTATAAGGAGCGCTTCTTTGCCGAGATGGCGGAGCGAGAGGGAGCGTGGCGAAGAGCAGTGGAAGGACTTAGAGATAGCTCTTGGTGAGTTTACTACAGCCTTTGGTGATGATGCTGATGGGTTCTGTGACTTCTACGAGGATATGAACCGCTCCTTTAGAGGCCTATCTGTCGCAGTGCAATAGTTTTGAGCCTACTCCCGAGGAGGTCGAGAAGTTCCGTGAAGACCTTTGACCTATCCCTATCGCTACCTTAAGCCGAGATGAGCAGAGAGAATTTAGTCCTCTGACATCTGCTCAGGCAAATGGTATAGTGACGTCATCTCCTTCAACTATACCTCATCATTTGAGTGCCTCTGCCAGGATGCTTTGCTGGTCGGAGAACGTTACCTATCCCAGAAGGGTGAAGGTCACCCTCGTGATATATCAAGGAGTGAAGCATGTGCATGGAAACATTAGGTCAGGGTGGAATTCTGCTTGGGCGTTAGATCATGGCGAGCAAATCGCAAAGTGAGCAGTATCAGGAAGAATGATGATGTCGCAGACCTCTTACTTAAGCCACAAGCTAATGAAGGGTCGGGGAACGCTTGTCGATGAGGAGTGCCTTAGTCTCATTGCAGGAGCTGATGTGATTTGCCTCTTTGGCTTATCCCTCGGTCCCACGGATCAGATGTGGTGGACGGCTATCAAGAAGCGTTTTCTTGATAATCCAGAGGTCATCTTGCTCTACTTCCATTACGATCCAGCTGCCGATTCTGCATTGAAGTTTGATAGGCGGAAAGGAGAGACAAGCTCGCCAACACCTTATCGAAAGCACTCGGGCTGGAGGGAAATCAAAAGGAGTATGATGATCGGATCTTCGTGGCGATTAACTCGGATATGTTCCCCAAGGCGATAGACGCGAAACAGCCTACCATAGTATAGTGGTAGAATAGCAGAAGCGGTGCAGCTCCCGATGGGAGTTGTACCGCTTCTGCTTTTGGGTGGAGAGGCGAGGGGATTAGCGACGCTTGCGTCCCCAGCGCTTGTAGTACTCGATGTTCTTATCCTCGCGCTTCTTCTTCGCCTCGTCGGGCTTGACCTTGCGCAGGGCATCGGGCTTGCTGCCCAGAGGTGACTGCGTGCGGATGTCCCAGCGCTCTTCGGAGGTGAAGCCCTTCTTGATGGAGATCTCCTGCGGGTAGTAATAGACCTCCTCGGGGGCACGATCAGGGTAGTCTCCAGGTGTGAAGGCGGCGTTGTCGTCCGTATCGACGATGAGTCGGACGAAGTACTCACCAGGCTTCAGGTCGTGGAAGGAGACTTGACAGGACTCTGTGGGAGTCTTTGCTTCGGGGAGGCTATCGGCCTTAGCGGCTTGTGGAGCTTGCTTAGAGAGTAGCTCGGCGAGCACCTTATCGCCTTCGGCAGATGCTGCTGTGGGCTGTGCTTTCTGCGTCGTGTCCGCCTTGACCTCATGTCCATAGAACTGCTGGAGGACAGCATCGCTCTTGTCTATGAGTTGGACGAGGGCGTGAGAGCGGATACCCTGGAGGGTGATGGTGAGCTGACCGAACTCGTCCTCCTTCTGTATCTGCTGCGTGAAGGCGACAGAGTCGCAGGCAGCGCCATAGATGTCACGTACGGCAGCCGAATCAATACGCGCCCGATAGCTCTTGCCATAGGCCCGTGGGAAGCGGAGCGTATAGCGCAGCTGATCCAGCGAGTCCTGCACGATGGTGAAGTCCTGAGGCTTGTAGAGTGAGTCCTCCTGTACCTCCAGGTCGAATCGCAGAGGAGGGAGGGCTGCAAGGGGACGTGAGGCTGTCACATAGAGGCTATCACTTGGAGTACCAGCAAAAAGCCCCCGAAGCTCCGGTAAGGGGTGATCTGTAGAGGAGACTTCTCCGCTTCAGCAGTCTTGTCGTGCTTCTTAGCTCGTGACCTGTGGCTTGATGAAGACGAGCGTGTCGGTCTTCTCTTGCAGGCGGAGTAGTGAGTCGGTCTTCTCGTAGGTGAGAGCGAAGCGCACCGAGTCGCGTGCAAGGAGCTCCTTGTCTCGTAGCCATAGGGTCGACGACCTTGCCCTTAGCTGTAGCCCAGTAGAGGGATTCGGCTGGTGCGGTTGGCTTGTCCAGCGAGCGGAGGCGAGGGAGCTTCTTGGGCTCAGCGAGGAATTCCAGTCGGCAGATCAAGCTATCGGGACGGCTGTGGCGCTCGAGGCCGTACTGCTGCACCTTCGCTACCGAATAGCGTAGGGCGATGTCGCGAGGGAAGTAGTAGGTGAAGGGATAGGGTGACGAGCGAGTCGCGGTGAAGCGTGTCACGGCGCACGATGGAGTCGATGCGTATCGTGTCGGTACGCATACTGTCACGCAGCGTCGTCTGGAAGCTCTCGGCAGAGAAGGCAAGACCTTCGCTGCGGTCGCTGTACTGATAGTTGGCATCGTTGTCCTTCGTCGCAAAGACCTTGTAGGTACTGTTGGGGAGTCCCACGCATGGTGAAGAAGCCCAGCTTATTGGTCTTACTGACAAAGGGGAAGGGACGCTTACGGAGCGTACTATCGTTGATCTCTGCAGCGGGATAAGCTCCCTACGATGAGCCCTTCGACAGGCTCGAAGGTCAAGGCATCGATGACCCGACCAGCCAGCTGCATCGAGTCGATCTGCCCACCTGTGGAGATGAGGTAGCTGAAGCCCTCAAGTGGGTTGTCCTCGTTGTTGTCTACGATGACATCATCGAAGTAGAAGCTGTAGGTCGTATTGGGGCGCAGGGTGTCGGAGAGCACGATGGAGACGTGGCGCCCGTTGGCCGTGATACGTGCTGCCTCACGCTGGGGAGGGGATACGATGATCTTGTCCGTCTGGCTGGAGAGCTTGACGTTCTCATCGAAGGTCAGGGTGAAGTGGCGCGTATTGACCCCCGTAGCCTTCACTGCAGGTGAGGCTTGTAGGAGGCGAGGTGGCTCCGTGTCAAAGGGGCCACCTTCGGGTGTACCTTGGTTCGCACAGCCCCATAGCAGGAGGGATCCTGCCAGGAAGCTGAGCGCAAAGTGCATCGTTCTATTTGGGTTCATCCAATAGTAGCTGATTACATATGTGAGACGAGCGGGACACTATCGGTGAACCCAAATAGCGGGGGCTAAGCATTACGCTTGCCCTTGCTCGTCATGATCTTGAGGACCTTGAGGTCGGTCTGGGCCATGCCATCACGACCGAGGTCTGCGAGGTTGCGGATGCAGACGTCGATATCATCGTCTACGATACCTTCGGTAGCGGTGACGACGTGTCCCTGCATAGAGAGCATAGCGGAGATGAGAGCGGAGCTCACGCCCGTCGAAGCCTTGAGGCTACAGCTGGGCTTAGCACCGTCACAGATCATCCCGGAGACGTTGCCGATCATATTCTTCACCGCTCCGATAGACTGCTCCTTCGTGCCACCCATGAGGTAGGTGATAGCACAGGCGGAGCCAATCCCTGAGACGACCATCCCGCAGAGGCAGGAGAGGCGCCCCTAAGAGCTGCTTGATATAGACGACGAGGAGGCTACTGAGCATGATGGCTCGAGTGGCGAGCCTCACGACTTGCGCCCTTGCTCTTCGGCGAAGGTCAGGACGGGGAGCATCGAGGAGATCCCCTGATTACCGCTACCCGAATTGCTCATCACCGTGATGGGGGCACCATCCATACGGGCGTCACAGGCAGAGCTGGTATAGGCCAGCATCTGCGTAAGGGGCGTATTGCCGAGGTAGCGACGTCCCATATCGCTATTGATGAGCTTGCCGAGGCTATGGCCCATAGCTGTGAGTGAAGGAGAACTCGCTGGCACGCTTATTCTGCAGTGCAGCCTCGTAGATGAAGTCAAGCTCCTCCAGCGGGCCCATGCAGAGCATACTCATAGACGAGGTCGAAGTTCAAGGCGATCGTCTCCTCTTCGTCCTTAGTCTCAGGACACTTCGATGCAGGGCGTGTCGGCGGTACGTGGCACGAAGCGGTCTTCACCATCATAGGTGAGCGCTGTGAGCCCTGTATGAGTAGCCTGGATGATGGCAGTCGATAGACGGCCCCTCTGTATCGGTCAGTAGTACTTCGACGTAGAGGCGGTCGACGTTGTCACCTTCCTTCAGCCCGATCTGGATGCAGCCGCTTGCTACAAGCTTCTGGGCCTGATGAAGCTCCTCATCAGTGAAGGTGTCGAGGAGCTCCAGTTGCTTCTCGGGTGCTGCTAAGATAGCACCGAGAGCGATCGCGATGGGGATACCGAAGGTCCCCGTGCCGGGGATACCGACGCCCATAGCGTTCTTGAGCATATTGCCGCTGAGCAGGACTTCTATCGAGCGGGGCTCAGCGGTCGTCTGTGCCGCAGCATAGGCTACGGCGAGGGCTACGGCTGCAGGTTCGGTACAGCCAGTAGCGGGTACGACTTCACGGTGCATGAGAGCAGTGATCTGCCGTATCTGTGTGGGTGTAAGCATGGGGTTCTGATGGTCTAAGGTAAGTAGTGTAGTAGGGGAGTGTGTTATTTACGCTGAGTGCGAAGGATCGTAGTGAGCTTGCCGTCCTTGGTCCTGAGGTCAGGATAGCCTCCGTTCATCGCAGGCTCCCAAGCACCGTAGTTGGGGTTGGGTAGGACGATGAAGCGCTTGCCGAAACTCAGCGGCGAAGCGTGAGACGCCCTTGATCACGCACGGCCTCGTCACGTACATCGAAGAAGTGGTCGAAGTCACCCGAGGTTGTCACCGAGGAGCATCAGGATGTTGTGCGTCTTGAGGACTTCATTGCGACGGGAGGTCTTGTCGGAGGACTTGTCCTTGAACATGAAGTGGCTATCCTCTACCTGAGGGAAGCCCAGATCACGGAGGTTCTTCTTCGTACCAGCACGATTGACCTCATCACGGTTGGAGATGTAGTAGATGTCCACACCGAGGGCATCGGCCTTGCGGAAGAACTCGACAGCACCCTGCAGGGCTACGGCATCAGCTTGATCGCACCAGCGGTCCCACGAAGGCTGGGAGTAGTCCTCGCCCTTGAGTGCTTGGTAGACGGAGTTCGCTGTGTTGTCGACGATGGTCTCATCGATGTCGGTGACGATAGCCCAGCGCTTTTTCGCCCGAGGCTAAGGGAGTTGACGTAGCTGCTACGAGACGCTCGGTAGCGATATTGTAGGCCTGCTGGCAGAGTGCCTTGTACTCGGCAGAGCGCTGGATCCAGGCTGCCGAGAAGAGCTTACCACCGAGGGTAGGGGCTCATCGCATAAGCTACCTTCCCACTTGGAGAGTAGGTCGTATTCTGCTCTTTGTTTGAGCCAATAGCGATGACGCAGCTCGAGAGGAGCGTGAGTGATAGTGCGGTAGAAGCTCCGAGAGTGAGGAGTTTATTGGTATTCATTATCGTCGTGAGGGTTAGGATTCCTTGTGGGTTTGTGTGTGCTTGAGGTAGCAGGTACGGCACAGCGGGCTGTACTCCTTGGCTTCGCCGAGCATGACCTGCTGCTCGCCAGAGACGAGGCGGTAGGAGTAGTTCGCCCAGCTCCCGCAGCCTACGCAGATCGCGTGGATCTTGTCTACCGAGTCTGCTATAGCGCAGAGCTGCGCCATAGGGGCCGAAAGGCTGGCGACGGAAGTCCATATCCAGTCCAGCGAGGATGATGCGGATCCCCTGGTCTGCCAGCTGCTCGACGACCTCGGGGAGGTGCTCATCGAAGAACTGTGCTTCGTCGATGCCGATGACGTCGACGTCCGAAGCTAAGAGGAGAAGGTTCGACGAATTATCTATCGGCGTAGAGGCGATAGCATTGCGGTCGTGCGAGACGACCTCGGTCTCATCATAGCGGGTGTCTACTGAGGGCTTGAAGATCTCTACGCGTAGCCCCTGCGATCTTGGCACGGCGCAGGCGACGAAGGAGCTCCTCTGTCTTACCGCTGAACATCGAGCCGCAGATCACCTCGATGCTACCACGTACACGGGCCTGACCCCGTCTCAAATGGATTAAGCATTACTTGTCCTCCGTCTTATTATAGCGTGCGGTGAGGCGTCGTGCCCCGCCTTCGATCTCCTCTATAGTAATGCGTACCGTGTCAGCTGGTAGGATGTCCTCCATGACCTCTGGCCACTCAATGAAGCAGAGTGCGCCACTCTGGAGGTAATCTTCGGCTCCGAGGTTCAGCGCATCATTGAGCTTCTCCAGGCGATAGCAGTCAAAGTGGTAGATGAGTTCTCCCGAGGGCTCAGTGCGATATTCATTGATAATAGAGAAGGTCGGGCTATTGATGACATCCTGCACGCCGAGGGCTTCGCAGAGGGTCTTGATGAAGGTCGTCTTGCCAGTCCCCATGGGGGCATAGAAGGCGAAGATATCCCCCAAGGGGAGGACCTCCTCGATGAACTGGCGCGCTACGGGCTCCAGCGTGTCGGGAGAGGCTAAGAGGTAGGTGGTCTCAGTGTCCATTCGCTTGTCTTGATTGTGCCAGAGCGTACGTGCCCCAGCATATACTCACCCGCAAATTTAAGATATTCGGTGCATAGTCTATATACCTATATAGAGGCTGCCCCTACACTTCTGCGGAGAAGGTAGGGGCAGCCTCTAAATCGTGTCGCACTTGGACGTCTTGTCCTCGGGCGATAGGGGTGGGATTAGAAGGTGAACTTCATCCCGAAGTAGCCTGAGCGAGGGATCGTGGGGCCGTAGATATAGCCACTGTCACGGTCTGGACCGAAGTCGTAGTCGCTCTGGAAGGCGTTGAAGAGGTTGTTGATACCACAGTAGAGCTGGACGTTGCTCTTGGAGAAGAGGCGCAGATCATAGGTGATCTTAGCGCCGAGGTCAAAGAAGCTCTTGGTCTTGACCAGCTCGTTCCACTCGACATCGACCTCCTTCTGTGCGCCATCCTCGAGGATAGCAGCACCTGTAGCATCTACGAGAGGGAGCTTATAGCCTTCCTGGGTCGAAGGCCCAGCTGCGATAGCTGTGCGGTCAGAGACGGCGGAGTTCTGCGCCCACTTGACGACGTGAGGCACGTACATCGAGCCCGTGAAGGTACCCCGTGAGGGCAATGTTCAGCGGACGGACGGGGTTGATGCCGATCGTGAAGTAGCCGTAGGTAGAGGGCGTGCGAGTGATCTCCTTAGAGGTCATCGAGATGGTCTGAGGCTCATTGTCTACAGCGACGTTGTCGAAGTCAGAGCCGTCAGCCTTAGGCACGAAGGACTCGTAGTAGGCCGCATCGTGGTCACCCTGGACCTTCTGACGTACGCCCCATTCCTGGTTGGCGTCGTACTTGTTGCTGGTGAGCGTGAGGCCAGCTTGGAGGGAGAGCCAGCGATAGGCGATCTTACCCTCGAGGTTCAGCCCGAGGACCTTGGCGCCCGAGGAGACCTGCTGACCATTGTCATCGATCCCGTAGTTGTGACGCGTGTAGTAGGAGATCCCGTTCTCAGACTTGTCCTTATAGTTCGTGAAGACGTCGAGCAGACGGGTATAGAAGCCTTCGACGAGGACATTGACCTGTGCACCACCGAGGGTGAAGTACATGTCGTTGCTCAGGCTGAAGGAGTGGGAGATCTCAGGACGAAGGTCCTCAGCATTGGTCACACGCTGTGCCTCACCACCGACGACCCCGACGTGAAGGTCTTCGTCAAAGACCTGAGGAGCACGGAAGCCCTTGGCATAGGTAGCGCGGATGTTGATATTCTTCGTGGGGTTGTAGCGCAGGGTAGCACGGGGGCTGAAGATAGCCTTCTTGACGGCGGAGTTCTCATCGAGACGCGTGCCGAGCAGGACGCTCCAGCGGTCGTTCCTCCATTCGATCTGGGCGAACTGGCTGGCGTTGCGGATGACCTGACGCAGGGCAGGGGAGAGGGAGATGGGGTTAGCGCTGAGGTCGAAGCCATCGCTGATGGTCTTCTCGGTCTCCCATTCTCTCAGAGGCATCTTGTCCTCGAGGCGGTCATAGCTGTATTCAGCGCCAGCGAGGAGCTGAGCAGGCATGAAGAGGAAGTGGTCGAAGTCATAGGTGTACTGTGCACCACCGACCCACGTCATCCCGCGGGTGATACCGAAGTTCTTCCCGTAGTCAGAGGTGTGGATGGGGCGACCGATAGAGCCTGCATTCACTGCCTTGCCCTCATCTGTCGTCTCGTTGCCATCCTTATCGATGTACTTGTCGCCGGCCTTGTTGCGGAGCTTCGTCTCACCGATACCACCATAGTAGCTGTTACGGGTGACGTGCTGAGCGGAGCCGTAGAGCTGGAAGTGGTGCTTGTAGTCTTCGCTGTAGCCGTCGAACTTCAGGTTCCCGCTATATACGGAGTGGCGAATGGACTCAGCTACACCGGCTACCTGCTCGGGCCAGTCGATGTGGTCACCACCGCGACGGGCTTCGCTGAAGGTATGGACTTCGCCGGTCAGACGCGTGTAGTCCGTGAGGCGGAGGTAGCCACGGAAGCCGAGCGAGCGGGAGTCAAGACGACCAAGCTCGCTGTAGCCATCGCCATTGACATCGTGCTCCTTGCGGTAGCGAGCCTGTGCGAAGACCATGGCGCCAGCGCGGTTGTCGTCGCTGACGAGTGAGCCGTTGAAGCTCAGGTTATTGTCCAGATCCTTGAAGCCCGAGAAGCCAAGGCTCTCATTGAAGGAGAAGCTATTGCGCTGAGGCTCCTTGGTGATGATGTTGATCACCCCTGCGATAGCAGAGGAGCCGAAGAGGGCAGAGCCACCGCCACGTACGACCTCGACACGCTCGATCATGTTCGTGGGGATCTGCTCCAGACCATAGACCCCTGCCAGCGCACTCATGATGGGACGGCTGTCGATGAGGATCTGTGAGTAGCGACCGTCGAGGCCGTTGATACGTACTTGGTTGAAGCCGCAGTTCTGGCAGTTATTCTCGACACGCACACCTGGCTGGAAGATCAGCCCTTGGGCGAGGTTCGTAGCATTGGTGCTCTCGAAGAGCTTGGTGTCAAGCACGGTGACGAGCGTCGGAGCGAGACGGCGTAGGGTAGCCTGGCGGTTGGATGAGACGACGACCTCATCGATATGGATGTTGTCTGGCTCTGCGTCGAAGTTCACTTCGACGACCTTACCAGGGATGATCTCCACGGTGCGCTCTTGGCTGAGATAACCGAGACCGCGCATGACGAGTGTCACGCTCTTCTGCTTGAGGTTCTTGAGGAAGTAGTGCCCTGTGGCATCGGTAGCCGTACCGAAGGTCGTACCCTTGATAGCGATGGTGACACCTGAGAGATGTTCGCCAGTCTTCGCATCTGTGATGTGCCCAATAATGTTGGCATCAGTCGGCCGCTCTTGTGCTGACAGCTCACTGCTGAGACCGATGGCCGAGACCAGAAGGATCTGCAGTGAGAGCATGAGGGCGTAAAAGCTTACGCATGGTTATTACTATGATTTATAGTGAGTAAAGTTGCTATATCGCATGAGCAAAAAAATACGCCATTCATAGCCCCTCCTCTTACTCCTTTGCAAAAATACATAGATGTAGGTATAGGGTAGATGTAAGTACCTCTATTATATACCTAATAATGGGTGCTGGAGCACTGGTTAATCATATCAAGTCGAGGTGCATTTCCTCCATACTCAAGCTGCTTTTCCTTCATAGCTCTACGAGAAAAGTTATATCTACGTACGTGGATTTAAAAATCTATGTACTGAGAACTTATCATCTATGCACGTAGACTTTAGGACTACCCACGTAGATAGCGGATTACAGCTACTGGTGCAGGACTTCTTTTCTGTAAATCTACGACTCTATCTGTATGTGTATACAGCTGATTACAATAGCTCTTTGATCTTGTGGGGAGCATAGGATCGGGAGCGCTTTCGCTATGCTTCGTAGCATTTGTAGAAAAGAAAGCCCCCTGCATGCGCCTTAAAAGGAGCATACAGGGGGGACTCTATAGAGATGGGCTCGCAGGGGAGAGGGTGTCTCGGCTACTTATAGCGTGGGAGATGAAGTATCTTCGTTCTGAAGGTTCTTCGAGTAGGTTTTGTCCTTGCCTCGTGAGAAGTGATAGGCTACCCCAAGGAGGATCATATTCTTATTGTCATGGATCCACGTCTTATTATCCCTCTGGACGAGACGCTCACCGAGCGTATAGTCATGATAATAGGCCGGCGTCCCGATGAATAGCATCGAGGCAGAGAACTTCCAGTTCCCCAAGCGGTAGGAGATCGAGGCCGTATGCTTTGGCTCCATACGAGAGGCATAGCCCGAATCATAGGTATAAGTCGGGAGAGCGTACTTGTAGTAGAGCTGTAGCCCCTTATGCTGGGCCGTCAGCGAAAAACTCACCATAGAGCGAACTACGATCATAACTAATCTCCGATGAGCGAAGTCGACTATACGTAGGTATGAGGTACGTATCTAGACTCAGGGTATTGTCACCAAAGGGCTTGACGACCACCCTAGCAGCCGTAACAAGTTCGTCACCCATGCTCCATTGATCGGAGCGAACGTGATCCCTGCCCCCTCACGCTTCATAGCCTGGATATGCGGGCGATGTGTGTGGATATAGAGACCTACCAACTTGATATCAAAGATCCCCTTAGCATATGTATACATAGCGGTCAGCTGGCGCATATGCGCATTCTCTAGCTGGGGATTACCTACACTAGTGATATCACGGGTAGCTCGTCTTCGGTTGCTACTGAGCTGATCCAGACTAGGCAGGATGGGCTTGTCATCGTACATCAAGCGCAGATCACTACCTCCACCGAGGGTATAGCCGAGTACGACCTTCGGGGGTGAAGGCGAGGCTACTGTAGGAGCGGTAGCTCGAATGATTGTGCGTGTGGGTCAAGCCTAGGCTCACACGATACAGTAGTCTCCCCTTACGCCCCGAGATCTCACTGTAGCCATAGTTCTGCCACGTACGGCTGGTATAGTCAAGGGCACCGAAGTGATTGTCTACCTGTGAATGTAGGAAGGATACCTCTCCCTGTAGCCCGAACTGATCCGTAAGCGTCCCTGTCTCTCGGGTGTGAGTAGCCTCCAGGATGAGAGAGCGCTTACTATTGTCCAGCTTCATGAAGTCCTCGTAGCTCGTGAGCCCTGTAGTGATGCCCTGCTCTCGGGCCTTCGTCTCTCGCTTGGTGGAGAAGAGCGTCCCCACGAGGTTAAGGCTCAGCTCATCTTTCTCCCAAGCTTGCGCCAATGGTAGAGGTCAAGCGAAGGGATTGAACTGCTGGGTCCTGTCCCTACCCGTGGTAGTCAGCTTCTCTCCAGCGACGCCGTCTACGGTGTAGCGACCCGAACCGATATTGTCAGAGAAGCGTCGCTCAGCTCTCGGCTGTAGGCGAGCCTCCCATAGGTAGTGCTCATCCACTACGTAGGCGTACTTGAGGGCGGGGCTGTGTGTCGTATAGCCAAAAAGCATCATGGTCTGAGTAGGGTGAGCTGTAGTGCCTGCTGATTGAGACTATAGCTATACTGTGCAAGTGACTCTCGGTCACGATAGTCGCGATAGTTCAGCGTGTACTCAAGGCTCAGCTTATGTCGCCCACTGATCAGAGAGGCGTAGGCCTCATCA
>BNJT01001009.1_pt1 | contig 49436 bp, 64 predicted proteins | sample 8540491 | NCBI WGS metagenome assembly BNJT01 (sample SAMD00202455, study PRJDB9452) | human saliva metagenome | host: Homo sapiens | reverse complement strand
CGGTGTCGAAGGTAAACCAGCAGAACAAGTAGCCAAGGAATTTCTACAAGAACAAGGTTTGTTGAAGAAATAAAAGGAGAGAAAGTCAGTGGTAGCCACTAGCCACTTTCTTCCGTAGACAAAATCCCATCTCGTCTATAATTCGAGATGGGATAATGTTAGAGTAAGATAAGCAAGAGCGTGATCAAAGCCGCTAGTGTGCCTCTTATAATGTGGTGCGATATATGTTGACTTTCTTTCTGTTGGCCGTTCCAGTAGGCTCCATAGCAGACAATACTCGCGCCCACAATCCATAGAAAAATAGTTGCAAGTGGGATGAAGTAAAAGATGGCTAGAGCCAGAGAAGTGAGGCAACTGCCGACCAAGATGCACTTGTTTCCCAGACTGTAGTCCCTTTGTTTCATAGCTGAAAAAGCAGCAGCAAGGTGAAGGAGCGAGAAGGCAAGAGCTAGTACGATTGTTAATATCCCTAAAATCATCGAAGTTAACATAGTTGGTTCCTTTCTGAGTTACAGGCTTAGATATCAAGCGGAGTTGTATAGGTCATCTCCATTACCTCAAGGTAAAATCTTACCACTTGGTCTTCTGTATAGGTTTGTCCTTTTTAAGCCACCAGGTTAGAGTCTCGATAAAGTTCGTCACAACAAAATGCTGGAGGTAGGAGGCTGGAATAGTTGGATAGGCTTCTTGCAAGTCATCCGCAACCATGGGGTAAACGTGGTGTTCGAGTTCCTTTTGTAGTTGGCGGAGGAAGTAGTCGTTTTTGGAAAAAAGGAGACTGGTAACATGGTCCTGGTTTTTTGAAAATGTAAAAAGATATGTGCGAGGTAGTCTTCTGTAGTTAAGTGTTCTTCCCTTTCAAAGAGATGATGAAAGAGGTAGCGACAGAGTTCATCTAAAAGCAGTTCTTTGCTCTCGTAGTGACAGTAAAAGGTCGAACGTCCAACATCTGCCAAGTCAATGATATCTTGGACAGTAGTAGCATCATAGCCCTTGTCGTTCAAAACTTGTAAAAAAGCTTGATAGATGGCTTTTTTTGTCTTGTTGACTCGACGATCTCTTTTTAGCATATAGACACTTGAGACAAACTGTTCAGAACTGAATAAGACTGACCGTTTGCTTCTATCCTTTCTTTGGATTTTATTAGATAATACAAATGAAAGAAGTATGTATATACCCATTATACCAAAGGAGGGAGAGAAATGAACTCTAAAACATCAATCTGGTTAGCTTTTTTCTTAAATTTAAGTTATGCTATTGTTGAGTTTATCGCAGGAGGAATCTTTGGTTCGAGTTCAGTTCTTGCTGATTCTGTTCATGACTTGGGGGATGCTATAGCCATTGGCATATCTGCCCTTTTAGAAACGATCTCCAATCGTGAAGAAGATAGGCAGTATACCTTGGGTTACAAACGTTTTAGTCTTTTAGGAGCCATGCTAACGGCTGTGATTCTTATGATAGGGTCTGTCCTAGTGATTTTGGACAATGTCACAAAGATCGTTCACCCTCAACCTGTCAATGAGGAAGGCGTCCTCTGGCTAGGAATCATTGCAGTCAGTATCAATGTGCTAGCTAGTCTAGTAGTTCGTAAGGGAAAGACAAAGAACGAGTCAATTCTGAGTCTGCATTTTTTGGAAGATACTCTTGGTTGGTTGGCTGTCATTCTAATGGCCATTATCCTCCAATTTACAGATTGGTATATCCTTGATCCGCTCTTATCTCTTGTCATTTCCATCTTCATTCTAACAAAAGCTATTCCTCGCTTTTGGAGCGCACTCAAGATTTTCTTGGATGCTGTGCCTGAAGGAGTAGATATCAAACAAGTGAAGAATGACTTGGAGCAATTGGACCATGTGGTCAGTGTTAATCAGCTCAATCTCTGGACTATGGATGGTTTGGAAAAAAATGCCATTGTTCATGTTTGCCTAGAAGAGATTGAACATATAGAGTATTGTAAAGAATCCATTCGTAATTTACTCAAAGATTATGACTTTCAAAATGTCACCATTGAGGTTGATGCAAACCTAGCAAGTCACCAAACCCATAAGCGAAAAATTGAGGAGTTGGGAGTAGGTCAAAGTCATGGACATCATCATTCATAAGAAGTCGATTTTCCATTTGTTGATTATTTTTGATGAATTGTAAATGTAACATCTTTACTCCATTATGAAATTGTGATAGACTACCTATATCACTGAAAGGAGATAGGCGATGTTACAGCTACAACACATTTCAAAAGTCTATCATACGGGCGATCAAGAGTTCCACGCGCTAAAGGATATTTCGATTTGCTTCCGTGAGAATGAGTTTGTCTCCATTCTTGGGCAATCGGGTTCTGGGAAAACCACCCTATTAAATATCATCGGGGGACTCGACCAATACACATCTGGTGATTTACTCATCCAAGGAAAATCAACAAAGCAATTTAAAGACCGCGATTGGGATAGCTACAGAAACCACACCATCGGTTTCGTCTTTCAGTCTTATAATCTCATCGGGCACCAAACTGCACTCTCTAACGTAGAAATTGCAATGACTCTTTCGGGTGTTTCAAAAGCAGAACGTAAGAAACGTGCTATCGAAGTGCTCGAACGCGTAGGCCTAAAAGACCATTTATATAAGAAACCAAGTCAAATGTCTGGGGGACAAATGCAACGAATCGCGATTGCGCGTGCTCTTGTTAATGATCCCAAAGTCGTTTAGCCGACGAACCGACAGGAGCGCTCGATTCTGAGACTTCTGTTCAAATCATGGATTTATTAAAAGACATCGCCAAGGAACGTTTAGTTATCATGGTGACGCATAACCCAGAGCTGGCACAGAAGTACTCCACACGTATCGTACAAGTATTAGATGGAAACATCTTGAGCGACTCAAACCCATGCGAACCAACAGAGGAGACAAAGCAAGTCGACATCCAGTTCACGAAGACGAAGATGAGCTTTATAACCGCCCTTGTACTTTCCTTTAATAACCTATTGACGAAGAAAGGTCGTACCTTACTAACAGCTTTTGCGGGTTCTATTGGAATTATCGGGATTGCTCTTATCTTAGCCCTTTCCAATGGTGTGAGTGATTACGTTAAAAAGGTGCAGGAAGATACTCTCGTCTCTCTTCCACTGACGATTAGCGAGCAGAACCAGAGCAACTTGTTGGCGACCTCTCCAGATTTGAGCGAGAAGCTTTACAAGGATAATCATGAGCTCGGTATCAATACGATTTTAACGAATTTATTGAAAAAACAAATCGGAAAGAACGACCTAGCTTCCTTTAAGACTTACTTGGAGGAACATGCTTCGAAGGTCGAATCTCTCACAAAAGACATTCGTTACCGATACAATTTACAACCGTTTATCTATGCAAGTGATACTTCCAACGGACCCAAAAGTATTCTGCCTTCAACCTTAGCTGATGAAGTAGAAACAGCGAATCAAACGATGAAGGGATACTTACAAAACCTCAACTACTGGAGTGAACTTTCTAGTGATTCTTCAATGCTAGAAAGCAAGTACGACGTGTTGGAAGGACGCTTCCCACAAGATAAGTCCGAGATCGTCCTTATCGTAGATGAAACAATCAAATTAGCGACTTGTTGCTCTATAGTTTGCGTATCAAAGATCCCAGTGAATTGAACGATACGAAGAAGCTCGACGAACTCTCTTCTCAAACGTATCAATATAGTGACTTTATCGGAAAAACTTTCAAAGCAGTTGTCAATACAAACCGTTTTGTGAAAGAAAATAACTTATGGGTCAATAAGATTGCAGATGCTTCTTATATGAAAACTCAAATCGAGAATGGGCTCGAACTTAAAATTGTGGGTGTCCTTCGCCAAAAAGACGGCACAAGTTCAAGCGTGAATGCTCCTTCAGGAGGAATCGCCTACACAAGCACCCTTATTGATTACACTTCCGAACACATTCAAAATAGTGATATCGTTAAGGAACAGGAAGCCAATCAAAATCTAAATGTATTTACGGGTAAAGACTTTGCCAAAGATCCTAAACCATTCAGTTCGGAGAATTTAACCGAAGAAGAAAAAATTCAGTTGGCTAAAATGACGCCTGAAGAACAGGCGCAGTATGTCCAACAATATAACGACAACTTGGCTTCAACTTACGAGGAAAACCTCGCAAAAATGGGCGTCATCAACAAATCCAAACCAGCTGCCATTGAGCTCTACACCTCTTCGTTCCAACAAAAACAAGACTTAAAAGAATTCATAAACGCCTATAACACGGCGAAAAAAGAAGCTGGAGAAGACGATAAGGTACTCGCTTATTCAGATGATATCCAAACTATCATGTCTTCAATTACGACATTGGTTGGCGTAGTGACAACTGTGCTCGTTGGCTTTGTGGCCATCTCACTCATTGTATCTTCTATAATGATTTCGATTATCACGTACATTTCAGTTCTCGAACGTACAAAAGAAATCGGAATCCTACGTGCAATGGGGGCTTCGAAGAAAGATATTCGTCGTATTTTCACTGCTGAAACAGCCATCGAAGGATTCATCTCTGGGGTGCTCGGTATCGCGGTTACTCTCCTTGCGACATTTCCAATCAATGCGATTGTTGCTAAAATGACAAATGTGGGAAATGTAGCGCAATTACCAATAGAAGTAGCTCTAATCCTTATCGGTATTTCGATTGTCCTCACCATGTTAGCCGGTCTAATCCCTTCACGCATCGCCGCCAAGAAAGACCCAGTCGAATCGCTTCGTAGCGAATAACAACTAAACCGCAAAAAGGTGGATAAAAGCCTACTTCTTTATTCACCTTTTTCTATTGGCTGGAAACTATTAAAAACGTAATCGAAAAATCTCTCCTTATAAAACTTAAATTTCGAGAAGAAAAGACTATATTGGACTAAACCAGTGCCTTATCGCCGTTAATAATGATTGATACGCGCGAAAGCTTGACAAAAAGTGTATAATAAAAGTGAGAAACTAATAGAAAAGGAGTGATTCTATGAAGAAAACAGTTTATACAAAAGCTGGTCAGGTTGGTCTTGTTGAAGTGGAGCATCCGCAAATCATTGAGGCAGACGATGCCATTATTCGGATCGTTCGGACTTGTGTCTGTGGCTCTGATTTGTGGAGCTATCGCAATCCGGATATTGAAGCAGGGCATCAGAATAGCGGGCACGAAGCGATTGGTATCGTTGAGGCAATTGGTGATGCAGTGACGACCGTTAAACCTGGCGATTTTGTCATTGCCCCTTTCACACATGGTTGTGGTCAGTGTGATGCTTGTCGTGCTGGTTTTGATGGTTCGTGTGATAATCATCCTGGTAACAACTGGTCAGGTGGTGTCCAGGCTGAGTATATCCGTTTCCACTATGCCAACTGGGCACTGGTTAAAATCCCTGGACAACCTTCTGACTATACAGAAGGCATGCTAAAGTCCCTCTTGGCTCTTGCAGATGTTATGCCGACAGGCTATCATGCGGCGCGTGTTGCAAATGTTCAAAAAGGGGATAAGGTTGTGGTCATTGGTGATGGGGCTGTTGGTCAATGTGCTGTTATCGCAGCTAAAATGCGTGGAGCATCGCAAATTATCCTTATGAGTCGTCATGAAGATCGTCAAAAGATGGCTCTGGAGTCGGGTGCGACAGCTGTTGTAGCTGAGCGAGGTCAAGAAGGTATTGCCAAGGTGCGTGAAATCCTCGGTGGTGGAGCAGATGCAGCACTTGAATGTGTTGGAACAGAAGCAGCGGTCGATCAAGCGCTTGGTGTTCTCCATAATGGAGGGCGCATGGGATTTGTTGGTGTACCGCACTATGAAAATCGAGCCATTGGCTCAACCTTTGGTCAAAATACAATAATCGGTGGTGGCCCAGCTTCTGTCACAACATACGATAAGCAATTCTTACTAAAAGCCGTCCTTGATGGCGACATTAATCCAGGTCGCGTCTTTACCTCAAGTTATAAATTGGAAGACATTGACCAAGCCTATAAAGATATGGATGAACGTAAGACGATTAAGGCAATGATTGTGATTGATTAAAAAAATCCTAATGGAGATTTGAGAATCTCTATTAGGATTTTTGACTTTATTATATTAGTTGAGTTATGGCAGAGTACTTTCTCTCAGAGTCAGTCTAGTTCCCAGCATAGTTAGGCTAGGAATTTTGCGACCATGGAGAACTTCCTTGTTAAGAATATCCATACCTGCTCGGCCCATCTCCTCAGTATAGACTGTGATGCTAGATAGGGGAGGATAGACCTGCTTGGTTAGGCTAGTGTCGTTAAAGGAAATGAGACTGACACGGTCTGGTAGGCTAATTCCAGCTTCTTGAAGGGCACGGAGGGCACCGATGGCTAAACTATCGCTGGCTGCGAAAAATGCTGGGGGGAGTTGATCTCCCAACTCGTGAATAGCCTCCTTCATCAAGTCATAGCCAGACTGGGCAGTAAAGCTTCCTTGAAAGACCAGTTCTTCATGATAGATTCCTTTTGTCTGAGTATAGTCTCTAAAATATTCTAGGCGCTTATCCTGGACAATTTCTTCTTGGTCGGTTGTTTCTTCAAGGCCGGTGAGAATCCCGATACGATCAAGCCCTTGGCTGAGGAAGTGGTCTACAACTTGTTTCACAGCAGTGTAAAAGTCAGTGATAATACAGGTATGACCTAGTGAGAGGGTATCGCTGTCTATAAAGACTAGGGGTTTTTGGTATTCTTCAAAGGCAGAAATCTGAGCTCGACTGAAATTTCCGATGCAGAGAATCCCAATCACTTCCTCGCTTAGAGTAAAAGGATGGTCATTAAAATAGCGCAAGATATCATAGTCCAACTCTTGGGCTCTTTTTTCAATACCGAGACGAATCTGGTAGTAGTAGAGGTCGTCCAGTTCCCCCTGCTCGCTGACCCATTGGATAATGGCAATCTTTTGCTTGGGTTTGTGGGATTCGCCTGTCTTGAGGTGCTTAGTATAGCCCAGCTCTTCAGCGACAGTTAAAATACGGTGTCTGGTTTCTTCTGTGACAGATAGGCTCTGGTCGCGATTGAGGACACGAGATACGGTCGCGATAGAGACAGAGGCTAGCTGTGCAATGTCTTTTAAGGTAGCCATAAAATCCTCCTCCTTTTAGGTTAGTATATCATATTTTTTTCTGCTTTTTACTGATAGTTTAGTAAAAACTTTAGTAAAAAAAGGATTGACCTTGGGCAAAATGCCTTGGATACAATAGAAGAAAACGATTACACGTTAAGGCGACTTAACGGACAGTCAAAGGAGAAATCATATGACACAAGATCTTACTACTGAAGCCCTTCGCAAAGACTTTCTTGCCGTTTTTGGTCAAGAAGCAGACCAAACTTTCTTTTCACCAGGTCGTATTAATCTGATTGGTGAACACACAGACTACAACGGTGGACACGTTTTTCCAGCTGCTATTTCCTTGGGAACTTATGGTGCAGCTCGCAAGCGTGACGACCAAGTTTTGCGTTTCTACTCAGCTAACTTTGAAGACAAGGGTATCATCGAAGTGCCTCTTACTAACCTCAAGTTTGAAAAAGAGCACAACTGGACCAACTATCCAAAAGGGGTTCTTCATTTCTTGCAAGAAGCTGGGCATGTGATTGATAAAGGTTTTGATTTTTATGTTTATGGGAAATATCCCAAATGGTGCAGGCTTGTCTTCATCAGCATCCTTGGAACTCTTTGACAGGGGGTCGTGGCAGAGCATCTCTTTGATTTAAAACTAGACCGTTTGGATTTGGTTAAAATTGGAAAACAAACAGAAAACAACTTTATCGGAGTCAATTCTGGTATCATGGACCAGTTTGCTATCGGTATGGGGGCAGACCAACGTGCTATTTACCTAGATACCAACACCTTAGAGTATGATTTGGTGCCACTTGATTTGAAGGACAATGTCGTTGTTATCATGAATACCAATAAACGCCGTGAACTGGCGGACTCTAAATACAATGAACGCCGTGCTGAATGTGAAAAAGCTGTGGAAGAATTGCAAGTTGCCTTGGATATTCAGACCTTGGGTGAATTGGATGAGTGGGCTTTTGACCAATATAGCTATCTGATCAAAGATGAAAATCGTTTGAAACGCGCTCGCCATGCTGTGCTTGAAAACCAACGTACTCTTAAAGCTCAAACAGCTCTTCAAGCAGGTGATTTGGAAACATTTGGTCGCTTGATGAATGCTTCTCACGTCTCTCTAGAACATGACTATGAAGTAACTGGTTTGGAATTGGACACACTTGTTCACACAGCTTGGGCACAAGCAGGTGTTCTTGGTGCTCGTATGACAGGAGCAGGTTTTGGAGGCTGTGCCATTGCCTTGGTTCAAAAAGACGCTGTTGAGGCCTTTAAGGAAGCTGTAGGCAAGCACTACGAGGAAGTCGTTGGATACGCTCCAAGTTTCTATATCGCTGAAGTTGCAGGTGGCACTCGCGTCCTTGACTAGTTAAAAGGAGGCTCTATCGTGACCTTAGTAGATAAATTTGTAACACACGTTATTGCTGAAAGTTCATTTGAGGAAATGGATCGAATCTACCTGACCAACCGTGTCTTAGCACGGGTGGGGGAAGGTGTTTTGGAAGTTGAGACGGATCTAGATAAATTGATTGACCTCAAAGACCAGTTGGTTGAGGAAGCGGTTCGATTAGAGACGATTGAGGATAGTCAGGCTGCGCGTGAAATCCTCGGTGCTGAACTAATGGACTTGGTAACGCCTTGTCCAAGTCAGGTCAATCGTGACTTCTGGGCAACCTATGCCCAATCTTCCGAACAGGCAATTGCGGACTTCTACCAACTTAGCCAGAAAAATGACTACATCAAACTCAAGGCCATTGCAAAAAATATTGCTTATCGTGTTCCGTCTGACTACGGAGAACTTGAGATCACGATTAATCTCTCTAAGCCTGAAAAGGATCCGAAGGAGATTGCAGCAGCCAAGTTGGTGCAAGCTAGCAATTATCCCCAGTGTCAGCTTTGTCTAGAGAACGAAGGCTATCATGGTCGCATTAACCATCCAGCCCGTAGCAATCACCGAATTATCCGTTTTGAAATGGCTGGTCAGGAGTGGGGCTTCCAGTATTCGCCCTATGCTTATTTTAATGAGCACTGTATCTTCTTAGACGGCCAGCATCGTCCCATGGCCATTAGTCGTCAGAGTTTTGAGCGTCTGCTGGCTATCGTAGAGCAGTTTCCAGGCTATTTTGCGGGCTCTAATGCCGACCTGCCGATTGTGGGAGGCTCTATTCTAACCCATGACCACTATCAGGGAGGGCCGTCACGTATTTCCTATGGAATTGGCTCCTATGCAAAAGACTTTCCGATTTGCTGGTTTTGAGCAGGTCAAGGCTGGGATTGTCAAGTGGCCTATGTCAGTACTACGTTTGAACTCGGATTCTAAAGAGGATTTGATCAACTTGGCTGATAAGATTTTAGCAGGAATGGCGTCAGTATTCAGATCCTTGAAGTGCAGATTTTGGCAGAAACAGATGGGACACCGCATCACACCATCACACCAATTGCTCGTAAACGAGATGGACAGTTTGAGTTGGACTTGGTCTTGCGGGACAATCAGACATCGCTAGAACATCCTGATGGCATCTATCATCCCCACAAGGATGTCCAACATATCAAGAAGGAAAATATCGGCTTGATTGAGGTCATGGGCTTGGCTATCCTGCCACCACGTCTGAAAGCAGAAGTGGAGCAAGTAGCTAGCTATCTTGTAGGAGAAGGTGATGCAGTTACAGACTATCATCAGGAATGGGCAGACCAACTCAAAGTCCAACATTCAGACCTGACGGGTAAAGAAAAAGCCCTTGAAATCGTTAAGGACTCTGTGGGTGCTATCTTTGCTCGTGTACTTGAGGATGCAGGAGTCTACAAGCAAACGGAACAGGGACAAGCAGCCTTTATGCGCTTTGTAGAACAGGTCGGAATTTTACCAGACTAGGAGCTTTCTCCTTGCACAGTCCTATAAAAAGTAGTATCATAGTGTCGTTTGAAATATCAGGAGGAAACGATGAAAGATTTTCATTTTGACGCTATATCTGCCTTTGAAAATTACGAAATAGAAAAAATGAGAGATGGTCAGGTTGTAGTGACGACCAAAGTGGTGGACTCGTCACTCAACTACTATGGTAATGCCCATGGTGGCTATCTCTTTACCCTTTGCGACCAAATCAGTGGTTTGGTGGTTATCTCGCTGGGGCTTGATGGAGTGACGCTTCAGTCCTCTATCAACTACCTCAAGGCAGGAAAACTCGACGATGTGCTGACCATCAAAGGAGAATGTGTCCATCAAGGTCGCACAACCTGTGTGGTGGATGTTGCTATCACCAATCAAGAGGGTAAAAATGTCTGTAAGGCAACCTTTACCATGTTTGTCACAGGCCAGCGGTCAGATGAGAGACAGGTAAGGATATAGAAAAAAAGAGGTCTACACCTCTTTTTTATCTTTAAGTAAGTTAGTCAATTTTTTTAATAAAATCACCAATTTCTTACTATCTCAGTAACTAAAGCATTTCCCATAAAGAACATTCTCATTTTATCTGACACTTCTACAATAGAGCCATCAGTTAATTTCTTTTTAGCTGTCCAATTATCTGGAAAATCTTGAAGACGTTCTGCTTCAACTGGAGTTATAAGACGGTATTTACCATTAACTTTAAGAAAATGGGTTGAACGGTTAACGGTACCTTCAGAAGTTAACATTGTACGACCAGGTAAATTTAAATCGTCAGTAGGAGCCATTCCTCCTTCTGAATAGATATAAGTATGCCCGTCGGCAGAAGTACGTTCTATTCGTTTAGGACCGCGTAGGAATTGGAATTTTTCCAATTTTGCTGGATCTGTAATGAAATATTTCTCTGGTACATCCTCTTCATCTTGAAGAATCTCACCTAATGTAATTGGTTTTCCATTATAGTTAGGTTCTGTATCTATAGAGTAGTATTTTCCATATCTCATGATACCTGTGTTCCAGACAGTACCTGTAAAATTATCAGATACCTCTATGATATCATCTCCAAGCTCATGAAAAACATGTCTATTTTTAACTGGTATGTTTTTGATTGGAAATTGAGTCGCGAATAAACCTGTTCTAAACAAATACTCATCATATTTATGTTCTTCAGCTACAGATTCATTGTTTTCATATTGTTCATCAACAGATTTAGCAAATTTGGCATCATTACGATAAACGAAGAAGAAGACTCGACGACGTCTTTGACTACGTCCGTAATCAGCTGCGTTTATAACTCTCCATTCAACTGAATATCCCAAATTATTAAAGGCCGTTAACATGATTGCAAAGTCTCTTCCTCTTTGTTTAGAAGGTGCTTTTAACAATCTATCAACATTTTCGAGGATAAGATATTTAGGCTTAATGTTTTCAGTAGCACGAATGATTTCCCAAAAGAGGACTCCTTTTTTTCCTTCAATCCCCTTTTCATTCTTTTTACTTCTAGCAACAGAATAATCTTGGCAAGGAAAACCTCCTACAATCATATCTGCATCCATTTTTGAAAATTGTTCGTCTGTAATATCAGAGATACTAATATTGATATTCTTACTGCCTGGGAAATGATAGTCATAAACCTCAAATGCATCTTGAGATTTACGAGATGGTTCCCACTGATTTGCCCATTTAGTTTCGAAATATTCTCTATCTGAGTTCTCGAGCCCAACTCGAAAACCTCCTACTCCAGCAAATAATTCTAGTACTTTCATTTTTTCTCCTATCTTTATTTTCTAATTATATAATATTTTTGCGAATTGATCAAGTATTAATGTTTGCTTTAGTTTAATTTGATATAATGTAAAGACAGGAGAAGAAAAATGAATCAAAAATTTATTTAACTATAATGATGAAGATATCAATAGTGTTATTGAGTATACTCACCAACTATTGAATAGAAAATTTGCCGATGTCATGGAAGAGTACAATCGCTCTCTCTATAAAACATACGAGGACTATAGTGAAAGAGTAGTTTCGGAAGTAAATGATAAAAAGATTAGTATGAAGTCAAAAGGGCAATACGGAAATTATATTGAAAAAAATATTTTTTTGGTTACCAACCTAATAATGATTCGGAAGCTGATTTTGAAAAAAATAGGAGTGGAGTTAAAAAGTAACGCCTTTCAAGGTCAATAAAAAAATGGTACACTTAGTGCAAAAAGAACGTCTAGTATTAACAATTTTTGAATTATATGGAGGAAAATCTAGAAGATTTTTACTCAACTCATTTATGGAAAAAATGTGCAAAAATTTTATTGCTTTTTTATAACGGTTTAATACCTAATCAGACAATGGAAGACTATGTCATTGAAAAAATCTTTTTGTATGAATGGTTTGAAGAGGATATGCCTGTTATCCTTGAAGATTATAAGAAGATTACTGATAAAAATTAAAAAGTGGTAAAGCGCATGAATTATCAGAATCAGATGGAAACTATTTGTCAACTTGTACAAAAAGGGGCAGGTAAAGGAAAGGATTTAAGACAACAACCTTTTAGTCATGAATTAGCAAAGCAAAGAGCTTGGGAATTAAAATCAAGTTATATGACCTATTTGATTAATCATAAAATATTTAATCAGTCAGATCAAGAAAGTGTTTTAACTAGTTTTAGAGGTGATAAAAAAATCATTTACTGAGGTTATTTCAGAGAAGATTCTCTCTTATAAAAGGCTTTTTCTGAACAAGAGTTATACGATAGGTTTGAAGTGAATCCCAAAGCAAAAGGTAAGAATAGTACCTTGATTAGAAAAATTTTAGGCTTAACAGGGGATTTAGATAAGACAAAAGAATTTCAAAAAGCAAACATGAATTTGAGAGTTATTCGAGTAGATAAGAATAATTTACCTCAGGAAGACTCTCCATTTAAAACTTATTGTTTTAAAGAACTAGCAGAAACAGATAGTTGGGAATCATCACATGTTTATAATGAAATTTATAATAAACGATTCCTCTTCGTTATTTTTAAAGAAATTGAACCTAAGCTATTTGTATTAGATTCTATCAAGTTTTTGGGGATTTCAGGATAGACAATTAGAAGAAATACAAAGAGTGTGGCAGGAAACTAGACAAATTATTTCTGATGGAGTCAAATTAACTCAAAATGGTAATAAAGTTTCAACTAATTTCCCTCAAAGTAAGGTAAACAGAATCTTATTTACGAAATTACATGCTACCAATACTTATTATGAAATTGAAAAAGGAAAATTTGTTGGGAAAGGTTCATTATCTGATACGGATGAACTTCCAGATGGACGTAGGATTACAAAACACTCCTTTTGGATGCCTAAGAAGTTTATAAAAGAGATATTAGATGGGAATTGGGATTGATTGTATTTGTAATCAATTTTTGATAAACAAAAAAGAGGTCTACACCTCTTTTTTCTTATTTCTTTTTCCGATTTAATACGGCATTGAGGACAATGGCGAGTAGGCTGGCTACGACGATTCCGTTTGAGAAGAACATTTGGAAGGCTGTCGGCATGCTGACAAAGAGATTACTGTTGTTGAGTCCGACACCTGCAGCGATTGATACAGCTGCGATGAGGAAGTTGTGTTCATTGTTAGCAAAGTCAACACGAGCGAGGATTTGCATCCCTTGAATCGATACAAAACCAAACATCACCAGCATGGCACCACCGAGGACAGGGCTCGGAATGATTTGGGCAAGGGCGCCAAACTTAGGAAGGAGTCCAAGGAGAACGAGGAAACCAGCTGCGTAGTAGATTGGCAGGCGAGTCTTGATACCTGATAATTTAACCAAACCAACGTTTTGTGAAAATCCTGTGTAAGGGAAGGTGTTAAAGATTCCTCCGAGAAGTACGGCCAAACCTTCTGCGCGGTAACCGTTGCGCAGGCGTGTGCTGTCGATCGGATCTTTTGTGATATCAGACAAGGCTAGGTAAACACCGGTTGATTCAACCATAGATACCGTTGCGATGATACACATCATGACAATCGATGAGATTTCAAAGGTTGGCATCCCAAAGTAGAGTGGAGTTGGGACATGGACAAGTGGTGCTGCCGCAACAGGAGAGAAATCAACCAAGCCCATGCTAGCAGCAATGGCAGTTCCAACAACCAGACCAATCAAAATAGAGATAGACTTGATAAATCCTTTGGTAAAGATGTTAATCAAGAGGATAATCACAACGGTAATAGCTGCAAGCAGAAGACTTTGACCAGTTGGCTCTGGAACGTTATTTCCCATATTTCCAATAGCTACAGGAATCAAGGTTAAACCAATCGTGGTAATAACAGATCCTGTTACGATAGATGGGAAGAGATTGGCCACTTTTGAGAAGATGCCTGAAACAAGAACCACGTAAATACCTGATGCGATAAGGGCACCAAACATAGCACCACTACCATGGCTTTGCCCAATCATAATCAAGGGAGCGACCGACTGGAAAGCAACTCCTAGAACGACTGGTAGCCCAATACCAAAGTATTTGTTGAGTTGGAGTTGGAGGAAGGTTGCCACACCACACATGAAGATATCTGTGGAAATCAGGTAGGTCAACTGCTCAGCTGAATAGCCAAGGGCTGTCGCAATCATGATAGGAACCAGGATGGATCCTGAGTACATGGCTAGTAAGTGCTGCAAGCCAAGAACGGCTGCTTGCGAATGTTTTTCTTGAGTTTGCATTAGAGATCTGCCTCCTTAAAAATAACTTGACCATTTTCAAAACGATCCAAACGAGCGAGTGATAGGACAGGATAGCCTGCTTTTTCAAGCAAATCACGGCCATCTTGGAAAGATTTTTCAATCACAATACCGATAGCTTCGACTGTGGCACCAGCTTGTTCGATGATTTGAATCAAGCCTTTAGCAGCTTGGCCATTAGCAAGGAAATCGTCGATAATCAAGACCTTGTCCTCTGGTGAGAGGAATTTTCCAGCTATAGAAACGGTGCTGGTTACCTGCTTGGTAAAGGAGTAAACTTCGGCAGTTAAGATTCCTTCGTTCATAGTGATGTTTTTAGCTTTTTTAGCGAAAATCATGGGAACGTTTAAGGCTTCAGCTGTAAAAATGGCTGGGGCAATACCTGACGCTTCAATGGTCACGACTTTGGTAATACCAGCAGCAGTAAATTTTTCCGCAAACCTTACCAATCTCTCGCATCAAGCTAAAGTCAACTTGGTGGGTTAAAAAGGAATCTACCTTGAGGATGTTGTCACCCAAGATATGCCCATCCTTGAGGATGCGCTCTTCTAATAATTTCATAAGACCTCCTAAAGTCTAAAAGTCAATCCATTTGCTTGTTTATAGTTTCTAGCAAGAAATAGAAAAAGGACCTACTTAATCTCTAAGTAAGTCCCCAAAATAGGCAGGGCAAAAACGACCATACCTCATTTCTGACTTACTTATTGTTAGGTGTTCCGGCACCTTGTAGAAACATCGTGCCAATTCACGACATAAACAAGTAAAACGATATTCAATTTTAAATAGGCTTGAGCCAATGTTTTTATTTTACACTAAATAACTTTATAAATCAAATATTTTGTTAGTGTTTTGGTTTAAAAAACGAACAAATATAATAAAAATAGGAAAAAATTAACTTATTAGCTAACATTTAGAAGGTTTTTCCATCATAAAAGGGCATATTATTAGGTTTTTAAACACCTGACAATATGCCTCTCTCTAACTTTAAAGACTTTTCCCAATCTTTATTATTCTACTCGCTAAATCTTAAAAAATAGCCATCTGGGTCTAGAACTGCAAATTCATGAGGGTAAATAAAGCTATCTCCCACTCGAAATTCTCTTTTGGTCAGCGGACGATGGATAGGATAGTCAGCTTCCAGCAGTTTTTGGTGGAGCTGAGGAACATCTGCAATGCCAAAGGAGATATTGACACCGCGCCCGAAAGGATAGGTCAGCTGAGCTAATTCTTCTGCGCTGCCTTCTTCTAGCATAAGTTGGCAGTCTTCAAGCGAGAGGAAGAGAAATTTCTCCTCTGGACGCTCGTATTCGACAGAGAATCCTAGCAGGTCGCAGTAGAAGTGACGTGATTTTTCGATGTCAGATACTACAAATTCAGGAATGACAGCTTGATAGTCCATTCGTTTTCTCCTTAGAGTTCAATCTCCAAGACAATGGGTGTGTGGTCTTGACGAGCTCCTGAGTCAATCATATCAGATTTAGTCACCTTGTCAGCGATGCGGTTACTTGTGAGCCAGTAGTCGATTCTCCAGCCTGTATTGTTGATTTTAGAAGTCTTGCTGCGTTGTGCCCACCAAGTGTAGCGTTCTGGAACATCGCCGTGAATGTGGCGGAAGGTATCCGTAAACCCAGTTGCTAAAAGGTTGGTAAATCCAGCACGCTCCTCGTCGGTAAATCCTGGTGAGCGGCGGTTGCTAGCAGGATTTGCAAGGTCGATCTCATTGTGGGCTACATTGTAGTCACCGGTCGCAAGGACTGGTTTTTCTTTGTCTAGTTCAGCCAAGTACTCTGCATATTTGACATCCCAGACTTGGCGTTCTTCCAAGCGTTTGAGGCCATCGCCAGCGTTTGGAGTGTAAACTTGCGTTACGAAAAATTCATCAAATTCCAAGGTAATGATGCGGCCTTCCAAGTCCATGGTAGAAGGGGCACCGATTTCTGGGAAAGTGATAGTGGGCGTAAGTTCTTTCTTATAGAGGAACATAGTTCCAGCATAGCCTTTGCGGGCAGGCTCTTGGGAAGAGCGCCACGTGTTTTCGTAGCCTGGGAAGAGTTCTTCTAAAATTTCCAAGTGTTTCTTTGTAGGACCCTTGGCAGAAAGCTTGGTTTCTTGGATAGCGATAATATCAGCATTTTCAGCGACCAAGGTTTGTAGGACTTCTTGGGACAATTTGGCACGAGCTGAGTCACTTGTTAGGGCAGCATTGAGGGAATCAATATTCCATGAGATAAGTTTCATAAAGTTACCTTTTTTCATTCAGATTATAGATTTTATTATACCAAAAAAAGATCTATTTCCCCAACGTATGGTTTGAAAAATTACCCTCTTTCGTTTATAATGAAGAATGATTTTATGAAAGGGAGTGAAAATAAATGAAATTTTACTCATATGACTATGTGCTTAGCCAAATCAGTCAGCAAAATGGAATGATGATTGGCTTTGGGATTGTTCTCCTAGCTATCACAGGATTTTTTGCTTTTAAGGCCTATCGTGATAAAAAGGGGACTAAGTTTCGGGAATTGGTCATGATTTTGGCCTTGACTTTAGTGGCCATGCTTTTGGTGACAATTTCAAAATACCAGACCAATCAAGCCTCTAACAATCAATTTCAAACCTCCCTTCATTTCATAGAAGTTGTTTCCAAAGACTTGGGAGTGGATAAATCAGAAGTTTATGTCAATACTTCTGCAACCACTGATGGAGCGCTTGTCAAGGTAGGTCCAAATGTCTACCGCGCCATGAACGGGAGCCAACCAGACAAGTATCTTTTAGAGAAATTAGAATTGCATCAAACAGACGCTATTGAATTGGTGGAGGTAAACAAATGACACTCAACTATATGGAAATTTTAATCAAACTTGCCTTGGGACTCTTCTCGCTTGTTTTTGTTATCAATGTGACAGGAAAGGGAAATCTGGCGCCTAACTCTGCGACAGACCAAATTCAGAACTATGTTCTTGGTGGTATCATCGGTGGGGTGATTTACAATAGTTCAATCAGTATTCTGCAGTACGCAGTGATTTTGATGATGTGGACGATTTTGGTCTTGACCCTCAAGTGGCTCAATAACAATGTTCGTTTTGTCAAACGCTTGATTGATGGAAAACCGACTCTCTTGATCAAAAATGGGAAGATTGACCCAGAAGCTTGCCGTTCCGTTGGTTTGTCTGCAGCGGATGTAGCTCTTAAGCTTCGTAGCCAAGGGATTTTCCAGATGAAGCAAGTTAAACGAGCTGTGCAGGAGCAAAATGGCCAACTCATCGTGGTCCAAATGGGAGATGAAAATCCTAAGTATCCAGTTGTGACTGACGGTGTGATCCAAGTTGATGTTTTGGAATCGATTGGTCGTAGCGAAGACTGGTTGCTTGATAACCTCAGCAAACAAGGACATGACAATGTAGCCAATATCTTTATCGCTGAGTATGATAAGGGTGTGGTCACAGTCGTAACCTATGAATAAGAAGAACCTGGGGTCTAGGCCTCAGGTTTCCATTTGCAATCAGAAAGGGATTTTATGTCCATTATTCAAAAACTTTGGTGGTTTTTCAAGTTAGAAAAACGCCGTTATCTAGTCGGAATTGTGGCCTTGGTCTTGGTTTCCGTCCTCAATCTCATTCCCCCTATGGTCATGGGGCGGGTGATTGATGCTATTACCTCGGTGCAATTAACCCAGCAAGCCCTCCTTCTTGACCTATTTTACCTGCTGCTTGCGGCCTTTGGGATGTACTATCTGCGCTATGTTTGGCGCATGTATATCCTTGGGACCTCTTACCGTTTAGGACAGATTATGCGGTCTCGCTTGTTTGAACATTTCACAAAAATGTCTCCAGCCTTTTATCAGACCTATCGGACAGGGGACTTGATGGCACACGCAACCAACGATATCAATGCCTTAACCCGTCTCGCAGGTGGCGGTGTCATGTCTGCTGTGGATGCCTCTATCACGGCGCTGGTAACCTTGCTGACCATGCTTTTTAGTATTTCGTGGCAAATGACCTTGGTTGCCATTCTTCCCCTGCCTTTCATGGCTTATGCCACCAGTCGTTTAGGGAGAAAGACTCATAAGGCTTTCGGAGAATCACAAGCTGCCTTTTCTGAACTTAATAACAAGGTACAGGAGTCTGTATCAGGTATTAAAGTGACCAAGTCTTTCGGTTACCAGGCGGACGAGTTGAAGTCTTTCCAGGCAGTCAATGAATTGACCTTCCAAAAGAACCTGCAAACCATGAATACGATAGTCTCTTTGACCCCATGGTTCTCTTATTTGTTGGTTCGTCCTATGTTTTAACGCTCTTGGTCGGTTCCTTGATGGTTCAGAAAGGGCAGATTACAGTTGGGAATCTGGTCACCTTTATCAGCTACTTGGATATGCTGGTTTGGCCTCTCATGGCCATCGGCTTCCTCTTTAATACTACCCAGCGAGGGAAGGTTTCCTACCAGCGGATTGAGGAACTTTTGTCTCAGGAATCACCTGTACAAAACCCTGAGTTTCCTCTGGACGGTATTGAAAACGGGCGCTTGCAGTATGCCATTGATAGCTTTGCCTTTGAAAATGAGGAAACACTGACAAATGTTCACTTTAGTTTGGGAAAAGGGCAAACACTGGGCTTAGTCGGGCAGACAGGCTCTGGAAAAACGTCCTTGATCAAGCTTCTCTTGCGTGAGTACGATGTGGATAAGGGAGCCATTTATCTGAATGGCCACGATATTCGTGACTATCGTCTGACAGACCTTCGCAGTCTCATGGGCTACGTCCCTCAGGACCAGTTCCTCTTTGCGACTTCGATTTTAGACAATATCCGCTTTGGAAATCCTAACTTGCCCCTTTCAGCAGTCGAAGAAGCGACCAAGCTAGCTCAAGTTTACCAAGACATTGTAGCCATGCCTCAGGGATTTGATACGCTGATTGGTGAAAAGGGAGTCAGTCTTTCTGGTGGTCAAAAGCAACGTCTGGCCATGAGTCGAGCTATGATTTAGACCCTGATATCTTGATTTTAGATGATTCCTTGTCGGCCGTGGATGCCAAGACAGAGTATGCCATCATCGACAATCTCAAGGAGACGCGTAAGGACAAGACAACCATTATCACAGCGCATCGCCTCAGTGCAGTTGTTCATTCAGATCTGATCTTGGTTCTGCAAAATGGTTACATTATCGAACAGGGCAGGCACGAGGACTTGCTAGCTTTGGATGGCTGGTATGCCCAAACCTACCAGTCTCAGCAGTTGGAAATGAAAGGAGAAGAAGATGCGGAATAAGAAAGAACAATGGGCTGTATTGAAGCGCTTGATGTCCTATCTCAAGCCCTATGGACTCCTGACCTTTTTGGCACTCAGTTTTCTCTTAGCAACTACGGTCATTAAAAGCGTCATTCCCCTTGTGGCTTCCCACTTTATCGACCAGTATCTGAACAAACTCAACCAACTCGCTGTGACCATTTTGCTAGTCTACTATGGCCTTTATATCCTACAAACTCTGGCTCAGTATGTCGGCAATCTTCTCTTTGCGCGCGTGTCTTACAGTATTGTTAGGGATATTCGTCGGGATGCCTTTGCCAATATGGAAAAACTGGGCATGTCTTACTTTGACAAGACGCCAGCAGGCTCGATCGTCTCTCGTTTGACAAATGACACCGAGACTATCAGCGATATGTTTTCAGGGATTTTATCTAGCTTTATCTCAGCAGTTTTCATCTTTCTGACAACTCTTTATACCATGTTGGTGTTGGATTTTCGTTTGACTGCTTTAGTCTTGCTTTTTCTCCCCTTGATTTTCCTTTTGGTCAATCTCTATCGGAAAAAATCAGTGAAAATCATTGAGAAAACCAGAAGTCTCTTGTCAGATATCAATAGCAAGCTGGCTGAAAACATCGAGGGCATCAGGATTATTCAGGCCTTTAATCAAGAGAAGCGCCTACAGTCAGAATTTGATGAGATTAACCAAGAACACTTGGTCTATGCCAACCGTTCTGTAGCCTTGGATGCCCTCTTTTTGCGCCCTGCCATGAGTTTGCTGAAACTCTTAGGATACGCTGTCTTGATGGCCTATTTTGCTTACCGTGGGCTTTATCTGGGAATAACTGCCGGGACTATGTATGCCTTTATCCAGTACATCAACCGCCTTTTTGACCCCTTGATTGAGGTGACGCAAAACTTTTCAACTCTTCAAACGTCTATGGTTTCTGCAGGTCGTGTTTTTGCCTTGATTGATGAGAGGACCTATGAGCCCCTTCAAAATGATGGGCAAGCCAAATCCAAGAAGGCAATATTCGTTTTGAACATGTGTGTTTCTCGTATGACGGCAAACATCCGATTCTGGATGATATTTCCTTCTCCGTTAACAAGGGTGAGACCATTGCTTTTGTGGGGCATACAGGTTCTGGGAAATCTTCGATTATCAATGTCCTCATGCGCTTTTATGAATTCCAGTCAGGGCGAGTTCTCTTGGATGATGTGGATATCAGGAACTACAGTCAGGAAGAGTTGAGAAAAAACATCGGTCTGGTCTTGCAGGATCCCTTCCTCTATCATGGAACCATTAAGTCCAATATCGCCATGTACCAAGATATCAGTGATGAGCAGGTCCAGGCTGCTGCAGCCTTCGTGGATGCAGATTCCTTTATCCAAGAACTTCCTCAGGGTTATGATTCCCCTGTTTCTGAGCGTGGTTCTAGTTTTTCAACTGGACAGCGCCAGCTTCTTGCCTTTGCTAGAACAGTAGCTAGCCAGCCTAAAATCCTGATTTTGGATGAAGCGACAGCCAATATTGACTCTGAAACAGAAAGCTTAGTTCAAGCTTCTCTGGCTAAGATGAGACAGGGGCGGACAACCATTGCCATTGCCCACCGCCTTTCTACCATCCAAGATGCCAACTGTATTTATGTTTTGGATAAGGGGCGCATTATCGAGTGCGGAACTCATGAAGAACTTTTAGCTCTGGGAGGAACCTATCACAAGATGTATAGCTTGCAGGCAGGGGCCATGTCCTAATACTCGTTGATTTTCATTGAGCATAAGAAGGAAATCCTTCAAATTACAGATTTCTTTCACCGCCTTTTCCATTTTGTGGTATAATGAAAAATGTTGACAAATAGTATAATAAAAACAAAGGAGAAACAGCATGCTGAAATGGGAAGACTTGCCCGTGGAAATGCAATCAAGCGAGGTTGAGTCTTACTACCAGCTTGTCTCTAAAAGGAAGGGTTCGCTGATTTTCAAGCGTTGCTTGGACTGGATTTTGGCCTTGGTCTTGCTAATTTTGACTTCCCCAGTCTTTCTGATCTTGAGCATTTGGATTAAGTTGGATAGCAAGGGGCCAGTTATTTACAAGCAAGAACGCGTGACCCAGTACAACCGTTCTTTCAAGATTTGGAAGTTTCGTACTATGGTAACGGATGCGGATAAAAAAGGCAGTCTGGTGACTTCTGCTAACGATAGCCGCATTACGAAAGTAGGACATTTCATCCGTCGTGTGCGTTTGGACGAACTGCCTCAGTTGGTCAATGTTCTTAAAGGTGAGATGTCCTTTGTAGGGACGCGTCCTGAAGTGCCACGTTACACAGAACAGTATAGCCCTGAAATGATGGCGACCTTGCTTTACCAGCAGGAATTACCTCTCCAGCTAGCATCAACTACAAGGATGAGGACACCATCATCAGTCAAATGACGGAGAAAGGTCTGTCAGTTGACCAAGCCTATGTAGAGCATGTTCTTCCTGAAAAGATGCGCTATAACCTCGCCTATCTCCGAGAATTTAGTTTCTTTGGAGACATCAAAATCATGTTTCAAACCGTGTTTGAAGTGTTAAAATAAAGTAGTCATAAGAAAATGAGTACAGATAAAAGGAGCAAATCAATGCCAAATTACAATATTCCATTTTCACCACCCGATATTACGGAAGCAGAAATTGCTGAAGTAGCGGATACCCTTCGTTCTGGTTGGATCACAACCGGTCCTAAGACAAAAGAATTGGAGCGTCGCTTGTCTCAATACACACAGACACCTAAGACTGTCTGCTTAAACTCTGCGACTGCCGCTCTTGAGTTGATTTTGCGCGTCTTGGAAGTGGGGCCTGGTGATGAAGTCATCGTTCCAGCCATGACCTATACAGCTTCATGTAGTGTCATCACTCACGTAGGAGCTACCCCTGTCATGGTGGATATCCAAGCAGATACGTTTGAGATGGACTATGATCTGCTGGAGCAAGCTATCACTGAAAAGACTAAAGTGATTATTCCGGTTGAGCTTGCAGGGATTGTTTGCGACTACGACCGTTTGTTCCAAGTTGTGGAGAAGAAACGTGACCTCTTTACTGCTTCAAGCAAGTGGCAAAAAGCCTTTAACCGTATCGTGATTGTTTCTGATAGTGCTCATGCTTTGGGATCTACTTACAAGGGTCAACCGGCTGGTTCTATCGCTGACTTCACTTCTTTCTCTTTCCATGCTGTTAAGAACTTTACAACAGCTGAGGGAGGAAGTGCTACTTGGAAGCCAATCCAGCGATTGACGACGAAGAGATGTACAAGGAATTCCAAATCCTTTCTCTTCATGGTCAAACTAAGGATGCCCTTGCTAAGATGCAATTGGGTTCATGGGAGTACGATATCGTCACACCAGCCTACAAGTGCAACATGACCGATATCATGGCGTCACTTGGTTTGGTACAATTGGACCGTTACCCAAGTTTGCTACAACGTCGTAAGGACATTGTGGACCGTTATGATCGTGGTTTTGCAGGTTCTCGCATCCATCCTTTGGCACACAAGACTGATACTGTAGAATCTTCACGCCACCTCTACATCACCCATGTAGAAGGAGCAAGTCTAGAAGAACGTAATCTTATCATCCAAGAATTAGCTAAAGCAGGAATTGCAAGTAACGTCCACTACAAACCACTTCCGCTCTTGACAGCCTATAAGAATCTTGGCTTTGATATGGCGAATTATCCCAAGGCCTATGCCTTCTTTGAAAATGAAATTACGCTTCCACTTCATACTAAACTAAGCGATGAAGAAGTAGACTATATCATTGAGACTTTCAAAACAGTTTCTGAAAAAGTGCTAACTTTATCAAAAAAATCGTAAAAAAGTCTTGACAAAGAAAAAACAAAGTATTAAAATAAGTTCAACAAATCAGAAAAGTAACTATTTTTGATCTTCAGGGAGCCTGTGGTCATTGTGAACAGGTGGTTGGAAGTAGTGAAAGTGGGCTGATTTTAAAAATGAATTTGAAACAATGAAAATTCGGTGCGCACACCTTACAGTGCAACTTGTTGTTAGACAAGGCAGAGATGTAAAGGGATAGTCCCTTTATAATTGAGGTGGCACCGCGTTACCAACGCCCTCACATGGAAGTATATTCTGTGTGTGGGCTTTTTTCATATCTTGGAACCAATACAGAAAGAGGAAAAATTTTATGACAACTAAAGGTTATTTTGGACAATTTGGTGGTAGTTTTGTACCGGAGCCGATTCAGGCTTTGTTGGATGAGTTGGAAGTGACATTTGACAAGTACAAGGATGATCCAGACTTTTTGGCAGAATTTCGTCATTACTTGAAGGACTATTCAGGTCGCGAAACACCGCTCTATTTTGCGGAAAGTTTGACAGATCACTTAGGTGGCGCTAAGATTTATCTCAAGCGTGAAGACCTTAACCACCTTGGTTCTCACAAGCTCAACAACGTTTTAGGACAAATTCTTTTGGCAAAACGCATGGGCAAAAAACGAGTAATCGCAGAAACAGGAGCTGGTCAGCACGGTGTTGCGACAGCAGCGGCTGCAGCCAAGTTTGGTATGGCCTGTGATGTCTACATGGGGAGCAGAGGATGTGGAACGTCAACGTCTCAATGTTTTTCCGTATGGAGATGATGGGAGCAACTGTTCATGCAGTTGAAACGGGGACACGAACTCTTAAGGATGCGGTTGATGCAGCCTTTGGAGCATGGATGAATGACCTTGAAGCCTTCTATGTTTCTGGGATCTGCTGTAGGTCCTCACCCTTATCCTACCATTGTTCATGAGTTCCAAAAGGTCATCAGTGAAGAATCTCGCCGTCAAATCTTAGAAAAAAAGAAGGTCGTTTACCAGACTACGTTATTGCCTGTGTAGGTGGTGGCTCTAATGCCATCGGTGCTTTTTCTCAGTATGTGGCTGATGAAGAAGTTAAATTGGTTGGGGTCGAAGCTGCTGGTCATGGACTTGATACAGACAAGCACGCAGCTACTATGACAAAAGGTAGTATCGGAATTGTTGACGGTATGAAGACCTATGCAGTCTTTAAGGAAGACGGAGAGCTAGCTCCAGTTTACTCTATCTCAGCTGGATTGGACTATCCAGGGGTTGGCCCAGAACACGCCTACTTCAAGGATTCAGGTCGCGTGGAATATGTGGCTGCAACAGACGAAGAAGCTGTTCAGGCTCTCCTCCTTCTCAGCAAGACTGAAGGGATTATACCAGCCATTGAAAGCTCACACGCTATCGCAGAAGCAGTTAAACGTGCACCGAAACTAAGTAAAGACGACATTATCATCATCAATGTCTCTGGTCGTGGAGACAAGGACGTAGCTGCGATTGCAGACTACCTAGAAGCTAAGAAATAATAGATGGAAAAATTACAGTCCTTTCTCTCACAGAGAGCTTGTGGTTGCTGGAAACAAGCAGAGAAAGCTGTAAGGTTGGGTCCATCTGAAACGAGAGAAAAAAACATAATTCTCAAGGGAGTGCCCTTTATCGCACAGCCTGTTACAGGAGGTTTCTGAGACAGGAATGAGAGATAGGAGAAATCCTATAATTGAGGTGGCACCGCGAATTTCGTCCTCACGCAAGTTGTTTTGCGTGGGGATTTTTCATACAGTCGCCACGGACTAGAAGTAGAACTGAAAGGGAAATTACAATGGAACGAATCATTCATGGAGATGTCTTATCACCAATCTTGGCTTATATGCGCTTAAAGGGGCAACACAAGGTTATCTTAGAGAGTATTCCGAGAGACAAGGAAACAGCTCGTTTTTCTATCCTAGCTTATAATCCAGTTTTTGAGATTAAGTTTGAAAATGGAGTCCTTTATCAAAATGGTCAAGTGATTGATCGGGATCCTTTGGATTTCCTTTATGAAGTGACTCATAAGAGCCAGCACCACTCAGACCTACCTTTTGGTGGGGGAGCTATTGGCTTTGTTGGTTACGATATGATTTCGCTCTATGAAGAAATTGGTCAAATCCCTGAGGATACTATTGGGACGCCAGACATGCATTTCTTTGTCTATGAGAGCTATATGGTCTTTGACCACAAGAAGGAAAAAATCCATGTCATTGAGGATGCTCTCTACAGCGAGCGCAGTCAAGAAGACTTGGAAAAAGCCTTGAACCAAGTGCTGGAGGAATTACGCATTCCTGCTCCAAATGAATTTGAAGACTTGGATCTATCTCCGCTGGACTTCAAACCGCATATCGCTCCTCAGAAGTTTGAGGAAATGGTAGAAAGAGCTCGTGACTTGATTCGTAACGGGGATATGTTCCAATGCGTACTCAGTCAACGATTCTCAGCAGAAGTTACAGGAAATCCATTTGATTTTTACAGAAATCTCCGCGTGACCAACCCATCTAATTACCTCTATTTCTATGATTTTGAGGATTATCAAATTATCGGTGCTAGTCCAGAAAGTTTGGTTTCTGTCAAATGGTATCGTGACAACCAATCCGATTGCGGGAACGCGACCAAGAGGAGCAACGGAAGAAGAGGATAAGGCTTTGGCGACAGATTTACTTTCTGATGAGAAGGAAACAGCAGAACATCGGATGTTGGTAGACTTGGGGCGTAACGATATTGGTCGCATCTCTGAAACAGCCAGTGTCCAAGTCACCAAGTATATGGAAGTGGAGCTCTTCCGCTATGTCATGCATTTGACCAGCGTGGTGAAAGGACGTTTGCTTCCAGAACTCACTGCCATGGATGCCTTGAAATCAACACTTCCTGCTGGAACAGTGTCAGGAGCACCAAAGATTAGGGCCATGAGACGCATCTATGAACTGGAAACAGAAAAACGGGGCGTATATGCAGGAGCAATCGGCTACTTGTCTGCTACAGGTGATATGGACTTCGCTATCGCCATCCGAACGATGATTCTCAAAAATCAAACAGCCTATGTGCAGGCTGGGGCAGGGATTGTCTATGACTCTATCGCAAAAAACGAATACCAAGAAACTATTAACAAGGCTAAATCTATGACTAGAATTGGAGAACTAAGACTATGATTTTATTGATTGACAACTATGATTCTTTTACCTATAACTTGGCGCAGTACATTGGGAATTTTGCAGAAGTGCAGGTCTTGAGAAATGATGATCCTAAGCTGTATGAAGAAGCTGAAAAAGCAGATGGTCTGGTCTTTTCTCCTGGTCCTGGTTGGCCAGTTGATGCTGGAAAGATGGAAGATATGATTCGTGACTTTGCCGGCAAGAAGCCGATTCTAGGAATTTGTTTGGGTCACCAAGCTATCGCAGAAGTCTTTGGTGGGAAGTTAGGCTTGGCACCAAAAGTCATGCATGGGAAACAGAGCAATATCAGCTTTGAAGCGCCATCTGTTTTGTATCAAGGCATCGAGGACGGCCGTGCGGTCATGCGTTACCACAGTATTTTGATTGAAGAAATGCCAGAAGACTTTGAAGTGACAGCTCGTTCGACTGATGACCAAGCTATTATGGGAATTCAACACAAATCCTTCCAATTTATGGTTTCCAGTACCATCCAGAGAGTATCGGAACGCCTGACGGCTTGTCTTCTATTCGGAATTTTATAGAGAATGTTGTAAAGTGAGGAAACTAGGATGAAAGAGATTATTGAAAAATTAGCAAAATTTGAAAATTTATCAGGTGTGGAAATGACGGACGTCATTGAGCGTATCGTAACTGGACGTGTAACAGAGGCACAGATTGCTTCTCTCCTTTTGGCTCTTAAGATGAAGGGGGAAACACCTGAAGAGCGCACAGCCATTGCTCAAGTCATGAGAGGGCATGCTCAACATATTCCAACTGAAATCCATGATGCCATGGACAACTGTGGTACAGGTGGGGACAAGTCTTTCAGCTTTAACATCTCTACAACTGCAGCCTTTGTCTTGGCTGGTGGTGGTGTTCACATGGCCAAGCATGGTAACCGCTCGATTTCTTCTAAATCTGGTTCTGCAGATGTCCTAGAAGCCTTGGGCATCAACCTAGACCTCAAACCAGCTGAACTAGGTAAGGTCTTTGATAAAACTGGTATCGTCTTTCTCTTTGCTAAAAATATGCACCCAGCCATGAAATACATCATGCCAGCTCGTTTGGAATTGGGAATTCCAACGATTATGAACTTGACTGGTCCCCTGATTCACCCAATGGCTTTGGAAACACAGCTTCTTGGAATTAGTCGTCCAGAACTTCTAGAAAGTACAGCTCAGGTTTTGAAAAATATGGGTCGCAAACGTGCCATTGTGGTTGCTGGGCCAGAAGGATTGGATGAAGCTGGTTTGAATGGAACAACCAAGATTGCTCTTCTTGAAAATGGCGAAATCACCTTGTCAAGCTTTACTCCAGAAGATCTGGGGATGGAACGCTACGCTATCGAAGATATTCGTGGAGGGAATGCTCAGGAAAATGCAGAAATTTTGCTTAGCGTTCTTAAAAATGAACCAAGTCCATTCTTGGAAACGACAGTTTTAAATGCTGGTCTTGGTTTCTATGCTAATGGTAAGGTAGATAATATCAAGGAAGGAGTTGCCTTGGCTCGTCAAGTGATTGCTAGTGGCAAGGCCCTTGAAAAACTCAGACTGTTACAGGAGTACCAAAAATGAGTCAGGAATTTTTAGCACGAATTTGGAGCAGAAGGCGCGTGAGGTTGAGCAGATGGAGCTGGAGGAAATCCAGCCCTTGCGCCAGCCCTATCGCTTGGCAGAATTTTTGAAAAATCATCAGGATCGCTTGCAGGTAATCGCTGAAGTCAAGAAGGCTAGCCCTAGTCTGGGAGATATCAACCTCGATTTAGATATTGTGCAACAGGCCCAGACCTATGAAGAAAACGGAGCAGTGATGATTTCTGTTTTGACAGATGAAGTTTTCTTTAAAGGTCATTTGGATTATCTACGGGAGATTTCCAGTCAGGTAAACATTCCAACGCTCAACAAGGACTTTATTATCGATGAAAAGCAAATCATCCGTGCTCGCAATGCCGGTGCGACAGTTATCTTGCTCATTGTGGCTGCCTTGTCAGAAGAACGTCTCAAGGAACTGTACGACTACGCGACAGAGCTTGGTCTAGAAGTCTTGGTGGAGACTCACAATCTAGCTGAACTAGAAGTGGCCCACAGGCTTGGTGCTGAGATTATTGGGGTCAATAACCGCAACTTGACCACCTTTGAAGTCGACTTGCAGACCAGTGTAGATTTGGCCCAGCACTTTGAAGAAGGTCGCTATTATATTTCTGAATCTGCTATTTTCACAGGGCAGGATGCGGAACGAGTAGCACCATACTTTAACGGAATTTTAGTTGGGACAGCTCTCATGCAGGCAGAAGATGTAGCCCAGAGAATCAAGGAGTTGCAAATTGACAAAGGTTAAGATTTGTGGACTATCGACCAAAGAAGCGGTGGAGACAGCCGTATCAGCAGGGGCAGACTACATCGGTTTTGTCTTCGCACCTAGTAAAAGACAGGTGACCTTGGATCAGGCTGCTGAGCTGGCAAAGCTCATTCCTTCAGATGTAAAAAAGGTTGGTGTATTTGTTTCACCAAGTCGGGCAGAATTGCTAGAAGCGATTGAAAAAGTTGGCTTGGACTTGATTCAAGTTCACAGTCAGGTGGCGGATGATTTATTTGAGGATTTGCCTTGTGCCAGCATTCAGGCGGTGCAGGTGGATGGAGAGGGTCATGTACCCAATTCTCGAGCAGACTATCTACTCTTTGATGCCCCTGTGGCTGGGAGTGGCCAGACCTTTGACTGGGGTCAACTGGATACGATTGGACTAACTCAGCCCTTCTTTATCGCAGGTGGGCTTAACGAAGACAATGTAGTAAAAGCAATTCAACACTTTACTCCCTATGCAGTCGATGTATCGAGCGGAGTGGAGACAGATGGACAAAAAGATCATGAAAAGATTAGAAGGTTTATAGAGAGGGTAAAGAATGGCATATCAAGAACCAAATAAAGATGGATTTTACGGAAAATTCGGTGGACGTTTCGTCCCAGAAACATTGATGACAGCAGTTTTGGAGTTGGAGAAGGCCTACCGTGAAAGTCAGGCAGACCCAAGTTTCCAAGAGGAATTAAACCAGCTCTTACGCCAGTATGTAGGACGTGAAACTCCCTTTACTACGCAAAAAAACTTGACCCAGCATATCGGCGGAGCCAAGATTTATCTTAAACGGGAAGACCTCAACCATACAGGGGCACACAAGATTAACAATGCCTTGGGACAAGTTCTTCTGGCTAAAACGCATGGGTAAAAAGAAAATTATCGCTGAAACAGGTGCTGGTCAGCACGGTGTGGCAACTGCAACTGCTGCAGCCCTCTTCAACATGGAATGTACCATCTACATGGGTGAGGAAGATGTTAAACGCCAAGCCCTTAATGTCTTCCGTATGGAGCTTTTGGGAGCCAAGGTCGAAGCTGTGACCGATGGTTCGCGCGTGCTAAAGGATGCAGTTAATGCAGCCCTTCGTTCATGGGTGGCAAATATCGACGATACCCACTATATCCTTGGTTCAGCCTTGGGTCCTCATCCATTCCCAGAAATCGTTCGTGACTTCCAAAGTGTCATCGGTAGAGAAGCTAAACAACAGTACCGTGACTTGACCGGCCAAGATTTACCAGATGCCCTAGTAGCCTGTGTTGGTGGTGGTTCTAATGCTATCGGACTCTTCCATCCATTTGTAGAAGATGAGTCTGTAGCCATGTACGGGGCTGAAGCGGCTGGACTTGGTGTAGACACAGAGCACCACGCAGCTACCTTGACCAAGGGTCGCCCTGGTGTCCTTCACGGTTCCCTCATGGATGTGCTCCAAGATGCTCATGGGCAAATTCTTGAAGCCTTCTCTATCTCAGCAGGTTTGGATTATCCTGGTATCGGTCCAGAACATTCTCACTACCACGATATCAAACGTGCCAGCTATGTTCCTGTGACAGACGAAGAAGCCTTGGAAGGATTCCAACTCTTGTCTCGTGTGGAAGGGATTATCCCAGCCTTGGAATCTAGCCATGCGATCGCCTTTGCGGTGAAATTAGCCAAAGAACTTGGCCCAGACAAGTCCATGATTGTCTGCCTGTCCGGTCGTGGGGACAAGGATGTGGTTCAAGTCAAAGACCGCTTGGAAGCAGATGCAGCAAAGAAGGGAGAAGCTCATGCCTAAGACATTAACAGAAAAATTGAATGCTATTAAAGCAGCAGGAAACAGAATTTTCGTTCCCTACATTATGGCTGGAGACCACGAAAAAGGTTTGGATGGACTCGCTGAAACAATCCACTTTTTAGAAGATTTGGGTGTCTCTGCCATTGAAGTGGGCATTCCCTTTTCAGACCCTGTTGCAGATGGACCTGTTATCGAAGAAGCAGGCTTGCGTAGTCTAGCTCATGGTACTTCGACACAAGCTTGGTTGAAACCTTGAAGACTATTGAAACAGAAGTTCCACTGGTCATCATGACTTACTTCAATCCCCTCTTTCAGTACGGTGTGGAGAAATTTGTCAAAGATTTGGCAGATACAGCGGTTAAGGGCTTGATTATCCCAGACCTGCCTCATGAGCATGCTAATTTTGTAGAGCCATTTTTGGCCGACACAGACATCGCCTTGATTCCCCTAGTTAGTTTGACGACAGGGATTGAGCGTCAGAAAGAATTGATTAAAGGAGCAGAAGGATTTGTCTATGCGGTTGCCATCAATGGAGTAACAGGGAAATCTGGCAATTACCGTGCAGACTTGGACAAGCACTTGGCACAATTGCATCAAGTGGCCGACATTCCAGTCTTGACAGGATTTGGTGTATCTAGTCAAGCCGATGTTGAACGCTTCAATGCGGTATCAGATGGTGTTATCGTTGGTTCGAAAATTGTAAAAGCTCTCCATGAAGGAGAGCCAATTCAGGACTTTATCAAACAAGCAGTAGCTTACCAAAAATAATCACACAAGTAGCGAGTAAGAGGAAAGGCACGAAAGGAAGTCTTTCCTTTTTATTGCAGGAGAAAGGCTAGAATTCCTGTTGCAGAAGCAAACTGAATCAAGATAAGTAACTCCGTTACGCTAAAGATGAGAGCACAAGAAGCTAAAAAGAGGAAATCCCCTGCACCCATGCGGATATCGATAAAATGAGCCAAAATTCCAAGGATAAGGAAGAAGACCATGACCAGATTCCAGCCAGAGGAAGCCATGAGGATTAGGTGGAAAGTCATCCAGACCAGTAAGGGATATTCCTGATGGTGAAAGTCGTAGATACCTAAGGTCAAACCAGCGGTGATTAGGACGACTTGCCCCAAGGAAAGCAATTCCCAAGACCAAGCCAGAAAGAGGAGTCCTAAGCCTAGTTCAAAGAGGGCATACCAGACAGGATAAGGAGCCTTGCAGTAACGACAGCGAAAGTGATTAAAGACCTGCGAGAGAATCGGAATCAAATCTAAGGGACGCAAGCGATTCTGACAGGAATCGCAGTGACTAGCAGGTTGGATAATGGATTGCTCAGGAAAACGGTCAATGACCAAACCAAGAAAGGAAGCGAGAATGCTCCCGACAAGAAAAAAATAAATATCAATCATACTTATCTATTCGTAAAAAATGGGAGAAGTAGTATAATGGAGAAACATAAACAAGATAGTGAGGTCAAGATGACAATTCGTTTTGAAGAAAATGTGAGCACAGAAAATGCTCAGCTCGTCTGCCAATGGTCCAATTCCCTTGGCAAAGTCTTTCAAGAACAATGGATGGGACCAAGGATTCCTTTTCCCTTAACAATTCAAGTTTTGCAAGATTTGGAAGGAATCTTTTCAATCTTTGAAGGCCAAGAGTTTGTGGGGCTTATCCAGAAAATTAGGCTAGAAGACAGCAATCTTCATATTGGAAGATTTTTTATCAACCCCCAGAAACAGGGGCAAGGCTTAGTAGCCAGGCTTTAAAGAAATTTGTTACTTTGGCCTTTGAAAATGGAGACATAGACAGTATTTCTCTAAATGTCTTTGAGGCAAATCAAAGAGCTAAGAATCTTTACCAAAAAGAAGGATTTGAAATCGTTCAAATAGTTGAAGCACCTGTACGAAAATACGTTATGAAAAAGGGTAGATAGAAGACGAAGAAGATAGGGAAAGCAGCTTTAAAATCATAAAAAACGCATAATATCAGGTGTTAAAAAACTTGATACTATGCGTTTTATTATAGAGGGATTTACTAGATTTTCTCTACAACTTGAGTTTATATCCAACTTCTCTTTCTACTAACGATTTTTCCAAGCTTGGTAACGGGTGTCAATCAAGAGTTGGGTTAGGCGTCCCATGGTTTCTCTTTCTTCGGGAGTGAGGGATTGAGCTTGGACAAAGAGATGGTGAATGTGTTCAATAACCTTGAAGGAAGAAAGATCGTTGATGGAGGAGATGCCTGCATCAAGAATGATTCCGAAAAAGAGGTCGAAGTAGAGCTGCAGTTCTTCGTCAGGAACTGTTTCAACCCATTCCTTGAAAGTAGTATCGACTTGCTGGCTGTCACTATTGGTCTCATCCAGTTGGACAAAGTGTTTGTCTGCAACCTGCCAACTAAAGGTGTCGTGCTGGGCAATACCACCTAGGGCAGTGCTTCGAACGACAATTTTTTTATCAGGAATTTCTAGCATCATCCCGATGATAGAACCTTGTGGGACAAATACTTTCGTTCTTTCCATCATGTTTTGATAGCCAGCTGTTTCGGTCAGTTCCTTGTGAAGTCCAGGCGCATCAAAAGTATAGACAGAGACAATGTTTTTTTGTAAGAGTGGGTCGAGTTGACTGGCAGCATAGACAGCTAGATTGCCCCCTTTTGAGTGTCCTGCTAGGATAACCTTTTGGTTGGGATGTTGAACAAAAAAGTCCTGTAAATACTGGAGGGCATGTTTTTGAGCTGGAATTTCCTTCATATAGGTCATATGGAAATCTTCTTTCCAACCAATAATACTATCATCCGTACCGCGAAAAACAAGCAAGTAGGTATCGAGACTGATACGATAAGTCATAGCTGCAAACTGTTTTTGCAATTCAGGATCAATATCATTGATAAAGTTTGAGAGTTTGCAATTTTTAAATCGTTTGTGTTGAGAGAGTTGATCCAACAACTGGAGGCGGTTCTTATTGGTCAGCATAGTCGTTTCTCTAGGGATTTGAGGTGCTAGATCTATGAGACGCTTTGGTTCTTGAGCGGCTACATCATCAAAAGGAAGATAGGTTAATTCAGTCAAAGCAAGGACATCTAACTCGTTCACGGGAAGGTCATAAAAGGAATCGTATGCTACATCATTCAAGTAGTCAAAAATATTGGCCATAAAAGCTCCTTTCTCAATGTTTATCTTACCACATTTACCTAGAATTAGCTAGTGGGCTTGTTCGAATGACCTAGTAGGGTTTGATTGAAATACATAGAAGATAGATTGCTCCTATTTCAAACCTCTAAACGAGCTTACTTGTATGTTTTTGCTATCAATCCCATTTTCCTTTAAAAAATTCTTCATCTCATTTACATCATCAGGCTGACCTGTGATGAGATAGCTGGCTTGATTGCCGTATTCATCAATAGCACGTTTTAAAAATGCTTGACTTTGAGAAAATTCATCGCTAGTTTTATAAGTAAAATTCGATGTTTTTTGAGCCAGTTCCTTCATCTCATTATTGAAAATAGTAACTCCTTTGTCAAAATGGTTGAGAATAATCGGACATTTACCAGCCCATTCTTTGATAAGGGGGCGTAGAGCAGAAATACCGACATCAGATGCAAAGCAAACTAGTGGCTGATTCGTATCTTTAACAGTCAAAAAGGAATCCAGCCAACTCATCTCAATCTCACTGCCAGCCGGTAAATGTGTCAAGGTTTCCTTAAAGAGGCTACCACTATTATGAGTTAAAATGAGAATTTCATCTTCATCAGGTGTGGAGGCAATGGTTAGCCATCGACTGGTCTGCTCACCCTTAGCTTCGTTTTTCCTAGAAGCGGACGACGTATCAGGGAGTGTAAACTTAGCATAAGCCCCAGCTTTCCAGGTTTGATGACTCGGCTTTGTGATATGAATTAAATACAGATCTCCGGTAGGGTTTTCGATGGATTTTATCGATAATGTCTGACTTCGTCCAAGATAGGCGATGGCACCCCAAGTTATAAGGGCTAGTAATCCAAGTGTTGATAGAATGATAATAAACATTTTTTTACCTCTTTTCATTTTTTTATGACTCCTATTCTTAATCATTGAATGAATTATAATTAAATTCATTCATAAATTTCCAAAAAATAAAGAAAACCATTTTCTTTATTTTAGAACTCCTTTTATGAAGTTGGTTGCAAGTATTTCGACAGTTTTGCCAATATCTGGAAAATCTTTTTCCGTGATATGCATATCCATGTAGTAAAATAGGTTATAAACTTGTAAAATCTCTTGAATCTTTTCTGGAGAATACCCTTCAGCCTGCATACGATTTGTAAAAGTTTTAACTAGAAACTGATGAAAAGGATTTGCGACTTTGCCTTCTTCCGAGGAATAGTAGCTGTGCAACTCATCTGCGATGGCAGGATTGTACCATTCTGCAAGGATTTTATTGGAAGAAACGAGAGTTCTGGACTGAGCAAATAGTTGACCAATGAGGTCGATCATGTCAATTTCCCAATCCAGTTCTTCGATCATAGCTTGGCGAACACGGTTGTTTTCATCTATATAGATGTCTAGAAAAATGGCTTCTTTACTCTCGTAATAGTTATAAAAAGAACCAACTGCAACACCAGCTTGTCTAGCAATTTCTGAAATTCCTGTCGCCTTGTAACCTTTTTTCGAAAAAACTTCATAGGCTGCAGTCTTTAAAGATTGTTTTTTGTCCAATATGATTTAACCTCCTTTGCTTCATGAATGAATAATTTTATTCGTTCATTCACATTCTAACAAATCATGGCTAGCTTGTCAATAAGAAGGATAGATCTATTAAATAAGTGAAAGAAATGCTAACTAAATGAATACAAAAAGGAAAATATAGGATAAGGCTGGAACTATAGTTAAAAATAAGGTATGATATCAATGGGATTATTCTCTATTTAGCTTTCGCTTCCTAATCTGGATTTGAAAAATAGATAGCCGAATAGTTGAGATACTAATCCATAGATTTTTTTATTAAGGCATTTGATATTTTGAACAAGAGTAAAGGAGGAGCGCATGCACAAGATTTTACTAGTAGAAGATGACCAAGTCATTCGGCAACAAGTGGGGAAACTGCTCTCTGAGTGGGGGTTTGAGGTCGTTTTGGTAGAAGATTTTATGGAAGTTTTGGCTCTTTTTGTTCAGTCGGAACCTCATTTGGTCCTCATGGATATTGGTTTGCCACTCTTTAATGGTTACCACTGGTGCCAGGAGATTCGTAAAATTTCCAAGGTACCTATCATGTTTCTGTCTTCGAGAGATCAGGCTATGGATATCGTCATGGCTATCAATATGGGAGCGGATGACTTTGTGACCAAGCCTTTTGACCAGCAGGTCCTCCTTGCCAAGGTTCAGGGCTTATTGCGCCGTTCCTATGAGTTTGGGCGGGATGAAAGTTTGCTAGAGTATGCAGGTGTGATTCTCAATACCAAGTCTATGGATCTGCACTATCAAGGTGAAGTCCTGAGCTTAACCAAGAATGAGTTTCAAATTTTGCGGGTTTTGTTTGAATATGCGGGCAATATCGTGGCGCGTGATGACCTGATGCGGGAACTCTGGAACAGCGACTTTTTCATCGACGACAATACCCTGTCTGTCAATGTTGCTCGTTTGCGCAAAAAGTTGGAGGAACAAGGATTAGCTGGCTTTATCGAAACCAAGAAAGGGATAGGATACGGACTGAAACATGCTTGATTGGAAACCATTTTTTCTAGCCTATCTGCGCTCTCGTAGTCGGATCTTTGTCTATATTTTTTCGTTGGGTTTTCTTGTCCTACTCTTTCAGTTTCTGTTTGCTAGTCTAGGATCTTATTTTCTTTACTTTTTCCTGCTCAGTAGTTTTTTGACCTTTTTATTTTTGGCTTGGGATATGTTTGCAGAAGCTCGGACTTACCGACAGGAAGTTCTCTATGCTGAGAGAGATCCCAAGTCTCCTCTGGAATGTGCGCTGGCAGAGAAACTTGAAGAGCGAGAGTCTGAATTGTATCAAAAGAAGTCGGAAGCTCAAAGCAAGCTGACGGATTTGCTTGATTACTATACCTTATGGGTTCACCAGATTAAGACCCCCATTGCGGCGAGTCGTCTCTTGGTAGCAGAAGTCTCTGATCGGGAGGTCAAACAGCAGCTGGAACAGGAAATTTTCAAGATTGACTCCTATACCAACCTGGTCTTACAGTACTTGCGTTTAGAGAGTTTTCATGATGACTTGGTCTTTGAACAGGTCAAAGTGGAGGACTTGGTCAAGGAAATGGTTCGTAAGTACGCACTTTTCTTTATCCAGAAGGGGTTGACAGTCAATCTGCATGATCTCGACAAAACCATCGTGACCGATAAGAAATGGTTGTTAGTCGTCATTGAACAAATTCTTTCAAACAGCCTCAAATACACCAAGGAAGGTGGGTTAGAGATTTATATGAAAGGCCAGGAGCTCTGTATCAAGGATACGGGAATCGGGATTAAAAACAGCGATGTGCTCCGAGTCTTTGAAAGGGGTTTTTCAGGCTACAATGGTCGCTTGACCCAGCAGTCATCTGGACTGGGCCTCTACCTATCCAAGAAAATTTCTGAAGAACTTGGTCATCAAATTCGTATCGAGTCTGAGGTCGGAAAAGGGACGACAGTAAGAATCAAGTTTTCCGATATGAATCTGAGAATTGAGTGAGGATAATAGATAAGAGCCCAGGATAAGACAACTGGGCTTTTTTAGTATCCTAGTACATTATTTGCTTGGGCGTTTCCGGTTAAAAAATAAAAATCAACCAGACTTTGTGAAAGGTTATCTACAAATCAAGCTACTCTTTTAACATCAGACTATAATTATCTAGTCGCATCCAATCTTCAATCCTTCCTAAGAACTGGGTTCAACATCAAAATGCAGAAATTACTAGTGAACTTGCTGGTGGGATGGATGGACTGTATGCGAAGAGGGACAGTTGAAACTAGCTGATGATTATCCCGACTGTTTTAATAAATCGATATTGCGTTTTGAAGTTCAGGCTAGTCTTGTTTACGGCTCTATTCAAGCAAGTACCAGTGAGCAAATCAATGAGATTTTTGGTGCGTTCTTCTTTATCGGTATCTTTCTATTTATTATTTTTATGGTTGGTGCAGTATTAATTATCCACTATAAACAAATCTCTGAGGGATATGAAGATTGCGAACGCTTCATCATCTTGAAAAAGGTAGGTCCTGATCAAAAGCAGATCAAGCAAACCATTAACAAGCAAATCTTGACCGTTTTCTTTCTTCCTGTAATTTTTGCCTTCCTCCATTTTGCCTTTTCTTATCATATGCTTAGTTTGATTCTCAAGGTCATTGAAGTAGTTGATGCGACCATGATGTTAACGATAATCTTATCTATCTGTTAAATTGATAGATTTCTTCAGAGAAAGACTGTAAAATTTTTGATATAATAGTTAGGATAGACTGATGGATATTTAAGGGATCATTTTCAAAAGAATGACAGATGAGAATTAAACATATGTAAGATTGGACAGAAGTCTCTCTATCATCATCCATGCAGAAACAAGATTATATGAAATAAAAGGAGTAACCAATGACCGGAAATTATTCAACGCGTGAATTCCGCGAGAAACTATATGATGACCTTCATGTTCGATTAAGAGATACATTGATTTTGATGTGTGCTATTTTTATTGCCTCTATAGGTTTAAATATGAATTCAACTGCTGTCATTATTGGAGCCATGCTGATTTCCCCTCTTATGACACCGATTGTTGGACTGGGTTTTGGTTTAGCTATTTTTGATACGCGTTTAATCAAGCAATCTCTAGAGGTTTTATTTACTCAAGTATTGGTCAGCTTGCTTGTCTCGACTCTGTATTTCTGGGTTTCTCCCTTATCTTATGCAAGTAGCGAGTTGATTGCACGAACCTCTCCAACCATTTGGGATGTTCTCATTGCTATTGCGGGTGGGATAGCAGGTTTTATTGGTTCAAGGAAAAAAGAAGCAAACAATATCGTACCAGGAGTAGCCATCGCAACAGCTCTGATGCCACCTATCTGCACTGCAGGATATGGTTTAGCTAATGGAAATCTACGATTTTTATTTGGGGCTCTTTATCTTTTCTTGATCAACTGTGTCTTTATCATGCTAATCAACATTGTTGGAACAAGAATTATGATGAGAAAATCTCCCTTAAGTTCATTTAAAGAGCTAAACATTAAAAATGAAAATTGGGCTGATATCCTTGATTGTATTATTGATTCTTCCAGCCAGCTATTCAGCAGTCACTCTGACGATGGATCAAGCGCGAAAAGAAGGGATCAAACAGTTTATAGCAAAAGAGTTCGCCAATCATACAGTCATTAATCAAGTCTACAAGTCAAGTAACAATGAATTGGTCTTGACAGTTGTTGGGGATCCGATTTCAGAAGAAGAATTAGAAACAATCCACCAAAAACAAGCCTCTTACGGAATTCAGTCTGTTCAATTGAAAGTTAATCAAGTCCATAATTCGATAAAATTAGATAGTGAGACGACCAAGGAATTTTATGAAACCATTGACAAGTATATTGATCAAAAACTCTCTGAAAAAGATTCACAAAAAGATCTCGTAAAAGAAAATGAAGCAGATAAGGATTGAGGATATTGACCTTATCTAACTCATGAAAGCAAATCTTGTGTGGTGGTTTGACCAATCACTACTAGCTCAGATTAAATAAAATATAAAAAGCAACAGCTGTTTGTACTGACCCCAAAAAGTTAGACAATTAATTTATCCGAAGGATTTAGTTCTGTATTGCACAGGACTGAGTCCTTTTAGTTTTATCTTAATTCGTTTATTGTTGTAGTAATCAATGTAGTCCACAATAGCTTGTTCCAATTGGTTAAGCGTCTGAAATGACTTCTCATAACCATAAAACATTTCGAATTTCAAAATACCGAAGAAGGACTCCATCATACCATTGTCTGGGCTGTTGCCCTTGCGTGACATGGATGCTTGAATTCCCTTACTCTCTAGGAACCGATGATAAGAATCGTGTTGATATTGCCAGCCCTGGTCGCTGTGTAAAATGGTATTTTCATAGTGTTTCTCTGTGAAGGCCTGTTCCAACATGACTTTCACTTGTTCTAAGTTGGGCGAAGTAGAAAGATGATAAGCAATAATTTCACTGTTAAATCCATCTAAAACAGGCGATAAATAGAGTTTCTGTGTGCTATTTGGAATGGCAAATTCTGTCACATCCGTATAGCACTTTTCCATTGGCCTTGATGCTTCAAACTGGCGTTGAATGAGATTCTCTGCTTTCTTGCCAATCTCTCCTTGGTATGAAGAATACTTGCGTTTCCGACGAATCCGAGCTGTTAGACCAAGGACTTTCATCAGACGTTGGACCTTCTTATGATTCACTGTAAATCCGCGATTTTTTAGTTCAAGAGTAACTCTACGAAAGCCGTAATTTCCTTTATGCTCATTATAAATGTCTTGTATTTCCAATTTGATAGCTTGATCTTTATCTACTTGATTCAGCTGATTTAAGTGGTAATAATAGGTTGAACGAGCAAGCTTCATAATGTTTAGAAGGATATCTAAAGGAAACTCTGTTACTAATCCTTGAACAATTTCTGTTTTTCTTCTAGCTCTTTTTCCTCCTTCAATCGGAGTTCCCTCAACTTTTTTAGAATAGCATTCTCCGCTCTCAGGTACTCATTTTCTGCTTGAAGACGTTCTAACTCTGTCATCTCTTCGGGTTTCTTCTTTGGTTTACGTCCCATTTTAGCTGGTCTCCCTCTTGTTTTCTCAACAATAGTATACCCGTTTTTCTTGTATTGCGCCAGCCAATTTGGAAGCATACCACGATTTGGGAGAGCATATTCGAGAGAAACTCTATCTTGAGACCAGTTTTCATGTAGGACTTTATCAATCATTTCTTGTTTTAGTTCTGGAGAATAGTAACGATTCTTGCCTTTTTTGACGAACTCTATTCCGTAACGATCCATCAATTTAATCATGTACCTAAGATTAGAATTGTTTATCCCAAATTTATTTGAAAGTTGCTCTAAGCTATATCCTTGTTTTCTAAGTTCATAGATCTGAACTTTATCCTCATAACTCAATTTCATAATAAAACACCCCAAAAAGTTAGATTTTTTTCTGTCTAACTTTTTGGGGTGCAGTTCATTTTCAGTTGTTGCTTTTTTTAGGTAGCTAGAATTTTTATCCCAAGTTTTTATATTTTATTTTTCAACGCGTGATTTGTTGGCAATATCAGCTAGGATAGCTTCTACAAAGTCATCAACTGAGACAGTTTGTGTTTCTTTTTGGCCGTAACGACGAACGTTGACTGTTCCGTCTTCCATTTCCTTATCCCCAACGATTAATTGGTACGGGATCTTGCTGGTTTGAGAAGCGCGAATCTTGAACTGCATTTTTTCATTGCGCTCATCTACGTCTGCACGAACACCGTGGTCACGGAGTTTCTTGGCCACTTCCCAAGCGTAGTCTACGTGTTTTTCGTTAGATACTGGGATGAGGGTTACTTGGTGTGGTGCCAGCCATGTTGGGAAGGCACCCTTGTAGTTTTCAATCAAGATAGCTGTGAAGCGTTCCATAGTTGAGATAACCCCACGGTGGATCATAACTGGACGGTGCTCTTCGCCATCAGCTCCGATGTATTTGAGGTCGAAGCGTTCTGGAAGCAAGAAGTCAAGCTGGATAGTAGAAAGTGTTTCTTCTTTACCAAGGGCAGTTTTAACTTGGATATCCAATTTTGGTCCGTAGAAGGCTGCTTCACCTTCGGCTTCAAAGTAGTCCACACCCATTTCATCAAGGGCAGCACGAAGCATGGTTTGGGCATTTTCCCACATCTCATCGTTATCAAAGTACTTGTGAGTATCTTGAGGGTCGCGAAGAGAGAGACGGAAGCGGTATTCAGTCAAGTTGAAGTCTTCATAAACATCGATAATCAACTGCAGAGCACGCTGGAATTCTTCTTGGATTTGTTCTGGTGTAACGAAGAGGTGACCGTCGTTGAGAGACATTTCACGTACACGCTGAAGACCTGTGAGGGCACCAGATTTTTCATAACGGTGCATCATACCGATTTCAGCAATACGGATTGGCAACTCACGGTAAGAGTGAACATGGTGTTTGAAGACTTGGATGTGGTGTGGGCAGTTCATTGGACGAAGGACAAATTCTTCCCCGTCACCCATGTCCATGGTTGGGAACATATCTTCACGGTAGTGATCCCAGTGACCAGAAGTCTTGTAAAGTTCCACAGAGGCAAGTGGTGGAGTGTAAACGTGTTGGTAACCTGCAGCTATTTCCTTATCAACAATGTAGCGTTCCAATTCACGACGGATTGTCGCACCATTTGGCAACCAGAATGGCAAGCCTTGTCCAACTTCTTGAGAAATCATGAAGAGGTCGAGCTCTTTACCAAGTTTACGGTGGTCACGTTCTTTGGCTTCTTCACGCATTTGAAGGTAGTTCTTCAAGTCTTTCTTGTCAAACCAAGCTGTACCGTAGATCCGTTGCATCATAGCATTGTCACTATTTCCACGCCAGTAAGCACCAGCCACATGGAGAAGGTGGAAGATTTGGATACGACCTGTTGATGGGACGTGCGGGCCACGGCAGAGATCCACGTATTCACCCTGACGGTAGATGGTCAACCCCCCCTTCGTCTTCTGAGTGTTCTTCGATCAATTCCAATTTATAAGGGTCGTTCTTGAAGATTTCACGGGCCTCGTCTTTTGTTACTTCCTCACGAATAGAAGGGAAGTTTTCTTTAACGATTTTTTGCATTTCTTCTTCAATACGAGGCAGGTCTTCGTTAGAGATTTGACCAGCAGTATTGTCGGTATCGTAGTAGAAGCCATCTTCGATAGCTGGACCAACTCCCAAGTGAATGTCTGGGAAAAGGCGACGAGCTGCTTGGGCGAACAAGTGAGCCGCTGAGTGGCGCAAAATCGGAAGGGCATCTTCGTGATCTGGTGTCACAATTTCGATGCTTCCATCTTCAGTGATAGCACGAGTCGTGTCGATGAGTTTGCCGTTGAATTTACCAGCCAAGGCTTTTTTAGCTAGGGAATTGCTGATGCTTTGCGCAATTTCAAAAGTTGTAACGCCAGATTCGAATTCACGAACAGCGCCATCTGGGAAAGTAATCTTAATCATGGTTTTCTCCTTATTTAATACAAATATTTTAAGAATCTATTCTTTTATTGTAATAGTTTATTTCTAGGATTTTTTGTAGCTCAGTTTTATGCCAGCCTGCACCAATCATTACCTTATTAACATTAAATTCAAAACTCTGTGTATCATTCATCGAAAACTTAAGTTTATATCCCATGAACAAGCGCTTCTTAAATTGATATGCTTGGATATCTTCTGCTGGAAATTCTCCTACAATAGCTCCTAATTTCCCCATAGGGGTAATAGAAATGATGTAGATTCCTGTCTCAGTAAAAACAATTAAAGTAGGCATTTGCAGTGCCTCCCAAGCGCTGAGTTCCATAGACCGCATGCAGCGACTCAGCTATGTTCGAATCTAAGCCATGTTTCATTAAACAAGCCTTAATTTCTTCGAATTTGAATCCCATACAGTTCTCCTTTATTCATTTTATTTTTTATAATATTGTAGCAAAGAAAAAGCCATTTCTCGCCACCCAAAAAGTAACAAAAGAAAATAAAAACAAAAAACGACATCCATAAAAGGACGTCGCAACGTGGTTCCACCTTCATTTATGTTCCTCAAAAAAGAGGGACACCTCTGATTGGCTCTAACGTGGCCACCGTTTTATGTTTTCATAAAAGTCAGTAGAGTAGTATCAGTTTAGACTCTCTATGCGTTTCCAGCAACCACGCACTCTCTAGTAGAAAGGGACTAAGTGACTTGTCTCTATGCATTATTATAGCATGATTGCGAGAATTTTCAAGGATTTTGTGAAAGTTTTTTATTTTTTCCTTGCTGGAGCATATATTTAATACCTGAACCTGAAGCCATACCAATTAGGGCAAAGAGTTCATAAGCTAGGAAATAAAGCAGAACGAACTCATGAAAAGTGATGATAGTAAAACCAAAGAGCAACCCGACACCAAGTAACCACCACAGTGAGAATTGGAAACGGTAGCTATAAAGAAGGGATACGATGAAGGTTGCCAAGGGTGAAAAGAGGATGATGTTATAAATGTAAAGCCCTTTCAGCGTATAAGGATCAGATATCAGCAGCAAAAGCAACTCATAGAGGGGCCAGTAAAAGAAGAAAATGACAAGGCAGTAGGGGATATACTTAAGATATTTCCGCATGGCAATAGTCCTCCAATCTACAAAAATTGAGAGATGTTGAAGACCACATAATCCTAAATGAAGGGGAACTCTCTACCTACTATTATAGCACGATTTGGAAGCTCTTACAAGTTGATCAGGTAAGCAGTGATAGTGATTTTTTGGAGTATTTTCTGCTATAATACTAACAGAAGAAGTAAGAGGAAATGAGGAGAAAGAATGACGAAAATAGCAGTTCTTTCAGATATACATGGAAATACGACAGCTCTGGAAGCTGTACTGGCTGATGCAAGAGCTACAAGGGTAGACGAGTACTGGCTTTTGGGGGATATTCTTATGCCTGGAACAGGACGTAGAAGGATTTTGGACCTCTTGGCTGATTTGCCCATCACAGTAAGAGTTCTTGGAAATTGGGAGGATAGTCTCTGGCGAGGCCTGCATCGCAAGCTAGATCTAACAAAAGCGAGTCATCGCTATCTCCTACGCCAATGCCAGTATATCTTAGAAGAGATTAGCCCTGAAGAAATCGAAGATCTCCACAATCAACCCATGCAAGTTCATCGTCGGTTCGGTGATTTGACGGTAGGAATCACTCATCATCTTCCTGATAAAAACTGGGGTAGGGAGTTGATTCATACGGGAAAACAAGAAGATTTTGATAGATTAGTTATGGATCCACATGCTTCTATCGCAGTGTATGGCCATATCCATCAACAGTTGCTTCGTTACGGAAGTGACGGACAGTTGATTCTTAATCCAGGTTCGATTGGGCAACCCTTCTTTTTAGATGCGCGGTTGCGTAAGGATCTGCGGGCTCAGTATATGATCTTAGAGTTTGATGAAGCAGGTTTGTCTGATGTTGATTTTCGTCGAGTGGATTATGATGTAGAGGCTGAGTTGCAGCTGGCTAAGGATTTGAAGCTTCCTTATTTTCAGATCTATTATGAAAGTTTGGTAAATGGGATTCACCACACTCATAACCATGAATTGTTAGATCAGATTAGTGAACAAGAAGGTTATGATGAGGATATTGAGTGCTGGATGGAAATAGGAAAGAAGGATTGGTTTTAAGAGTACTTCTAGCTAGAAATAAGATAGTCTAGTGACTGCTGTTTCTAGAAAAATTAAACTGGAGATGAATTGACGGTGTATAAATTTATGTTAGAATAACGGAAGTTAAATAATTTGAATACCATAGTAATTACTGTTCAAAATAAAAGGGAGATATGTAATGAAACCAGAAGAGTTACACGCCATTGCCTCAGAGTTGGGCTTGCAATTTGACGAAGATTCACGTAGTATTTATGGCACGTAGTCAGGCTATTTACTTTTTCTACAAGAAACTGACGTAAAAAATCAGTTTCGACTTTGTGTCAGTGTGAGTTTGAATGGCAATCCTGCGGATTCAGAAGAAAATGAATTGGTTTGGGATGAGTTTAAGAGTGAATCTCTTCCGAATTTATCGACCTTGTCTATTAACCAGTACCTTGTTTCCTTTGTCGTAAAAGGCGCAATGCGCAAATCAAAAACAATTGAAAAGTTACAGACGCTTATAACAGATCTCGTTGCTTTCCTTGAATCCCACCATTTCGTCCAAGTGTGTGCCCACAGTGGTCAAGAGGGTCCAGTTGGTCTCTATCAATTAGGTGATTCAATTTTCCTTATCAACGAGGAAAGCTATCAATTGCTGAAGAGCAATCTTCAGATTGAGTTGGATTCTTATCAAAATCAGAAGGAAAATGTTCTTCTTGGAGCAGCTGGTGCCTTGCTGGGAGCATTGATTGGTGGAGCAGTTGCTCTATTTATCGCGCGTCTAGGTTATGTAGCTATGGCAGCGGGTATTGTTCTGGGGATTTGTACCATTAAAGGATATGAAATCCTTGGAAGAAAGCTATCTCGAAAAGGAATTCTAATTTCAGCTGTTTTGATGGTGATTACCGTTTTTCTAGTGAATCAAATCGATTTGGCGATGGAGGTTGTTGCCCAACTAGGAATTGAGTTTGCCTATGCTTTCCGAGTGGTGAATGAATTAATCTTTAGCGGTGATTTCCCAGATAACTATTTTTATAATCTATCTATGTTAGCTGTGTTTACCTTAGTTGGTGCTGGGGTTTCTGTCAGCTCGGTTTGGTCAAGTCATAAAACAAAAGGGATTGTCCGTAAAATTGCATAAAAAATAAGTCTTTGTATGTCCTCTACCGCATTGCTTACCAAGAGGGATACAGGACTTTTTGCATGGAGAAGATAATCAGTCGATAATATTTGACAGGATAAGCAAAAAAGGTATAATGTTTATACGGGAAAAGATGAATAAAATATCAGTGAAAGGAGAAGAAGATGCAAATTTCAAGTCGATTTACGATTGCGACTCATATGTTGATTAGTATTGCAATGCAGGATACAGACAGCAAAATAACCAGCGATTTTCTTGCGGCCAGTGTCGGAGTCAATCCGGTCATTATTCGCAAAACCTTGTCCCAACTCAAAAAAGCAGGATTGATTTCAGTTGCTCGTGGTACGGGAGGAACTGAGATCATAAAAGACCTTCAGGATATCAGCTTGTTGGATGTCTACCAAGCTGTAGAGTGTTTAGGAAAATCTGGTAAGCTCTTTAGTTTCCATGATAATCCAAATCCTAATTGTCCAATTGGTGCTAATATCCATGCGATCTTGGATCAAAAGCTGTTTGATGTTCAAGCAGCCATGGAAAATCAACTTGGTCAGACGAGCCTGGCTCAGGTTGTGGCTGATACTCAGGATAAAATGATCAAGTAAGAGGACTAAGGTTCTCTTTTTCTATTGCCATAATTATGGTACAATGTAGTCATCAAAGGAGAAGATTATGTACTTTATTACAGGTTTTTTTGTCCTACTTTTTCTGATTTCATTTTTTAGGGACAATCGCAGTCTCTGGAATCCGGCTCTTTTGCTTTTGTCTCTGCTTTTTTCTTACCTGTCTATTGCCAATTTTTTTTACGAGGCTGGGCAAGAAGAATTGCACATGATTTTCTTTGCAGTGATTTTTCTCTTGCTTCCATTTTTAGTTTTTCTAAGTGGCTTTTTCCTTATTTATAACGGATTTGTGTTGTTGAAGAAAGAGGGGAAATCCAAGGCAAATTATTTGTCTCTGGGACTAGGGTGTGTGATTCTGTTCTTTTTTTGTAATCATGGCGATTCGAGTGAGCGATACCAAGGGCTTGTTCTACACCAATCATCTAGTGAATATCATCTTTTTCTTTTTGATTTATTCGTATTTGATTTTTGGTTTTGCCTTTGCAGGATTTCTGCTATATTCTATTCTGTATCTCATTATTCCTAAGAAAAAACACTATGATTTTATCATCATTCACGGGGCTGGTTTGTTGGATGGAGAAAGGGTGAGTCCTTTGCTCAAGCGTAGGATTGACAAGGCTGTTGAGGCTTACTACAAGTCGAAAAATCCAGATGTCAAATTGATCGCTAGTGGGGGCCAAGGTAGGGATGAGAAGATTTCCGAAGCTCAGGCCATTTGTAATTATTTGCTGGAAGAAACTGATGTTTCGAGAGAAGCGATTCTCCTAGAGGAAGACTCAACGACGACTTATGAGAATCTTCTCTTCTCAAAAAGAAATGGGAGAGAAACTGGTGGCAAGTCCACGTTTTCTCTTTGTGACCAATGACTACCATGTTTTTCGAACCAGTACCTATGCTAGACAACTCCGTATGAAAGGAGATGGCTTGGGCTGTCGAACAGCGGCCTACTATATTCCATCGGCCTTTATCAGAGAGTATATTGCTCTATGTGTGAAGATGAAATTGCTTTTTATCGCTTTCTATGTTCTATTGATTTTAGCTTTGATTTTCTCTTATAAGGGTATTTTATGGTAATATGTGAACTCATCGTTGGGTGATTTTTGCAAAATTCATATTGTAATAATTGTTAGGTTCTCTAAAAAAATTACAGTAACTTAAAGAAAAAAATGAAAGTTCCATTAGTAGCAACAATGGTAGAGCGGGTCAGGAGATTGTAAGTGAGGTTTTGGAATAGCTTGGTGGTTACTCGTCAATCAATTGGACAATTTTTAACCTAGTTACAGATTTTCAGAGAGGGTCAAAAATAAGCAACTGCATAGGAGTAGACTAGATGCTTTACAGTAAACTATAAAAAATGTGAGCCTCGGTTTCAGGTTCACATTTTCTTTTGGTTCTATGGTAAAATGGCTTTTAGTTGTTTCAGGATTGTTTGCAAGGCTAGAACCGCTTGATTTTTCTTGTTGAGGTTGGTAGAGTAGTAGAAAATAGTCGCGAATAGTTTCTTCAAATTGCTTAGGTAGGAGAGTACATTTGGCCTTTGCGTACTCCAGCATCCGTTTTTCACCAGGATGGGTTTGCTCATTGAGCGCAAATAGCAAGTCAAAGTAGGAAGCAAAAAATTCACTTGAACGATGATTCATACTGAGAAGATCTTGACGTTTGATAGCTTTTTCTATTTGGACAGAGAAGGCAGGCATGGCTTGATCCAGCAAAAGGAGTTGCTTTTCGATGATATGTTTTTTGAGTTCTTGAGGGTAGGGAATCTGGTAGGCTTTTTGAAGAGAAGCATAGCGCCCATTCGAGTCGTATAGAATCTTGCTGTGGAGTAGATTGTGCCACATACAGGTTGTATAAGAGTTTTGGGCTTGATGCTGAAAAACAGTTGAGTTTAGTTCTTGTTCAAACGACTCCAGCGAACGATAAATCAACTCGATTTGGATACCGTTGTTTAGTACACAGTCGTCCTCTAACTCCCAAAACTGGTTTCCAATTTCTATATAAGAACAGTACTTACTCAGAATTTTTGGCGAATCGTCTCATCTATAGGAGAGTTGAGATAGACATAGACATCATAGTCAGAATTTTGATCGTAGTCTTGTCCTGCACGTGAACCACCAAGAGCGATAGCTTCTACTTGTTCCAGTTGAGAGAATTCTTTGTAAAGTTCTTGGATCATGACTTTTCTCCTAGCTTTATGGTTTTAAAGTCATTTTACCAGAAAGTAAAACGTTTGCATAGTATTGAGTTACTCTTTTTCATTTATAGCAAAAAATGTGAACCCTTGTTTTGAGTTCACATTTCTTTTTTATTCTGCAGCTTGTTGCCAACGTTTGGCTAGCATGCGGGATAGACTT
>BNJT01002191.1_pt1 | contig 49438 bp, 51 predicted proteins | sample 8540491 | NCBI WGS metagenome assembly BNJT01 (sample SAMD00202455, study PRJDB9452) | human saliva metagenome | host: Homo sapiens | reverse complement strand
ACCATCGATTATTCTATGATCATAAGAAAGCGCCAAATACATCATCATCGGACGGATCACCTGCTTCCATTGACAGCCACAGGGCGTGTTCTAAAATGTTATGCATTCCTAAATCGCACTTGTGGCGGATTGATAATCGGCGTAGAAAGTATAGAACTGAAAGTTCCACCTTACATTAGTAATGGTAAAAGTTCGCCAGTCATCCCATCTACAGAAATATTCTATCACGAACTTTTGTAGCTAAATCTTTGTAATTTTCAGCTCAATACCTTTTAAAGGACAAAGTCTCTGCATCCTGATAATCGGCAGCAATCTATAAGTCCTTTGGCCCAGAAATCACATAGAAATATTACAAAATCATAATTGATTTTTGAAGTCGCCATTCATCGCTGCATTCACATCTGGATAAAGTTTCAAAGCTCTGGTAACTGCCTTTGTAAAGAAAGACATAAAACCAAGCCCTACGCCGTGTTTCTGTGGAAAATTCTTCTTATAAAGTTTTCAGCCTGAAAATTTTGCCTATATCCACCCTCTCAAGTTGAAAGTAGTAGTTATAGCGGTTTCGTTCTTCACAGAAACCAATCTAGCTGCCAGTTTTCTCCTTAAAGTAGAAAGTTTCGTAACGGTCTGTTTTGCTCCCTTTGCGTTCTTCCCATCGCTGCGATAGCTTTATCGCATCTTCTTTTGGTGATTTGCCTACGCCTGTTCCTGTAATCTCTTTACTGCATCAATGCTGTTCTCCTTTTTAAAATCACTAAGTAATGGAGAAGATGGATGTGACTCTTCTTTTTAGGCTCTGTGCAGGAGCAGCCACTGTTTGTGCTTCCACTTTCTCATTTCCTGAAGCTAGGTTTTTCTGTTTCTCAAGTGGCTGACCTCTTTCAGGAGATATCTATAAGGCAGACTACTCCGCCCTACTTTACCACATCTCCCTTCCTCTGCTTTTAGGTACTCATCCTGACTGCCTCGGCTGGAGTCTCAGCAAGTGTCGCCCATCAGAATCTACCTCTGCTATCTATTGGTCTTTCTACAAAATCACCATTCCTTTACTAACCAGAGCGAGATTTCTACTCTGTGATGGATCTGCCTGGTGAAGGTAATTTACTTCTAATATAGATATTAGCTCTAAGTCTTTATTATTTTATGTTAATAAACTCTATTGTTTATCCCGCTAAATTTTCCAAATCAAACACTGCTGGATTACTTGTTTTTGGTTTTTATCAAAACCTTTGTGTGTTCCTGGAGCAGGCGTACCGCTGACACTGGCGCGATTACCTCAATTCCCATTTCCTAAGTTTCTCAAGATATACGCCCAAGCTCCCATGTTTTCAGGTTCTTCCTGCACCCATACTATTTCTTTATTATGGGCATATCTGTTCATTATCCCTGCAAGAGTTTGCCTATCCAAAGGATACAATTGTTCCAATCTTACCAATGCTAATTTTTCCTCGTTTAGTCTTCCTCTTTGCTAAAAGTTCATAGTAGATTCTTTACTGCCAAAGGGCTATTCTCCACTTTCCAGCATTTATCAAGGTATCATCTATCAGAGTTTGAACTCCATTTGCCATTTCTTCAATTCCAGAAACTACTTTTGAGGTCTCAACAAGGATTTGAGTCATTACTACTTAAAGGCTTCTCTGAACGGCTGTTCTCATTTGTCTCTACAAATGGGAAATAATTGGGCTGGCGTGGTGGTACAGTTTGCTACAAAATATTTTCATTAGCAGCTGTGCTGTAAGGAATCTTTCCAATCTCATGGAAGAGCGCCTGCGCCCTGCTCCTCCATTCCAGGCACCCGTTTTGACCTTTCCATTTTCCTCTGCTGCTACCAACATTGGGGTCCATGATAATCCAGCCTCCATTGGCAAATCCCAAATCAGCCTCCCAAATCAAGTGGTTTTCGGAGAAGCCAAGGGCATAGCCATAGTCAAAACCAAGAACACCATATTCGGAAAGATGGGAATTATAGATATCAAATCCGTTGTCGTAGCCCTTTTAAATGAACATATTCTTCCTCTGTATCTTCCGTTTTCAAACGGCGTGATTTAGTGAGAAAAAGTCCCACGCTCCACATCCCTGCCCGAAATACGGATATTATAGCCCCTTTCAGCAGGGGAAGCATATGCCAACACCTCCTAGATCAGCCCAGTCCAGCTCGTTGGTTTCTGAACCATTTTTAGTCGCTGCTGAAAAGACGAATAATTTTATTAATAAATTTTTATCGCTTGAAGCTCAAAAAGTTTTTGTTAATTTTAATTCTTAAATCAAATCTGTATCCACCTTTTCCAAGGTTTTTCTATAGCTGATTTTGAAAAAAATCACGCCAATCTTCCCATAAAATGGTCATTTGATTTCTCTCGTTCGATTTCCTTCGCTGCCTCAAAATTTTCATCCAAAAGAAGTTTAAACTCCTGCCCATTTCTGCAATGATTCTATCAGAAACTATGCCTTCTTGAAGTAGCGTTTTTGTTTATAACCTTCTTGGGTTAGGATGATGATTTATGATTACATCATAGTTTAGCTGTAAATCTTGGTTCATCCCCCTCTGTTATGCCCATATTTTCGGTAACCTAAAAAGGTCTATATATACATCTTTGTGGAATTTGCTCTATAATCTGCTGCAAAGCGAATGGCATGCACCATAGCCTCCATATCATCGGTACTGATATGCATCACAGGAGGAGTCCGTAACTCTTTGGCCATATCAAGTATGGGTCAAGTAGAAGAACGAGCATCGAGATAGTTGGTTGTAAAGCCCACCTGATTATTGACCACGATATGCACCGTTCCACCTGTTTTTATAGCTGTCCAGTGTCATCATTCAAGGATTTATGACACCCCCTGCCCTGCAATGGCAGTGTTCCATGAATAATAATCGGTAAAACTTTGGTAAAACTTCCTTTATACTGGTCTATTTTTGCTCTGCATAAACTTTTGAACCAAAGCTCCCACGGTGGTTTCAAGTGAGATGGGTTAGGAACGAGGATTGACTTCTAACTTCCTCTGTAGAAGCTGTTGTCACTTTAGATGCACTGAGATGATATTTCTACATCGCCAGGAGAAGACATCTCTACTGAATTCCTTTCCCTTCTGAATCCAGAAAAATTTCCTTTATATGGATTTTTGGTACACACCAGAATATCTAGCCTCCCATGCAGAGCTATTCCCAGAACTACCCTTACTCCATACTTACATGCTGAAGAAGTAGCTATTAAGCTGATCTACTGCTGGGATAAGGGACTCGCCGCCTTCTAGGAGAAAACCTTTCTGCCTGACAAATTTGTATGAAGAAAGCGCTCAAAAGCTATGGCTTCTGGTTTTATTTATGCAAAATCTGGCGTTTTTCCTCCACGGAAAGAATCGGATGATTTCTCTATCTTTCTGAAACCCATTTTCTGATGAAATTTTTCTCTTCCACATTTTTGATGTGAATATATTCCACTGATGGAGTCACACATACCCGCTCCAGATGCTTTATAATATCCTCCAAAGTAGCTGGAGCAGCTATTCCGACTTGTGTAGCACAACTCGAATTTTTGCCTCAAATCAGCCTTTGTAAGACCGTAAAATTTCTCACATCAAGAGTCGGCGAATACTCTCTACGCTTCCTTACAGGATTGGTCTTGGTAAAAAGATGCCTCTGGTACGATAAGCTCAACGAGATTGATAACCTTAAATTCCGTGAGTAGATCCTCTGTGCACAGCACCTCGTATTTAAGTGAAGGCTTGTCTGCACCACTTGAGGAACTTCCGCACTGACTCTCCACCCTCTCATCGCAAAAATCAAAGCGGAAAATTACGACTTCCACGAAGGCCTATACCATCAGGACTCTGAAGATATTGTTGATACATACTATTCATCAACCTCTATGCGCTGTATTTACGAAAACCTAAGTCCATCTATCTATTACTTAGTTTTTATTTAAAACAGGAGACACCTAGCAACACTGCCTCGCCCTGGGTGTCTCACAAACAATTCTTCCAAAGTGCCGTTTCTAAGGGAGCCTCTATTTTATCTTTTAGCTCTGATATTGTGGCTCTTTCGCTCATATTGTCCTTTGTAGTACATGCTGTATAGATTTATTCAGTTTTCTCTGAAAACAAAATTATTATCCATTATTTTCTTCTTCTTTAGACGATGGAACTCCGTAAAATAAGAAATTTCCTTATTTCTAAGTGTCCTTCTTCCATTAAAAAGGACAGGCATGCCAAATTCATCTTCCCGTTTGGATAAATCTTTTGTCAAGCAAATTCATCAATTTATTATGATTTTGTTGCAATATTTTAAATAATATCCCTGATTAACAGCCGTTACATTCAATCCCAACAGCAGACGCTCTCCTGCTCTTCTACCATTATGTTGTCGTATTTTATTTCACTGAGCATAATCTCTTTATACACTTTCCTGCTAGAAGATTTTCTAGGTTTTTGAGGCTTAAATTAACTCTTCTGTGATATTATCTTCCGCATTTAAACTCTTAAGCGCATCATAAGAGGGATTTCTGGCGTCTCTACTGACCAGATAAGTTTTGTTTTGTCTCCTTTTGGGACAAATTTTATATTCATCTTGTAAGGAAGCGTGTCATCCGGCCCAATAAAATGATATTTTATCGTAGGAATTGGGATTTCATATAGCGGATAAATATCTTCCAAAATCATCTTCTGCTTGGTACTTTCTAAACTCATCGCACTGCCCTCCCCTACATAAGGCTGAAAGTATTGGTAATTGTATCCCAATAAAAACTGATTCCACCTCGTAAAAATTCTGAAAATTTTCAAACTGAGGAAAATATTCTTTCCACAGGATAACCAATTTCCCTTTCTATCACAAAATTTCGATTTTTATCCAGAGAATTCTACAAAACCACACATAACCAGAAACTAACAAGACTAATAAAAAGCAAAATAATCTTAAACCAGCGCAATTAAAAATATTTTAAGCAAATATATAATATTTCCGCATTTTTACCGAACAATTTGTGCATATAAATTAACTCCTCCATTCTTCACCAGAAGTCTATAAAAGATAAAATTTTCTTTACCTTTGTCTCATGCAAAAATCTTAATAGTAGAAGACGAAAAAGTATCTCTAACATCTTGGAAAAACATACTTTTCAGACGAGATACATAAGGTCTGAAATTACCATCGCCGAAAAATGGTCTAGATGCCCTATAAATTAATAGAAAAATGACTTTGACCTGATTATTTCAGACACCAAAATGCCTAAACTATCAGGAACTGAACTCCCCAGCCAGAGTCTTCAATAAAGCCCGAAAAGTGTTTTTCTAATGATTTCGGGACATGCAGATAGACACTGCTGTAAGTTGTCTGAAAAACGGAGCCTATGATTTACATTTGCCTTATTGATATCATACAGGCTGATTAGCGTGAAAATGCTTTGAAAAGAAAGATTTATAGAATGCTAAAATTCGCTCATCAAAGAAAACACCCAGCTGAAAAGAAAATCAGCAAAAATATCAAATGATTGGCGAATCTCCTGCTCTGAAAAACATTCAAAGCATGATAGAAAAAGTAGCGCATCCGATGCCAGAGTCCTAATCACAGGTTCTAATGGTTCTGGGAAAGAGCTGGTAGCACACGCCATCCATTCCCTCAGCGAACGCAGCAAAAACCCTCATCGTAGAGGGTAAACTGCGCCGCCATCCCTTCAGAACTTATTGAAAGCGAACCTTTGACATGTAAAAAGGTCTTTTCACGGAGCTACTCGAAGACAAACAAGGGAAATTCGAACAAGCCAACGGCGGTACTCTTTCCTAGATGAAATCGGTGATATGAGCCTCGTAGCCCAAGCCAAAGTCCTTCGTGCTTTGCAGGAAAATAAAGTTTCGCCTGTGGGAAGCGACAAGGAACAGTAGATGCGCGTGCTGGCGGCGACCAACAAAGATCTCGAAAAAGAAATAGAAGCAGGAAAATTCCGTGAAGACCTCTACCACAGGCTTTCCGTGATAGAAATCCATGTTCCTCTCTGGATGAAAGAAAGGACGATATTCCTATTTTAGTGAAACATTTCACGAAACTTATCTCGGAGGAGCAGGGAACTTCGGTAAAAAGAATTTGATGACAGCTTTACAAAAGTCCTCCAAAATTTCTCATGGACGGGTAACATCTGAGAACTTAGAAAATGTAGTAGAAAGGCTGATTATATTAGGTTCAAACCCTGTAACAGCAGAAGATGTAACCACTTTTGTAAGAAAATAATTTTATGCTTTTTATCGCTTAATCTTAAATATACCCGAGAATGTTTTTAAACTTGCTCTCCTGTGATGCTTACACAGCTGGGACAGGTTTCCGTGAATTTGTTTGATAATATGATGGTGGAAATATGCTAGGCGCCAACGCACTGGCTTCCACGGCATTAGCAAACCCAGTTTTTATCTCAGTTTTTATTTTTGGAGTTGGAGTTTCATTTGCCATTCCACCATTAGTCTCCCTGAGGCTCAGCACAAAAGACCATGACAGAATCAATAGTGTTTTTCGCCACGGGAGCAGTGATAAAATACCATCATCGGAACGATTTTGACTATTATTCTATTAGCCATAGCGCCATTATTACACTACGCCAAACAGCCAGAGGAAATCATTCCTGATGCTATTTTTATACCTTTCTATCATTTCGCTGAGTGTAATCCGATAATGAAATTTCAGACTTTGAGAGAGGTTTCCGAAGGTCTGTCCTACACCATCGGCGTAACGATAGCTACCGTTTCTGCGAACCTCATCAATGTAATTTTGAACTATGTTTTCATGAAAGGACTTTTCGGTCTGGAACTGATGGGCGTGGCTGGAGCTGCCTATGCTACGCTGATTGCAAGGGTTTTCTGTTATTTTCATACATCGTGATGAAAAGAAATTCCATCACAAGAAGATACATTAACGAGCTGAGTTTCAAGGCTTTCTCTTTTCAAAAAGGAAATGTTCCAAACTCTGCTGAAATTAGGGTCTTCCTACGGCTATGCAGTTGTTTTTCGAGGTGACTGCCTTTGCTTTTGGCGGCCTTTATCTGCGGTATGGTGTTAATTACGGACATCGCTGCCCACCAAGTTACCATAAGTATGGCTTCCTTTACCTCTCAATCTTGTGCTGGTTTTGGTGTAGCTTCCACGATTATGATTGGGAAAAACGCGGAGAAAAAGATTTCGTAGCCGTGAGGGAAATAGGAATTAACAACATGAAAATAGTTTTCCTATTCATGCTTTTATAAGTTGTCTCGACCTTTACCATTGGTAAAAATGTCCCGCTCACATTCTTTACAAAAGAAAATGAAACAGCCGTGATTGCTTTATGCTTCGCAGCTGCTGGTTCTCGTTTCCGCTTTTTCCAGCTGGATGGATTACAGCTGGTTTCTTTTGGCGTGTCTGCGTGGATTACAAGATGTAAAAATACCGAGTGTCATTACATCTCATCGCCTACTGCGTGGTAACGCTTCCATTAGGGTTTTTTCCTCTGTATAACTATGGAAATGGGCGCTTATGGTATGTGGGTAGCCTTTGGGATAGGTCTACCATTTCTACTACACTGCTTTGCTGTCCGATTTTTAAAAATCAGTTCTCAAAATAAAAATAGAGATTGGTTAAAATCCTAAATAAATGGAAATCAGCAATAAAGTAGGCAGATATATATTAATAGGCATAGGAGCATCCATCATCATAGTCTTTTCTCTTTATGGGCAATTTATTACTGCCCTCAAATTCTAGAGAGAAAGAGGTAGATACACTATCAGGAACATTTTTACAAATATACATATATAAAGAGGGTGCATATGATATTTTTATACATACAAAGTAAAAATATCATATTTAAAGGCAGGTCTAACTCACTCATCAACGAATTTTAATAAATCTGATTTTAGGTAGAAAATTCCTAGTAGAATATGTAGATGGAGAAGAAGATTTTATCAAGATATTAATGGATTGGCTAGTTCCAGATAGTATAAAAAGAATCCCCGCCAGAGGGCTGGAAGAAAAGCCAGAATGGGCAAGTGACAAAATAAGATGGTTTTAATACTGCAAGTAATGAATGGGAATAAAATGAAATCAAAAACTCCCTTAAAAAGGAGGTTTTTCTTTTTGCTTTTAAATTTATAATATTCTTTAGGGAATTTCTGATGGATTGCTTTTGCGAAAAGGTCGCAACTTTTTCTACGATGTCTTCTACAGACGGCTTAGAAACAGTCTCCATCCGATGCGTAAGCTGGTCGGTGGTCAGCAGCTATGGTCAGTGGTTTGCTGTCTAAGTATCTAAACGCCTTTGTTTCTCCAAAATCTGCTGCATGATATACGCCGAAGCTCCACCTCTACATCTTCATTCTATCACCGCTAGGCGATTGGTTTTTCACACTTTCGCTGATTTCCGCTGCGATGTCAAACGGCAATAGCGACTGAACATCTATCACCTCAGCATCTATGCCTAGTTTTGCCAATTCTTCCACGGCTTCTGTTACGATTTTCCAAGTAGAACCGTAGGTCACCAGTGTGATATCTTTTCCTGCTCTGGTGATTTCCACCTTTCCGACAGGCACAGTAAATTCACCGATGTTGTCTGGTTGTTTTTCTTCAATCGGTATCCGTTCAGCGGTCTAGCGATAAGCGCCGTGTCATCAGATTTCAGCATCGTCATTATAGAATCCTGCCGCTTGCGTAAGGTTTCTCGGTACTAAAACCATCATTCCTCTTTACCAAGTTCAGAATCCCTGCCATAGGCGACCCCGAATGCCATACCCCTTCCAAACGGTGTCCGCGAGTTCTCACGATAACAGGAGCTTTTTGACCGCCTTTGGTTCTATATTGTAAAGTCGCCAAATCATCGCTCATCCCTTGCAGACAATATAAACATAATCCAAACATTGATTTCTGCAATCGGTCTTAAACCTCCTCATTGCCAAACCAATCTCTGCCCTAAAAATAGTCGCTTCACGGATTCCTGTATCTGTCACCTTGGTTTCGCTGTATTTTTCCCGATTCCTTCAAGTCCTTGGGTTCACATCACACTGATGCTTCCTGTATCTTCACCAAAAATTAATGTTTCTGGATATTTCTCAAAAATCTTGTCAAAATTATTATGGATCACTACCTTCCATCCAAAAATCTGAGAATCTTTCAGCTGAAAACTGGTTTTATTTCTGGAATATTTACAGCTTTCCAATTCTGATTCGCTGTATAGATGAGATGAATAATTTTCAGTCTCTTTCTCGAAAAATTCTTTTCTGTAAACCTGCACTAGATTTTGTCTCTCGCTGGTATTTTTGCTCTCTCGTAGCCCAAAGCACTTTTTCACCAATGCAAAAATATCCTTTTGCCCACTGTAACTAATGCTGAAAAACTTCTCCAACAATGCAGCAACTTCTGGCTGATTTTTCAAACTGTTTTACCAATGGTAAAACTTGATTTTTGGATATGGTCTATCGAAGCTCTATATTCCGCCCAAGCCTCTTCTGCTGTTCTCTCACAAAGGCTTTTCGCTCTTTTTCTATCTCATCCAGCTCCTCCACAGAAGAAAGTGTCTGTCTTCGCCATCTATTTGGATAGAATAATTTAAAATCCATTCTAAATTTATTAAGACAATCAAACCTCCGTTTCAAAGTTCATTCTCTCCTCATCCTTATATCTCCTCATGAGAACCAGAAGTAGAGTGTCCCTGTGGCTGTGTAACTTCTATAATGTGTAAAATCACAGGTATGCTTTCTCCCTTGCCAGCTGCTCTGCACGGGCATAAGCCTCCAAAAAGCATCGGATAATCCCATCGCCTTACTTTGGATAACCTCGCATCCTGCTTGTCGCCTTCTTTTTCTTTGGAAACCAGCCAAAATTTCAGATAAATCTTCCTTTGCTCTTTTGATAGTGTGTAGGAAGAAATCGTGTAGCCATCCCAAATAGATATAATCATCGGCACCTGCAAAGCACACGCCGTATTGATAGTTTCCAAAATGCCCTCTGCTGTAGATGCATCTCCGATTGTCCCAAAAAGCCACCTCCCGCCCAGTAGGAGAATTTTTCAGAGCCTTGGAATTTTACTTTATAAACATTAGACGCCAGAGCCAGCCCGAGAAGTCTCGGCATCCGCCCCGTAGGCGACATATCGGATGAAATATTTTTAATTTTAGTGTCAAATCCTTCCAGCTTCCGTCTTCATTCAAAGAACGAGTCGCAAAATGGCACGGCATCTGTCTCCTGCCGAAGCGGGTCTCGCGCTCCACATCAGTATCTGCATAGAGCTGAGCAAAAACGCATCTACGCTCCAAAAACTCCCACCGCCATCGCAAAAAGTCTGGCACGGTAATATCCTGAACGCTAGTCTCCTACGGAAAAACCTTTGCCATTAACTGGTCGGAAGTTCCTTCCCATCTCCTACAATCCCGAATTTTGCCTTCCTGTAAGAACTCTCTTTCTCGTTAAATAACTTGCCTCACGGGAAATTCTTCCCAAGCTGATAATCATCTCAAAACTTGCTTAAAAATCCTGAAATGAAACCTGTTCTGTTTCTATGTAATTAGACATAATTATTATTTTGTTATTTGTCTTTATCTTGTTAAACTTTATATCTCAAAAACTCCTCCAAACCCTATTGTTTTCTGCTCTCCGCTGTCCAAGTTTTTCACGGTAACCTTCGTTGTTTTTAATCTCATCCTCCATAAAAACAATCTCTGGAATTCCTTTTCTTCTCAGCGTAGGTAAATTGTTTTTCAGTTTGGCGTTTTCTGGACAGCTCCATGGAAACTCCTTTGGCTCTTAGTCTGATTACTTTCATCGCCTCGGCTGCCTCCTCATCGCCATACTCTGCAAAAGGCATTCTATTTGTATGTTTTATTCTCAGCAAAAGCCCCAATCTCTCCATAACAAGGTAAATTTATCCAGCCCTGAATGAAATCCTCAACTTCCCTGAAATTCCTTCTCACACCGAAAACCTCCGTAAGATTGTCATACCTTCCGCCGCCGCTGATAGACCCCATCTGGACGCCCTGAGCCTTTACTTCAAAAATCGCTCCTGTAGTAATCCAAACCGCGGGCAAGGGGTAATATCAAAAACCAAACCTCCTCATTTACACCAGTTCACAGCGCTTTATTCAATACAAATTCCAGCTCTTCTATTCCCTTTTCGCCAACTTCTATTCCTTTTAAATTTTCTTCAGCAGGGCAAGTGTATCCTTTTGTGGAAAGCCCTTCAAATAGGAAGTTCAGCTTTTCACGGCTTCTGTGAAATTCTTTCCAGCATTTCTTAACTACGCCATCTCTTCCTAATTTTCATCCAGTTTATCCAAAAGCAACCGTAAAGTCTCATCAACTGCTCTGATATATCCGCATATTCCGCCAGACCAGAGAGGGGATTTTTTTCGTTATTGATGCAGATTTTCACAGGTATTCCTAGCTCTGCAAAACTCTTTAAATACAACCGCACCAGCTCCACTTCCCGCCATAGACTTCTCCAGAACCTACCACATCCGAGTAATCCACTTGGTAAACTCTCTAAATCTCTTCTGCGGGCGGTCTGCCTCCAAACGGGGCTGAATCTGATACACTTTTAAAACGGGAAATGAAAGTTTTCCGTGGTTAATAGCAACAAATCTCGCAAAAAGGCACGGTCAAACTCATATCGAAGCGCCTGTCAGAAATCTGTGGAGTAGTTTTTGAAATCCTTATTCTGCCAAGTTTCCCATCCACATCAGAAGTAAAAATCTCTGAGTTCAGCATCTTAAAAATCAGTCTATCTCCTCTTCTCCGTATTTCCCAGTAAGTGTAGAAAGATTCTCAAAACTCGAGCGTCTCCAAAGGCTGAAAAACCAAACAGCTCAAAAATTCTGCCGCAAAACACCGATGATGTATCTTCTATTATAAATTTCCTGTGCTGTAAAATCCCTGAGTTCCCTACTAAACTTGAAAATGCTGATGACATATAATTTCTATTTTAATAAAAAGACAAAAAGTATAAACCTTATAAATCGGATTTATTTAATAAATTTGTTTTATAAAATTTTCTATTATGAAATCTTTTATTTCTATTCTTTTCGTTATTTGCTATTGACCGCAAATGCACAGCAGAATTACTATGAATTTGGGGTGGACAACTCAATACGGCATCGTGGACAAAGACGGAAACGAAAACCCTGCCTCCATCCTACCAATGGGTATCTCGTTTGATTGATAATGAGTCGCCTTTCATCGTTCTAAAATGGAAACAAAGGCGCTGTAATCACAAATAAACAGACTGGGAAAAATGGAAAAATAGGACTATCCTCATTGATACTTATCTCATTAGCATTGATAAAAAAGATTATATGTATGCTCATTCTAGTGGAAATGGCTTTTCTTCTGATATAATCTGACTTTGATAGCAGAATAAAACTTCCAAAAATACATCAAAGTCAGAGATGAAGGAGATTATCTGACTGGTTTTTACGAGAGAAAAACGATTGATTTCATTTCTAAAAAGATTTTAAAATAAAGAAAGAAACTTCACTCCAAAGGAAATCGAAAGTTATCCAACAAAGCAAGGGAACAGAGTCTATATCATCAGTGAGATATCTACACTTTTTCTAGATGACAATCTGAATAAAATCGCTCTACGAATACTATTTTCAAAGGATTTGATAATCTGAAAGAATATTTAGAAAAGCCAAATATCAGCATTACAGACCCAAATGAGTCATCGGTGGGCGTTGCGCTTCCTGCAGCAAACTATCCTTTTTATTTTTCCAGAAAGAAATGGCGACTAGTGCCATATACAACATCTCATTATTCCAAAGAAGAATCTATTCCGTCAATTCAAAAAGAACAGGTTTTAGCATTTCCAATTCCCGCTATGAAAACAGTGTAACACTGAGAACAATCATGTATATGTATCTCTTTTTCTACACTGATGTCCGTTCTAAAACCATACTCCTACCCAAAAATATTGGAAAAGTATAGATTTACAAATTATTAATCATTAACTTATGGAAATCCTGCTCATGACACACACAACCAGCACAAAAAGAAGAAATTCAGCAAATTCTGAAGTAATCACCAGTAACCAGCCTTACTGATTATCATATTTTTGATGAAATTGAAGAAATGGAACTACTTTTTCACGAAAATGCCCCTCATCAAGGCTAAATATTGTTTTTGAGAAAAACAGGAAAACCAAGCGTAGGAGATGATAGCGGTCTGGTTATCCCTGCCTTAGATGGAAGGCCTGGGATTTTTCAGCAGGTATGCATTGGTGCGCATGATTTTGAAGCAAACTATGCAGAAAGTCCTCACAGAAATGCAGGATATAGAAGACCGCGAGGCGTATTTCATTACGGTGATGTGTCTGGTGGATGAAACAGGAGAAAACTACTACTGAAGGAAGAGAGCAGGCACTATTTCCAAAGAAAAAGAGGCAAAAAGGCTTTGGGGTATGACCCTATTTTTACTCCCAAAAGGCTATGAAATTTCCTTTGCTGAAATGCCTCCCGAAGAAAAACCAAATAAGCCACACTGACAAGAGGTACGGGTTGCCAAGTTTCTAAAATTTCTGAAAAACCAAGGAGTGTAAAACACTCGCTAGTTGCCACAAAATGATAAAATGCGCGGATTGAGTTTTCTTAAAACAAGCTATTCAAAAATAAAAACGGCTTTATTTAGGTTAAAATTGAAACTGCTATCAAAACTATCTCTCGCCTCCTCGTATCCTATTTGGCAAAAATCTCATCCATTTTGCTTTTTAGTCTCAAAAAGTGCTGTAATTAGAGAGTTTCTGTGAATCTATAAGCCAATCGCAGTAGGCAAATTTCGTAGTTTCCACCCTGTGAGACAGCAGGTCAAACGTCTGATAGGTAACAGATTTTATGGTATTCATCTGTTTTTGTTTCACTTCTTGCGGCGAAGAAAGATAAACGCCTATCATCTTCTCACAACCTGTCTCGTATGATGTCCGCAGGGAAATTATTAAGGATTCCACTATCGCTATACAGCACTCCGCCGAACATATACGGCGTAGCAATCCTAGGAAGCTGGACGAAGCGATGATGGCATCTATCACTCTGGTTTCTTTTGTCAAAATTTCTCAGTTCCCCAGTCACGATATCCGTAGCGGTGATGTCTACTTCCTTTTTAAAAATCTCCTATCTTCATCTCCCCAAAAATAGGTTTTAGATATATTTTAAAACAGTAGACTTGACAATCCCTCGGCTATTAAAGCGATATGTTTCCAATTGAAAAATACAACTGATTTAAAGAGAACCAAAAATCTCCTTTGGTGTTTTTCCTACGGCGTAGAGACAGCTCACATAGATCACGATCACGCTCGCACCTGCCAATATATCCGGCTGATGCCTTCTTCATCAAGAAACTTGAGCACTCCTGCATGAGCCACCCCTTTGTCCCGCCGCCAGACAATACTAATCCTAATTTATTATTCATATTTTATTTCATTGTTAAAAACGGACAGCTAAAATTGCAACAAAAAAGAAAAATGAATAAAACAAAAAGACTTGCTTTTAGCTTTTATCTCTCTTGTTGTTTCTTATACTGAGTTTTTGAGTCTCCGAATTAGTACAAAGACAACTGCTATTATTATAAAACAATATAAAGAAGAAGGTCATATAAACCCTAATTATTAACTCATCATCTGATGATGCACCCTAGAACAAAAACAAAACTAAGTAAAGAAACAAGTATAATTAGTTAGATTACTATTAGGAGTCTTATTAAAAATGTTTTATCATATTTATTTTTACAAGTTAAAAATAACCATTATTTTAAATTATTCATTACCATCAATGAAAAGAAATAACAGCAACTACAAATAAAAATAAAAAGGAAAATAAATAAGACAAGAAGGCTTGCATTAGCTTTATCTCCTTTGATTTTTCCTATACTGAGATATTATATCCACATCAATCCTAAAATAACCGCAATTATTACAAGAAATACAAATAAAAATGCGAGAATACCTCTATCTCTTGCTCCTTCTATTAAAGTGTACTTTCAACAAAAATATACCAAAGGAAAAAACAACTATAAATATTACAATTACTGTTAGGATTCTTTTAAAAAATGTTTTTCCATATTTATTTTATCTTTACTAAGTTAATTTAAATTATCCCTATTTTTAATAAGACAATGAAAATCAAAATATGATAAAAAGGAAAAATAGCTAGAACGAGAAGACTTGCTTTTTAGCTTTTACCTTTTTCTTGTTTTCTATACAAAACTATTGAATCCAAAACCAATCCTAAAACAACTAAAACTATCATAAACAATATAAAATAAAATTGTTTGGTATAGTCTCTATTGATGCATATCCAGATGTACCTCAAAACACACACTAAGTAAAAAACAACCACAAATGTTATAATCACTGTTAGAAGTCTTTAAAAAATGATTTTCCATATTATTTTTCTTTTTATAAGCTAAAAACAATCATTATTTCAAATTAGGCTCTAGCCATCCTTAATGACAGTAAAAATCAAAAATAAGATAAAAAAGGAAATAACAAACTAAAAGACTGTTTTAGCTTTTTCTTTTCTTTTTCCTATACAAAATTATTGAACCAAAATCAGCCCTAAAACAGCTAAAACTATGCATAAACGATATATATATAAATCATTAGGGTATAGTATACCTAATGCCGCATCTCCAGGTACGATTACGATAAAAAGAAAAACCTAGTAAAACAACTGCAAAATGCTATAATTACTGTTAAAAGTCTTTTAAAAAATGTTTTTCCATATTATTTCCTTTATTAAAAAGCTTCAGCCAGAGTCTAACTACAAGAATTGGCAAAGCTTTTATTTTTGCTTTTTATTCTTTACTTTCTGTAAATTTAAATATGAATAACCTCTCCATGGGCTGCCGCTACAGCTTCCACTCACTGCTTCAGAAAGTGTAGGGTGCGGATGGACAGTTTTTAGGATTTCGTGTCCCTGTGGTTTCTAATTTTCTTGCTGCCACAGCCTCTGATATCATTTCTCGGTAACGCCTGTTCCTATCTATATGACAACCAAGCCATTCGCCGTATTTCGCATCAAAAATCACTTTTCACAGCCGTCTGTATCTCCATTTGCAGTAGCTTTTCCACTTGCAGAGAATGGGAATTTTCCTCACTTTTTATTTCGTAGCCTTTTTCTTTTCGCCTGTTTCTCTGTAAGCCCCACTCGACGCTATCTCTGGCGTGCAGTATGTACATCCTGGGACATTGCCGTAGTCTATACGCTCTACATCCAGCCCTTTTTATTTTCTCACGCAGGTAATTCCCTTCTGGCTGACGCCACATGCGCCAGAGCCTGAGTAGGAAGGATATCTCCCATCGCATAATAACCTGGCACGGAAGTTCTGTACCATTCGTCCACTACTACTCTGCCCTTTTTCAGTTTTAGATGCCTACTTCTTCCAGACCGATGTTTTTCTATATTTGCTGTAATTCCCACCGCTGAAAGTAGAATGTCCGCTTGTAATTCTACAACCCTTTCTCAGTCTTCACCTGTGCTTTTACTCCCTCGCCAGAGGTATCCACAGACTCCACAGAAGCGTTGGTCATTACTTTTATTTTTGCTTTTTAAAGGATTTTTCCAAATGTTTAGAAACATCTCATCCTCCACTGGCACGATGTTCGGTATGAATTCTACAATCGTAACCTCCGTACCCATCGTAGCATAGAAATACGCAACCCACTCCTATCGCTCCAGAACCTACTACTATCATAGATTTTGGCTGTTTTGGAAGGTAAGCGCCTGTCTGTATCCTATCACTTTCTACCATCTTGAGGAAGATTAGGAAGCTCACGAGAACGAGCCCCTGTTGCCAAAACAATATGTTCTGCCGTGTATTCTGTAACAGCTCCATCTTTCTCCACAGCTACTTTCTTACCTGGTTTTATTTTGGCTGTCCTGAAGATAACATCTATTTTTGTTCTTTTCATCAAGAACTCCACCCCTTTGCTCATCGAGCTACACCGCGGCTTCTTTTTGGACTACATTAGGGAAGTCAAAACTCGCCTCTACTTTATTTAAACCAAAAATCCTCCGCATGGTTGATATATTTAAAACCTGTGCTGATTTCAAAAGCGCTTTGTAGGGATACAGCCCCGCAGTTAAGGCAGATTCCACCCAAATTTTCTTTTTCTATAATTGCAGTTTTAAAACCCACTCTGTGATGCTCTAATTGCTGTAACTATATCCACCAGGACCACTCCTGATGACGATAATATCATAATTCATTGTGATTAACTTTTTATTTCTACGAATTTAATGTTTTATTTTGATTCATCAAATTTAAATGTTTTTATTTCCGCCTTTACGAAATAGAAGCCTCAAGGGTAAATCGCCCAGAGAGAATATTTTTCCCCACGGATTGGAATTTTTCATCCAAAAACCTTGAAAAACATCAGGAGAAAACTGCAGGACAACCCCAGCTCTCTGGTACACCGCTGATAGGGCCTCTTCATCAGTGAATACAGACCAAGGATGTATCACGATGTCCCTTTTAGGGCGTTATTATTCGTCTTTCCTTGCCATAGAGCAGATATTTCTCCCAAAACTCGGGCTAGGAACTTTCTTCGTGCCAATCCAATACTTACCGAGTGAAGAACTGTGACTGTTCGGCTGGTTGCTGAATCGCAGGTTTTTCTTTGAATAATCCTCGCCGTGGGCTGGCTGCCGCATCCATGACTTACTAAAAACTATCCGTGATTTTATCTTTCTTAAAAATCCCAAAATGAACATCCGCTTCTTCCCAGAATGGATAGAAAGTCTCATCAACACGAAGAATTCGGTGGAAATTTTATTCTTTTACAATACAAAAAGAGCTTCTTCTGCGTATTTTTGTAATCCTTAGGCTCTTGTTTTTATTTCGTGTTTTTTTCCTTATCCAAATTTTCTGCTTTTCGGCATAAAATAGGCTCTTCCCAAGAATAAAAGAACCAATGCAAATAAAAATATCTTTAATTTTTCACTCTTTTATTTTTTATCACAAAGTTAATCTTAAAAATTGGATTTTAGATTTAAAAACAATATTTTCTCACAGTTATGCAGCACAGACCGCAGAAAACACATAAAAACCAGCAAACAAAAATATAAGGTCAAAAAGAACAATAAAAACATCTTTCCCTATTCATCACCCTTTAGTGATAGGTTCCGAACCGGCTCAGCCTGGTTCCGAAGCAGGTCAGCCTGAGTTTTATCTTCTTTTCAATTAAACAAAAACCTCCTAATTCAAGATTAAAGAGGTTTTTGTTTAATAATACTGAATTTATAATGTCGCTGAATGAGCCAGCAAATCTGCTGCAGTTTATTAGAATATCCTGTCTCATTGTCATACCAAGATACCAGCTTCACGAAGTTAGGAGCATGATTCCTGCTCCTTTATCGAAGATAGAAGTTCTCTCATTCTCCATAAAGTCCCTGAGATACCACAGGATCTTCTGTATAACCTAAAAATTCCTTTTTAATTCGTTTTCTGAAGCAGATTTGATAGCTTGAGAAATTTCATCGTGAAGTTACTTTTTCTAATCTTACCGTTAGATCCACCACAGAAACATCAGCAGTCGGCACTCTAAACGCCATACGGTCTGCCTTTCCGTTAAGAGAAGGAATCACTCTTTCCTACCGCTTTAGCAGCACCTGTAGAAGAAGGAATAATGTTCAATCAATGCTGAACGACCACCTCTCCAGTCTTTTATAGATGGGCCATCCACAGTTCCTGTGTAGCCGTAGTAGCGTGTAGCAGTAGTCATCAACCCTTCCTACAATCCTGAAGTTGTCATGGAAACCACTTTTGCTAATGGCGCAAGACAGTTGGTAGTACAAGAAGCGTTAGAGAAAAATATTTTGGTCAGCTTTTTAGCTCTTTTGTGGTTTACTCCCATTACGAACATTGGCGTATCATCTTTTGATGGAGCAGAAAGAACTACTTTTTCGCACCAGCATTCAGGTGGGGCGGTAGCAGTTTCTTTTTGCTAAGAAAAGTCCTGTAGATCTGTACGATGTATTCCGCACCTACTTCTATTCCATTTCAAGTTGTTAGGATCTCTTTCGAGTTACTCTTATTCTCTTCCGTTTACGATAAGGTCGTTCCTTCTACAGAAACTTCTCCTGCGAATTTCCCGTGAACTGAATCATATTTTAGCATATACGCCATGTATTCAGCATTTACTAGGTCGTTAATTCTACAACCTCGATGTTATCTCTTTTCAACCATTGTGTTGAAAACTAAACTCCCAATTCTACCGAATCCGTTGATTCCTACTTTGATTTTTGACATGATGTTATAATTAAATTTAAAGTTTTTCTTCTCATTATCTAAGGTCTAAAACTTGACCTGCACAAATTCTACAAAAATAAAGTCCAATAAAACGAGTTAAATTTATATTTCATTTGGCATAATTTTTACTTTAATTTTTCTAATTTTACCGAATATTATTTTATCATTATGGAAATTATCAGAAACGCTAAAGATTTACAAATTTATATCGCTAATGCCAAAAACAAAGGGCTAAAAATAGGTTTTGCTCCTACAATGGGCGCTTTGCATGGTGGACACCTCCTCACTCTACGAGAGAGCCAGAAAGGAGAATGATATCGTAGTTTCTTCTATTTTCGTGAATCCTACTCAGTTCAACAACCCTGAGGATTTGAAAAATACCCACGAACCATAGAAGCAGACATCGACCTTTTAGAAAAACTAAAAATGTAGATGCGGTCTATACTCCATCCGTGGAAGACCCTTTTTATCCTAATGGATTAGAGCGAAAAGCTACGATTTTGACGGGTTAGAAAACGAAATGGAAGGAAAATCCAGACCTGGGCATTTTGACGGCGTAGGAACTGTGGTAGAGGAGCTTTTCAGACAAGTACAGCCTGATAATGCCTATTTCAGCGATAAAGATTTCAGCTGGCAATTATCAAAAATTAGTTCAAAAACTAAAATTGCCTATCAATATCGGTAGAAATGCTATTTTTAGGAAGAGAGCGGACTAGCGATGAGCTCCTCGGAACATGAGATTAAGCCCTGAGCAAAGAGATAAAGCCAAACTTATCTATGCTACTCAGTAAAAAGCCAACGAAATGTTCAGAAAAATCCAGCCTCTGATGTCAAAAACATTTGTAGAAAAACTTTGAGAACTCTGATTTTGAGCTGGAATATTTCATCATCGCAGACGAGGAAACCTGAAAGAAGTCGATAAAATATCGAAAACGGAAGAGCTGAGCAGTTCATCGTTGTTCTGGTCGATGGAGTTCGATTGATTGATAATATCCACCTTGACTAATAAAAGCATCCCGCCAAATGGCGGATTTTTATTTATTTCTGTTCTGTAAAATCTAGTTAAATTCACTTCTGAGAAGCAGGTCTACCTTCAATAAAATCAAAAAGTTCCTTTGAAAAATAGCATCCATTCAGAATTCCTCTCGCTCCCAGCCCATTGAAAACATCAAAGGTTTTTATGCTCGTGTCTTCCTCAAAATAGGCCTTCTATCCGCTGACAGTAGGACGAAATCCCTACATTGATTTCCTCCCACTTGAATTTTTCTGGATAAAACTGAGACAGTCCATTTCATCAGCTGCTCCTTCGCCTCTTCATCTACTCATCAGTTCTTCCCTAGTGTAAGTTCCTCCGTAATAGTATTTTTCATTTTCCAATGGAAAAATAAATGTTTTTTCTCAATCGCAAAACTCTCCAGCGGCACAGAGAGTTTACCACCAAATGATGTCCTTGTTAACATGAATAGAATTTCTTTAAAATATGGATTCTGCTTCACAGCTATTCCTTCCGCAAAAAACAATATTTTTAAACTTAATATCTTTATAATGAGAGTTTTTCTACATCGAGAGAGTTATAGTCAACATCTTTCTTCCATCGAATATCTCATTTCTTTGTAAATATTTTAAGATATCCCAAAAACGCCTCTCACATCCAATCTTGCAGAATGATTTACCTTACCTGAACTAAAACGGATTTTTCACCACATTCAATTCCTCAAAAACAGGATGAAGAAAAGGTCTCAAGACTCTTCTTTCATCTTTTCGCCATAGCTCTTTCTTTCTTCATTATGAAAATTCTTTGGATAGGCTTTATTTATCAAATAATTTTTGCCCGTGTATTGCTCTCTATTTCAGACAGAGTTTTATGCAAAAATCTATCTGCTCTTGCCAGCCAAAAAAGAAGTAAAACGCTTCAAAAACTCATAGGATTTATCACATCCCTGCCGAAATCTATTGTATGCACTCTTCTTTCCTCCGAAAAATAATAAAATCTTTTATTTTCTTTTTAGTAGCTGACGTGCGCAAAAATAAAGCCAGCCCTATCCATCTCCTACAATGATGTATTCTGTATCTCTCATAACCACAGAATAAAAAACCTAGGCAAAATTTGCTTAGGGCTATTATGTTAAAATTATAATAAAATTAATAATTCCACATATCATTCTCCATCTCCAAAATCTGTTCTTTAATTCTATCACCTCTTCTAACTGAGCATCAGAATCGTTAGGAATATAGTCTTTAATTACACCTGTTCCTAAAACCATTTTCAGATTTATAAATATAGATGAAAAATCTTCTGGCATTGAGAATATCATCAAATGTAATATCTGAAGACAAGTTTTTGCTATTGAATACCACAGTTAGCGAGAACCTCTCTTGCACTTGGATAGAAAATCCAGAATAGGTCAATAAGTTCATCTTCATTTGCCAATGGCTCTCCATTTGGACCTCTCAAGCCCATCATTGCTGGATCCTGTCCCATAGCCGCGATACCTAAAAGGCGGTATTTCATTTGTCCATCTCTATGGTCAATATACCATATACCTTTTATTTTCAGCATTTTTACATTTTCAGATTTAGTCTCGTGAGACATCTATATACTGCTTTTTCTCTTCCTCAGAGATAGTTTCTCCTGCATTGATTCTTTCTATATAGGCACTACTACCTTTATATACTTAGTTCTATTCTTAATTTCTTCCAGAATTCAACCTTCTTGTAAATAAATCATCTTCATACACTTCCTTGATAGAACCATCATTAACTCCATCTGAAGAGTTTGATATAAAGATTTATTAGAAGAAACCAAACCATCTTGGTTATGGTAATAAGGTCTATTGATTCTTTCATTCATATCTATAACTTCCCATACCACCATACTGCTAAGGACATCTTTATCCTCTACATACCCATACTTTTTACAGGAGTATTTTTTCACAGAAATAAGAGGGAGTCTCCTTTTTAACCTGATGCAAATTTCTATAATGTCTAAATGCTGCTGGAGAGCTTGCATTAATGGGATACTCATAGAGTTAATAGGCTCCATAGGGATTTTCTTCCTCTCACTACCACAACAGGGCTGGTGCTTCTGCTGGTTTTTCCTCTTCTTTTAGCTCCTTTTCCTCTTCTTTTTGATTTTACAGCTGTAGTAGCAGCCCTCTTTTGCTTCCTGTGCATCTGCAGAGGCAAAGAATGCTAAAAACAAAAAGACAAATAATATTCTTTTCATTTTCTTAATAATTATAATTACCTATTATTGTACATTAATTACAATTGGGCTAATATTTTTAAGCATTTTGCCCCCTAATCCTGTTGCTTTTGCTAGAATTCCAAAACATAGCATATATCTCCTGCTCTCAAATTCTTTGTAAGTGCTGCTACTGAACTCATTGAATTTCCGCCTATAAGTAGCTGCTCTTCCAGGTACTTTAAAACTGAATCCTGTCACTTGAAAGATACTGGGAAATCAAAATCAGGAATTGCACAGAAACCACTTGGTTTGCAATAGAACTTAGCAGGCATAGAAATTACATTCTGATTTCTAATTTGTCCTTGTGGCGCAGGTACGCTTTTCACTCTATCTCAAATTTCTGCAAACTGTTTTTCCATTAGGTTGTCTACCCGAAACTGTGATATTTACAATATTTCCTGCACCTGGTGTTTACATTCCATTTTCCTTTTTCCTCCTGAAACACTTGCTCCTGATGCAGAAAAGAGTTACTGTAGAGTTATCAACACCTAACATAGATGCAGAAACAGGTTAGAAACACCCTCTATATAATACATTCATCTTATCCGCTGAAACTATAGCCCCACTTTTTGCAGTTTTACTTCTTGAGTTCCTGCAATTACACTATAATTATGCTTAAATGGTAAAGGAACTGTTTCTCCTTTTGAATTTTTATAAGATATTGAAATTACTAAACACATGTTCACCCTACCCCACTTGCTCCTAAATTTAATACCCACACCATTTGCATATCTATCTACCCCGTAAAAGAGATATTAGGGTCATTAGAATATGTTCCAATAAATACCTTTGCTTCTGAGCTGTCCCTGTACAACAACTGTAGGACCAGCTCAAACGCTTCTAAGTTATTGAACTGAATATCAGCATCTACTTTTTCTTGAAGCATTAAAGCCAAAAACATCTGACTGCAATGTTTCTAGCCCTAGATTGATAATCTCCAAGTTTGATAATGCTCGCAATCAACGGCTGATTATAAAACTTATATGATAACCAATTCTTTCCATTTCTAAGCTCTCCTTTAGGAAACCCTGTAACCAATGAAACATTTGCTCCATCCACAATATCTTCATTTGAGGGTCTTCTGATTTTGCAAAAAGATTGATTAACAAGATTCTGAACAGCGTCTATTTTTAGCTGCAACCTTTTGCTACTTGAGGAGGAGTTTCTTCCTCACCAGAATCAAAAACATTATTGTAGAAGGCTGCGTATTATTCAATGCATTGAAGTTTTTCCTCAACATTGTTCTTCTGATTTTTCATCATACTCAGCATCAAGTCTACTCTTAAGACCTTCTATAAAACCAACCAATTTATCAATATTTTCTTCTAACCCTTGGTAGATTCTATAATTCTCAGCCATTGCTTCATTAGTTTCAGCTTTAGCTTTGAGTGTGTGTTCAAGTTTTGTCGTTTTTAGACTCTGTGAGCTCTCTTGATTCTTTCAAAGGATTCAGTTGTGTCAAAGTAAGATCTGATTATCTCTTGGTCTATCTGCATCGCCAACATGCACAGATAGAAAACCAAGTACATCAGGTTAATCATCTTCTGACAGGGGTGATAATTTCTCTTTTGCCATTTTTAATGAGTTAAAATTATTTAAAAATCACAATAAGAATTAGGCCTTCATCGCTGTTAGCATACCTCCATAAACTCTCATTCCAAACTATTAAGATTTGCGGTCAACCCTTTTAATTCCTCGTTAAATTTCTCTGATTGTTCAGCTGATTTTGGGATATCATCCACATATTTTTGGCTGAATTCAGATTGTTTTCTTCATGCTCTAATTGTAATGTATACAATGCGTTGATGCTTTCTAAATGGTTAGCTGCCAATGAAAAGCTGCTCGTTATACTTATGAGTAGAAGCAGAGACATCTACGGTTTGGTTAATTTGGTCTACTGCATGAGAGAATTTATCAATTCCTGTTCTCAATCTTTCGAACATAGCAACATCTCAATTTAGCATCTTCTAACATTTTATCCAATTTGCTAGATAAAGAAACTTCTAATTCAGAGAATGTTAGATGTAACTTTAGATTCTACAGCCTTTCTTGGTTTTGAGTAGCCTTAGCATCTATCAATTCTGGATATACATTTTTCCCATGCATATTTAGTTTCTTCTGCAGGTGGGTTGAATGCAAATACTACTGAAAATAAATGCTTCCACAGCAAGTCCCAACCCTAAGATAAAGTTACCACTTACACCTGAGAATAGGGAAGGTGTGTCATTTTTAACTAACGTCTCAAAAATAACTACTGCTGCCCCCATTGAATATATGAAGTTTAACACAGCATCTTTTTGACTTAAACATACTTCTATTTTTAATTGTTACTTTAATATTTTTTACTTACTTTTTATCTTTTTCTTATCTTAACAGCTCCTTCTGGTATATCTTGAACTGTTCTGAAACCAATATAACTTCTCGCAGAGTCTTTCTTTTCCCAATCTCTATAACCTACCATAAGAAGATATCCTAAATCTTTCCAAGAACCACCTCTTACTGTTTTCTTAGTATCTCTATACGCTTCATTAGAGAGATGAGGGTTTAAAGTAGAAGAGAACTGGTAAGTAGCATTGTTATATGGAGATTCTGTCCATTCCACTACATTTCCTGCCATATCATAAAGTCCATATCCATTTTTAGGGAACTTCTTTACAGGTGCTGTATACATGTATGTTCTGTTTTTCGTCCTCCATATAGTTACCTCTTTTAGGTTTAAAGTTTGCTAAATAACAAGCTCTATCATCCATAAGATAAGGTCCTCCCCATGGATAAGGTGCATTTTCCAAACCACCACGAGCAGTATTCCCACTCTGCTTCGGTAGAAGTCTGAATCTCATTGGATTTTTTCTTTCTTCTTCTTCAAGCTACTGTTATAGTCTGATTTTGCTTTTGTTTTTATAATCTGCAAAAAGCTCTCGCCTGATCCCAAGTAACCCCTACAACAGGATAATCTTTATAAAGCCTTATGCCAGACAAATATTGGTCAAACAAAGGTTCATTATAAGCATAGTTGAAAATCCTTTAATCCAAACCATAGTATCTGGATAAACTGCTATACTCGTTTTCTTTATATGGGTAATATTCTTCTGCTTATCTTGCAAATCTTCCCACTCATATCTATAGAGCAGTGTATCTATAACTCTCTGATTATTAACTCTTTTATCAGAGCCACATACATAGATTCCAAAACCTCTGCATATTTAGCATCTGGATAACTATAATATTCCACTCTAAAGGAAACAGACCAATCCAGTCTTTTAGATTCATTGTATCCGTTTCTTCCTCCTTGGGACTCATAAATTTATCAGTATCCAGACTTGTTTCTTCCCTCCTTTTTGTGATAAATAAAGCATAATTAGGCGCCCCTCCATTTCCACCTCCCTCCGATAGCTTCCTCCGCCACTTCCTGCAGCCCCAGCCAAGAGAGTTCTAGGAGCAGAGTCTCTCCAGACAAACAAACAATCATACTGTGCATTGGTAACCTCTGTTTCATCCATATAAAATGAAGAAACAGTACATCTTCAAAGGAGACTTTTCTGGTGTCATGGTAAAATCCATATCCGCTTGTCCCATTATGAAGAACCTCCGCACAGCAACTAATCCATGTGGTCTTTCTGCAAAAGATTTTGAACTTTCTCTGATACTAATTCTCCCTTTGTATCAGGTCTTCTCGGCACTCCTTTTTCCTCCGGAAGAGACAAGAGACCGCTAAGAGGCAGCGGAAATTAAAAAGAACTATTCTTTCTCATTATAATTAATTATATAACATTTATTATACCACTTTGTATATAACGGAAAATTTAACAAAATATTTTCCTGTTTTACATATTCTACTGTTACAGATTTCGCCAAATTTCTTGGCTGATCTACATTTGCTCCTCTATAAACAGCTATGTAATAGCCAATAACTGCAAAGAGAACGGAAGCCACAATCTGGTGAAAAACATTCAGAGGTTTCAGGGTTTCTATAACATAATCCGCCATTGAAGCCACCTGTACATCACCTTTATTTACAACAGCTATAACTTTTCCCTTTTCTAGCTTTTAATTTCCTGAACATTATTACTTACAATTTTATCATAATGCCCTAGGGCAATGATTACAATCGGCATATTCTCATCAATCAAAGCAATAGGACCATGCTTCATCTCTGCAGCTGGATATCCTTCAGCATGAATATGCGAAAATTTCTTTCAGTTTCAACGCTCTTCCAAAGCCGCTGGATAATTATATCCTCGCCCCAAATATAAGTATTAGCTGCATTAACAAAATTTCTTGCGATTTTTGTGTGATTTCATGTGTGCTTTTCCAAAACTTCCTCTATTTTAGGAAGAGTATCAAGTTCCGTAATCAGCCCTCATGAAATCAGCATTACCTAAATTACCATTATGTTTACCCAACTCCAGGGCAATTAAAGACACATTGTAAGCTGAGCTGTAAAGGCCTTTGTAGAAGCGACCCCAACTCTGGTCCTGCATGCGTGTAAGAACCCGCATTTGTAACCCTCGCAATCGAAGAGTCTACAACATTACCGATTCCATAAACAAACGCTCCTCTTTCCTTAGCCAGTTTTATTGCCTCCATAGTAGTCTGCAGTTTCTCCTGATTGAGAAATTGCAATTACAACATCTTTATTTGTAATAATTGGATTTCTATATCTAAATTCCGATGCATATTCTACCTCTACAGGAATTCTCGCAAACTCTTCTATCAGATATTCTCCTATCAAACCTGCATGCCAAGATGTCCCTAAGCAATAATGATAATTCTCTCCGCTTTTTATTAATCTCTCCAAATGATCCCATATACCAGCCATTTTGATAATTCCTTCATCTACCAATAGACGACCTCTCATGGTATCATGGATGGATTTAGTGTTGTCTCAAAATTTCTTTAAGCATCAAAATACTCATATCCACCTTTTTCTATCTGTTCTAAACTTAACTTCAGCTCACAGAACAGCAGGGCTTATCTTTTGATTATCCTTGATTGAACGAATTTCTACTCCATCACCAAGGCTTTATAGTCGCTATATGCCCTTCTTCAAGGTAAATTGCTGCTTTAGTAAATTCACAAATGGAGAAGCATCAGAAGCTATAAAATATTCATTATCTCCCAAACCTATTGCTAATGGAGAGCCTAATCTTGCCACTACTAAAAGTCCTGGAAAATCATCATGCATCACTGTGATAGCATAAGCCCCATAAACTTCATTCAATGCAGAACGAACGGCCTCTGGAAAAGAAAGTTCACTGTCCAAATCCATAAAATACTGGACAAGATTTACAAAAACCTCTGTATCTGTTTCAGATTTGAAAGTAAATCCTTTTTCTATAAGCATTGTTTTAATAGCACCATAATTTTCTATGATTCCATCATGCACTACTGCTATTTTTCCGTTATTAGATAAGTGTGGGTGTGAGTTTATATCACTTGGCGCTCCATGAGTTGCCCATCGGTATGTCCCATCTCACATGCGCTTTACCACTTTCAAATCTTTGGACACTTTTTACTAAATCATCTACTTTACTTTAGTTTTGCAACCTGAAAGTCCGCATTATCACTATCCAAAAACTATACCTGCACTATCATAACCTCTATATTCAGCCTACGAAGACCATTGATAACAATGTCGTAAGCATCCTGAAAGCCTGTATATCCAACAATTCCGCACATAATCCAATTTTTATTTTACAATATAAGTAACTAATAACCTTGGTCTGTACTGACTTACAGAATTAGTTCCCACAAAAACAGCTCTATTAGGAGAATACACTAGTATTGTAATCCTCACTAACCAATGCTCCATTATAATTAGTCAGATACTTCCTATATTAAAATTATATCTTTTGCTTCCTGCCCCTGTCTACAATATCTTTCACCGTTTTTGTGATATTAACATCATAGTAGGATGGGTTTGCGTTTGTCGCATAAGCTGTTACTAATTTAAAATTATTATTATATAGCATCGCTTTAATATCAACAATAAAATCCGTTTTCTCCTTCTTTTTCACCAAGAAATTATCTGGTTTGGTATAACTATTATTCCAAACCGAAGCATATCTATATAATCTTATCTTAGCAGAGACTATTGCTACTCTTTTGTGTCTCTTCGCAATGTTTTAAGAGCTTCTATCGCATTTTCCTGGTATTTTATACCTGCTCCTGGACCAACCCATTCCCTGCACGCATAAAGGAGAGGGTCTCCATTAGTTCTGTCTATACTAGCCATTACATTATTAAAAATAGTGCTTCTATTATAAGATATCTGGCTGAAATGAACATTTTGGGAGAAGCTAAGTTAAAAGAATAAGTCCCCTCTTTTCTATCTGATAGCATCTCCATATGTATAATACATAGTCATTGTAACCTGATCGGAGCAAAATTTATCAAATAACCATCATTTTCCTGAATTGAAATTTTAAGTCCTTTAAAATAATTGATAAAATTACTTTCATTACTCAACTCCGAGCTCCACTTTTGTTAACTATTTTTGTTTGAAAAATAACTAGCATTGAGGAGATTCTGAGTCCGCATCTTTTGTTAAAAGAGCTGTATTATCTGAAGTTTTATTTATACTAACAGCAATAGAATTCCCCGTAAACGACTTTGTTCCTAATAAAGTCCCCTGCTGTTACAGTTTTATTTGACAAAATTTCCGTTCCTGCACTTCCTAAATCTGTTGTTATTTCATCCATTGATAGTCATTGCACTTACAGGATTACCATACTTTACTGCACTATATGCTGTAAGTGTCTGTGCTGCCTGACCTTTATATGTAATATTAGTTGTCGATGTTGTTTTTGCTGTGGCATCATATTCTGGTTTAATCTCTAAAACAACAAATCCACCACTGGATTAGTTCCAAAATCAGGAGCGTACTTAGCACAATCTCACTTGAGTAACATATGCGGATTTCTGCATACCGAACTGACTTTCAGAGAAAACTCTAATGTTGCTTTCGAGAATACAATCTGACCTTACTACATCATTGTTGTTAACATTATAAGCAACCAGGTCATAGCTGCTTGTTCCCTTGCGCTTCATTATTTTCAAAAACTGCAGACCCAAATCATCTGCATCTGAGTTACATCCCACCGCAATACTCCCCAAAAACAACGAGAATAAGAATAACTTTATCACTATTTGTAAACTTTACAATTTAATCTTCTAATTCAGACTAGCGTTTCAGATTGTTTGTAAGCATTCTCCAAAGTTTTTATCCAATTTTTATCTCCCTTTTTATAAGCTCATCTACCAATCCCATACTTTCTGCCATAAAATTCTGCGTTGTAGGGGTGTTCCAGTAGCCTTCACATCAACAATATTATCAAATGCTAATTTCTGAGACACTTCACCTCTAACACGACATCCTCTTCATTATATATAGACAACACAAATTTTGTATCCTGAAAAATAAGAATCCGACTTATAATAATACTTAAGATATATCGGTATAAAAAACTGACATCCAGCCACTTAAATAAACAACATCTGGAACCCAGTTTAGTTTTTATTGTTTCTAATACACCTTGCAAAAGAAAATTGCCCCTCTCATCATTATCTTCAGGTTTCCCTTCCTCATCTGTATAATATTGTTTTTCTTTTTGAAATATTCCTCATTATCAATAAAATACACCTGAAGCCTTTCACCTGGCAGAGAAGCTTCTTTTTATAATCAAAAAGGCTGATCCAAATCATTAATAATAATATTCATCCCTGACAGACGAATCACCTCATGTAATTGATACTTTCTTTCACTTATAGACAAATTTAGGCATAAAAACCCTAACATCATTCCCTTCGTGATGCATCTTCAAAAGCCATTTTTATTCACCGCCTGAGCCATGTTGCTTACCTCATTATAAGGGAACATTTCTGTGGTGACATATAATATTTTTGGTTTGACATGCTTATACCTTTGATTCTAAAAGAAATTCATCATGCAAAGTTACAAAATTTTACATAAAATGTAATTCATGTATTGAACCCTACGATTTGCAGGGTTCTAATTACAATTAAAAATGTATTTTAAAATAGATACAATCTGTTCTGCTAGTGAAATTCGATTCTATCCAGTGCGCCTCATTGGTAGAAGCTCCTGTATGAGGAGTTAATGAGAAATTTTCGGATGAGATAGAATACTCTTAGCTAGGCGTAGGCTCATTGATGAACACATCCAGCCCAGCAAAAGCCAATTTACTACCATATCAAAAGCTTTTTAAAAGCGCTTCTTCATCTACTACTCCACCTCTAGCACAGTTCACTAGTGCCGCTCCATTTTTCATTAAATCAAATTCTTTTTGACCAATAACAAATTCTTTTTGAGCTGGAACATGAGGCGTAACGAAATCTGCTTCTTTCAGAACTTCTTCTTTTAGACTGTGTTTTGATTTCAAAATCCACTGACTGCCCATTGAAAAATTCTACTTTTAAATTTACTTTTTCAGCAAAATTATCCACCGCTAAAACTCTCATCCCTAGACCTAAAGCCATTTTCAGCAACTTCCTGACCAATTCTGACCAAAACCAATGATACTCGATAGTTTTTCCCTCTCAGCTCTACGCCTTTTTGTATGCTTTTTAAGCTCTGCAAATTTAGAATCACCTTCACTGGCATTTTTCGGTTAGAATCCGTTAAAAATCTACATCCTGAAAACAAATGAGCAAAAACCAATTTGCCACAGATGCTGACGAAGCCGCAGGTGTATTAATTACATTGATACCTTTTTCTCATGCGTGATTCCACATCTATATTATCCATTCCTACCCCACCTCTACCGATGATTTTCAGAGATGGACAAGCATCTATGATATCCTTTTCTTACTTTGGTTGCACTACGCACTAGAAGCGTTCTCACTTGGTTTTCATTGATATAGTTTATCAATTCTTCCTGTGGAACTTTGGTTGTAATCACCTCAAAACCTGCTTTTGCAAACCATCAATTCCAGACTGGTCTAAACCGTCATTTGCTAATACTTTCATAATAATAGTTTAAATAAATTTCTAATAATAGTTATCCTCAAAAGATATAAATTTGATTTTTAAATATTTGATATTTCCAGACTAAAATAAATTGCTAAATTTGTCCTTTTATTGAACAAATGGAAGAAAAGTAGTTTTAATCAATCCAAATGATGAAGTTTTAGGGCGTAATGAACAAGCAGGAAGCCCACGAAAAGGGAGTTCTGCACCGTGCTTTTTCTGTGTTTAATGCAAAGGAGAAATGCTACTGCAAAGAAGGGCTGGTTCTAAATACCATTCGCCCAATCTATGGACTAATGCAGTCTGCTCCACCCTCGCGAGGGAGAATCCTATAAACAGGCCGCTCTGGAGGCGTATGCAGGAGGAACTTGGGATTTCTGCCGATATAGAGGAAAATTTCATTTCATCTATAAAGCTGATGTAGGGCAAGGGCTTGGGAGCATGAGACTGGACTATGTTTTCTACTGGATTTTTGAAGGTAATTTAGCCTAAATTGGAGGAAGTTTCAGAAGTCCGCTATATTTCTACAGAGGATTTGGATAGAGAAATGAAAGAAAAACCAGAAAACTTCACAGAATGGTTTAAAATAATACTCAACGAATACAAACAGCATTTATCATGATTATTATTTAAATTATTTTTCACATTGGCTTTCCTTCTATTTTGCCTGCACGGGACAGGAGAAAATACAGCAGGTGGAAGTCCATATATTTGGGGAATGGCCTTTATTCAAGCCGATACATCTCAATTCTCTAGAATTTAGCGCAAAACCTCTAATGGGGACGAAAACGAAGATCTCCCAAAGGAAATTTCGCTATCAAACACGCCCTAAGAACTGGAAGCTTTCACTATAAATCTGAACAAATTCACTGAGAGATGGTCCTAGCCAACAGGCTTCTTGATGGGCAGGATACAGTCATTATCATCAAAACTGATAAGAAGACTTATAGAAAGATGAATGCTTACGGCAACAACCGTGATAGGGAAGTTTGGTACGATTTACTAAGCAAATCATCGCAAAGGAATTTGGGGAAAAAGGCATTTATGAATAAACTATTTTTATGAAAAATTATTGTTTTAAACTATACATTGGTTTTCACTTCTATTTCCTGCACGGACAGGGAGAAATACTGCAGGTGGAATTTAGTAGTTTTGGAGGAATGGCTCTTTTATTCAAGCCATTATACCCATCAATTTTTCTATACAAAGAATTTGAAGCAAAAACAAGAGGAGAACCAGCAGAGCTGCCAAAAGAAAATTTTACTGCTAAATCCACCCTGATAAAATGGAGGGTTTTCACAAAGAAAATAAATCTGATAGATTCAAAAACTGAGAGATGGTCCCAGCAACAGGCTGTTGATGGGCAGGGACGAGGTCATCATCATCAAAACTGATAAAAAGACTTATAGAAAAATGAACGCCAGGGCAACGACCATGACAGGGAAGTTTTGCTATGATTTACTAAGCAAATCATCAAAGGAATTTGAGGCATTTATGAATAAATAAACAATTTTATGAAAAGTTTTTCTTTATTATTTTCGTTTTGTATTGGCTTCATTCTTGTAATGGAACAGAGAAAAAGCAAATGCTGATACTATAAAAACCGTACTTTCGAAAAAACAAATGCAGAGAAAATAGAAAAGGATAATTTATTCTGGAAACAGGAGGAGATACTGATGGTCAAAATGTACATTTAGTGATAACTCAAAGATTCTAATATTTATCGTCTTACAGAAGGCGTAACTCTGATGAAAAACCATAGCAAATTTGTCATTAAATAACAATAATAAAGATTGGGAGGCGTTCATTGACAAATTGATTTGTAGAAGATTTTGAAAAGTGGAAAACCGAGCAAAGAACTGACACCGATCTCCTACCATATCATAATAAAACGGGATAAAAAGAATATTCTAAAACTAATATTCAAAAACAATAAGCAACTTTGGGATTACATTACCAAACAAATTATTATAGACATAATATACTGACAATTATATAACCATTTAAATTTAGAAAAATGAAAACAGCACTTTATAACAAACATGTAGAACTCCGGCGCCAAATGTGGTGCCTTCGCTGGTTTTGATATGCCCGTCCAGCACGTTGGCGTGACGGGAAGAACATTTCGCCGTGAGAGAGAGCAGGAATGTTTGATGGATCGCACATGGGACAGTTCACTCATAGAAGGCCCAGGCGCAAAAGACCTTCTGCAATATGTAACGACCAACGACCTAAATACGCTGACTGTCGGAAAAAGCCCAGCATTCCTGCCTTCCAAACGGAAAAGGGCGAGTGACAGTGGATGACCACTCATCTGCAAAACAGTGGCGGATGAAGCGATATTTCGTGGTGGTCAATGCTTCTAACATTGGAAAAGACTGGAATCATATATTTCTAAATTCAATGAAAAATTCGGTTATGACCAACATTTCCCGATGTAGAAACTTCTAATCGCCATCCAAGGGCTCTTTGGCAACACAGATTTCTGCAAAGCTTAACCAGCACCAATCTTTTCCGAAAATCCTTTGCTATCATTTCACTATCGGAACGGTGGGATGGCGTGTAGGATGTAATCATCTCAAACACAGGCTACACAGGAAGCGGCGGATTTGAGATTTATTTTTAAGAGTGAAATTTCCTGAGCAGCGCTCTGGAAACGCCCTCTACAGAAGCAGGAAAAGAGGAAGGCCTCGTGCCATGCGGACTGGCAGCAAGAGATACACTGAGATTGTGGTGCTGGGATTCTGTCTTTCATGGCAATGATATTGACGATTCTACCTCGCCGCTGGAAGCAGGGCTGGGCTGGATTACAAAACTTGGGAAAGGCGATTTCGTGATGCTGAATTTTTCATAGAAAGAAGAAGGCGTTTCAGCAAGTTAGTTGGTTTTGAATTACTAGATAAAGGCGTTCCAAGACACGACTACCCTGTGGTGGATGCAGAAGGAAATGTCATCGGAAAAGGGACTCTGGGACATCTTCGCCAATGAAGAAAAATAGGACTTGGGCTGGCTTTGGTGTAAAACTGAATTTTCTAAAACCAGAATCTGCTATTTTCATCCAAATAAGAAATAAAAACATTCCTGCAAAGGTGGTAAAAACGCCTTTCGTTTAAGATTTTAATTAAATTTTTAGATTATATTTATGAAAAACATTTGCATTTATCTTGTTGAGCATCATTTCATTAGCAAAGGCTCAGCTGACTGACATTAGATATTCCCTGTAATTTCTACTGATACTATTTCTACCAAGGCTAATCTTTTATCCTCGATGTATTGAGCAAAAACAAATTCAATCCATTGGTTTTTGAAAACGGCTTTTAGTGAGGAAAGAAGACAAGCGGTGAGACTTTGGGACATGATATACCTTGAATTTACCGATAGAAAATGAACAAAAGAGTTTGGACAAATGCCAGAGCTAAAGAAAAACGGAAAATTATTTGAAATCATGCTGCAAGGAGATGTTTTCTTGGTACAGAAGATATTTCGCTCACAGAGCTGACACTTGGGATGCCAAATCACGAGCACGAAGACTATTTCGTAAAAGGCGACGAGATTTGTAAACATCCCTGTAAAAGGTCAGATACAAGAAAAACTAAAAGCTTCCTGCTTTCTGACAAAACCAATAGAAATCGCGAAGGAAGTAGTACAAAATGGTGGGCGACAGCGATACTCAGAGAAATTTTAGATACAACTGAGAGAGAAGAAAAGCACTCTTCAAATTTGAAAAGTGCTTTTTAATGATGATTTTAAAATTAGATGTATATACTTCTATCGGTTCACAAGTGCAGACTCAAATTCCTATCGCCATAGGCATCATCCACCCTTTGATACCGAAGCGAAGAATTTATGCCTCTTACCCAATCGATAGGATACACCGCTTTCTCGCTGTGGCATTTTGTCCTCAAGCATCAGCGATAAGCTCACTCTGTTCCGTATGCGGAGCATTTTTCAAAACATTATTTTCTCTCTGCATTGTCCTTCTTCTATTTCCGCGATTTCTCTTCTAATGTTGATTAAAGCCTCTGCAAAGCGGGTCAAGTTCTTCTTTGCTTTCTCGGATTCTGTCGGTTCTAATGCACAATGTTCCTGCTACAGGGAAAGACACCGCAGGAGCGTGGAAAGCCGTAATCCATAAGCCTTTTCGCGATATCTCCCACTTCTATTCCAAGAGCTTTAAAAGGTCTAATATCTACAATGCATTCATGAGCTACGCGCCCATTGGAAATTACTGGAAAAGAATAGGAAAATGGTCTTTTAATACATCTTTAGATAATTAGCATTGAGTATTGTATATTCTGTCGATCAAGCCTTCTGCTCCCAGCATTTTAATATATAAGCATGAAGAAAGTTATCTCGCACTAAAGCTGTAACTAAAAGGCGCTGGAAGAAACCGTGCATCGATAGATCTGAACCCTTATTTTCACAGCATTTGGATTTGAAGGCAAAATGGTATCATGGGCGGCTACGCAGAGACCACTGACACTAGGCTCCTCCTCTCCGTGAGGTGGAATTGCAAAGGTTTTATGCAGATTGAGATGGCATACATCCGCCCTATTTTCCCAGGATCTGCAAAGCCTGCTCGCATCTCATATTGGCTCCATCCATATAAACCTCGTCCTGGCGTTAATCAGTGAATAAGATTAATGATATCCGTTGGCATCTCTAATCAAAGAAACCATAAGTGGAAGGAGTAGGTAATCATGAAATGCAGAAAGATTTTTCCTCGTGTTGCTCTACTTTTGATTTCAAATCCTCAAAATCAATCTGCCTGTTCTCCAACTCTTACCACAACCACTTTCTAGCCCAGCAATCACAGCAGGAAGCAGGGTAAGAATCCCATGTGCTGACTGAGGAATCAACAACAATATTTCTATGCCCCTCTCTTAGATTTTGATATTCCTAATGACCATATAAGCCCTGGTAGGTTCCTCCTGGAGCACCCGAGTTCGGGCTGCAGAGAAGTTCCTCCAAATCCTGTACTCTCAGCCAAGTCTTTTTCGCACCTTTATAAGCTTCATGACATCCCGCAGCCTGTTCTGCTGGGACAAATGGATGGATATTCCACTCTGCCCACGTGAAAGCGAAGCATTTGCAGCAGCGTTGAGCTTCATCGTGCCATAGACCCAAGAGAAATCATAGAATGCGGTAAGGACAAGTCCTTTTCTTTCCAAGCGCTTCAGATACCTCGTTTCAGCTCTTGCTCTGCATGATATTTATTGAAAACTTCTTCTTTGAATATTTCATCTCTTCGTAAGAAACTCTAGGAATAGTAATTTCTTCTTTCAGCAGTCTGTTTTCACTTTGAGATTTTCCTTTCAAACTGAGCAAGAACATCAGCCAGTTTTGAGTTTTGGCAATGTGCTCGCTTCCATCAATAGGAATACGCTTACACAATCCCGCATAAATAATCTCAAGCGCTAATTTTTCCTGACTTTTCCATCAACTCCTTTTCAATGCCGATTTGATCCTCTTCATTTAATCTAAATCTCACCGTATCAAAAGTTATTTCTTCTATGACCCCACAGCTGAGGGTTTTCAAACTCTCTGAGTGCAATAGCCTTAAAATGAATCTGTTCTTGTAACAGGTTTCCAAGCCTTCTGGCCCAGGATAAACCGCTGCACATCCGTTTAGCCAGTCACTGCTAAAGAACCTGAGCCGTACAAATATTAGAAGTAGCTTCTTTTATATGCTCCTGTTTGAAGAGCCATTCCCAGCCCCTTGCCATACATTCAGAAACCCCCACCCCACCCGGGACATCCTTGACCTCATCTTGCTCTGAGAGATGGCAAAGAGCCCTGATGATGGATGATGGCCTCAAAACAGCAATAGTCCGTAAGGGCATTGCCTCGAAACAAAAAACTCTATTAGCCCTGTTCTTCGGCCCTTAGTTCTATTTGAAAAACATATTCATCGGCTCTGCAGCCGCTGCTGTTCCTTCATCTAACAATGATGCATTTGCCAAAGGAAAACCGCGTTTCACATCATGGTCTGCTTAATTGAGCAGCAGTAAGCCCAACCTTCCTCCGGCTCGATATGTATATGCTGTATACCAACTCGGATTTCCAAAAATATTCCGCTGAATAACCGCAGGGAAAATCACATCATGATATCCCCAGCCTATGTAGGTGGAAAAAGTTGTACATGAGTTTTCAGAAGCCAATGCTTTAAATGAGAGTTACTCTTACACTCGGAAAGAGGTTTTGAATGCTTAAATCTTTTTCTTAATCTGATAGATGCCGGTTCATTCAGAGAAACTAACTCTCAATATTAGAAACGCTCATTTTCCTAAGCATTATCTTTAATACCATTAAGGCTGATGGCGTCTGCTAAATCACGTGTGTTCATAAAAATAGAATTTATATCTGTGTTAAAATGGTTTTTGTAAAGTTATAAATTTAAAATTATTCTGCCAAAATAAGTTTCACATTGCACAACATTTTTACTTTTAAATGTTTTAATTTGTTTAAACTAATAAAACAAGAGTTTGGCATGAAAACTGATAAACAAGACTATGTCTGCTGGAGTTTCATAGTTATTAGTTTTAACCCAAATAGTCTATAATTATTGGGGGTTTATTTGTTTTATTATTTTTGGTACAGTATTTGATATAAATATAAATAGATTCTCATATGTTTTGTAATTTGAGTTTTCAGTGTGGTTATTAGTTTCTACCTCCACAGTTAAATGATTATTGAGGCTCTTTTTTTATTTAAAGTTAATACCATAAACTGGTAAAAAATAAAAAACAAAATACGGCTTGTTGATTTTCTTTTATGGAATAGAAAGTCCGACACTATAGAGCAGCATAGCGGGTAACACCTGCCACTGCGAGTAGACAAGTGCAACAGAAACAGGCATGTAGTTCGGTTGTAGTGAAATCAGGTAAACTGGCGCGGTGTAACGCCAAGTATATCAGCAGATATGGGCTGCTCGTCCAATGCTGAGAGGGGTAGGCGGCTAAAGTTTTATAGCACATAAAACGAGATAAAATAAGCACTTTTTATTTAAAGGGACAGAATCCATTTATAGTATTTGAAAACAAAACCCGCCTGCAGAGGTGGGTTTTATCTTTCAAATGTATTTCTGCCTTCCGCTGTAGCTATCGCCAGCATAGAGTTTTCTCGGCTAAAATCATCTTTATTAAATCCACCACAAAGTTTTGAATATTTTAAATCCCGCTTTTACTAAATCCATTAAGTTCTTTATTGAATCAATATTTATCAAAACCTCCTCGTTTTCAACTTTTTATCTAAAACAGTTTATGAAAATATTTCCCTCCTCATTCAAATAATAAGAGCGCTCAAAAGTAACTTCTTCATTATCAATCATCCCGGCAAATTTCCTACGTTTCCTTCTTGATTTTTAGATGTAGTTTCCAAAAATTTACCATTTGGATAATTGGCTTTCCGCCTTGTTCCGCGCTGGGCATCAGGCTCTGCATGCGAAATCTCTCTCTCGCTTTCTAAATGAGGAAGTGTGTTTTCGAAGTGTTGAGGTAATGGTCGTGAAATTTCCGGAGCTGGTCCAATATCAAACATACTCGCATATTAACGACTTCTACGCCTTTTCTCTTTGCTTTATCAATTAGTTGCCGATATCAATGGCTGTACATCATACCCCGCCAAGTAAATACGGGGAGAAATTTCATGTTCCTGCGCCCACATCCAAAAACTCGTTTTTATTTCCTTCTGCAAAAAAGTCTTGTGTAGTGGCGATAATGAAAATCAACTCATATTTCTGAAATATCATCAGTAAATTTTTCATACTTTTTATTCCCGCAATATCGCTCATACCAGTGTTTTAATTATTTCACATTTTTCTTGCCATGAAAATAGTGAAGTCACTAATACGATGACCACCATAATGCCAAGCATCCAACAAGCTGTATTCATATGGTTCATTCCGAACATTTCCTGAAGTTCATCTGCAGACTAGCCAGAAAAGGTTATCGGCAGCAGCTGCCGAACATACAGCTGAAAAAATTCTCATGGACTCGTTATTCTCTGGTCAGACAGCGCCAAAAATAGATTATAAGACTGGGTAGACTGTGAGTTAAGATATTCAAACCCACTCATCACCTCCTGCATAGGTATCTTCAAATCGTCATTGAATTCTATTTTTCTATCGGCAGTTTGTCATAAAAATTTCAACCCACTCATTAGAAATGTATAAAAGTTTCAGATTATGTCACCTTTCAGACGATATAAACGTTGATTTCATTAGAGTTAGAACTGTTTTAGTGGAAAATATCATTTTCATTTTTCCATTTTCTCCAAAAGATTGATATTTTCTTTCTGTAAGATTTCAGAATGCCAGACCCCAGCCCAAAGCTTACTCCTGATAGGGATTAGCAGCCTGAAAAGTCCTATTTTGCAGTTCTTCAGAGAGTTTTTTCAATGCGCGCTCAGCCATTAACCCCCATGCGAATGGTTAAAACAAGATTTTCAATAAAAATCCCAACCTTCGTACTAATATCGTTAATGGAATTCAAAAAAACTTATTGCCTGATTCGGAGCTTATCCTTGCAAGAATAATTTAATCTCGCCCAAATCCTCTGCTTTGGGAAGATGATTGGCGTTAATACAGTCTTTTAGGTGTAATATAATGATTTTGTATTGTTTAGATATTTCTAAAATATTTTCATATTTCATATCCTGAATATCAACCTATCTGAAAGCACTATTTTATATAATGACTTAACTACCATAATATCAAATCTTACTATTTCGTAATTCCACATCATAAATCATTACTATTGGTTTTGATCTGTATTGAGATAAAATTTTATTTTATGAATTCCTAACTCCCTTGATAATCTGAACCCTATTCAAAGAATTTTAAAAATTGAGCGCTTTAACTTGCATTTTCTTGATTATTAATAACCGCTGAAGCTGCAGTGTATTCTCCTCCGTGTGAAACATTAATATTATAAAACTATCACCCTTTCGTCTCTTCTGTTTATTTTAGCGGCTATTTTCTTCTCCAATAAAGACTTTTCCATTAGCTAAAAATACTCAGCACATCGAAGGGCCCCAGAAGACTGCACCCGCACGAGAACTCCCTCATCACGGTCAGACCAGCTCCCTTGATAAAGCAAATGCAATTTGCTCCGTGTATTTTTCCTTAAAGGCATAAAACCTGAAATCTCCATAAAAGTTTTTTACCTTCTCTTTCTTCGATTTTATCTATCAAATTCCATTTTTCAGGCGGTATTCTATCAGATCCCATGGAAACTATTTTGTGCTCTTTTTGTTTTTGGGCAAGTTCTGCCAGCTGTAGTTTCGCCATCGTTCCATCTTCGTTCATGATTTCCTGCAGATTACTTCCCACCTCTTTCTCTCAGCCCCTGCGAGCTCACAACCATCGCCGCCTCGGTATGTCCTGCAGCGTTTCAGCACCCGCCTTCTTTGGCTCTGAGAGGAAAATATGCCCAGGTCGCATGAAATCAGTCGGTCGGCCTTTTCATCCATCAAAGCTAAAATAGTTCTGGCTCTATCATTCGCGGAAATCCCCTCGGTAGATACGCCATCTCCCGGAAAGCAAATCCACCGATACCGTAAAAGCTGTTTCTTTTGGGTCGGTACTGCGGGAAACCATCGCTCTGGCCCACCATCACACCTGCGGCGGGCAGATAAGCCTCCCTCGCCCGTGGATGGTCAGTAAAATTGATAATCTCTGGTGTGGTCAGTTCTGCTGCAGAGAGTGGAAATCGCCTCGTTGTTTTCGTATATCATCATCTACTACGATAATGATTTTACCGTTTTTAAGGTCTTCTATAGCTTCTGAAATTGTATTTCATTATGATATTTTTCTTATACAATTTTATTTTACAAAGATAATTATTAACATTAGATTTTCTAAAGTTTTTTAATATCTATCTCCTGCATATATTCTTTGCTTTTAGTGTATATTTTTGACAAAGTCCGTTTTACTCTGTGTAGGCATCTCTATTATTATGCTCAAATTTTTTCCAAAGGAGAAGTTTCATTTTTTCATATATTCTTTGCTACATCTTTGATTTTCAACAAGATAATCCTGGTACCAGTTCATCATTATCGCCTCAATCTTTTGCAGTAAATGGAATACCTTTTCCAAACCATTTATGGTGTATCCGTTACACCATTTTATCTTTATCACGAGATGCAGATATTATTATTTTGTCCAAAAATATCAGAAATATTTTCAGACTATTTTTACTACTTCCATTCTATAAGGATATTACCAATTGGTTTTTGCCTAAATGGAAGGAACCGCTGTGCTTCCTATATGACTAATAGTAACTCGCTCATTTATAATAGTTTCCAAATGTTGTTTTTCTTCTGGAAACCATTTTTCCCATAGAGTATTGTGCGGGACTAAATTCGATTAGAACAGTTGCCACAGCTCTTCAAGCGGCATTTTAATAATTCTCTATTATTCAAAAAAATTGAATCAAATATTGACACAAAATATGTTCTAAAAATAACCTTATCTTTTTGGGGTTAAGGAACTATATGAGCTTTTTATAAAACCTTACGAGAAAATATACTTTTCCAAATCTTCTTGGAAATTATAGCTGCTTTCTTCGGTCTGTTGAGTGTTTTTTCTCCGTGAAAAGGAATATCTGGGTCTATCCTACAGGTATCATCAGCACCTGCTACGATTTATGTTTATATTCTCTTTAATTTTGGGCTTTGGGCGATATGCTTATCAATGTTTATTACAGCATTATGCATCTACGGCTGGATTTCTTTGGAACAAAAACACAGAAAACCAAATCACTGAAGCGTAGATTTTGCCAAGAAAAAGATCATTGGTGGGACTAAATTGTTTTGCGATGAGTTTTGTGAAGCGGTCGTGAGCTATTATTTTTAAACCTTTATAGACAATCATTTCTATGAACGGCGTGTCTTGGTTTTCGCAGCTTGACTGGGCAAACTGGCTGGATATTTTCACTACTTCTGTTTCTCATCGGGATGTGGTTCATGGCAAAATGAAAGTGCAGGTGAAACTGGCTTTTTCTGGATTGTAGATTGACCTGCATCCCAATGATGCTCTGTATAAGGGACTGGAATCACCTCATTGCAGTATCAGTTTACGATAATGGCAGTAATGTAATATCAAAAGTGGAGAAAAAACATAATTTCTTCATTAGATGTATTTTAGGTTTATTTTAAAAATAGGGAGTTTATTGTGTACTTTTATGGAGATTATAAGAAGTTAGTGTTGTCTCTTTTTGTCAATTTTTAGTTATGATAAGATAAAAAGAATTATAACTACATTTATGATGATATTCTTTTGTAAATAGTTGAACTAAATTTCCTGGGTCTATTACTAATTGCAATCGTAAGTGGAAAGCTGATGGTACAAGGAATAAAACCTTCAGCCAGCCATAATGAATACAGATATTGATAATCCTGCAATAAAGACAATAAGAAGCAAGCAGTCTTAAATCTTTCATTTTATTTTGAACTTTATCCATCAGAACACCATTTGTTATTCTTTGGGCGTGCTAATGCTGGTGCCAGACACAAAAAGTAATAATACAGACAATAGATAAAAAGTAACGCTTGAACATCATCATCATTGATTAATTTGGAGCAAATTTAATTATTTGTTTTTAAAATCACCTTAACTATTTTTTCTAAAAGCTCTAAAGAGAATTGTCTTTTCTAAAAATCCATCAAGAAACCTCTAATATCTGTTGTTTATTTTACCATCAAAAATAGAAATGTTTTTGGAATGAGCAGAATATATTGCGATATTTGAACCCAATTTCAAATAATGCTTTACCCAAATCTTTACTCAATCATGAATAGGGTATTGAAGGCAAAGCCCAAAGGTTTTGTAGAACTGATTTGTGAGGATTTTTGACTGAATTATTATTTCACCCTTTCCGAAGACTGCAGAATAAAACCAGGTTTTCCCCTCCCATGGAGCGTTTTTAGCATAACAGGCTTACCCATTCGCTGGAAGTTGCTTCGGTGAGAAGTCTAGGAGCCATGCGAGTTTATCGTGGAGAAATTTGCCTCGAGAACCAAACGAGAGATTCAAAGAACTTTATATCCGCACAATTTACATAATGTGATATGCGGCGCAAGGTTCTCACAGTTACGATATAGGAAAACCCGCTTTTCGGGCATCTCTGGGGAAGATGCCATCGCAAGTTATTTTGAGACAAGATTTAAAATCTCTGATGACCGAGTAGAAACAATGGCAGATTTCATCAATTTGAAGGAAAATGCCATAATGCGTCCGTGCTACCCACCAGCAGAGAGGCAAAGACAGAGGCGCTTCAGGCTGACCATGGCGACTTTGGCGAGTATTGCTAAATATCCCCGCGAGTCCATCGCAAAGGATAGACAGCTTCACAGAAAGAAATTTCGGTCCAGCGAAAAGAGGAGACTTTCAGAGAAATATTGCCAAAGCTACGGCTTTTATCACAGAACAGGAAGAACCGCTCGGTGTCATAGAGACATCCTTTCGTATGGACTGGTAGAGGCGGCGGACGATATCTGCTACAATATCAGCAGACATAGAAGATGCCCACAGAGCTGAAAAATCTATTCTTCTTCTTCCGACTGCGAAAACCTCATCTTTTAGAACTCAGATCAAAACCACGGATGAAAACATAAAACGAGTAGAGGATAAACTATCCGTAATTTCTGACATGACGATACATCTCTACCTCTCCGTGCAAAGGTTATCAATTTTCAAATCAATGCTTTCCATAAGGCTTTAAGCAAGGAAAATTGATGATATTCCTTACAGTGAAATTTAGACCAGTCGCTGCTTTCTATATATAGAATAAAACTTTGCAGGATATAGAGCAGTTTTCCATTGACGAAATTCTACAAACCCACCGAGCGGTGGCAGATAGAGATGCAGTGATATAATGTGGATGTATGAGCTTCTCAATCACTATTCCATCGGCGATAAAAAGAAAATCCTAAAGGATTAAGCACAGCTTTCTTCAATTACTGCCCGAAGCAGTTCGTATGATGGCGAACCTTATGCGGAAAAGATAATGGGCGTTTTGATTTTGCCTCTCGATGACGGATAACTACGCCACGGACCTTTACCGATAAAAAGGATAGATATCGGAATGACGATGTAAAATACATTTTTGTAACATTTCGTTAGACATTGATACTAATAAAATGAAATTAAATTTTATAATAATCATGGGACCACTTACTAGTGCATTTGTTGCCGTATTGTATGGCATCATTATTTACTGTGAAGCAGGAGACTGCGGCAATCAGAGAGCGTGTTTGGGAAAATTCCATTCCGATCGTCACGCTGACTTCACCTCAAAATTCCATTTATTGACACATTACCAAAAAGATTAACTCTTAAAATCCAGCAGCTTGATGTACTCATAGATACCAAAACCCTTGATAATGTGTTTATTAAAGATGAGAGTTTCGGTTCTAGTATCAGGTAATTAGGAAATCAGGTAAGTGATGCTTACTATAAACTGGAAGACTCATAATCAGACAACTTCCCATGTTTTTGATGTGGTGAGAGCCGAAGTTCCAAAACTGGAAACTAGACGATGAGCTCGTGAAAGAAAAGATGATATCGCCATCGCTGTAAAAGCTCGAACTCAGGAGGCAATGCAGAGCCATGGATATGATATTATAAAGGCTCTGGTGACGGATATAGACCCAGATGAGCAGGTAAAACAAGCGATGAACCGAATCGTCAACGCAGCGGAGAGAAAACCGCAGCAGATGGATGAGTCTGAAGCAGAAAGAATCCGTATCGTAGCCGTAGCCAAAGCAGAAGCCGAGTCTAGCGCCAGTGCAGGGATAGCAGACCAAAGAAGGGACAAGCGAAAGGTCTGGAAGAATCTGTGAAAATGCTTAACAGTGTGTGAATACTCGGGCGCATCAGAGAAGCACGCAGCTCGACAGTCGTTACCCAGCATTATGACACGCTTCATTCCATAGGGCACAACCGTTCTAATTTGCGCTTCTTCTTCCACCACCAATGGCGGCAAATTCCATGCTGAATGACCTGATAGTTGCGATGAACACAAGGCACATGCAAGTGGAGGAAGCTGGATAAAGGACACTATCCAAAACTCACCGGAAAAGATCATAGGCACCACTTTTCTCCAATTTAAACTAAGTTAAACCCGCCTCTTTTGTCATTGAGAGAGAGTAGGATCATGATTATGGGTTTTATCTCTTCAAATTTTAGCATTGGGCAGGAGTTCTATGGTCTTTTGTGGTCATTGGCTACTTTCCAAGAAGTTCTGGTAAGCATCCATTCCGTCATTTTTGTAAAGTTTCTTGAAACGCATGCTTTTCGACCTGTCCTGCGGCTGGCTGGCAGGTACCGGTGGTGCAGCACACCTCAGAAAAATACCGCTGGAATACCGCCAAGCCTTGCATAAGGCAGGTGGTCAAGCTTCGGAAATAGAAAAACTCAGGATGCTCTGGTAAATCCCAGCCTCTTCAAAAACTTAAATTTAGTGCTTTCACGTTGGCTTCTTCTGCCATTCTTACCAAGTCATCAGAATTTCTTTGTGCGTGAGACCGACCGCCGAGAAGAGCGGCTTCTGTTGATATCATTTCTTCCAATCATGTCGCCGTTCAGCACAGCTACGATAAGCTTTTCTCCGGACCACGTGGATGGGCAGAATGCCATCTTGACCCTTAGAAAGACCTCTTTCCCTCAGCGCCAAGGACACAAACAAGATGTCGTTTGCCTGCAGGCTGCTTGCTGTAGTACCTTCCCATCGCTAGCAGAGCCACGCACGTGCTGGCATTGTCATCGGCACCGTTGTAGATGGTGTCATTTTTCGCAGGGTGGCGGATACCATCATGACCTGATGTCCGCAAGCAAGAGCATATTCATTTTGGTGTTTTGGGTCTGTCCCATCTATCCGTTTCCGATGATATTTCGACAGAAGGATATTTTGCAAGTTTCTGCTCTGTAAGTTGCTACGGTAATCTGCGTTGCCTTTCAGCCAGTTTTGGTTTTCTGACCCAAAAAGACAGGAACATCTTTCTGATGTGCCATTTCAGTCCTCTACACCCATACACCTCTCATCATTGGTTCTACTCATCCAGCTTTTGTCAGAGATCGTCCGGTACGAAAACGATGCTCTTTTCGCACCCAATTTTCTAGCGGAATTAAGGTATTTAGCTCGATAAATCTTGGGTATCTCTCCTCGAAAGAGCGTCATTTCGCTCGATGCCTTTTAGCAGCACATTGATGGCAAACTCACTTTCCTGCAATCTGGGAAGCCGCCGCTCTGGTTCTACCTCGCCCACGCGATGATGGGCAGAGAGAACAGCACTACCACATCAGAAACGAAAATATCTTTCCAGATTTTTAAGGTCTCACCGACTTTCACCGAACTGATGCGTAGAAATCTGCGGCGGTACATATCACTGGAAATAAGTGCCGTTGTCCCCAGCGGGTTTTATCCCGGCTTCTTCTCATTTTGTCTGCAGGAACCATACAGAAAACTTTGAGCTCATCTGAGGGTTCCTGCCTCTTCCCCAGAACCGGGTCAGCCGCCATCTGGTGCACAGATGCTCGTGCGGAGGTCTCCATTAATGGCCGAAACCAAAGGCTTGTAGCTCTGCGCACCCAGCGAAGGGCAGATGGATTCCAAGGAGGAGAGTAAATACAAGATCTATAGGTTTATGTAATTTATTAATTGATGTCCAAAAGTATCGTTTTATTAGAAAATGCAAGTTTCCCGTAAGCCTTTTACTTTTGGATGAAAATAAATTTAATATTTTTGAAACATTTTTAAAGTTAAAAAATCAGTGATTTTAAGTTACAAGAAAGTAATTCCTTAGTTGTCACAAAAATAAAACCATCATTTTGTAAAATTGATTATTATTTTGCCAAAAACCAAAAAAAAAATCCCGCCATTATTCCTTACTTTTTCAGAAGTTTTCATTAATTTGCAACTATTACTTTAGAAATGGACATCAAACCAACTAACCTTAAGCCTTACATTACTTTTGGTGTGAAGCGGAGGCAAAGTATTTCAGAAATCAATACCGAGCAGGAACTAACAACTGTTAAAAATGTTTTCAGCTCCGGTCTTATTCTCGAGGCGGGAGCAACTTGTTTTTCACCAAAAACTTGATGGATTGGTCGTAAAGATAAACACCAAAGGCATCCGCGAAGAAATTTCAGAAGAAAATGAAGTCCTCACATTGCAAAAAAGAGGAGAAAACTTGCAGTGTCTGTTCTAGTATTGCCTTTTGCCAAAGGATTATTATATGTCCGAAAACCTATCGCTTAGTCTCGGCAATGTGGGAAAATCTTTACTATCCAAAACATCGGAGCTATATGATTAAAGACAATTTAGTCCTGCAAAGCATTGAACTTGGAAACTTTGAGGTAAAACTTTGATAAAGAAGAAGAATGCAGGTTCGGCTACCGCGATTCTTTTTTCAAGCGTGAGGGAAAGGAAAATTTGTGATTTTGGAGGTTATATCTCAGCCAGCAGAAAGTCTACAATCTTGTAAAAAACAGAGTATGGTGCGGACAAGCAAAACGGAGCTGAAAAAATTTAGGAATCACAGAACCCACATAAGATGTAGCCAAAGTGGTGATAAACATCCGCCAAAGCAAACTGCCCAATTCCAAAAGTAATAGGAAATGCCGGAAGTTTCTTCAAAACCCTGTAATTCAGGCTTGGCATACGAAACTTTAAAGAAATCTTTACCCAGAACCATTTGGATATGGTCACCGACGGCTAAAAATCTCCGCTGCATGGCTATAGAGAATACCGGCTGAAAGGCAAGCAACAGGGACAGAAATACGTTAATGCGAAAGCAGGCATTGGTCATCATCAACGCCAGGAAATGCCACAGGGCAGGAGAAATATACGATTTCTTGAGGAAATCATCAATTTAGAAAGAAAAAATTCTGAATCGTACTGGAACGCGAGGTAAATATCATCTTAACAAAAACGATTTTAACATGAAAACAAGGCACTATTATTTTCAACTCTTTTTGTCAATTTTATTCCAAAAGGTCGATGTGGAGTTCATCATCAAAACGATCCTACTTTACAAGAAAGAAAAAGGATTTTTATTTATTTAAATGAAAACCGACCTCCTTTGGCAGCGAAATCATCGGCAAAATAAAGGCCAATGGAAAGGCAGCAGACTGGTATATGCTCTTCATTCATCATGACTAAGGCACAAAAACTGGTGCAAATGCCTTTAGATACAGCAGTTCCTCCGAAGAAGGATACTAATGAGCTTGATAATAGACACTTACCTCATAACAGAGAAAATTAAGGCTGATATTAAGGAGTTTCTCCCGAAAACAAAATCTATTTCTTCGAAGACATAACAAAAGGCAATGGCTGGAAGAATCTCTAACTAAACGGAAAGAAAACTCCACTGAAAGCCTTCACTACGCCGTCTATAACTTGGACAAAGACACGCAGATAAACAAAGGAGGCTTCTTGGGAACAACCCTCGAATATCAGTCCAACCATGGGAAGGTTCTTTATTACATGAATCTCTCGGGATTTGGCCCTCAGCTTCATGCGATAGGAGTTTGAGCTTCACGGCAGGGAACATATCCAGATGGACGAAAAAACTATTCCTCGCTGCTTACCCATATCTACCAGTCACAAGAGTAAAAAGATTACTTATCGTAATGATTAGGATAATGTTTCTGCACTTCAGCGGCAATACCCAGCACTTTTTAGTCAGTGATTTTGATATTTATCCACTTCGGTGAATGGCTCATCTGAACAGCTAAAATCTTTTGCCAAGATACGCGCCAGCGCTATTCAATGCAACCTAGCCACAGGAACTCGAAGGCATCTGGAGAATACAGAACGCTATCCCACCCATCGATAGAATTATCAGCTCAAAACGGGAACTCCTATCACCGGTAAAGTAGTGCAGCTCGCCACCATCCCCGGTGTGCCGCAAGCTGCCCTCCTGCTCCCTGCTATAATCACCTGAACTCCTCTTCTTTAGCGGTT